>Ga0306920_100009554_pt1 | contig 12949 bp, 12 predicted proteins | sample flu12Cox44000170_FD_204666 | JGI IMG/M metagenome (GOLD analysis project Ga0306920, IMG submission 204666) | Lab enrichment of tropical soil microbial communities from Luquillo Experimental Forest, Puerto Rico - flux4day.12C.oxic.44.000.170 (v2)... | ecosystem: Environmental > Terrestrial >...
CTCGTATTGGTGGAAACCGCTCTCTTTTAGGCGATTCTCGACATGCGGAATTGTCCCGGTGTGACTCCGGCAATCCGCTTGAAATGGAAGCAGAGCTGGCTTTAGTCTGAGAAACCAGCAGATATTGCTACTTCCGCGAGGCTAAGCTCCTGGCGTCCGCGTAGGAGTTGTTGCGCTCGTTCAACGCGTCGCTTAATAACGAATTTTTATGGCGTCAAACCGGTGGGTGCTTTGAATTGGCGTGCGAAATGATCCGGGCTGAGATAGACCAACTCGGCCATTCGACCCAGTGTGAGGGTGTTGTCTAGGTTCGCCATGATGTAATCAATAGTCGCGACGAGCTTTCGGCGGGGGAGCACTCCACGTTCGTAAGCTGCTGACTGCCGGAATCCAAAAACGTGGCGGATCAAGTGAACAGCTAGAATGTTGGACAGCGACTCAATCAGAAGTGGTCCGCCAAGGCCTCCAGCCTCTGACTCCGCTTCTATGGCCAGCATGGCAGAACTGAGCGCAGGTGCGATGAAAGCGTCGAGCGGCGGAGTAGCGCACCGCTTCATGCCGCGCGTCCATTTCTCGGGCGAGTCGGCCCGCCGTTTCACCGGCGGGCTGACCGAGCTCGAAGTGGAGGCAAACACCTTCCGTCGGATGGTTCTGGAACTCGATCGCCGGTTCCCCGGCCTCGGCCGCCAAATCGAAGAAAGCATGGCGGTGGCAATCGACGGCGAGATCTTCCAGGACGCCTACCTGGCTCAGCTCAGCCCCGAGAGCGAGATATATCTGATCCCGAAGATTGGCGGCGGCTAATTGATCCGCTCGAAGGCAAAGGCCATGCAACAGACCTCTGAGCCCGACACCGGCGAACTCTTCGAGATGGCAAATCTGTTCCCGCGCACGACCGGGCTGCCGATGACCATATAGGTCAGCCTCCGCTGAAACGCGCGTCATGATGTCCGGGTCAAGGTCAACATGACCCATGGGGACCAGATGAACATCGCCAACACGGCGTTCGTCGGGGTTCGCCCGACCCCGCATGTCATCGCGGGCCATTTGCCGCCCGATGATCAGCGAGCAGTGTTCGAATGGATATCGCTGAATACCGCCGCGCTCGTCGAATATTGGGACGGCCGGCTCGACACGATCGAGCTAGGCCAGCTGTTGAAGCGGATTCCGTCGCGACAACCCGACGTTCCGTCCGTCCGGTAAGCTTCCCGGGCCGAAGCTGCCGCAAACTCCTCGACCCCTGTAAAAGCGTGAAAACAGGGCGAATAATCGATTTGGCCCCGTAATTCGACCAGCTTTTTCGTCGATAAATCCATAGAAACCAAAAAGTTAGAATGCGATCCACGATGCAAACGAACAGGGTGTAAATCGTGCCCGATCAGGGGGCGGAAACGGTTTATCAGGGGGGAAGCAGGGTGGCCGCCTAGTCCCCGGCTCCGTAGCTTCGAACCAAGACATTGCTGGTCTCACTATTTCGATATTGATAATAACAGCAAACGATCATACATAGGCCAAAATTCCGCTCTGGCAAGCCCGCCGGCGGCGATACCGGTCCCGGTCCGGCCACGCGTGCGGTTGGCGCGGTGCGAAACGCGGCGGCGCAGCAGGCGGCCTTGCTCCTGCCGATATCGCCGCTGCGGATTCGCGCCGCGATCTATCAGGACAGGGAACGCCTACCTCGTCCCGCTCAATCCGGAGAGCCAGGTTTACCTCATCCCGAAGATAGGCGGCGGTTGACCGCGCCGCGGTCACTCTTCCGGCATTCCGGCCTTGCGCAGGCCGGCCAAGAAGGTCTCTTCCAACAATGTGCGGATGTTTGGTGCACCGTAAATCCAGTCGCCCCGCAAGCGAGCGATGCTGGCATAAGAGCCTTCGTCCGTTAATCTGCGGGCTTCGGCGAGTTCAAGCGCGGCGGGCTCGGTCGCGCCTTTGAGGGCGCAGGCGAAGGCGAGCCAGACGTGAACATATGGTAGTGCCGGACTGGCGCTGCGTCCCCTTTCGAGCCAGAGGATCGCCTCATCGGTGCGTGATTGCAGCAGATGCACGAGCCCAATCCGAGCTGACCAATTTCCGGCACGGGTATCGCGGGGACTGAGGCGGAGCGCTTGCTGCAGAGCCGGGATTGCCTCCTCTATCGAACCGGTGAGGAGCTTGCACCAGCCGAGATTGGCATGTGCGCCAGGCTCGTTGCGGTCGAGCTCGATCACCTTTTCGTACTCCGGGATGGCCGCCGCGAATCGGCCCATATGGCGCAGCAGATACCCTTGGCGTAATGCGCAGCCAGGCTGCGAGGCGACGCCGCCAAGGCCCGCGCGATCAGGTCTTGTGCGCGTGCGACATCGTCAGCGGCGGTGTCTGTCATTTCATCGACCACCCGGCCCACGAGCACGACCGCCAGCGCACCCTGCGCCTCAGCAGACTCATCGAACCCTAAGGCACACTCGAACAATCTTATCGCCTCGGCATAGTTCTCACGCGTTGGCGGCTTCGACGCTACCGCGTATCCCCGGAAGATGTAGTCTCGCGCATCGGGATGCTCGGTCGGTCGAGCGGCTTCGGCCGCGACCAGCTCCAGGTCCAGCGCCACTACGATTCGGCTGGTAATTTCGTCTTGCAGGGCAAACAGATCGCCGGCAGTTCGGTCGAACCGCTCGGCCCAGATATGCGCAGCAGTCTCGGCGTTAATCAGCTGGGCGTTGACGCGGATCTGGTCGGCTGACCGGCGGACGCTCCCTTCGAGCACATAGCGTACGCCCAATTCGCGGCCGATCTGCCTCGTGTCGACCGGCTTGTCCGTATAGGTGAACGCGGTATTGCGGGATATCACGAATGCATTTTCAATGCGCGACAGGTCGGTCGTCAGATCGTCGGTGATGCCATCTGCGAAATATCGCTGCTCGGGATCGTTGGTGAGGTTGGCGAAGGGCAACACGACGATTGACAGAGGTGGTACCGAGCGAGAGCCGCCCGATCGTTCTGGCCGCAGAGCCGGCTTGCCTATCGTCACCGTTGGAAGAAAGCGATAGCCGCGGGCGGCGAGGGTCTGAATGCAGCTCTTCTGTTCGGATCGCCCCTGATCGAGTATGCGGCGAAGCGCCGAAATCTGGACGGTCAAATTGGCATTCTCGACAACGGTCCGCCCCCAGACCGCGGCTATGATCTCCTCTTTTGTCACGAGCTTGCCGGCTCGCTCGACCAGCACGGCGAGAACACCGAGGGCCCGCGGACCAATCGATACGGGCACAAAAACGCCGCGTTGATCGCGCCGAGAAAGCCCCTCGCCCTGCCGGTCGAGGCGGAATTCCTCGAACAGAAAGATGTCGGCGGTAGCAAGCACGCCCACGTCTCCTGTTATTCCTCCGGCATGCCGGCCTTGCGCAGCCCGGCGAAATAAGTGGCTTCGTACATGGCACGGGTCTTCGTCGCCCCCCACCATGCGCCGAACGGAAGGGCCTTCACGTGGGCGATGCTCGAAAAAATATGTCCGCCGTTCAGCGTCCGAACTTCGGCGAGTTCGGCAGCGGCGCGCTCGGTTTCGCTTTTGAGAGCATAGGCGGAGGTGAGGGCGCCGCGAGGGGACGGTAGGGTGGGCAGGGCATTGCGCGCTTTTTGGAGCCAGAAGATTGCCTCGTCGGTATGCGATTGCAGCAGATGCACAGTCCCAATCAGGTAATACCAAAGACCGCTGCCGGGATCGCCAGGGCTGAGGCGAATGGCTTGGTCCACGAGCGGGATTACTTCCTCGATCGACCCGGCGTAGAGCTTGCACCAGCCAAGATTAGATAACGCAGCCAATAAGTTCTGATTCAATGCGAGCGCCGCCTCGTATTCGGGAATGGCCTCCCCCCATCGGCTTCGAGCGCGTAGCACATGGCCTTTCACTAAATGTGCATGCGCGCTGCGGGGCGACGCCGCCAAGGCTTGATTGACCAGCGCTTCCGCGTGTGCAAGGTCGGCCGTCGCTGAGTCGCTTACTAGACAGAGCACCCGCGTCACCAGCACGCCCGCCAATCGGCTCTGTGCGTCTGCGGATTGCGGATCGAGCGTCAATGCGCGCTCGAACGAATGAATTGCCGCCCTGTAGGTGTCCAGCGTCCGGGGCTTCAAGAATACAGCGCGCCCGCGGAGAACGTGGTCGAGCGCATCGGGATGCTCGATCGGTCGACCAGCTTCGGCCGCGACCAGCTCCAGGTCCAGCGCCACTGCGATTCGGCTGGTAATCTCGTCTTGCAGGGCAAACAGACCGCCTGCAGTTCGGTCGAACCGCTCGGCCCAGATATGCGCAGCAGTCTCGGCGTCAATCAGCTGGGCGTTGACGCGGATCTGGTCGCCTGACCGGCGGACGCTCCCTTCCAGCACATAGCGTACGCCTAATTCGCGGCCGATCTGCTTCGCGTCCACTGGCTTGTCCATATAGGTGAACGCGGTATTGCGGGATATTACGAATGCATTTTCAATCCGCGACAGGTCTGTCGTCAGATCGTCGGTGATGCCATCCGCGAAATATCGCTGCTCGGGATCGCTGCTGAGGTTGGCGAAGGGCAACACGACGATCGACAGAGGTGGTACCGAGCGAGAGCCGCCCGATCGTTCTCGCCGCAGAGCCGGCTGGCCGGCCGTCACCGTTGGGAGAAAGCGATAGCCGCGCGCGGCGACGGTCTGAATACAGCTCCTGTCGGCTCGTCCCTGATCGAGCACGCGGCGCAGGGCGGCGATCTGGACGGTCAGGTTGGCATTCTCGACCACCGTCCGTCCCCAGACAGCCGCCATGATCTCCTCTTTTGTCACGAGCTTGCCGGATCGCTCGACGAGCACGACGACAACATCGAGGGCTCGGAGGCCGATGGATATCGGAACGAAAACGCCGCGCTCGTCGCGCCGAGACAAGCCGTCGCCGATCCAGGCGGAATTCCTCGAACAGGAAAATGTCGGCCGTTGCGAGCACGCCCCCTGTCTCCCCGCGCCATCCATTTTTCGCGAAGCCCAAGCCACGCGGGCACGTTGACGGGGTGATCTTGCGCCGCCTCCAGCCGATTTGCAGCTTTTTTGCAAAATTTTTATGCCTGCTTTCTGGTCCCAATCCACCGCGATCTGCAGTCTCGGCGATACGAGCATGCCGGACCGACGCATGCCCTATCGAGGGGAGGCTTTGCGATGCTTATGAAACCCGCACGGCAGATTATCGCGCGGAGAACGTTTCTCGCCCGCGGTGGCGGCGCGCTGGCCGGGCTGGCACTGCTCGATTCGGCTTTCGCCAAGGCCTTTGCGGCGCGGCCGGGAGGAGAGGTGATCCCCTGGCTCGATCAACCGCCGCCGGTTCCGCCTCCGGCGGCCGGCAACATCCAAAACGTGCAGCCTTGGGAGGCACTCGGATCCTTCATTACGCCGAACGACAAATTTTACAGCATCGCACATTACGAGCGACCAGGAATCGACGCTCAGAGTTGGTCTCTAGAGATCAGCGGGTTGGTCGCGCGACCGCGCAGCATCACCTTGGGCGAACTCAAAGCGCGGCCGCGCCGGGAAACCATCTTCACCCTCGAATGCTCCGGCGATCGCGGCTTGCCCTTCTTCATTAGCGGCGTCGGCACGGCAAAATGGGCCGGCACGCCGCTGGCGCCGATCCTGGCGGAGGCGGAACCGTTGGAGAATGCCATCGAAGTCGTTTTCGTCGGCAGCGATATGGGAGAAGAGATCGTCCGCGACCTCACATTCCCGGCAAACTTCGCCCGCAGCATGTCGCTCGACGATGCGATGGACCCGAAGAATCTGCTTTGCTGGGAGATGAACGGTGCACCGCTTCCGCAGGCCAACGGCTTTCCGCTGCGGCTAATTGCGCCCGGCTGGTACGGCATCGCCAATGTAAAGTGGCTCGAACGCATTGAGCTGCGCGCAACGCGTTTCGAGAACCGTTTCATGGGCCGAGACTATGTCACAATCCGCGAAGAACAGCACGATGGCCGGACTTTTTGGGCCGAAACGTCCGTTGGTCGGTGGCGCATCAATTCGGCACCCGGCCGGGTGATAAGGCAAGACGGGCACTACCGGATCGCCGGCGCGGCCTGGGGCGCCGCGATCGCGCGCGTCGAGGTCCAGATTGACGGCGGTAGCTGGGTGAGAGCCGTACTCGACAAAGGCATCGGCGAATTTGCGTGGCGATTTTGGTTCTTCGATTGGAGTTCTCCCTCGCCGGGCGAGCACACGATCGCCTCACGCGCGATCGACACTGCCGGCAATATCCAACCGGCACCGGATGACCCAGAGATCGTCAACAAACACACATTCTGGGAGAGCAACCAACAAACCACCCGGCAAATCCTCATTGCTTCATAGCGAGGCTGCTAGCCGGAGGCTCAAGCCTCACTCGCGCCACTTGGTATGGCTGATAAAACCGGCTGACGCCTCACGCGTATCCAGGATGAGGCCGGCCGTCGAACGATCCGAGAGCACGACATTCGCCGCAAAGGACGCCGGCTTTTGCTCCTCGCAGGATCGTCGCATAAGCTGGGCGGAGGGAGGAAACTAAACCCGTGGACATTGACGAGTGGCTGCGTAGCCTCGGCCTCGGGCAATACGCGCCGGCCTTTGCCGAAAACGCGATCAACTGGGACGTACTGCCGGACCTGACCGCAGACGACCTGAAAGAGATCGGCATCGCCGCGGTCGGCGATCGGCGTCGGCTGTTAGCGTCGATCGCCTTGCTCCGCGGCAGTGCGGTGGCTGCACCGGCGAAAGCGCCGTCAGCCGCGTCTAGCGAGGCCGAGCGGCGGCAGCTCACCGTCATGTTCTGCGATCTCGTCGGCTCGACCCCGCTTTCTGTGCGCTTCGATCCCGAGGATCTGCGCGATCGTTGGCGCTTACCACCGCTGTGTCACCGACACGGTCCGCCGGTTCGACGGCTTCGTCGCTAAATACATGGGCGACGGCGTGCTGATTTATTTCGGCTATCCGCGGGCGCATGAGGAGGATGCGGAGCGGGCGGTCGGCGCGGGGCTCGCGCTAATCGACGCCGTCGGCCGGCTCGATACGCCGGAACCGTTGGCGGTGCGGCTCGGCATAGCCAGCGGCCTGGTCGTGGTTGGTGACTTGATCGGCGAAGGCGCCGCGCAGGAGCGCGGCGTCGTCGGCGAGACGCCGAACCTCACGGCGCGGCTGCAAGCCCTGGCCGAGCCCGGGACCTTGGTCATCGCCGACAGCACGCGGCGGCAGATCGGCGCTCTCTTCGACGCCGAGGATCTGGGTCTGCAACCGCTCGCCGGCTTCGCCGCGCCGCAGCGCGCTTGGCGCGTGATAGGCGAGAGCGGCGTCATCAGCCGCTTCGAGGCGTTGCGCTCCGGCACGATGCCGCTGATCGGTCGCGACGAAGAACTCGACCTCTTGCTGCGCCGCTGGCGGCAGGCGAAGGAGCGCGAGGGCCGGGTCGTCGTGATCTCAGGCGAGCCGGGAATCGGCAAATCGCGCCTCGCTGCGGCGATCAGCGCCGCAACCGAAGCGGAAGAACCAATTCGCCTCCGCTGGTTCTGCTCGCCGCATCATCAAGACAGCGCGCTCTACCCGTTCATCGTCCAGCTCGAACGGGCCGCCGGCTTCGCTCGCAACGATGCCGCCGACGCGCGACTGGCGAAGCTCGATGCGATCCTCGCGCCCGGCGCGCCGAGCGATGATGACATCGCGTTGTTGCGCGAACTCTTGTCGCTGCCGAACTCTGCCGCCGAGTTCAACCTCAGCCCGCAGAAGAAGCGCGAGAAATTGTTCGCGGCGATGCTGGCTCAGCTCGCCGCGCTAGCGGGATCCCGGCCGGTGTTGGCCACTCTCGAAGACGCGCATTGGATCGACCCGACCTCGCGCGAACTGCTCGACCTGATGCTCGATCAGGTGCGCCGCCTGCCGGTCCTGCTGATCGTCACGTTCCGGCCAGAATTCGAGTCGGCTTGGGCCGGCCAGCCGCATGTAACGACGTTGGAACTCAGCCGGCTCGGCGAACGCGACGTGACAGCGCTCGTCCAGGGGCTCGCCGGCACCGCGCCGCTCGGCAGCGAGGTGGTCCAGGAGATCGTAGAGCGGACCGACGGGGTGCCGCTGTTTGTCGAGGAATTGACCAAGGCGGTGCTGGAACGCGCCGGCAAGGATAACCGAGTGGCGACAGTGTTGTCGGCAAGCCCGTTGCCGGCGCTGGCGCTGCCGGCAACACTGCATGCCTCGCTGCTCGCCCGGCTCGACCGCATCGGCGCAGCGGCCAAGGAAGTGGCGCAAATCGGCGCGGTCCTCGGCCGCGAGTTCGACTACGACCTGATCGAGCCGGTGGCCGGGCGCGGCGGCGCCGAATTGCGGGCCGCGCTGGCACGGTTGACCGAGGCCGGCTTCTTGTCTTGCCGCGGCGCACCGCCGCATTCCTCTTATCTTTTCAAGCACGCACTGGTGCAGGACGCAGCCTACGGCACGCTGCTGCGCGCCCGTCGCCGGGAGCTACATTTACAGATCGCCGGTATTCTACAAAATGAGTTCGGCGAGATTGCCGAGGCCCGTCCCGAGCTGCTTGCGCGCCACTACGCCGAGGCAGGGCAGCCGCAAGCTGCTGTTGCGTATTGGACTAAGGCAGGGACTCGGTCAATGACCCGCTCCGCGATGGCGGAAGCGGCTGCCCAATTTCGCAAGGGGTTAGATCAGCTGAAGTTGCTCCCGGAAAGTCGCGAACGACACGAGCGGGAGCTGGAAATCACCAGCGCTTTGGCTTCGGCGCTGCAGCCGCAAAAGGGATACGCTGCGGAGGAAACCGGTGTTATCTACGAACGCGCGCGCCAACTTTGGGAGCGCTTGGACTCGCCGTCGGAATTCTTCTATGTCCCTCTCGGCCAGTCTTTTTGGCATATCTATCGCGGCGAGTTCGCACAGGCGATTTCTTTAGGCAAAAGCCTGTTGAACCGAAGCCGACAGAGGGACGTTTCGGGCGGACTCGTCCTCGGACATAATGTTGCCGGAACAAGCTCATTATACATCGGCGACTTTGCACTGTCGCGAGCGCATCTTGAGGAACTGCTTAGGCTATATGATCCCATTTCACACGGATCCCTTGTCCCCAACATGCATGTCCAATGCCCATCGCTAGGGTATCTGGGGCATGTCCTCTTCTGCATGGGCTACCCGAACCAAGCCTTGTCGCGCTGCAATGCTGCAATCGACGAGGCTCGCAGGCTGGCACACGCGCCCTCGCTGGCAGGGAGCTTGGCGACAGGTACCAGGTTGCTTTCGTTGATGGGCGACTACGTGAGCTTAGAGGAGCGCGCACGTGAACTGGTCGCGCTGACCACTGAGCACGGCTGGCAGTTCTGGGGTGGCATGGGGACGATCTCTCTCGGATGGGCCAAGGTCAACTCGGGTGAGTTACCCTTGGGGACGTCTTTGCTGTGCGAAGGCTCGGCCGTTTATATGGCGACCGGCGCAAAGGCTTGGGTTCCTTATCATCTCGCGCTTTTGGCCAGGGCACGCGAGCTCGCGGGGCAGATTGACCAGGCTCTGGAACACGTCGAGGAGGCTTTCCGTATTGTTGCCATCACCGGAGAACGATGGCTGATACCCGAGCTGATCAGGCAAAAAGCGCAATTGCTCACACGAACACCGAACCCCGCTGCCGCAGAAGGACTTTTCCGAACTGCATTCTCGTTAGCCATCGATCAAAAGGCAAAGCTATGGGAGCTGCGTACTGCGATGAGCCTGGCGCGATTGTGGGGCGAGCAGGGCCGGCGAAATGAGGCGCGGGAATTGCTCGCGCGCGTCAATGGCTGGTTCAGTGAGGGCTTCGACACCGCCGATCTGAAGGATGCCGCGGCGCTACTTGCCGAGCTGGCGTAAATAACACGGTGACGGGCCCACGGTAATTCTGGTGGCGTCATGTGGAGTTCATTTGAGCCTGGGCGCAGTGCCATGATCTCCTCTTTGGTGACGAGCTTACCCGGCCGTTCGACGAGCACGCTGAGAACATCGAGCGCCCGGAGTCCTATCGGTACTGGAATGAAACTCCGCGCTCGTTGCGCCGAGATAGGCCTTCGCCTTGCCGATCGAGGCGAAATTCCTCGAGCAGGAAAATGTCCGCAATGGCAAGCACGCCTTGCCTTCCCGTCAATCCTCTGGCATGCCGGCCTTGCGCAGACCGGCAAAATAGGTGGCCTCGTACAACGCGCGGATTTTCGCTACCCCCAAAAATCCGACGGCTTTCAAGCGGCCGATACTCTCATAGCGATGATCGCCGCTCAGCCTTCGAGCTTCGGCGAGCTCGGCGACCGCGTGTTCAGTCTCGCCTTTGAGGGCATACGCAGAAGCGAGGTGAGCGTGAACAATAGGAATTACCGGATTGGCATTGCGCGCTTTCTCGAACCAGACGATCGCGTCGTTGGTGCGCGATTGCAGTAGATGCACCACCCCTGTCTGAGAATACCAACTGCCGATTAAAGGATCGCGCGGGCTGAGGCGAATGCCTTGCTCCGCCAGCGGGATGACCTCGTCAATGGACCCGGTATGAAGCTTGCACCAGCCGAGCGGAGCGTACGCGCCCAGCTCGTAGCGATTGAGTACCAGCGCCATTTCGTATTCGGGAATTGCCTCTCCGTATCGATGCTGCGTGCGGAGCACTTGGCCTTTTGCGAAATGCGCGAGACCGCTGCGAGGTGACGCGGCTAAAGCTCGCCCCACCAGCCGTTCCGCGCGCGCGATGTCAGTCGCGGCCGTGTCGGCCATACCTTCGAGGACGCGGGCCGTTAGCTCGATCGCCAAATAGCTCTGCGCTGCTGAGGACCACGGATCGAGAGTCAACGCACGCCCGAACAGGCGAATGGTCTCGTCAAAGTTGTCCCGAGACGGCGGCTTATAGGTCGCGGCACGTCCTCGGAGGAGGTAGTCAAGTGCGCCGGGATGCCCGCTCAATCGGGCGGCCTCCGCGATCACCAGCTCCGAACCGAGCGCAACGGCGATCTGACTCGTGATCTCGTCTTGGAGGGCGAACAGATCATGGGTGTCGCGGTCGAACCGCTCGGCCCACAGATGCGCGTCGGTCTCAGCGTCGATAAGCTGCGTGTTGACGCGGACCCGATTGCCCGAGCGCCGGACGCTGCCCTCCAGCACATAGCGCACACCGAGGTCACGGCCGACCTCCTTCGCGTCAACCGCCTTGCCCTTGTATGTGAAAGCGGAGCTGCGGGCGATCACGAAGCTGCCGGAAATTCGCGACAGGTCGGTTGTCAGATCGTCCGTGACCGCGTCAGCAAAATATTCCTGGTCCGGACCGCTGCTGAGATTCGTAAAGGGCAGCACCACGATCGACAGCAACGGCGGCGACCGTGCTCCGCCGCGGTGTGCCGCCCTCCGCGCCGCGCCGGCGTGCTCGACCCGGGTCACCGGCGCGACAAACCGGTAGCCGCGCGCCGCGACGGTCTGGATGCAGCTCCCTTCCGCCCGCCCGTCGTCGAGAATTCGACGGAGCGCAGAGATCTGCACAGTCAGGTTGGCATTCTCGACGACCGTCCGCCCCCAAACGGCGGCTATGATTTCTTCTTTGGTGACGAGATCACCGGACCGTTCGACCAGCACGCGGAGCACATCGAGCGCCCGGAGCCCTATCGACACGGGAACAAAGACGCCGCGTTGATCGCGCCAAGAGAGCCCCTCGCCCTGCCGATCGAGGCGAAATTCCTCGAACACGAAAATGTCCCCGGTGGAGAGCACGCTCCTGCCTCCCGTGTTCCTGCCCCATTGGGCCAGGCGAAGGCTCGCGGATGGGTTCGGGCGCCGATCTTGCCGCGATTCAGCGGGATTTGCAGCTTTTTTTGCAAAATTTTTATCCCTGGTTTCTAGCCGGCATCCGCCCTCCTCCGCACTCTCGGCAATACGCGCATGCCGAAGCCCGAGCATGCGGATAGCGATGGGAGGCTCATCGTGTCGTCAATGTCGACGCGGGCGCTTGTGGGCGCGCTCTCACTTGCATCATTGCTTATCCTGCCAACGGCTGTCGATGCAGCGTCGGTGGGAAATCCGCTGTGTCCGGGTGAGGAGGTGTCGTTCAACCCCGGCAATGGCGAAGACATCGTCGTTCCCGACGGCTTCAAGGTTTCGGTCTTCGCCTCGGGCCTCAATTTTCCGACCGGCATCGCGTTTCGCGGCGATTCGCGCCGATTCGAGGTGTACGTTGTCGAATCTGGAGCCTTCGGCCCCAGCCGGTGTGACAACGGCGCGGCGTGGCAGGGAGCGGGATTCCCGGGCAACCCCTTTACCCCCGACATCCGTGTCTTTGATCAGAGCGCGAAACTGCTGCGCACCCTCGGTAAACCAACCGATGCGGGGAGCCCGAACGCCAATGCTTTTCAGCCGAGTGGTCCGGCTGTCGATATCGCATTCGAGCTGGGGCTCGCAGGGGGGCGGCTGTTCGCAACCGACAACGGGGCCAATGGCGGACGCATCCTAAACGTCGATCCGACGACCGGAAAAGTCACCCAGCTGATCACCGGGCTGCCCGGCGGCCCGACCGGACAGCTGGCGCTTCACGGCGGCTGGATCTACTGGGGCGTCGGCGCTACGACCAATAATGGCGTCGTCGACTCCGATGGAGGGCAGCCCGAGATTCCCTGCCAGGACATCACCCTGAGCCAAAATGTCTTCGATGCCGGCAACGGGAATTTTACCAGCGGCTTCTCCCCTTTCGGGCACACGAACAAAGGGGGGGACGGTGCCGGCGTTTTTCGATGGAACGACCGGCAAGGTTCGAAAAGGCGTCTGCAATGGCGCCATCTTGCGGGCGCCGTTGCGTAACCTGGGCGCTATAGAAACTTTCTCGTGGGGCTACCGGAACGGTTACGCCCTTCGCTTTGCGCCCTCTGACCATCCGTTGGCCGGAAGCCTGCTCGTCGGGGAAAACGGTGCGGAGGAAGTGGGGACGCGCCCCTCCAACAACGCCCCCGATGCG
>Ga0306920_100009555_pt1 | contig 12949 bp, 12 predicted proteins | sample flu12Cox44000170_FD_204666 | JGI IMG/M metagenome (GOLD analysis project Ga0306920, IMG submission 204666) | Lab enrichment of tropical soil microbial communities from Luquillo Experimental Forest, Puerto Rico - flux4day.12C.oxic.44.000.170 (v2)... | ecosystem: Environmental > Terrestrial >...
TTCGCCACGCCCTCGGGAACGACCACGCCGGGGTTGGCGCCCAGCGTCCACGTATCCATCGTCCCTGCAAGCGCTGATTTCGGCGCGCCCTGCGGACTCGCCCAGAGCCGAATCAGCCGCTCCTGCACGGCCGCCGGCATCGCTGCGACTTTGCCCTTCGTTCCGGCGATCTCCGCGCCAGGTGTGTCTTCGTCCCACGCGTACTGCCAGCTGACCACTTCGATGTTCGAGTACGCCTGACCGTTCGCGCGCGTGCAGGAGTAATTGATGCGCTGGCTCAACGTCTGGTAGTTCGTGCTCGCGCGGTACTTCGTCAGTCGGCACGGCTGACCGCCAACTTGAATTTCGCCGCCGGGCTTCGCCTGGTATTCGAGCGTCGCGATCATGTCGCGTTCATCGGTGCCCTTCAACATGCCCTCGTACCACATCCAGTTGAAGAGCACGGATCGCAGGTCCCTGGCTCCAGCCGCGGGTGTGTACGGCGCACCAGCGTTCGGATCCGCGTTGCGGCCCCGACCCCCTTGCCCGCCGCCCGGACCTTGCGCGTCGCCCCGCCCCGGCCCGGCTGCGGGAGCCTGCGCCCACGCTGTCGATGAACCGCCGACCGCGACGACAACGGCCAGCGCGATCGTTGTCCAACAACTCCTTCGAAAACTCATGCCGATCCTCTGCCTTTCAACCACGAAGCCCACGAAGAGATCGCCACTCGGATCCCGACGCTTTCAGATCGCTGGGCGAGCATGCCCTCCCCCGAGGGACGAGGTCAAGGGGGAATATTATTGACCAAGACGTAGATTTAGTCCGCCCAGCCCCCAACCGACCTCTCCGCTGCTGGGCACCCAATCTCGATGGGGCTCGTGGCTCGATCTGATCAGACCAGCCGGTGCGTCCTGCGCCCTACTTCTGAGGAACTTTGTCGATGTATGTGTTCAGCTCGCCACGTGCCGCTCCGAGCCGTATCACGAGCGTGCGATAGTTGGCGAGCACGCGACGAAGTTCTTTCAGTTCCTTACGGGATCTAGGCGCCGGCGACGAATCAAGATCAATAAGGATATAGGGTGGTTCCATCAGCGACGGCGCGTTGCCATAAGCCGCGGCAGCATGAGGTCGCTTCGATTTGTCTTCACTTGACGCAATACACCGTATGAGACGAGGAGGCCTCTTCCGATCTGCTGCTTCACAGTTGGCCATTCATCGGGGCGGGGCTGTCCAGATAGTGTTCGATTGCAGGAACAGCATCGTATTCATGTGAGGAACGAGGGCGAGCGTGTCACTGACCGGTATGTGACACGGTGAGACTTCCGGGAGGCAACTGCGCCGCGTATCCTTCCGTTTCATGATGAAAGGATTTACCGGTGCAATCGCATTCGTATTCGCACTGGCCGCCACGCTGTCGGCCCACCACACAGTGTCGATGAACTACGACCCTGCCCATCACGTGACGCTTACGGGTGTGGTCAGCGATGTGGAATAGAAACAGCCGCACGTCATCGTGCGCCTCGACGTGACGAGCGCGGATGGCTCGATCATCCGCTGGGAGATCGAGGCGCAGGCCCCCAACGCCGTGCGGCGTCATGGTTTGGAACTGGATGCGATCAAGCCCGGCACGACTCTAAGCAGCACTGTGTGCTTGGCGCGCGACGGGTCCCATAAAGGCTACGCCCAAGAGTTCGTCCTGGCGACCGGGACGTTCTACAACGGGGGCTGCTCATCATCCCAGTGAGTCGAAACACTCTGCACGTCCGCCGGATACGCTGAGTGGTTTTCATTCTCGCGTGTTCACAGTGTCCGCGTCCTTGTACTTATTCCGCTGTGCCGTCCCGCTGCTCAAAGAATGAAAGAGCACTGGACGTCGCAAAATGCTTACCGGGAACCGAAGATCGTGGCAAAGCGCAAAGACGCCCGCACACGTACCAAGGCCCGAAGTGAACCGAGCGGGCGCCGCTTCGATTCAACAACTACCGGGGCAAGTGTTAGGCTGCCAACGCCCGTTCGACGAGGTTTTCGAAACAGGCCCACCGCCGGGGTTTGATAGCTCGCGGCCTCGGTCCCATTAGACCAATCCAGCTGCACACTTGTTTCCAAATCCATCCAGAATATCGTCCCAAAACACAAACGCTTTGAGCACAATCACTCCAAGATCTTTGGCATTTTAGGCGTTGGCCGACTTGGAGTATCCGCATGGCCGAGAACAGATTCAAAACCGCCGCTCAACTTGCCGCGGCAGGGCGCTTCAGCGCAGGGTTGGATGTAATCGAAGAGACCGGCGGCCCGAGAGGTGCCGGCGAGTCTTTGGCCGTGTTGCGAGCTGAGTTATTGGAGCGCACTGGAAGATTTCGGCGATCCAAAGAAATCGTAGAAACGCTGATTCGGTCGAAGCGACTCGAGAAAGCTGAACTCAGTAGCTGCGAATTTATCATCGGGAAGATCGACTGGGAAGATGGTGCCACGGAGTCGGCTATCTCGCACATCCAACGCGCGGTCTCACTGGCAAATCAGATCGGAGATTTGCGTAGAAAGTGTTGGGCAAATCTTTGGTTGTTGGTTTTGATCGCAGATCGTGCTGGCCCGAACGCTGCCGCGCCAATCGTGATCGAATTGCGCAACGATGCAATACGCCTTGGAGACTCTCAAGTTGTAGCGGCGTTGCACCTCTATGCTGGTCAACTGGATGCTAAACGTGGGCTTCTCGGAACCGCGGCCGCTCATCTCAAGCGTTGTCAACACATTCTCTATCGTGAGCCTAACCTCTGGCTTGATGCTCAGCTCAAGTACACGAAGGCGAACCTATCGATCCTCAGGTCAGATCACAGGTCAGCATTGGAACACGCTCGCGAGGCTGTAACGCTCGCCGAAGAATCCGGTGGAGCCGCTTGCCTGAGAACGTGTCTCGGAACCCTAGGCGTCGCTCTTTATCTGCATGGTGAATTCGACGATGCCATTCAAAGCTTCTCTCGAGCACTAATGATCTTGCCATCTCGTGGCGACAGTCGGCGCTCCATGATTGATGCGCTCGCCCGAGTCCGCCTGGCTCAAGGTGATCTCGCTCAATGCACAGAGTTGCTAGATCAGATCAACGTCGACCCAAAGGATCGGCTTATTTACTCTCACAGATACTCTGCGCTGACCCGGGCCCAACTCTCGGGCCGCAAAGGCGCCTTCGAGGACGCTGAAAATCAGATCGAGCAGACTCTAGCCCTAGCCACCGAAGCGCAAGATCACTTTCTCTTACAGCTTGCGACTCTGACAAAGTCTCAACTGTTTCAAGAGTCGAAACAAGCCACCACAGCTCTCAGGTTTCTGGAAGCGTTTCCGGGCGGCTTCGCCGGTCAATCACCTGACATCTACGCTCAGTACGAGATGATCCTCGCGTGCTCACTGGCATCCATAGGGCTGACCGGCGAGGGTCAAGCGCACCATGACCGCGCAGAGCAGATATACAAGGGGACATCCCACGCGCCCGGACTTATCGAGTTAAGACGATGCTGGGATCAGGCAGCGGGTCACGGCAAGGTCGACGAGTTCACGTCGACGTATCGTGTGGCGGAGCCTGCGAAGGTGGTCACACCGAGAAGCATCGCTCAGTCGATAGCGGGTCTCCTGCTGCTGGCCGATCGGCCCGAGCTCCTAGCGCGTGGGATTCTCGATCTTCTCGACGTGACAGAGGCTGTCGAGAGGGCCGCAGCGTCCGTTTGCCTCGACAGTCACGAGTATGAGGTGTTGGCGACGATCGGCTACCTCGACGACGGCAAACGCGAGTTTCTCAAGCTGCCGCGGCGGCTCACCATCGGCGACGCCCAGGACCGGCGTGTCGAAGTGTGGATCGCTCCCAAGGACGACATCGAGTCGATCGCCACGCTCAACGCCGTCGTGCTGCTCCTGTCGACGATCCACGAGATCGAACGGGGGCGCGCCGAACGCGAAGAACGCCTGACGCTCTGGCCCATCGAGGATGTCCCGATCCAGAGCGTCGGCCAGGCCATCATCAACGGCCGCATGCGAGAGACGGTGGAGCTCGCCAAACGCGTGGCCTCGGCTAACGTCGGCGTGCTCATCACCGGCGAGAGCGGCACCGGCAAGGAAATCCTCGCGCGCGCCATCCATACCTACTCGCCGCGCGCCGACAAACCGCTCGTCCCGTTCAACTGCGCCGCCGTACCCCGCGACATGATCGAGAGCCAGCTCTTCGGCCACCGGCGCGGCGCCTTCACCGGCGCCGATCGTGATAATCCCGGCGTCATCCGCGCCGCACACGGCGGCACACTGTTCCTCGACGAAATCGGCGAACTCGCCATCGAACTCCAGCCGAAGCTGCTGCGCTTTCTGGAATCGCGCGAAATCTGTCCGCTCGGCGAGACGACGCCGTTCACGGTCGACGTCCGCGTTATCGCCGCGACCAACGCCAACCTCGAGCAGGCGGTGAAGAGCGGACGGTTCCGCGAAGACCTGTTCTACCGCCTGCACATCGTCCCGCTGCAGATTCCTCCGCTGCGCGAGCGGCGCGACGAAATTCCCGCGCTCGTCCACCATTTCGTGATGCGCGCCGCCGCCGAATACCACAAGGGGCAGATCCGGGTCGCCGAACACACCATGGAGCAGCTCCTGCTCTTCTCCTGGCCCGGCAACGTCCGCCAGCTCCAGAACGAGCTGCGCCGGATGGTCGCGCTCGCCGAGCCGGACGCGGTTCTCACGCCGCGCGCCCTGTCGCTCGAGATCGCCGCCGTGCGCGCCGAGCCGCCGGCCGCCCGTCCTGCCGGCCCGCGCGCGGACAAGCTCTCCCCGACGCTTGCGCGCATCGAACGCGAGATGATCAAGGCGGCCCTGCGCGATCACCACGGGAAGATGGAAGAGACCGCCAGAGCGCTGGGCATTTCCCGGAAAGGGCTTTATCTCAAACGGCAACGCCTCGGGCTCTAGCAGCCGTCGCGTTCTTCAGGAACTCGGCCATCTGGATCCGCCGCCAGAATTGGGTTTTTCATGCACCGGGACGACCCTCCCGTACGGCCAGGCGGTCACAGGCAAGTCGATGAGCGTCCGCTGCAGGTCGGCTGGAGCAACGATTGGGCCGGAGCGAAGGCCGCTCGCGATCACCTCGATACCGTCTCGACGAATCACCAGTTTCGGATTCTTCCAGTCCTTCCCATCCCTGGTGGACTTGTACTGTTGCGCGTGCGCCGGACCAATGCGTGGGTCGAGCTGTTCGGAGTCCTTCTGCGCCGGCCGGCCCGCGAGCAGGCCGACTGCACACATCGTGAGCACCACCGTCGTTCCGCACGTGACCTTCAACATTGCGGGGTCCCTCACTGTTTCGGCTGCCGCTTGAAGAAGCGCTAGCTACAAAATAGCCCAGCCCTAGCCAAACCGCGCCCGATGCCGATACAATAAAGAGAGATTTTGACTAGTCAAAGTTTGCGCTGATGGATGCCGAAAGCCCTGTGACCCCCACGCGCGGTTGGCGTCTGCCTTCGAGCGCGCGCAGCCTCCCGGAGATCCATGGCTCGGTCCCCGTCCCCACCGACGCCGGCTTCTGGCGCAAGCTCTTCGCCTTTGCCGGCCCCGGCTACCTCGTCGCCGTCGGCTACATGGATCCCGGCAACTGGGCCACTGACCTCGCCGGCGGCGCCCGCTATGGCTACGCCCTGCTCTCCGTCATCATGCTCTCCAACCTGATGGCGATCCTGCTGCAGGCGCTCGCCGCCCGCCTCGGCATCGCCAGCGGCCGCGACCTCGCCCAGGCCTGCCGCGACCACTACTCCCGGCCGACGGTCATCTTTCTATGGATCCTCTGCGAGATCGCCATCGCCGCCTGCGACCTCGCTGAGGTCATCGGCGCCGCCATCGCACTGAACCTGCTCTTTGGCCTGCCACTCACCTGGGGCGTGATGCTCACCGCCCTCGACGTGATCATCGTGCTGTACCTGCAGCACCACGGCTTCCGCTACGTCGAAGCGCTCGTCGTCGGCCTGATCCTGCTGATCGCCGGGTCGTTCGCGATCGAGATCTACCTCGCGAAGCCCGCCGTCGCGCCTATGCTCGCGGGGTTCATCCCGAGGCCCGAAATCGTCCGCAACCCCAGCATGCTCTACATCGCCATCGGCATCCTGGGGGCCACGGTCATGCCCCACAACCTCTACCTGCACTCGTCGATCGTGCAGACGCGCAAGTACCTCGACACGTACGAGAGCAAGAAAGAGGCGATCCGCTTCGCGACCATCGACTCGTCGGTGGCGCTGATGTTCGCGCTGTTCATCAACGCCGCGATCCTCGTCATGGCGGCCGCCGCCTTCCACGGATCGGGGCATCAGGACGTGGCCGACATCGGCGACGCGTATCAGCTCCTGTCGCCGCTCCTCGGCACGAAGGCGGCCAGCATCCTGTTCGCCGTCGCGCTGCTCTGCTCGGGTCAGAACGCCACGCTCACCGGAACGCTGGCGGGACAGATCGTCATGGAAGGGTTCATCAACCTCCGCCTGCGCCCGTGGCTGCGGCGGCTGATCACCCGGCTCATCGCGATCATCCCCGCCATCATCGTCGTCGCGCTGTACGGCGAGCGCGGCACCGGGCAGCTGATCATCCTGAGCCAGGTGGTGCTGAGCCTGCAGCTGTCGTTCGCGGTGTTTCCGCTCGTGATGTTCACGAGCGAGCCGCAGAAGATGGGCCCCTTCGCGAGCCCGTGGTGGCTGAAGGCGCTGGCTTGGCCCGTGGCGGTCGCGATCGCGGTCCTCAACGCGTATCTTCTGTGGCAGACTTTCGCCGGCTGAGCGCGTCCGGCTGAAGCCGGACGCTACGTACGAAATCGATGTACCGAAAAATCCTCGTCGCCGTCGAACACTCCGCGGCCGACCGCACGATCCTCACGCACGTCACGGGCCTCGCCCGCCTCACCGGCGCCGAGCTGCTGCTGGTGCACGTCGCCGACGGCTGGGCGGCCCGCAACTTCGACCGCCTGCAGCTCCGCGAGTCGGAGGAGATGCAGGCCGATCGCCGGTACCTCGACACGCTGCAGGAGGAGCTCGGCGCCCTCGGGCTCCCGGTGCGGACTCACCTGGCGATGGGCGACCCCGCATCGGAGCTCGTGCGCGTCGCCGAGGAACAGGATGTGGACCTCGTCGCGATGTCCACGCACGGACACCGCTTCCTGTCCGACGTCATCCACGGCGCCACGGCCGACAGAGTGCGGCATCTCCTGAAAGTGCCGGTCCTCCTGCTGCGCGCGCAATAGCGAATCGCAGGGACCCTACGTTGGTATCGAAGCCGTAGTCACGCCCGGCGCCGGTGGTCGAACACGTCCTCCACGCCGCCGCTCCGGCGAACCCCGCCTGCGAAGGTCTCTGTGCTATAAAGCTGACGTGGCCGAGCCGCGCGCCATCCATTCGCACGCCATCGACGACCTGCGCTTCATCCGCGACACGATGGCGCGCGCCGGGCAGTTCTCCGCCATACCCGGCTGGGGCGGCGTGACGATGGGCGCGACGGCGATCGTGGCGTCGGCGGTCGCCGGGCCGCTCTCGGATGCTGAACGCTGGCTCGCCGTGTGGTCGATTGAGGCCGCCGTCGCCATCCTGATCGCGCTCGTCACGATGGTGCGAAAAGCCCGCCGGTCGAGCGCGACGCTTCTGGCGACCCCCACGCGGCGGTTCGCGCTGGTGCTCCTGCCGCCCCTCGCCGCGGGCGCCGTGCTGACTGCGGTCTTCGTCGCCAACGGCCTCACCGCGCGGCTGCCGGGATGCTGGCTGCTGCTCTACGGCGTGTCGGGCGCGACGGGCGGCGCGCTGTCGGTTCGGGTAGTGCCGGTCATGGGCGTCCTGTTCATGGCGCTCGGCGTCGCGGCGTTCATCGCGCCGTCCGGCTGGGGCAACATCTTTATGGCCGCCGGCTTCGGCGGTCTCCACATCATCTTCGGCGCAATCATCGCGAGGCACTATGGCGGGTAGGAACAGTCGTCAGTCGGCAGCCGTCAGTCATCAGTCAAGTCGCGAGTCCAGGGCGGCGAGCCGCGAGTTGCGAGCGCCGGGCCGCGAACAGCGAACCGCCGGCCGCGAGCGCCGAATCCCGGGCCCCGAGTCTCGAGTCACGAGCCCCGACCCCCGGACGTTGAGCCTCGATCGGCTCATCCACGAGCGCCTGCGGCTCGGCATCGTCAGCGCGCTGTCGGTCAACGATCGCCTGACGTTCACCGATCTCAAGCGCCTGCTGCACACCACCGACGGCAACCTGAGCGTACACGCACGCAAGCTCGAAGACGCGCAGTACATCGCCGTGGAAAAGAGCTTCGAGGACCGGCTGCCGCGGACGGAATATCGGCTGACCGCCGCCGGCCGGCGAGCGTTCGAGAAATACCTCGCGCACATGGAAGCGCTGATCAAGGCCGTCAGAGAATGAAAGGTTCACTTATGGACGCAGCTACGACATTACACAGCGAAGCTCGAGTACGAAATCGATCCGTGGGACCTGAACGAGGCTCTTGGACGCGGAGACAAGATTCTTCTCGTCGATACACGATCCCCGGAAGCCTACCGGAAAGGCCATATTCCCGGCGCGACGAATATCCCGCATCGAACGATGAGCAATGCCACGACGGCCCACCTTGATAGAGGGGCCTTGATCGTGACGTACTGCGATGGGATTCGTTGTAACGGTTCGACAAAAGGCGCGCTGAACATGCTCCAGCTCGGATTCCGCGTCAAGGAGTTGATCGGCGGCCTCGATTGTTGGCGGTACGACGGCTATCCCGTCGATGGATTGGAAGCGGAACCTGCCGGCTCGTGCGGTTGCTCGTAATCCACACGCGGTTCGACTTGTCTAACCAACGGAGATTCGCAAGTCGCGGCTCGGGACTCGCGGCTCGCTGCGTGGCCTCGTTGTAGGATCCAGCGATGCGGCTGCACGGCGCCATGCTGTTCGTGAAAGATCTGGACCGGATGACGAGCTTCTACAGCGACGTGCTGGGGCTGCAACCGGTCGCGGAAACGAAGCTCGACAACTGGGTGGAATTCAGGAGCAACGGCTCACAGTTCTCGCTCCACGCGATCCCGCGCGCGATGGCCGCAGGGATCGAGATCGAGTCGCCGCCGCGCCCACGCGAGCCGTCTGCGGCCAAGCTCACCTTCGACGTGCAGGACGTGGAGGCGACGCTGGCGAAAATCGAGGCGCTGGGGCTGCCGCTGCTGCGGCGTCCATGGGGAGGCACGGAGGCGGTCGATCCGGAAGGCAACGTCTTCGCGGTCCGCGCCGGCACGTAATCGTCGATCGCGAAACCGCAGAAACAGCATTGGAATTTATGGCCATCACTCTATTTGCTTCGAAGGCTGCTGAACCCGAAGATCAAGACTCCGATGACGAACAGGACGAGTAGTTGCGGGAGTCCAAGATGCGCGAAGGCTGGATTGGGCGTCATCAATCACCGATCAATTACCGAATTACCCGATTACGAGTCGCGAGTAGCAAGCCGCGAGTAGCGAGCCGCGAGCAGCGAGTCTACAGCGGCGCGGGACGGACGGCGACTGCCGTGGATTGCCTCAACCCCTTGACCAGCAGCCAGCCACTCAGCACCAGCTCGAAGAGCACCATCGGCGTATCGAACCACCACAGGTTCACGGCGTCCGCGAAGCCCGGAAAAATGTAATACACGAACGTGCACGCGGCGCACCACACCGACGCGACCACGCCGAACGCCGCCAGCGGGCGCGGGATGTAGTTCGACTTGTACAAGAGGTAGGCGCCAACGCCGGCGCCCAGCGACCAGAACACCAAACCAACGTAATACACATTCCACCCGCTCAGGTACAGCCGCGCGAGGGCAGGCTCACCGTCTTTCGAGAAGCCCAGCGCCATGAAGAGATTCAGGATCGTCACCACCCACGTGAAGGCATTGACGAGCCGGCCGAGTGTGGCGAGCAGGGCCAGCATTCGGTCCACCGGTTCGAGAATCACGTAGAACGCGGCGACCTGCACCACGAGAGCCACGCAACTGACCGCGTACCCGGCGATGCCGATGCGAAACAGCCGCTCGTCGGCCAGGACGCGTCGAGCGACGTCCGCCGCAGTGGGCACGTCGTTGAGGGGAAAGATGATGTTGAAGCTCACCGCGACGATGGCGATGAACCAGATGAGCCAGGCCTGCACTACATCACACGCGAAGCAGCCCTGAAGGCCTGCACTACACCAGAGGCGAAGCCGCGAGTGGCGAGCAGCGAGTAGCGAGCTACACCAGCCGCCGCCGTTTCAGCCGCTCGAGGATCCGCAGCGGCGACCGCTGTTCGTCGACCATCGCATCGACCGGCAGCAGGAACGTCTGCTCGAGCTGATGCTGTCCCGACATCGCGGCGTGGCTCACCTGATCGGTGAACGCTATCCACGCGGACTCCGCCGGAAAATCAAACGGCATCTGCGGCGCGGACGACTGATACGCGGTGTCCTCCTTCATCCGATCGTGAAGTTGCAGCATCAACGCGTCGTACGGCGAGCGGCGCGTCTTCGTCAAGCGCAGCGCGTGCAGCACCGCCGACGCGCCGGGCAACGGTGTACGCAGGGCGGGAGCAAAGCGCGTGGCCAGGCCTTCGAAGTCCTCACCGACGCGCCACGCGCGCGGCTTCCCCTGCGGGTTGACGTTGGCGAAGACGCGCAGAATGCGGCGGCCCTGCACCGGCGTTGCCGGAAAGCTGTCGACGTGGAGCCGCGTGTCGTCCTTGCGCCACGACGACTCGCGGCCGGCGATTTCGGCCGGACGAAAGCTCGTCCGCCCCAGCCTGAGACGATCCGCATAGGTGGGGCATGCGCGCCGGACGAACGCCTCGGTCTCGCGGCTGTATCGCGCCAGCATGCCCCGCAGCAGTTCAGCCGCCTCGCCGGTGGCCGACGTGCCGCCCATGCGGCCCGTCGACGGGTCGAAGCTGACGTTCTTGCTGCTACCGTCCAGAATCGACGGCGTCAACAGACGACGTTCGGCCACCTCAACCGCAAAGAAGCTTTCGCGCAACAAGAGCACGTCGCCGGCCTCGAGCACCGCTTCGGCGCCGGCACCAGCGAGACCAAATGGACGCACCGTGGAAGTCATCGTGTAACCGATCTTATGTCCCCTCTTGAGTCCCCTCTTGGTCCCCCGCATAAGGAGACTCGAAGCCTCCGGATCCTACCGGACGGGAACACGACTCGGAAAAGCCCAACCCATCAACTCAATGAGGTAGACTTGTCCGCAACCGGCCGTCAATCAGCGATTTGCGGCCCAAATTGTTGAGGAATCGTCGCGTGCGTCCGGAAGGCCGGCGCACGCCGAGATAGCGGGAAGCTGGTGGGTTACAGGTCCGTAAATGGATGCCCTCTCCTGCACGTAATACCATCGCAGTCTTTGTAGTCTTTTTGCCCGCACCCTGGAGTTCAGAACCTTGTCCAAACGCGCGTTCATCCTGGTTTCCGGTTTGGTCCTGTTCGCCTCGATCACCGGGGCCGGTTGTTCTGGTTCGGCGGCCGGCACCAGCGGCGGTGGCGGCGGCCGTGGAGGCCGCGGGCGCGGGGATGGCGGCGCGGTGCCGGTCGTCACCACGAAAGTCACCGAGCGTGACGTGCCCGTCGATCTCGCGGCGATCGGGAACGTCGAGGCGTACACGACGATCTCCGTCCGCTCGCAGGTGACGGGACAACTGCAGGAGGTCTCCTTCCACGAAGGCGACTTCGTCAAGAAGGGCCAGCCGCTGTTCACCATCGACCGTCGTCCTTTTGAAGCGGCGCTGCAGCAGGCGCAGGCGAACCTCGTTCGCGATCAGGCGCTGCTCAGTCAGGCCGAGGCGCAGCTCGCGCGCGATGGCGCTCAGGCCGAGTACGCGCAGCTCACGTCGGAACGCCAGGCCGATCTCCTCAAGAAGGGTATCGTCTCGAAAGACGTCTCCGAGCAGGCGCGCGCATCTGCAGAAGCGCAGGCTGCGGCGGTCAAAGCCGACCGCGCCGCGGTGGAGAGCGCGCGAGCGCAACTCAGCGCGCAGCAGGCGGCCATCGATACCGCCAAGGTGCAGCTCGACTACTGCATCATCACGTCGCCGATCGACGGCCGCACCGGCAACCTCACGGTGAAGAACGGCAACCTGGTCACCGCCAACACCACCGAGCTGATGACCATCGCGCAGGTCGAGCCGATCTTCGTGACGTTCTCGGTACCGGCGATCCAGCTGAACGCCGTCAAGCAGGGATTCGGCGGCAAGGACAAGATTCCCGTCACCGTCACGCCGCAGGACGGCAGCAACACGCCGGTACAGGGCGACCTCGCCTTCATCGACAACACCGTCGACGCCTCGACGGACACGATCAAGCTCAAAGGGCGCTTCAGCAATAACGATCACCGGCTGTGGCCCGGCCAGTTCGCGCGCGTGAGCGTGCGGGTCACCACGCTTCCTCACGCGATGATCCTGCCGAACCAGGCCGTTCAGACCGGACAGGACGGCCAGTTCGTGTTCCTCGTGAAAGGCGACGTGGTGGATCAGCAGCCGGTCACGACCGGCCAGCGCGTCGGCGAGGACGTCGTCATTGAGAAGGGCCTGCAGGTCGGCCAGACGGTCGTCACCGAAGGCCAGCTCCGGCTCGAGGCGGGCACGAAAATTCAGACCGGCGGCGGCGCGGCCGGCCGCGGCAACGCCCGCGGGCGAGGACAGGGACAGCCGGGGCAGGGGCAGGGACAAGGACGCGGGCGACCGGCGGCAGGCGGCTAGTGAACATCTCCGAGATCTTCATCAAGCGTCCGATCGCCACCAGCCTCCTCATGCTGGCGATCGCGCTGTTCGGCGTTGTCGCCTATCGATCGTTAGCCGTCAGCGATCTTCCGACAGTCGATTCCCCCACAATCCAGATCCAGGCCGGGCTGCCGGGCGGCGACCCGGGTTCGATGGCCTCGGCGGTCGCCAGTCCGATCGAACGACAGCTCACCACCATCGCCGGTATCGACGCGATGACCTCGCAGAGC
>Ga0306920_100009557_pt1 | contig 12948 bp, 9 predicted proteins | sample flu12Cox44000170_FD_204666 | JGI IMG/M metagenome (GOLD analysis project Ga0306920, IMG submission 204666) | Lab enrichment of tropical soil microbial communities from Luquillo Experimental Forest, Puerto Rico - flux4day.12C.oxic.44.000.170 (v2)... | ecosystem: Environmental > Terrestrial >...
GCTCCGACCAGTTCTCGAGCGTCTCTTTGACCTTGTGCAGGAACTGGTGGGCGATGGCGCCATCGACCACGCGGTGGTCGTAGCTTAGCGTGACGTAGCACATCGAGCGGATGGCAATCGCGTCATCGACCACCACGGGCCGCTTCTCGATGGCCCCGAGGCCCAATATGCCCACGTTGGGCTGGCTGATCACCGGCAGGCCGAAAAGTCCGCCGAAAACACCCGGGTTGGTGATGGAGAATGTGCCCTCCTGGACTTCCTCAGGCTTCAGCTTTTTCGAGCGCGCCCGCTCGGCGAGGTCGTTCATCGTGCGCTGGATGCCGAGAAGGTTCTTTTCGTCGGCATTTTTCACTACCGGAACGATCAGGCCCCAATCGAGGGCTACGGCGATGCCGATGTTAATGTCCTTGTGGATGACGATGTTGGTGCCGTCGAGCGAAGCATTTAATGTCGGAAACGCACGCAGACCCGCCACCACGGCCTTCACAAAAAACGGCATAAAGGTCAGCTTGGTCTCGTAGCGCCTTTCGAATTCTTCCTTCGACTTGGCGCGCAGCACCGCCATTTTGGTCACGTCAATTTCATCGACAGAATAAACGTGCGCGGAAACGCGTTTCGACGCCACCATGTGCTCGGCGATTCTTTGCCTCATGGTGCTCATCGACTGGACCTCGTAATTCCCGAAGTAAATCTTCTCGCGCGGCACGGCGGTTTCAAGCGCCACATGAGCGTGCACGCCGGGCGCTCCGGGAGCAGCAGCCAACGGGGCCGGGGCGGGCGCCGGGGGCACTAGAACGGGCCGCGCGGCGGGGAGCGAAACGACCGCAGGGACGGCTGCAGGCGCTCCCGATGCGGAAATGACGGCTTCGATGTCTTGTTTGCTGATGCGCCCTCCTGCGCCCGTTCCTTGCACGGTCGAAAGATCAATGCCATGTTCTTTGGCCATGCGGCGGACTAGCGGCGAACTATGAATCCGCCCTCCGTCGTGCGGCGCCGAAGCGGCGGACACTGCGACCGCCGCCGTTACGGGCGCAGGCACAGGTCTTGGTTCAGGAGCTGGCGCGGGATAGGCGACTGGAGCCTTTACCGGGGCAGGTGCTTGCGCTTTTGCTGGGACCGGGGTCGTCGCAGGTGCGGGCGCAGGGACGGCAGCCGCCGAACCCGCCGCGTCAATTACGCCCACCACCGTCTGAATCGGCACGGTCTGGCCTTCGGCGACCTTGATTTCCTTGAGTACGCCAGCGGAGGGCGAAGGAATTTCCGCGTCCACTTTGTCGGTTGAGATTTCAAACAGCGGCTCATCGCGCTCGACTTTGTCACCGGGCTTCTTGAGCCACTTGGTGATGGTTCCTTCGAAAATGCTTTCACCCATCTGGGGCATCACGATGTCTACTGCCATCAGCGTTCTCCTCTTCTCCCTATAATTTTAATACCGCGCCAGTTCCTTCGCGGCGGCAAAAACCTTTCTCGCATTGGGCAGAAAATACTCTTCCAGCGTCGGTGCATAAGGCACCGGCGTGTCCAATGCCGCGACTCGCACGAGCGGTCCATCCAAGTCGCTGAACGCCTTTTCACAAAGAAGCGCAGCAATTTCGCCCGCGATTCCACCCGTCTTGGTGTCCTCATGTACGACCAGGCATTTGTTGGTTTTCTTCACTGAACTCAGAATCGTCCCTTCATCGAGCGGCAACAAGGTGCGCAAATCGATCACGTCGGCTTCGATCCCTTCCTTCGCCAGGGCGTCGGCGGCTTCCAGTGACGTATGCATCATCGCGGCGTAGGAAAGGATCGTCAGGTGCCGGCCTTCGCGGCGAAGCACGGACTTGCCAATGGGAACCGTGTAGTCCTCCGCGGGAACTTCTCCCTTGATGCGCCGGTAGAGAAACTTATGCTCGAAAAACAGCACCGGATTATTATCGCGCACGGCGGCCTTCAGCAGTCCCTTGGCATCGTAAGGCGTCGATGGATAAATCACCTTCAGTCCCGGTGTGTGCACGAAATACATCTCCGGGTTCGCCGAGTGGAACGGTCCGCCGTGCACCCCTCCGCCGGACGGCCCGCGAATCACGATCGGCGCCGGTGCATTCCACAGATAATGCCCCTTGGCCACGAAATTGGTGATCTGGTTGAACGCGCAAAGGATGAAATCGATGAATTGCATCTCGCAGATCGGACGGAGCCCAAGGTAGCTCATCCCGCATGCCGCGCCGATGATGGCGCTCTCGCTGATCGGCGTGTCAATCACGCGCTCCCAGCCAAACCGTTCGAGCAAGCCCTCGCTTGTCTTGAAGGCGCCGCCGTAAACGCCGACGTCTTCGCCGAGCAACAGGACCGTGGGATCGCGCTCCATCTCCTCAAACATGGCTTGCCGGATGGCTTCAAGGAAGGTGATTTGCGTTCCGCCGGACGCGAACCCATCGGGGGTGGCCCCGTTCCCGCCGGCCATAACTACCTCCGCGCCTTTCGCGAGGCGGCCGCAACCGCGGCTTTCGCTTTCTTCACTGCGCTCTTGCTCGCGGGCTTCGCCGCGGTTTTGCGAGGCCGGCCGTTGTTTGGCGGCTTTGCAATGACCGTTCGCGTATCACCAAAGTGAATCGGAGCATCCGCGCCGCCTGAGCCTTTGCCGGTTCCGAAGCCGGGAACGCTCCATACCGCCTTGACGCTGGATTTCGGTGGTGTCAGTTCGGCGATGGGCCGTTCCCAGCCGGCCTGAATCTTGTGGCAGTCCTCGCCCGTGCAGTACACCCCCCCCTCGGCAAATTCGGCGGGAGGCATCGGAGAGTTCTCCGCAAACTCGCGCTCGGACGCCAGCAGGGTTTCCAGTCTTTCGTCGATCTCTTTTTTCCCCGGGGCGTCGAGAAGTTTTTCGGCGGTTAGAAATTTTTCGTAGAGAGCAACGGGATCTCGCGCTTCCCAGTGGGCGCGCATCTCCCTCGGAACGTATTCCGCGGGGTCATGCTGGGCATGCCCGAGCCGGCGAAACGTCTTGGCCTCGATCAGAATTGGTCCTTCCCCGGCGCGTGCCCGTTCGACGGCTTCCCGGGCGGTGTTGTAGACCGCCACAACATTGTTTCCGTCCACGATGTAACTATCAATTCCATAAGCCTTGGCGCGATCGGCTAGATTCTCGAGCGGCACCTGCCGGCGGACCGGCGTCGAGTACGCCCAAAGATTGTTTTCAAGGATCAAAACGAAAGGCGCCTTTTGCGTGGCCGCGAAATTCAGCCCTTCGTGAAACACGCCGGTCGAGCTGCCCCCGTCTCCAATCCAGGTCATGGCCACGATCTTTTGCCCGAGGTAGCGCCCCCCGACCGCTACGCCGGTCATCACCGGGATCAAATCGCCGAGCATGGAAATCGGCGAAACGATGTGCAGCTTGTCCAGGTCCCCGAAATGGCTCGTGCCGTCCCTGCCTTTGGTAGGCGAATCGTACTTCGCCATGTGCTGCATGAAGATGTCGCGCGGCGGCACGCCCTTCACCAGAAGGGCTCCGATATTGCGAATCATAGGCGCGATCCAATCTTTTTTCTCAAGTGCGTAACAGGTGCCAACGGAAATGGCTTCCTGCCCCAGGCTGGAGTAAAGCCCACCGACAATTTTGTTTTGCCGGAACAGCTTCACCATGGTCTCTTCGACGGCGCGGTTCAGCCGCATGTAGTAATACAGGTCCAGGTACTGCTGGCGAGTCAATTCCCGGGGCATCGACTTGGTCATCCCTGCTCCCATCTCCTACGCCTCAACCGCGACGGCGTGCTCGGCGTCCGCGAGTCTCTCAAGGAATTCCTTTCTGGAAGTTTCTTTCAGCTGCAGGCCGAACAATTCTCCCAGATGCTTGGCCAGGCGTGGCGCGACTTCCGACTCCTCCACCGCACGCCCCAACAATTTCTCGAGTGAGGTGGCTTTGCGATCCGCAATCCCACACGGCACGATCAGGTCGAAAAACCGCAAATCGGGCGAAACGTTAAACGCGAATCCATGCGATGTCACCCAACGGCTGATGTGCACGCCGATCGCGCCCAGCTTCTCTTCCGTGTTTCCCTGGTCCACCCAGATTCCAGTTTTCCCGGCGACGCGCTTGGCCGCAATTCCGAACTCCGCTGTCGCGCGAATCATGGTCTCTTCCAGCATGCGCACGTACCAAACCACGTCTCGCCGGATCGCACCCAGGTTCAGGATAGGATAGCCAACAATCTGGCCCGGTCCGTGATAAGTGATGTCTCCGCCGCGGCTGGACTCATAGAATTCCACGCCTTTTTGCCGCAGGACATGCTCGCTCACGAGCAAGTGTTCTCGCTTTCCGTTGCGGCCTTGGGTGATGACGTGGGGATGCTGGCAGAGCAGAAAAACATCTTCGATGGCCTCGACTTTTCGGGCGCCGACGATACGCCTCTGCAGCGCGTACGCTTCCGCGTAACCAATGAGCCCCAACGCGACTTGCAATCCTTCCTTCATCGCTACTTCGAACCACAGGCCTACTTTCCGCTTTGTGTTCTCCGCTCTCCGCTTAAAAGACCGATGCGAACCCTGCCCGTTGAATGGCCGGTTTTCACCAGTCACTACACGTTAATCTGCAACCCCCGAACGCTCGCAAACGCGTCCCCCATCCCTTCCCAAACAGTGGGATGTGCGTGAATCATATTCATCATGTCGTCGATGGTGCCCTCGAGATTGAGTACTGCGGCGGCCTCCGACAGAATCTCTGTGGCCAGCGGCCCGATAATGTGAATCCCCAGCACCTCGCCGTAAGCTTCGTCGGAAACCACTTTGATGAAACCGTTGTGGTTCCCGAGAATCGTAGCCTTGCTGTTCCCCACGAACGGAAACTTGCCAGTCTTCACCGCGTATCCTGCGTCGCGCGCCTGTTTTTCCGTTAATCCAATCGAGCCGATCTGCGGCTCGCAATAAGTCGCGTTGGGGATGCGCGTTTTTACAATTTGCGGCACCGGCTTGCCGGCGATGTGCGTTACCGCGATGATCCCCTCCATCATCGCCGCGTGCGCCAGTTGGGGAAGTCCTAGAACGATGTCGCCGATGGCATACAGTCCCTTTTCCGCCGTTTCCATGTAATCGCCAACGTGCACGAACCCGCGCTCCAACTTGGCTTTAGACTTCTCCAGGCCGCAACCATCGGTCATCGGCTTGCGTCCTACGGCAAGAAGCAGCGTTTCCGCCTGAAGGGTTTGCGACTTCCCATCCTTATCTTTGAACGCCACGGTCACCCCTTTGGCGTCTTTCTTCGCGGAGTCGACGCTCGATCCAGTAAAAATCTGGATCCCTTTTTTCTGGAAAGCCTTGGTGAGTTCCGCGGAAATCTCTTCATCTTCGAGGGGCACCGCACGCGGCAAAGCTTCCAGAATGGTGACCTGGGTCCCGAACGAATTGTAAACCGAAGCGAATTCCACGCCCACCGCGCCCGCACCGACAACTATCAGCGATCTCGGGATTTCCGGGAGTTCCAAAATCGAGCGATTGGTCAGAACGGTCTTGTGGTCGGGCTCGATTCCCGGAAGCGACTTCGCTTCCGAGCCGCTTACCAGAAGGACGTTTGCCGCTTCGATGGTGGTTTTCTTGCCGTCCTTCTCGACGCTGACTTTCCCCGGTCCCTCGTACCGGCCCCAGCCCTGCACCCACTCGACCTTGTTCTTCTTAAACAGAAACTCAATGCCTTTGGCGTGCTTTTTGACGATTCTGTCTTTGCGCGCCAGCACGTTGGCCCAGTTGATCTTCAATCCGCTGATTTCAAAACCCAATTCAGCGCCATTCTTGATGTGGTCGTAAATATCCGCGTGATGCAGCAACACTTTGGTGGGAATGCAGCCGACGTGCAGGCAGGTGCCGCCCAAAAACGGGTCCTTCTCGACGACAATCGCCTTCAGGCCAAGTTCGCCAGCGCGAATCGCCGCCACGTACCCGCCCGGACCGCTCCCGATGATCGCCACATCGTACTTAGCCACTCGTATTCTCCCTTCCGTGGGGTCGAACGGCGAGGGCAGGGCGCACTCACCGTGTCACGCTCGAATCATCTCGAGGGAATCAGGCCGCTAAGATCGGGTGCCGAGCGTCCGTGCCCTCGGAGACGCGTTCCACAACGCAGAAAAAAGGCGCACAAAAAGCCGTCCGCACTCCAGCGCAGACGGCTGCGTTCCAGCAAACATCAAAGTTTAACAGTCACTTGCCACCCTCGCAACCAGCCTCGGAATTCAACCTGCTGTCCTGGTGAACGGCCCGGCCTTCCAAACGACGGGTGGGGAAGAAACGGCTAACCAGGCGACAGCGGAGAGGAGCACAGTGACTCGCCGAGAGAAGCAACGGACCCTAGAGCGGCTAAAGCCGCTCCGCGCAGGCAACTTGCCGGCGAATTTGTCGAAAGGATTCTGGCCCGGCAAATGTTCGGTTTCACCCCGGGGCATGCGTGGCGCGGAAGGAGAGAAACCATCTGCTGCGCGTGGGTCCGCGATTCGGCCGCGAGGCTCTTCGCGAAACATTTCGCTCCAACCCTCTGTTCTTCAAGCGCGCGGAATCGCCGGGAAGTACTGCTCTTCCAAAATCATGCGGTGGTGAATTTGATGTCCGGCGGTGATGAAGCCCAAGGCGCGCACGGTCACTTCCTTCTGGCTGGCCACGCCGCGTCTTGACCAGGCCTCTTCGTTGAACGAACGAAACAGCGCGACGCTCGCTCCGCGTACCGCGTCAAATTCCTCCGCAAGGTCTGCGAGCACGCGCGCGGCAAACCGTCCGTTCTTCACGAAGTCATCCTGCTCGAAACTGGCGAGCGGCGTCTGATCGCACCTGGCGATGCGCAACGCCCGGTACGTGAAAATGCGCTCGGCGTCCGTGATGTGCCCGAGAACTTCCTTTATCGTCCATTTGCCCGGCGCGTAGCGGAAATTTCCGTCGCGCTCGGAGCGTCCCGCGAATAACTGCGACATATGCAACCGCTCGGATTCTAGAATGCTCAAGACATCTGTACCTGGCACTTTGGCAATGTACTTCGTGTAATATTCGGCGAATTCTCCAGCCTCCGGTCTGTTCATGGGGACACCTCTCCCTATGGCTGCAATTATAGCCTCGCCGCTTCCCCCTGCGCACCGCATTCCCCGTGGAATTCTGGGCAAAACTCCAAATTGGCAAAAGCACTCCTGCGCTACAAAGAGCCGGGCCAAGGGTGGGCCGGTTCGCCGCTTCGAGCCGCGTGCGCCTCGGCTTTCCGTTTTTCGCTGACCTATTGCAAGATAGCGCATGGCCATGACAGCGGATCGCAAAACCATTCGCGTCGCTTTCCAAGGAGAGCCTGGCGCCTTCAGTGAAGCCGCCGCGATTCAGCTTCTCGGCCAGGCGATAACCACCGTGCCCCGCGCCACCTTCGAGGCCGTCTTTCGCTCCATCGCGGAACAAGCTGCCGACGCGGTTCTCGCCCCTGTGGAGAACTCACTGGCAGGTTCCGTGGTGCGCGTGTTCGATCTGCTGCTCGAAAGCCAGCTGGCCATCGTCGCGGAAACGATCTTGCCGATCGAAATGCAGCTCATCGCTCTCCCCGGAGCTTCCTTGAACGACATCCGTTCGGTGGCCTCTCATCCCATGGCGCTGGCGCAGTGCGAGCGTTTTTTTGCCGCCCATCCGAATTGGAATCGCGTTCCAGCCGAGGACACCGCCGGCAGCGTCCGCGAGATGATTTCTTCGGGAGATAAATCTCGGGCTGCCATCGCCGGGCGCCGCGCCGCGGAACATTATCGCGGCCTGATTCTTGCCGAACGCATCCAGGACAACCCCGAGAATTTCACGCGTTTCGTTCTTCTGGTACCGAGGAAAGAAGCTGCGGCGTGGCAATCTGACGGGGCCCGCAAAACTTCCCTGGCCATGCGACTCGCCCATCGCCCCGGCGCCCTGCTTGCTTCTCTCGAGCCTTTTGCGAAGTACGGGGTGAATTTGCTCAAGATCGAGAGCCGCCCTATTCACGGCCGCCCCTGGGAGTATCAATTCTTCATTGACCTCGAGGCGGAAGACACCGCCAGCCTCGACCACGCCCTCACCGAGGTGCGCCAAGCCACCAGCGAACTCCGCGTTCTCGGACGCTACGTGGCAGCCTCTCGCTAGAAAAACAAAGCGAGTCAACTTTTCGGCAAGAACGAGAAGGCCGGCGCATGGCCGGCCTTCCTCGCAAGCTAGCTTCGTGTCTTTTGTCGCCCTCTTAGCAGTAGCTGCACTCCGCATCGCCCATGCCGCCGCCGGTTATGTCATCGCGCATTCGCCGCAAGCGCCGCCCAAGCCGCTCGGCGAGCTGATGACGCGCGCGCCACAACCGTGCCTTTAACGTGTTTTCGGTTACGCCGAGCTTCTTTGCAGCTTCGCCGGTCGAGTAGCCCTGCACTTCGCGCAGCACGAAAGCCGTGCGCAGTAGCGGCGACAGCTGGTCGAGGTTCTCGCTGAGCATCTCGCGAATTTCGGTGTTCGCGAAAACCTGCTCCGGTGTCAGCCCGTCGTCCGCAAAGCGCTCTGTTGCCGGCAATTCATCCTCACGCGGCGGTTCGTCCAGGGAAATCGCTGGCCGCGCCTTCGCGCTACGCCGCCGCATGAGCGCCGCGTTGATCACGATGCGCGTCAGCCAGGTCGAAAACTGCGAGCGGCCTTCGAAACGCTTCAGGTTGCGATATGCCGACAGCAGCCCGTCTTGCAACGCGTCTTCCGCGTCTTCGGTATTGCCCAGCACGCGCAGCGCCGTCTGGAACAGCGGACGCTGATAACGGCGGAAGAGCGTTTCCACCGCTTGATGATCGCCGCGCTGTCCGGCGCGAATCAGCTTCTCTTCACTGCCCTGTATTCCCACAACTGCTTGTGTGGCCATTGTCGTCCCCCCAGTCCCGTGAAATGACTTTGACGTCTCACGTTGAAAAAACTCTTTTCCTCAGTGCACGGGCACTCCGCCGCCGCGCATTTTTGGCTTCTTCAGCAGCATCAGAATCGGAATCACCGCGAAGAATACGATGCCCAGCATCTTGAAATTGTCGAGGAACGCCAGCATCGCGGCTTGTCGCTCGATGGTGCCGTAAACCATCGCTTGCGCCTGCGCGCTGGCATGCGCCGCCGTCGAGCCCATGGAAACCAGCCTCGACTGAATGTCATACAACGCATTGTGATATGCCGCGCTCAATTCGTTCGCGCGTTCCGTCAACCGCGCAATGTGAAGTTGTGAGCGCCGGTCCAGCATGGTGGTCACAAACGCGATTCCCACGCTGGCGCCGACGTTGCGCGCCAGGTTGATGATCCCCGTGCCCATGTTGGTTTTCTCCTTGGGCACAAACGCGAATGCCACCACATTAATCGGAATAAACAGGAACGCCAGCCCTAACCCCTGCAGCATGCGCGCCTCGACCGCATGCCGAAAATCCAGCCCAAGGTCCCAGCCTGCCATCACGAACAGCGCGAGAGAGGAAACCACGCAGCCAAACGTAATCAGAAGCCTGGTGTCCAATTTGGAGACCAGAATCCCGACGATGGGCATCATGAACATGATCACCGCTCCCCCCGGAGACAGCGCCAGGCCCGCGAGTTGCGCGGTGTAACCCATCAATTGCTGGAGGAGCTGCGGGATCAGCACCGTGCTGGCATACAGCACGAAGCCCAGGAAAAACATTGCCACTGTGGCGATGGCGAAATTGCGGTCCTTCAGCATCCGCAAATCCACCACCGGCTCTTTCTCGCGCCACTCCCAGACGATGCCCGCGACAATGCCCACGAGCATCAGGACGAAGAATCCGATAATGAATTTCGAGGCAAACCAGTCTTCTCGCTGTCCTTTATCCAGGATGATTTGCATGCTGCCCAGCCCGAGGCTGATCAACCCAATGCCGATATAGTCGATCCGAAATCCCGCCCTGAGATTGGCCTTCTTCATGTACGGCGGATCGCTGACCAAAAGGCTCGTCAGCAGTAGAGAAATGATTCCCACCGGCACGTTGATGTAAAACACCCATCTCCAGGAGAAATTGTCTGTGATCCAGCCGCCCAGCCAGGGTCCGATCGTCGGCGCCACCACCACGGCTATGCCATATACGGCAAAAGCCATGCCGCGTTTCTCCAAGGGGAAGGTGTCGTTTAGAATCGCCTGCTCGCTCGGCTGCAAGCCCCCGCCACCAGCGCCCTGCAGGATGCGGAACAGCACCAGCACACCTAGGCTCGGCGCCAGCCCGCACAAAAATGAACTCAAGGTAAACAGCGCCACGCACAGCATGTAAAAGCGCTTCCTCCCCAACAGCCCCGAGAACCAGCCCGACAGCGGCAGGATGATCGCGTTCGAAACCAGGTAGGAGGTCAACACCCATGTCGACTGATCTTCGCCGACCGACAAATTGCCGGCGATGTGCGGCAGGGACACGTTCGCGATCGAGGTGTCCAGCACCTCCATGAACGTAGCAAGCGTCACCGTCAGTGCGATCACCCAGGGGTTGATCGTCCCGTCCGGCATCCTCAGCTTGGATAAAATCCTGTGTCTCATCGCCTTCGCTGGCTCTTTCTGCGCCGCATACGTTTCTACTTACGACCGTCTTGCTCCCTCCCTTTATTCCCGCTTAGTGCGTGATCACCGTCGCGTCCACGTTCATTCCAGGGCGCAACACGGCCTTCTCCGAGGGAATCGGGTCGAGAACAATCTTCACGGGAATCCGCTGCACGACTTTTACGAAGTTGCCAGTCGCATTTTCTGGCGGCAGCAGGCTCAACACCGAGCCCGTGGCCCCGGCGATCGAGTCCACGTGGCCGCTGAAGGTCTTGCCATAGGTATCCACTTTCACTTCCGCCTTTTGCCCCGGCTTCATGTCCTTCAATTGTGTCTCCCGGAAGTTCGCGGTCACCCACACGCTCTTGAGCGGCACGACGACCAGCAGCCCTTGCCCTGCTTGCACGATCTGTCCCGGCTCGACCTGCTTGTGTGTCGCCACGCCATCCACCGGCGCGGCGATTTCCGTGTAGCTCAAGTTCAGTTGCGCCGCTTCGAGCGCCGCGCGCTCTTGCTCCACTTTGGCGATCTTCGCCTGCGCGTCTGCGGCCTTCATGCTCACTTGTTTCACGTTCGCGTGGGCAGAAACCACTTCGGCCTTCGCTTGCTCGACGCGTGCCTTGGCCGCTTCCAGTTGCGCCTTGGCCACGTCCACGCTGCGCTGCGCCTGTGCGAGCTTCTCCCGATCCGCCTTCAGCGCGCTCGACGTGGCGTCGGCGTTGGCCCTCGCCGCGTCGTACTGCTGTTTCGAGATTTCGCCTTTTTCCATCAGCGGCTGGTACCGCGCCAGGTCTGCCTTCGCCAATTCCGCGTTGGCCAGGCTCTTTTCCACATTCGCTTGCGCCCACGCGAGATCCGCGGTTTGCGCCTGTTCATAGGTCGTTTGCGTGCGCGCCAAATCGGCCTGCGTTTCCAGAAGTTGCGCATCCGCACTTGTTGTTCCACTCAATACGTTTTCCCGCGTCCGCGGCACGTCCACACCCGCGGACTTTGCTTCACTTTCTGCCAGCAGCAGGGAGGCCTTCGCCTGGTCTACGGCCGCCTGGTAATCGCGCGGGTCGATCTTCGCCAGCGCTTGCCCGGCCTTCACCGGCTGGTTGTCGTCCACCAGCACTTCGGCCACGCGTCCGTAAACCTTCGAGGCGATCGGAGTGATGTGTCCATCCACCTGCGCGTCGTCGGTCGACTCGCGGTTGTGGTAGTAGAGAAGCAATCCGGTCAGCGCGCCCAGCAGCAGGGCTCCCGCGCCCAACAGCAGCCGCTTCGTCCTCGGATTGGCCAGGCCCTTCGGGGCCTCGTCCAACGGCAGCTCTTCGGTCACCGCCGGGGCCCGCGCTGCATTCTCCAGTCCGACTTCTATCTCGACGCTCATCGTTCCCCCAGTGTCACTTCGCGTAAGTTTTTTCCATCTGTCCGATGGATCGTGCGAGGTCCGCTCGCGCTTGATTGAACCGGTAAAGCGCTGCGATCTGATTGTCGTTCGCGCGGGATAGTGAATCCTGCGCCTGGATCACTTCGATATTGTTGGCCACACCTGCTTTGAAGCGGTCGCGCGCCTGATCGACCTCTTCTTTTGAAAGCTGCACCCCCAGATTGGCTACCTGCACTTCGCTGCGTGCCGAATCCAGATTCAGCAGCGAGGTCTTCACCTCCAACGCGATCTGATTGCGCAAATCCGCACTCTGTTCCTCGAGTTTCCGGATTTCCAGGTCCGCGCTCACCACTTCTGCGCGGATCCTTCCCCCGGTGAACAGCGGCAAATTGACGCTTGCTTCGTACGTATAAGTCGGCAGTGTGGTGCTCCCCGAATTCCCGACGTAAGCGAATTCGCCATCAAAGCGAACGTTCGGCAGCCGCGAATTCTGTGCCGCCTTTTTCTGGTGTTCCGCGGCTTTGATTTGCGAAGCCAGCGCTTTCCATTCCTGGCGGCTGGCCATAGCCTCTTCAATGCTGGCTTGGACCTCCGGCTGCGGCGTCTCAAAAAAACTCAGCGAGTCCGCCAACTCGATCTTCTGCCGGGGATCCAGATTGAGCAGCCGGCTCAAGCCGTAAAGAGAAGTTTCCCGATCGTTTTCCCCTTCGAGCAGCCTCTGCTTTTCGTTTTGCAGTTCGACGTTGGCGCGCAGGGTGTCGATTCCCGTTCCCACGCCTTCTTTCTGCAAGTCGGCAGCCTGGTCATAGAGCGCTTGCGCCAGTCCCACCCGCGATTGTGACGCTTCTACGTTCGCCACTGCCCGCAGCGTGCCGATATATTGGGAGACCACCAGCAGAATCACTTGCTCGCGGGTTGACAGGCTGTTGGCCTTGCTCGCGCTGGCGGTGTTCCGGGTGGCTTGAAACCTTTGCCACAATGTCAGGTCGAAGACCGGCGCGCTCAAACTCGGGCCAGCCGAAAACAATTGAAAGGGCCCCACCGTCTTCGGAAGCCCGGGGAACGCTGGCGCCCCGCCAAACTG
>Ga0306920_100009560_pt1 | contig 12946 bp, 10 predicted proteins | sample flu12Cox44000170_FD_204666 | JGI IMG/M metagenome (GOLD analysis project Ga0306920, IMG submission 204666) | Lab enrichment of tropical soil microbial communities from Luquillo Experimental Forest, Puerto Rico - flux4day.12C.oxic.44.000.170 (v2)... | ecosystem: Environmental > Terrestrial >...
GACGGGCGGGTGCATATCTTCCCTGGCTGGGGACACCTGCGGGCAAGCAGCTCCACCGCGACCAACCACCTCAGCCTGGGCTTCATGCTCGCGGGCATACCCATCCGGCCCGGGCCATGACTTCATGGCCAGAGCAGCTGCGCTAGCAAGGATCGGCACCGCCCACCCTGCTGACCGGCTGCTCGGCTCGTGCCATCTGATCCGAAGATCCAGCAGGCACGCGAGCATCACCGGCGCGCGGCCGAGGCACTCGCGCTCGCCGAACGTCACCGGCAGCAGCAAAGGACTGACCACCGCGATCGTCAACGGCCGCGTCTAGCGCGAGGGGCTACGGCAGCACGCCAATGGCACGCAGATGCTGTCCAGCTTGCCCCTGCGGCCCCGCGGAGCGGCGGTGGCGGCCGGCGTACGTTCAGCACGTGAAGCGTGTCGCCGCACTGATCCTCGTTGCACTGATAGCGGGCGCAGGGTGCTCCTCTGATCACCCATCAGGCTCCGGGAAGCCATTAGCACACACCACCGCAGCGGCCGCGCCCGCCAGCCAAGCCCCAGCGGCGACAGGACCGTGCCTGGCCTCGATAACGCCACGGACTCTCCCGGCCTGGGCCGTGCCGGGTTCCACCCCGAGCCGCTGCCCATGCCATACGTGATGGGTGACCACGGGAAGATCGTCGCGATTTTGTGGGCCGACCCGCTGCACTCACCGCCGCTTGCAAACCGGAACAACAAGATCCTCTGGGTCGCCAGGATGATCCCGGTGCTGCCGGGCCACTGGTCATTCAGGCCACGCTCAACGGCACCGGCCGGACCGCGACCCGGGAGGTTGCCGGGGGACCAGGCCCGTCGATCATCAACCTACCCAGGGCCGTGTGCTGGTCTCTCAACTTGAGCTGGGCAGGAAGCCATGATCATCTCGAACTCCGATACGTGGCGTAAATGACCGTGAATTACGGCGTGCGCTAGGTGCATCGCCGGCGAAGAACACGCGGCTCTCCGGCTTGTGCCGGCCAGCGACCTGCGGCAAAGGACTCAAGCCGTTCGGCCGGGACATGGGAAGCCAGCAGCCGATTTGGTCGTGTCGCTGGTTTCGGGCCATCGCGTAGTTTTGTGGCCGTGGATTTCGCCGCGAAGCCGCTGGATGGAAAGACTTGGCCGGTGCGGCCGGTGAGCGGGCTGGCGGCCGGGCTGTCGTTCGCGGGCCGCAGGGAGATGTTCGCGGCGGCCGGCTGCGCCCAGATGCTGGTGGGCTGACATGCGGACGCTGCCGCGCTGGCTCAGCACCTGGCTGGAGCGCCTGGCCGAGCGGGAGGGCCGGCCGGTTCCGGATCTGGCGATGCTGCGGATGGTCCAGCCCCAGGTACTGCCCGCGGCGCCGGGGGGTGATAGCGCCTTTACGGTGCTTTTCGCACTCAGCCTGGACATTGTGCTGGTGGCGGGAAAGGCGGTCGCTGCGGCGCTGACCGGCTCGGCGGCGTTGTTCGCTGAGACCTTGCACACTGCGGCCGATGCCACCAACGGGGTGATGCTGTACCGGGCGGTCAGGCGCAGCAGACGGCCGCCGGATCTGGCCCATCCGTATGGGTATGGGCTGGAACTGTACTACTGGGCGCTGCTAGCCGCCGTCATCGTGTTCACGGCCGGTGGCGCGCTGTCGGTCTGGGAGGGAGTCAGCCAGGTGCGCCATCCCGGCCACATCGCTGATTTCCGGCTCGGTGCAGTGGTGCTGGCGGTCGGGTTCGTCTTTGACGTGCTGTCGTTTGCCAGCTCCCGGCGCCAGCTGCGCCGTGAAGCTGCTGAGCGGGGGGTTAAGGTCAGCCGGCATCTGGCCACCACCACTGATACCACCGCGCCAGCCGTCTATCTCCAGGACCTGTCCTCCATCATCGGCGGGCTGCTGGCCCTGGCCGGGCTGATCGTCGGATACCTGATCGGCTCCGCGGTCCCCGACGGCCTGGCCGCCATCGCGGTCGGCCTGCTGCTGGCAAGCGTCGCGCTCAGGCTCGCCCGCCGCAACCAGGACCTGCTTACCCTGCGCGCCGACTCCCCTGACGTGCTGCGCCGCATCTACCAGGTTCTGACCAGCGATCCCGGCGTGGCGGGGGTCGGCCGGGTCACCGCCATCTACATCGGTCCGCACCGGCTGCTGGTCCTGGCCGAGATCCAGCCCGCCGCCGGCCTGACCGCTGAGCGGCTCTCCGAACTCATCGACACACTGCGTCCCCGGGTGCAGGCCAAGATCCCCCGCGTCGCCGTCTGCTTCCTGATGCCGGTCACCGACCTGCCCGACCAGATCGACTGGTCCACCTCGGACCAGGAATATTGGGCGCTGAGGTTCCCTGGACACGACCAGGCGTGACTGGCCGCCCCAGTGCGGTGACGGGATCGAACCCGCACCATCAGCGGCACAGAACGAGACCGGTTATGCCCGGGCGGTGACCTTCATAAGAAGTAACCGAGGACCGCGCCCAACGAAAGGCGGCACTGCGTGTTCTCACAGCGGATGGCGCATCCAGACGTTCGGCTCCCAGTAGCTGCCGCGGTCGTGTTCGCGGTCAATGTGCACGGTGGCAAGCCCGCCGGGGAACCAGTAGTCGCCGCTGTCGGGGAAGGTCATGCCTGTCCAGGATTCCCACTCGGCGGTCGTCCCGGTGATCCGCAGCGACATCGGTTCGGGTTTCAAGACGGCGGCCCCGATCCGCTCGTGGACGCGCATCCAGGGGTCAAACAGCCAGCCGTCGGGGCGCCGCCAGCGGGCGTACCGCTCGATAGGCACCAGCGGGTAGCGTTCTTTCCAGCTCGGCCGGACTGGCGCGATCAACGCGCTGAGGCCGTGGCGGCGGGCGATGTCGCCCATCACGCGTACGGCGGCCGCGCTGATTCCCCGGCCCTGTATGTCCCGTGGAACCACGATCACCAGCGCGCAGAGCACGTTGGCGCCGGCCTCGTCGAAACCACGCGCGAGCGCGCCGTCGATCCCGGCAGGCAGGTCCTCCAGCGTTCCGTCCCATCTGATGGGGAGCGAGCGGGCACGGGCGAGGATCTCGTCATTGTCGCCGGTGAGGTGAAACTGGAAGTCGGGCCGCTCTGCGGTCAGACGTGGCCAGTACTCATTCAGGACATCGCCATGGTTGTTGTATTCGGGCAGCGCGTCGCGTGTCCTGTCCCAGGCGGGCTCGAGAAGCTCAGGCCGCTCGGCTACGGTCGCGATCTTCATGCCGCTCCATCATCGCTCCCCGACAATAACTGCTCGCTGACCGGCACAGCCAGGCGATAGTGCCGCTCGCCCGCAAAGGGCGGGCAAGCCACCCCCTGCGCCTCAACCATCACGCCAGACGACCACATCTGCGCGCAACGAGGTCGCCATTGTCACAGTCCACTCGCCGTGCCGAACGGTGGCACCGCGGTCCCCGGCCCACGTCCACATCCGATGACTTACGTGACCGATGGCTGCCAAGGTCAGCTCGTGAGCTGCTGGGCGAGGAGCGGTTCCGCGGCCGTCCTCACAGCCCTCCTTGGCTGCCTCCGGGAAATGTCCAGCTGAGCTTAAGTGGCCCGCGGCGGCTCGCGACATGCTTGCCCATGGACGAGGCCGGACCGCCCGTGGCGGCTAGGCTCACCTCGCCGCCTGTGGCACCAGCTGCGCGGCAAACCACAGCCTGCTCGCTGAACCGCAACCGCCGCTCACCCCGTTAACGGGGATAGACGGCGGCAAGACCATCGTCTGGTGCCGGCGGTGGCCCAGCCGCCCGGCACGGGTCGATCTGCAGCCGGGATCTAATGCCCGCACACCCGCATCACCCAGTGACGAGCCACGAACCAGGCCCGGCCAGGTGCAGCCCTCACGGCGCGCTGGCGAGTGCCGGCCTTTGCGGCGGACCGGCCAGCGCGGGCGGACACCCGGCCGCCCGCCGGCCGCCGCGCCAATCGCAGCCGGCGGATGCGGTACCGGCTCACCCCGGCACCCCATGCGCCGGGCACCGGTCGGCTCACCAGGATCGTCGTGAACCTCGCCGGGGCCACCATCGCCGCCCTGTTCGCCCAGGCCAGCCTGCGGTTCTACCTCCACACTCACCGGCTGATCGGCGGCCTGTTCGTGATCGAGCAAATCTGGTTCGCCGTGATGTTCCTTCTCCGCCGGCCAGCCGACGCGGTCAGCCGGCGGCCCGGCACCTTGCTGCTCGCCTTCGGCGGAACCTTCGGCGCCCTGCTGCTGCGCCCCGGCGGCGCCCACCCACCCTGGGGGGTCCACGCCGGCTTCATCTTCCAGCTGGCTGGCCTGCTGATCGCCATCACCTCACTGCTGGCCCTGGGCCGGTCGTTCGGATTCGTGGCCGCCGACCGGGGCCTGAAAACCCGTGGCCCCTATGCCGTCGTCCGCCACCCCGTCTACGCGTCCTACCTGCTGATCCAGTCCGGCTACCTGCTGCAGAGCCTGTCGCCGCGCAACGCCTTGGTCGTTGCTTTCGCAACCGCCTGCAACATCGGCCGCGCCCTGGCCGAAGAAAGCCTGCTCACCCGGTCACCGGCTTACCAGTCCTACCAGGACCAAGTCCGCTGGCGCCTGATTCCGTACCTGTGGTAACCACGCACCGGCCGAACGCCAGCACATGTGCAACCGGAGCCAGGAGCACCACCAATCACGTGCTCCTGCGCCAAGACCGCCGGCCTGGTGGAACCGTACTATGGCCCGGTGGCGTCACCTGGATACCTGAGATTCCCGCATATCACCAACGATCTCGTGGTCTTCGTCGCTGCCGACGACGTCTGGCTGGCGCCGGCCGCAGGCGGCCGGGCGTGGCGGTTCACCACGGATGAGGCGCAGGCGTCGACGCCGAGGCTGACGCCGGACGGCACGCAGGTGGCCTGGGTCAGCGCCAAGGACGGCAGGCCGGAGATCTATGTGGCCAGTCTCGCCGACGGGACCAGCACCCGGCTCACCTACTGGGGCACGCCGTGGGCTCGGGTCAGCGGCTGGACTCCGGCCGGGGAGGTACTGGCCATCAGTGCGGCGAACCAGCCGTTCGGACATTACGTCCGGGCGCGCGCGCTGACGACAGCGCTGTCTGGCAGCCCGGGCGCAGAACGGGTGCTGCCGTTCGGCCCGGTATCGGACCTGTCGCTGGGCACCAGCGGCGACGGCACGAAGAGCGACAGTGTGGCCGTCGGCCCCGGTGCTGGCACGGTCGGGCTGCTCACCGGCACCTGGGGGATCTTCGACGACGATCCGGCCAACTGGAAGCGCTACCGCGGTGGCACCGCCGGACGCCTGTGGGTTGGCCCAGCGACCGCGATCGTTTCCGGTGCGCCGGATGCGGCGGGCCGGATCTCAGGTCCGTTCCGCCGCCTGCTGGCGGACCTCCCCACCCAGTTCGCCAGCCCGATGATCGTCGGCGGGCGGCTCGCTTTCATCTGTGACCACGAGGGCACCGGCAACGTGTACTCCTGCGCGCTGGACGGCAGTGACCTGCGACGGCACACCGATCATGAGGGCTGGTATGCACGCCAGGCCAGCACCGACGGGCAGCGGATCGTCTACGCGCGTGGCGGCGAGCTGTGGCTGCTCGACGACCTTCGAGCGGCCGGGCCGGTCCGGCTGGACATCACCCTCGGCTCGCCCGTGCGCGGCCGGGCACCCCGCCTTGTCACGGCCGAGGACCACGTTGGCTCGCTGTCGGTCGACCATGGCGGCCGGGGCAGTTCGATCGAGGTTCGCGGAACCGTGCACTGGCTGACCCACCGGGACGGGCCGGCCCGGGCTGTGTCAGTTGTCCATGGCGTCCGGGCGCGTTTCCCGCAGGTACTGGGAACCGACGGACAGGTCGTCTGGGCGACCGACGCTGATGGCAGCGACGCCCTGGAGATCGGCTACGGCGACCCGGCAAGTCCAGCCGATCCGGCCGCCGCTGCGCGGCGGATCGCGGCCGGCCAGGTTGGTCGCATCACCGGGCTGGCGGCGGCGCCGGACGGCAGCGCGGTCGCGGTCGCGGCGCAGGACGGGCGGCTGCGGGTCGTCGACGTCGGATCCGGCCAGGTGCGAGAGATTGCCGCGTCGGACAACGGGGTCGTGACCGGACTTGCCTGGTCGCCGGATTCTGGCTGGCTGGCATGGTCGCAGCCGGCCGAGCATCCGCCCGGCGCGAACCTCAACCCGCTCCGCCGGCTGCGGCTGGCGCGGACCGCCGACGGCCAGGTGTTCGACGTCACCGACGGGCGGTTCGCCGACACCGAGCCGGTCTTCACCCTCGACGGCAAATACCTGGCGTTCTTGTCGATGCGCAACTTCGATCCTGTGTACGACGCGCACTTCTTCGACCTCACGTTCCCCTACGGGGCCAGGCCCTACCTGCTGCCGCTCGACGGGACGACTCCGTCGCCCTTCGCACCCGAACTTGGCGGGCGGCCCATCGCCGGGCCCGCGGGCAAACGCTCAGGAGCTCCGGCTGCAGGCAGCGAACCGGCGAGCGCTGGCGGCACTGCCGCCGATGCCGTGGTTGGCGGCGAGAGGCAGCACGGACCGCCGGTGCAGGTGGAGACCACCGGGATGGCTGACCGCATCGTCGCGCTCCCGGTGCCCGAGGCACGGTACTCGGGCCTGCACGCGGTGAAGGACGGGCTGGCATGGCTGCGAAAGCCGGTGAGGGGCAACCTCGGCATCGGCGGCGCGCAGCCGGCCGACGACGCGCCGCGCCCGGTGCTCGAGCGGTTCGACCTTGCCCAACGCGAAGTGTGCGAGCTTGCCGGTGATGTCGACTGGTTCGAGGCCAGCGGCGACGGCACCCGGCTGGTCACCAGCGATCACGGCAAGCTCACCGTGATTCCGGCGGAGCGCAAGGCCGACGGCGACAAGCCCGACGACAAGATCGAGATTGACCGAAGCCGGGCCAGGTTCCTGCTCGATCCGCCCGCGATGTGGCGTCAGGCCTACGCTGAGGCGGGCCGCATCATGCGGCACGATTTCTGGGTGCCCGACATGGCGGATGTGGACTGGGACGCCGTGCAGGACGAATACCGGCCGCTGCTCGACCGGATCACCACCGGATCCGAATTCGTCGATGTGCTCTGGGAGGTTTTCGGCGAGCTCGGCACCTCGCATGCCTACGCCTACGCGCCGGACGGCGGCACGCCAGCCACCGCGCCCGGCTTGCTCGGCGCGGACATCGAGCGCAATGAGGACGCCTGGCGGCTGACGCGTGTGGTGCGCGGGGACACCTCTGATCCCCGTGCCCGGTCGCCGCTGGCGACACCTGGCGCCAGAATCGCCGTAGGCGACGTGCTGCTCGCGGTGGATGGCAGGCCGGTCGGGCCTGAGGGGCCCGGACCGCTGCTGATGGGCGCGGCAGGCAAGCCTGTCGAGCTGACCGTCGCGCCCGCCGACGGGAGCCGGCCGCGAAGCGTGCCGGTTGTCCCGTTGCGGAGCGATACCAGGCTGCGTTACCTGGACTGGGTCAGCGCCAAGCGGGCGCAGGTCCGGGAGCTCAGCGGGGACCTGGTCGGTTACCTGCACGTGCCGGACATGGTGAGCCAGGGCTGGGCGGACTTCCACCGGGACCTGCGCACCGAGATGCTGCGCGATGCGCTGATCGTGGACGTGCGCGGCAATACCGGCGGACACACCTCGGAGCTCGTGGTGGAGAAGCTGGCCCGCAGGGTGATCGCCTGGGACGTGCCGAGCGGCCTAATGCCGTCTACTTATCCCGAGGACGCGCCGCGCGGGCCGGTCGTCGCCATCGCCGACGAATGCGCGGCATCCGACGGCGACATCGTCACCGGTGCCATCCGCCTGCTCCGGCTGGGCCCAGTCGTCGGCGCCAGGACCTGGGGCGGCGTCATCGGTTTCGACCACGAGCATGAGCTCATCGACGGAACGCAAATCACCGTACCGCGGCTGGCTTTCTGGTTCGAGGAGTACGGCTGGGGCGTAGAAAACCATGGCGTCGACCCCGATGTCGAGGTCATCATGTCACCCGACGACTGGGCTGCGGAGCGGGACACCCAGCTGGAGACCGCAGTCAGGCTCGCGCTGGAAGCCCTGCAGCAGCGGCCCGCAGTGCGACCTCCTGACGCACGCACCAGGCCGTCCAAACGCCGGCCGCCGCTGCCGCCGCGACTCTAGACCGGTCCTGACGCCGTAACCCTCTCCAAATCCCGCAGGTCCAATGCTCCTTTGCGGCAGATGTGCTTGGTCATCGGACCCGGATCCAGGTGCCGGTCCAGACGAAGCCGCGGATGCCGCAGGTGTCCGCGCCGGTACCACGAGCTGTAATCGGGCGGATGGTCCGTCCCCGGAAGGCGCGCGGCGCTCTAGGCCGGGCGGGAGGCGCCATCTGGCCAGGCGGCGATGCAGACACGGTTGCCGGCGCGGTCGGCGAGGATCCAGAAGAGTGGCGCGTCGGAATCGTCAACGATGCGGCCACCGGCTGCCAGAGCCGCTGCCAGGCGCTGCTCGGCCTGATCGCGGGCGACGGATACGTCGACGTGCATCGCGTGACGCAGGGGCTTAGCCGGGTCGAGGCCCTGCATCCAGACCGTCGATCCGTGGCCAAGTGGATCAACGGCGTTGTCGTCGGCCAGCTCGGCGTACCCGAGGACGGCTCGCCAGAAGCCGACGTCGATCATATCGGGCTGGGCCGCGATGGCAAGCGAGACCTCTTGCGCCAGCGTGCGGTCGGCAGTGGCTCCATGTTCCCGGGCCACCGCCGAGACCGCTTGGGCCAGCTCAACATGCCGCTCCTCCAGCTGGAAGACGCCACGGGTCAGTCGCACGGTGAGCTGGCCATCGGTGAGCGTCATCAGCGAGCCGTCCAGTCCGGAGATCTGCGCCACCGCCTCAGCCAACCGGGCCGCCTCAGTCAGCGACGGTACGCAGAAGACTGCGATCGCGCCGCCGTGCAGCACCACCCAGTCAGCGACACCCTCTGCCGCGAGGAACCGCCGCCATCCCTGCTCGCTCATGGCCACCTCCAACCGCGAAATCGTATCCAAGCACCACAAACCGACCGGATGACGACGGTGGTGACTTGTCAGGAGAGCAGTCCAGGCCCGCTAATAGCCCCGTGGAGATCACGCAGTGCCCGAGTTGCAGTGTCTTCTATGACCTTGGCTCGACGACCCTGGTCACGACCCAGCGGTGCTTGCCGATCTTGCGGTCACGGATGAATCCGAGCTTCTCGTAGGTCGACAAAGCTCCGTTGAAGAGGAAGCCGGCGGGCACCGAGCTGGCGTCCTCCGGGTATCCCTCGACGGTCCCCCCGCCCAGGCCCGCGATGAGATCGAGCGCACCAGCGAGCGCCGCAGTGGCCACGCCCTGACGCCGGTGCCCCTTACCGGCGTAGCAGCACGCGATCCGCCAGTCCGGTGAGGCCGTATGGCCTTTTTCGTACGCCGCGCGGCTCTTGATCCGCGGCACCTCACTGGGGACACCGAACTGGCACCAGCCCACGCAGTCGTCGCCGTCGTACACGAGGGCGGCATGCGCCCGGCCTTCCCGCACCCGGCGCTCCTTGGCCGAGCGGTTGTGCTCTGGGTCCGTCCGGGAGTCATCGTCGTGGAAGCCCATGCACCAGCAGCCGCCAAAGATGCCGTTGTTGCGCTCCACCAGCGCGGCGAACGCGGGCCACGTCGCCTCGTCGAGGGCCCGCACGATGTACGCCGGTTCGGCCATGAATTCAACCTAACCCGGTCCAAGGACAAGCCTCTTCGTCCCGAACTTGCTGTCGGTGGGTGGTGACGGTGCCGCTCAGCCGGAGCCCAGTCCGAGGAGCAAACCACCGGCGGCTACGGCTGGTGAGGTGGTCACGAACATGACAACGCCCTCGGCTGGGGCGGTGATCGTCTGCCGGGTATGCGTGCCGTCAATGCTGGTGACAATTCCAAGAACCTGTCCCTGGGCGACCTTGCCGCCCGCCTGCACCGAGGGTTCCCACCATCCCTCGTGCTGGCAGCGCAGCCACACGAACTGCCGCAGGCGGGTTGGCGGCCCTGCGTTGCTACCCGCCAGCCCGGGCGGGACATCGGCCATGCCGAGCAGCGCCAGCACCGCGTTCAGCCCTCGCAGGTGCGCCGCGACGGCCGCTGGCTCCACCAGCCCGCACCCACCCGCCTCGGCGATGATCGCTGGGATTCCGATCCCGGCAGCGGCTGCGCTGGTCGTGCCGGCCACTGCGCGGTCCGGCCCGGGCTCCTGGCGGATGACATATGGCAGGCCGTAGGCCGTGGCCAGGCTGGCGGCCCGCTCCTCGGCCGGGCCAGCGTCATACAGCGCGAACGGTGTCAGTGCCTCGACCAGGTCTCCCGCGTGCATGTCGATCAGGGCATCCGAACCTGTGATGATCTTCGTGAAGGTATCGTAAGCAAGCCGCTCCGCCAGGCTGCCCTCCGCCTTGCCCGGGAAGCAGCGGTTCAGGTTCTTGCCGTCCTCGGGAACCACGAACGGACTCCGGGCGCGAAACGCCGGCAGGTTAAGCACCGGTACCGCCAGCACACGGCCACGAAGGTCCCGGCTGGCCAGGGCGCCAGCCCAGCTGCGCAGCGCCGCCATCGGCGCATACTCGCAGCCGTGCACACCCGCCAGCACCGTCAGCCGCGGGCCATCCCGCCTACCAGTTATCTCCAGCGCGGGCACGTCCAGCCCAGCAAGCTCGAAACGTCGGCGAAGCAGCGTCGCTGGCATCCCCACCCATTGATTGTCGCCCGCGGGCCACCTCATGCAAGATTCCGAGCGCGCAATGCCGCCGTTGAGCGGGGCCGGGCCGGGTCCTCGTCCATGCGTCCGCCCCCAGGCAGTTGACTGTCGTGCCTGGTTGATGGGCAAGAGCCTCCGGGAGCCGCTTGGGTTCCGTGGCCCCCGTCGGCGGTTGCGCCGCGACCCTGGCGAAGGAGCTGCCGTCGACGCTGTCGCGGGGGGCACGAGCGTGGGCTGAACTGGTACCAGCCCGTCGCTGCGACATTGTCGTATGGCGGTCGAGGTATTCGTAGCACTGATGACAGGCCGGCTAGGAGGGCGGCGTCACGACCACAGGAGATGACACACATGCAGCATCCCGAGCCAGTCGCCCGCCGTCTCTACGAGCTCACCGAGCCGATCTCGCTGGTCAACTTCTTCTCCCCGGAGCCCAACGACGCGATGGCGGCACTTGGTTTCCGCAACTACTGGGACGGCTACTTCGCGGGACGCTCTGCACCGCTCGGCCGGGTCCCGGCCGAGGTGGTTCACGCAGCCTTCTACAACTTCGCCGACGGTGAGGTGGCCCGGCACATCCCCAAGGTCTGGGACACGACCACACCCGAGGCGGCGCACGCCGCGCGTGAGCAGGGCTGCGTGGCGGCGCTGCGGCGGATCCTCGGCGACCTCGTCGAGACTGCTGGGCTCGCGCGCGCCGCCGAACTGCTCGCCCGGGCCTCGGCCAGCGCTCCGACCGAGGGACGGGTCATGTACGCCGGGTTCCGCGCACTCCCCACGCCCGAGGAACCCGTGGCCCGGCTCTGGCATGCGGCCAACATGCTGCGCGAGCACCGCGGGGACAGCCACATCGCCGCCCTGGTCTGCGAGCGGATCGGCGGGACGGAGGCGCACGTGCTCAGTGCCCTCGCCATGGGCATCTATCCGGCGGAGTCGTTCGGCCGGATCCACCACCTCCCCAAGGCCCGCCTGGCCGAGGTCATGGACGGCCTGCGCGACCGTGGCCTCCTCGACGCCTCCGGCCGCTTCACCGACGCCGGGCGTGCGACCAAGGCCCGGATCGAATCCCTGACTGACGCCCTCGCAGAAGCTCCATACGATGCACTGCAGCCGCTGGAGCTCCAGCAGCTGATCGCTCTGCTCGAGCCCATCTCCAGAAGGCTCGAGGCCACGGGGTCGCAGTAGGACGCTCCGGCTGACCTTCGCCCGGCCTGCCTTCGTCACCCGCACTGCTAGCGTGAGTTCATGACGAGGTCGCTGCCGGCCAGCGCCAGAGCTCTCCTCGACGCCCCGGTCCTGGCCCACCTGGTGACCTTGAACCGCGACGGCAGTCCGCAGGTGACCGTGGTGTGGGTTGGTCTTGATGGCGACGAGATCGTGGCCGCCCACCTTCCCGAGCACCGCAAGGTGCGCAATATCCGCAACGACAGCCGCGTCGCCCTCTCGATCGAAACCGATACGCGTAACGCCATCGGCCTCAACGAGTATCTCGTCGTATACGGCACCGCCCGCATTACCGAGGGAGGAGCTGCCGAGCTCCTTCAGCAACTCGCTCACACCTACCTCGGTCCTGACGTCCGCTTCCCCGTGATGGATGACCCCCCACCCGGATACATCACGCACATCTCAGTGGACCGCGTCGCTGGCGTGGGACCGTGGGCCGAGCAGCGCTGACGCCTGCGCACCTACACAGTGCGAACCCTGGCGAGAATTGGGTCGCCAAGATCGCCTGACGGTGTCACTGCCACTGCCTCTCTGTGCAGAAGAGAATGGCGGACAGTCCGGCCTGGCGCGCTTGTCGAGCTGTCGGAGGGTGCTGGCAGCCGTTTGGGATCCGTCAGACTAGCGCCATGACAGTGGCTGGGGTGGTGCAGGCGTTCGCCCGCGCATGGAACACCGATGATGATTCCGGGCGGTTGCGCCTGCTGGCGACGGCTTGCGTGCCGAATGCTGTCTTCGTCGCACCCCAAGGGACGCTGACCGGTACCGACGCCCTGTGTGCCAGCATCGGGGACTTCCGCCGGGTATGCCCGGCAGCTGAGGTTGCCTTCGGTCCCCCAGAGGTGCATGACGGTGTGGTCCGGGTCGCCTGGGTTACCCGCTGGAATACCGGGCAGCCCGACCTGGCAGGCGAGGACTTTGGTGAGCTTGCCGCCGACGGGCGTATCCGGCTGCTTGCCTCCTTCGACGGGGCTCCGCAGCCAGCTTCCTGACCCGGAGCACTCATAGCCGGGGCATGAGCGTGCGCACGTTGGTGATGTGCTCGAA
>Ga0306920_100009561_pt1 | contig 12945 bp, 10 predicted proteins | sample flu12Cox44000170_FD_204666 | JGI IMG/M metagenome (GOLD analysis project Ga0306920, IMG submission 204666) | Lab enrichment of tropical soil microbial communities from Luquillo Experimental Forest, Puerto Rico - flux4day.12C.oxic.44.000.170 (v2)... | ecosystem: Environmental > Terrestrial >...
GCCCAGCCCACGCTGTTCCACCACCAGATGGCGCTGTCAGTCCCCAGAGCGAATACCGCGAGGGTCTCGCGCTGCCATGTGACGGCGTGGGGTTTGGAAATGAGCGTACGTCCGAGGGTGTCCCACGCGCTCCAGGATCCACCCTGGAATCGCCGAAACCAAACCGCGTGATCGGTACCGAGGGCAAAGACGACGAGGACGTCGTTGAGCTCGCCCAACATGGTCGCGTGCGGCGGCGAGGTGAGAACGCCGCCCAGTGACTCCCAGTAGCGAGAGAAGGGAGGCCCCGGCCGCAGGGGTGGGACAGCCTCGATCCTGGAGGCTTCCTCGATTGGCGGCGTAAACGCCCGCTCGGTCCACTTCCCGTCCTGAAAATGCCAGTGCAGCAGCTCGCTCAACGCACCGACGGCGAAGACATCGACGGACGATGGGCCCGACTGGATGGAGAACGGCGGAGACGTCAGCACGCCGCCGAGCGACTGCCACGGACTCCACGTGACTGAGCCGTCAAATTGGCGGTACCACAGGGCCTGGTCGGTGCCGACGGCAAAGACGAACGCCTGCTTGTTGGCCTGCCCAAAGCTGACGATGTGAGGCGGCGAGGTGAACTCGCCCCCGAGCGATTGCCACTCAGACATGCGCATATCTCCTGGCGTCACGGATCGCGACCAACTTCGGACGCGCCATGCCCGGCATGATAGCCCAGGAGCGGGCTCGTCGGTCGACGGCGCGCCGTCGGTGGTGTTTACGGCAGAACGGTTGAGCGCGGTCGAGGAGCGCGCCGAGCGTCGGGCCTGGTAGTCTGCGGGCAGAAGCGAATGGACCGAGTTGTCGTGCTCAAGGGAGACATCACGACCTTGGCGGTCGACGCGATCGTCAATGCCGCGAATGCCTCACTGTGCGGAGGCGGCGGGGTGGACGGGGCGATCCATGACGCCGCGGGACCTGAGCTTCTCGCTGAATGCCGAACGCTCGGCGGATGCAAGCCTGGCTACGCGAAGATCACGAGCGGCTATCTGCTGCCCGCGAGGTACGTGATTCATGCGGTCGGCCCCGTCTGGCAGGGCGGACACAAGAACGAGGACGCTCTCCTCGCGTCCTGCTATCGCGAGAGCCTGCGTCTGGCCCGTCAGCACGACGTCAAGTCGATTGCTTTCCCCGCGATCAGCTGCGGCGCGTATCGTTTCCCGCTGCCGCGCGCGGCACGCATCGCCGTGGAGACGCTCTACGACGAGCTGACGTCCTTCGAAGGACTGGAGCGAGTGGTGCTCGTCGCCTTCGATGACGTGGTCGAGCGTGAGTTTCGGCGAGCGCTGGAGGCCCTGACCCGACCAGCCGCCCACTGACGTCGACGCGTCCGTTGCCTACGCCGAGCTCTGGCTCTCGAGCACGTCGGCCGCTCGCGACATGGTCACCCGGAGATGGCTTCCTGGGTTCAGCCGCTATCGATCAGCGGCCTTCAGCTTTCGCCAGCCGCCGGCTTTGTTGTTGGCGATGATCTGCTTGAACATGGCCTCGAGCGCGGCCGCGTTGACCTTCTCACCCTGACGAATGGCAACGGTGCGGGCGGTCTTGTTGTCGTGACCGCTGGTGATGATGCCCTGCGGATCCGGCACCATCGCGCCGTCGTACAAGAAGACGTTCACCCACGCCTTGGCTGCCAGCAGCGCGCAGATATTCCCCTCGAGCGTGAAATACGGCTGGCGTTTGCGCTTGATGGTCTCCACCACCTTCGGATCCGCCGCATGGACCAGCGTGCGAACCTGACGGCAGATCGCTTGCTGCCACGCGGGCAGAGCGTCGATGTAGGCGTCGACGCGCGGGTCTCGGCCGCTCCTGGGCAATCTAGGCGTCCTCTGCGAGAGTATGGCCCACGATCGCGTTGGCGTGCCCGTGCCCCATCCCGTGCACGGCCTTGAGCCAGCTCACGATCTCCATGTGCTTGGCCGGATACCGTGTGCGGATCAAGGTCTTCCACGCGGCGATCGACTTTCCGTACTTCTTCTCGATGGAAGGGAAGTAGGACGCGGGTCCCGTCACTCGGTCAGTGGTCGGCGAGGTCTTGGTGGCGTCATGAGTCCTTGTGGCCATCTTCACAACCTTTCTCCTGATACCGGCGACCCTCACGAGGACGACGAACGGCGTGCGCCGGGATCGACACTCCCCCCCCGTAGAAAGCTAAGCGCTTGATTTCATTTCCCAGGACGAGATCCGGGCGCGTGCCCGGCTCGACAGTGCTCGGGGTCCGGCAATCTGAGCCGCGCCCGTCTCGCGGATGCCGGAGCTCGGGCGGGATTTTTGTCGCTCGGGCTATTCGCCTCTTCTGCGTGAAAGAGGGTGCAAACGCACGGCTTCCGCGGCTTGGGCCGGTCGCGCTTCGGCGCGCTCGCTTTTCGGTTCCTGTTCGAGTGGAGGCTGCTTTTTCGAGAGGTAAGATTGGGTTGGATCGCACCCTGGCTCGGTGATCAGGTCTCGTGCAACCACACACCAACGCAGCCAACGACTCGACGACCGCCCGGGCCGCTGAGGACCCCACGCGCGAGATCGCAGAACGTCTGGTGTTCGCGGCCAATACCGTGCCGGCGCTGCTCGCGTACGTCGACTCCAACATGCGGTACGTCTGGGTGAACGAGGGCTACCTTCGCTGGTTCGCTCGCCCGCGGGAGGAGATCATCGGGCGGCACGTCAGCGACCTGCTGGACGCTGCCGCGTGGGTCAATGTCCGGCCCTACATAGAGCGGGCGCTCGCCGGCGAAGCGGTCACCTTCGACAACCGGCTGGTGTTCGAGGGCCGCCCAGCGCGCGAGGTGCGGGTGTCTTACGTTCCCCACCGCGACGGCGGCGAGCGGGTGCAGGGATTCGTGGTGCTGGTGTCCGACGTCAGCGAGATGAAGGCCGTCGAGACCTCCCTTCGGCGGAGCGAGCGGATGCTCGAGGCGTCGCAGGCGGCCACGCACGTGGGGAGCTGGGAGGTGTCCGTCGACGAGCGGCTGACCGAGGTTCCGGGGAGCTCGCTCTGGTCGGCCGAGACGTACCGCATCCTCGGGTACGCGCCCGGCTCCGCGGCCAGCCGGGCGCAGTTCCTCGAGCGCGTGCACCCCGCGGACCGCGAGGCCGTGCACGCGGGCACCTTGCGCGGGCTCGAGCGACTCGAGCCGTCCGAGACCGAGTACCGCATCGTGCGCTCCGACGGAACCGTCCGCATCGTCCACGCCTGGCTGTACTTCGAGCGCGCGCCGGAGAGCAAGGCCACTCGCGTGTTCGGCACCTGCCAGGACATCACGGAGCACAAGCGGGCCGAGCTGGACGTCCGTCGCGCACGCGAGCAACTCCAGCTCGTCGTCGACTCGACGCCGGCCTTCATCGCGCGGTTCGACCGAGACCAACGGCTGGTCTGGGCGAACCGGAGCTACGCGGCGCGCTTCGACAAGGAGCCCGAGGAGCTCGTAGGGAGTTACCTCTCCGATCTCATGGGCGAGCCGGCTTTCCGCGTCGTGGTGCCGTTCGCCGCGCGGGTGCTGGCGGGGGAGCTGGTTCAGGTCGAGGTGGATATTCCCTATTCCGGCGGGCCTCGGTTCGTCCAGGTCATACTGGCGCCCACGCTCGACGCGGCCCGGGTCCCCGACGGTTGGGTCGTGGTCCTCACGGATCTCACGCATCGGCGCCTGTTGGAACGAGAGCGGGAGCGCGCGCTGGCGGAGCTCCAGGAGGCGGATCGCCGCAAGGACGAGTTCTTGGGCATGCTGGCGCACGAGCTGCGCAACCCGCTGGCGCCCATCATAAACGGGGTGGAGATCCTCGAGAACCTCGGGCCGGGACACGAGGAGCTCGCGGGCAAGTACCACACGATCATCGCGCGGCAAGCGCGGCACATGAAGCGCCTGCTCGACGATCTCCTGGATGTATCGCGCGTGAGCCAGGGCAAGGTCCAGCTGCACAAGGAGCGCGTAGACCTGAACGTCCTCCTCCAGCAGGCGGTCGAGGTCAACCGCCCCGCCGTCGTCGAGAAGCGGCACACGCTGTCGCTCACGCTGGCGCCTCAGGCACTGATGCTGGACGCCGACCCCACACGCATGGTCCAGGTGTTCGCCAACTTGATCAACAACGCCGCCAAGTACACCGACACCGGCGGGCGGCTCGCCGTCACATCCGCCGTCGAGGATGGCGAGGCCGTCGTCTCGGTGCGCGACAACGGCGTGGGCATGACGCCGGAGCTCCTGACGCGGGCCTTCGATCTGTTCGTTCAGGAGACGCGCGCTTTGGATCGGGCGCAGGGGGGACTGGGCATCGGCCTCACGCTGGTGCGGACGCTGGTGAACATGCACGGTGGCTCGGTGCGCGCGTTCAGCGAGGGACAGGGGTGCGGCAGCGAGCTGGTCGTGCGGCTGCCGCTCGCATCCCAGGCGGAGCCGTTACCGGCGCCGCCGTCCCGGAGGGCGCGCGATGACGTGGGCGCTCCGCTGCGCGTGCTGGTCGTCGACGACAACGTCGACGCGGCGGAGGCCGTGGGGAAGCTCATGGAGATCCTCGGTAACGAGGTCGCGCTGGCCCCGGACGGCCCCGCGGCGCTCGCTGCGGCCAAGGCCGCCCCGCCGGACCTGATCCTGCTCGATATCGGGCTACCGGGTATGGATGGCTACGAGGTCGCGGCGCGGCTGCGCGGCGCCGGCCACACGCGCGCGGCGCTGGTGGCGCTCACCGGCTATGGCCGGGAGAACGACGTCCGACGCTCCCGGGACGCCGGCTTCGACTACCACCTGGTCAAGCCCGTCGATTTCGCCCAGCTGGAGCGGATCACCGCCGATTTGCGCGGACGGCGCGCGTAGAAGGCGGGGCCTTCACCGAGGCGAAGAACATCGCCGCCGAGCATCCCGACGAGGCCAGGGAGCTCCAGGATCTCTGAGAGGCGCCTAAGACCTTGGCCTATTTTGCGGCCGCGCTCATGGCGCCGGGAAACCGAGGCTTATCCTCTTCCGTCGAGCTCCTCATCAGGAGGCGCTGTCCCCACTCGAAAGGAGACCACCATGAGATTGATCCGCGCGTGCTTTCTGCTGCTCGCCATCCTGGTACCAGCGTCCTGGACGGTCGCCCACGCCGACGACTCCGCCACCGGCGGTTCGAGCGGCGGCAAGAAGAAGAAGAGCAGCAAGAAGAAGGACAGCAGCGGCAGCAGCGGCGACTCCACCGACAAGGGAGGCGGAGACAAGTAGCTCGGAGGCACCGCGCGCCGTCGGGTCCACGATCTGGCGGCGGCGGTCACCTCGAATCGGAGCGCGGCCACCTTCGGCGGTTCTGTCGCACGCGGCCCTGACGACGAAGCCCGCATGAGATCGTCCGTGCGGGCCTTCGTGCGCTGGGCGCCGGTGCTCGTTGGTGCGCTGGTGACCGTCGGGATCGCTTTCGACATGCTCGCCCGCTCGGAGCTGTCGGCGACCACGGCGCTCATCTGCGAAGGGGCATACGCCGACACACTCCAGGTCGAGTCGGCGCGCACCCGCGAGCTCGAGCGGGGGCCGCGAAGCCAGTACAGCTACCTGCTCCGCAGCAGCGCCAAGTACGAATGTCCTTTCTTCGGTCCCGAGGGCAAGCTGCACCGGCGGCGCGTGCAGGCGAGCGGCCTCGGCACGGCGTTCGCCTACGAGGCTTCAGGGACCGACACATACCTCCTGACCAGCGAGCACGTCGCGGTCTGGCCGGACGTGACCGACGGCTCTCATCACGCCGACGGCGTCCCCGAGGGCTGCCGGCGGGTCGAAGAGAAGTTGAGGCTCGTACGCGACGACAGTGACGACTTCGACCCCGCGCAGGTCCCGCTCACGCGGGTCGCTTTCGACCCCGTGCTCGCCGTCGCGATCCTGAAAGCCAGCCAAAAGTTGGTCGTGATCCCGTACAAGGTCGGGAAGAGCGCAGCGCTGCGCCAAGGAGACGCCGTCGAGGTGCGCGGCTTTCCTCTAGGCGCGATGCAGGCGGTCTCGAGCGGCAAGATCGTCAATCCCTACGACCGAGATCAGGAGAAGGGCTGGGACCACGTCGACTTCGTCATCGATGCCCTCCTCGCTGAGGGAAACTCGGGGAGCCCGGTCCTGGCGGCGTCGTGCAAGTCGCACGACCTCGAGCTGGTCGGCATTTACCACGCTGGCTACAAGGAGCACACCGCGCTCAATGTCGTCGTGGGCATCGATCAGCTCACCGAGTTCATGCGCCGGAAGCGACGCATCCCCCGGGGGTTGACCGCAGAGGGGCCCGGAGCGGCCGGCGTCGAGGACCGCACCCGCATGCGGGAGGCGCTGGCTGCCAGCACGCTGCCGCTGTTCGACTTCGGTGGCCTCTTCATCCGCGTGGAGGGAGGCGACCGCGACGCCCTCCTCTACCATGTCTACGGCCGAGAGTTCCCGCTCGACGATCGCCGCGTCGCCGTCATCGAAGACCTGGCGAAGGAGGGAACCTTCGGCGAGATGGGACGGCTCTGGGTGGCCGGGGCGAACAGCTGGTACGAGTGGCGCCCATCGGCGCTCGGAGCAGACGAGCGCGACCTCCTTTCACGCGTCGCCGACTCCCTGAGGGTGGATGTGCTGCACACGCTCGACTTCCGGAAGGCGATGGCGAACCCGGCCTCGGCTGACGAGCGGCGGCGCGGCCGCGATCTCTCCCGCGCGATCGCCCACGACACGCCCGTCGCCCGCGATCTGGTGGGGAACCTGCTCGACACCGTCGAGCGCCTCGCCTCGGGACACGTCGCGGGAGTCTCACCTCCCAGCCCCGCCCTCACGAGCGCCGACTCACAGCCCGGGCCGCCCTCGCTGCCTGCGTTGCCGCCGCTCTCGGGACGTGTGCCGTCGCCTCCCGCGACCAACGACGCCGCTCGTCCGGCCCGACCCTAGGGGCGAGGCGCGGTCTCGAGCAGCGCTGCCAGCCGGGCAGGGTCGATGGGCTTGACCAGGTGGTGATCGAAGCCGGCGGCGATGCTGCTCTGACGATCCTCGTCGCGGCCGAGGCCGGTGATGGCGATCATCAGGGGGCGGCGTTGGGCGGTGCGCGCGCGGACGCGACGGGCCACCTCCAGCCCGTCCATCCCGGGGAGGCTGATGTCGAGCAGGATGACCTCGAATTCCGCGCGCGACAGCGTCCTCTCCGCCGCCGAGCCGTCGTGAACGACCTCGACCTCCTGGTCGCGCAACTCCAGGAAGTGGCGCAGTCCCTCGGCGGCGTCGATGTTGTCGTCCGCGACCAGCACGCGCCGGCGGGCCGCTGCGGGCTTCGTCGCCGGCAGGGGATCGCGCTCGGGCGCGGTGGCCCCGTCGATCCTCGGGAATCCGAGCACGAACTCGCTGCCGTGCCCCTCGCCAGGGCTCGAGACCTGCACGTACCCGCCGTGCATCTCGACGAGGCGCTTGACGAGCGTGAGGCCGACGCCGAGGCCCCCCCGCGATCGATCGCGCGCCTGTCGTCCCTGCGCGAACAGCTCGAACACCCGCCCCAGCATGTCAGCGGAGATGCCAATGCCGGTGTCGGAGACGGCGACGATCGCCTGCTCGCCCACGGAGGCCACGCGCAGGCGCACCTGGCCCGCGCGGTCGGTGTACTTGGCGGCGTTGTTGAGCAGGTTGGAGATGGCCTGCGTGAGCCGGACGGCGTCCCCGCGCACCAGCACCGGCGCCGCGGGCAGCTCGACGACCACCCGGTGCTCTCGGTCCGCGAGCAGCGGGCGGCTCGCTTCCAGCGCCTGCGCAGCCACCGCGCCGAGATCGAGCGGTTCGAGGCGCAGCTCGATCTTGCCGAGGCTGATGCGCGAGACATCGAGCAGGTCGTCGACCAGCCGCGAGAGCTGCGCCACCTGCCGCGCGATGGCGTCGCGCGCCCAGGCCTGGCTCTTCTCGTCGGCCGGCAGCTGCCTCAGGATCTCGATCGCCATGAGCAGCGGCGCCAGCGGGTTGCGCAGCTCGTGCCCCAGCATGGCCAGGAACTCGTCCTTGCGCCGATCGGCGTCTTCGGCACGCGAGCGCGCCTCCCGCTCCGCTTCGTGGAGGCGCGCGTGCTCGATGGCCAGCGCGGCGCGGTCCGCCAGGTCCTCGAGCAGCGACAGGTCGTCGGCCGTGAAGGGCTGGCCCTCGCTGAACCGCGACGTGGCGATGGTGCCCAGCGTGCGGCCGCGGCTCCGGAGTGGAACGCACATGACGCTCTGGACGCGGAGCGCCTCGACCCGCGAGGCGAGCGCCGGTGCCGCCCTCCAAGCCAACTCATTCGGCGCGACGGAGGGGAGCAGCACCGGCCTTTCGGTGGCGAGCACCTTGCCCGAGAGCCCCTCCCCCCGCCGTATGCGCAGGGTACCGGCCATCTGGCGCTGCAGCCGCTCTCGCTCCGGGTCCTGGTCCTGGACGGTGGCCATCTCCAGCCAGTCGCCGTCCGGTGACGCCAGGGAGATCGCGCACGACTGGCCGACGTGCGCCAGGACCTGCGCGGCTATCGCCGCCAGGACGGAGCCGACGTCGAGGCTCGCGGCCGCGAGCGCCCGCGACGCCTCGGCCAGCATGCGAAGGCGTGCCGTGGTTCGCCGCTCGCGCTCCCCGAGCTGCGCGCGCTGCAACGCTTGCGCGCACTGGTCCGCGACGACCTGAAGGAAGGCGACCTCCGGAGCCTCGAAGTCCTGGGCGACAGAGAAGGAGAACCCGAGGGCGCCGATGCAGACCCCTTCGACCACCATCGGCACCGCGGCCCAGGAGTCGTGAATGAAGGTGCTCTTTTTGCCCGCCAACTCCGGATAGCGCCGGCGCATCTCGTCGCGCGATCGCACGAGCACGGTCTGGCGGTTCCGGATCGCCTCGGTCGCCGGCAGGTCGGCCGAGAGCGGGATTCGTCCCCACGGTCTGATGCTGTCCTCCGGGTACCCCGAGTCATGCCCGATCTCCACCGTCCCGCCATCGCTCGAGAGGAGGAAGACCACGCCCGCGTCCGCCGCCAGCGCCGCCCGTCCTTGCTCGACCGCCTCGCGCGCCATGGTGGCGGGGTCAGCCACGCCGGAGAGCACCGCGGCCAGCCGTTGCAGCCGGTCCGTCCACTCCAGCGGCCAACGGGCGTCCTCCATGCCACGGTATTCTGCAGCCTCGGACCGGCAACGCAACCGGACCCTGCCGGGCCGTGACCGGTTCGCTCGTTCGACTCGGGGCGCCTCGACTATCTTTGGCCGGTTCTGCCCGACACGCGCGACCGGGCTCGAGACATCGTGCGGAGACCAATGGCGATCAGCAGGAGCGTCGTGGCGGCCAGAGCCGCACGGCCGCTGGCCGGGACACTCGATGAAGCTTGAATCGGCGTCGCCGGCAAGGCCTGGAGCTGTTCCGCCAGCGGCGCCATCGAATCCTTGAAACGCTCGGTCGTCGGAGGAGCCTCGTCCCACCCGGTCCAAATGAAGCGGGCGGTCTCGGTCACCTCACCACCGGCGGAGATCGCCAGCGCGACGCCATCGCTCTGGATAGCGTCACGGGCGGTCGTCGCGGGATCGTCGTGCAGGACCATGAGCGCCGTCGGATCGGTAAAGTTGAGAATCGTCCATGGCAAACGCACGCTGATGATGTTTCCGTCGAAAACGACCGCGTCGTGGCTGGTGGCTGGCTGCGCGGCGTCGCGTGCCCGGAGCCGGCCGATCGGGTCATCGTCGGCCGGGAACTGATAACGACCGTCATCGCTGCCATGCGCGAGGCTGCTGGCCCACTTGACGGGCATCCACGCGCCCCCGTCCGAAACCGTCGACCGGAGGAGCGAATACGATGCCGGCGTGTTCCGGTCCAGCCCGTAAGTATCGTATGAGCTCATGACGACGAGCTGCGCCTCGCTGGCCCCCCGCGTCGCGCTGAGTGCCAGCTCGGAGCGCAAGCTGGGCGCTCGGACACCATTGGGCAAGACCGATTCGCCGAGATCTTGACGGTAGGTGTCGAGCCCGATGACCACGTTGTCACCTGCAGCCATCGGAAGGGCGGTCTCGATCTCGAGGTGGAGGAATTCAGCATCCGCCGCGGCACTGACCTTCGTCACCGCAGAGCCGCCGTTGACGATCGGTAGGTCGCGAAACGTCGGCGGCCCAACGTCGAAGGCCACGAGGCCGTAGTTCTGCGCGGGGTTGGTGATGTCGTGCCAGAGGCGCAACCGGTCAGCGGGGAAGGTCCGATAGTTGGTGATCCAGACGGGCTTGAACCAGCCATCCATCCAGTGAAAGTAAAACGCGCCGGTGTACCCCGAGTTGTAGATGTTGCGCAGCATGCGCGCAGCGAAGATGCCCTGCTGTACTTCCGTGTGGCCGCCGTGGTGCATTCCCGAGTAGCTGAACTTGGCGATACCCCAGCTGTCCGGCACTCCGTATTCAGCCGCGATGACGGGCCAATTCTTGTAGTGCTTCTTGATGTCGACGATGTAGCCGAGGTAGCTGTTGGGGCCGAGCTCGTCCGAATAGGTCCGATACCCCGGGTCTTCACTCACGAACAGCGGCCAATAGGGATGGAGGTGGTAGCTGACGAAGACGCCGGCGGGAGCATCCAAGAGCTGCAGGTTCGCCAGATCGACGCTGACGATGTCCATTCCCGTGTTGCGGCTTTCGGTCGGGTGATGGATCGGATCCAAAGTCTGCCAATTCGAAAAGCCGACCGGTCTCTGGGCACCGTACTGGGCTCGTTCGTAGACGATCGCGTGCTCGAGCCGCTGTGCAACCCAGACCTCCGAGGGGTTTCCGCTGGGCAAAAGCAGGGCCGACCCGGTGAACGAGGTGTTGGCAGGATGCGCGTTGTTCGTGGCCCGCACCTCGGTGAAGTCCACTTCTCGACCCAAGAGCAGCCCCAAGACCCAGGGACTGACGTCGGCATCGAACGTGCCCGACGCCTTCGATGGTCGCGGCGCGATCTGTGCGGCCCCGTGAAGGACGTCGATTGTCTCCTCGATGGCCTGCTCGAAGGACGCCGTTTTCGGGTAGAGATCCAGCGTGTCGGATGGCTGTAGGTCGTCCAGCCACGCGCCATCGAGCAAGTAAAGGGGGTGGTCCGGGTTGGCTAGGTTGTAGTCGCGGAGCTCTTGGTAAAAGTAGGGCGGTTGCATCGTGTAGATGCGCACGACGTTGAACCCCGCCTGGCTCATCTGGCCGAACCAGCGATGGTATTGATCCTGCGTGATGGCGAGGTCCCCGGGCTCCTTGCCGGGCACTCCCAGGCCGAGGCAGATGCCCTTCAAGAACAAAGGCTGGTAGCTATCGCCGCGCCACACGCGAATGGTTTCCCCCTCCGCCACGAAATTTCCCCGATACACCTCTGAGGCGGTCGCGGGCGCCGCCTTGCTCTCGAGTGACGCGACGAGCAGCACGGCGAGCGAAATCGTCGCCCTGCGGCTAGGAAACCGGAGCGCCCTCTTTTTAGGATCTGAGGGCACGTTTAGGCCTGCGCCGCCAGGTCGATCGGCCCACCGAGGCCCCGAGCGCAAGAAGGATCGCCGCCAGGCCGGCGGTCACTGGACCGGGCGTGGCCGGCACCGCCGCGGGCGCGCCGCAGACGTTCGCGACCCCGCTGCCGCCGCATGTTTGAGGGGCGCTGCAGGAGCCGCAGGAGAGAACGCCGCCGCAACCGTCGGCGACGGTGCCGCAGTTCTTGCCGAGCGCCGTGCACGTCGAGGGCGTACACGGGCCAAAGCAGGATGTCGCCTCGCAGATCTGCCCCGAAGGGCACGACCCACACTGGATGATGCCGCCGCAACCGTCCGAGCGGGGCCCACAAGCAAAGCCCTGCGAGGCACAGGTCAGCGGCGTGCACGACCCCGTCCCGCAGGATGTCGCGCCGCAGGTCTGCCCCGAAGGGCAAGACCCGCACTGGATGATGTTGCCGCAATTGTCCGAGCGGGGCCCGCAAGCAAAGCCCTGTGAGGCGCACGTCACGGGTACGCAGGGAATAGCACCGCAGGTTGTCGCGCCGCAGGTCTGCCCCGAGGGGCACGACCCGCACTGGATGATGCCGCCGCAACCATCCGAGCGGAACCCGCAAGAAAAGCCCTGCGCGGCGCACGTCAGCGGCGTGCACGCCCGTGCGGTCCTCGGAGCAAACCAGGCAACGCCTGCCAGGAACGCAGTCGCGACGCCGGCGAGATATCGGTGCTTCATCCTGTTCTCCCCTGCGCAGGGCATCTATCAAGAACGAAACGCCCGCGAAGTAGCACGCGCGGGGCGGCGCGTGGGGCTACAAACGTGCAACGGTTTTCACCCCGAGGCGGCGCCTCCACTTTTGAACGATGTCGGGCGAAGATGAGCCTATGCATCTCATCGATCTTTTGGCCGAGGAGAGCCTGGCGCTGGTGGCCTTGACCCGTGCCATCGCAAGCGCCGATGGGGCCATAAGCCCGCTCGAGGGGCGGGCGATCGCGGTGATAGCCGCCGAGATCGGCGAGGCGACCTACCGCAAGCTGTTCGCCAAGGCCGCCGTGTCGTTTCCGGATCAGGCCGCCCTCAAGGAATTTTTGGCGAGCATCGAGCGGCCCGAGGCCCGCTCCCTGATCTACGAGTCCATCCTCGCGCTGGCCGCCGCCGATTCGATCTCGGTGGAGGAAGAACCCCTCATGGCCTGGCTCCAGGAGACCTGGGAAATCCAATGAGGCCCGGTGCTCGAGGCGCTGACGCCTCCGCTGTATTTCTAGCTACTTAGGTTAGAAAAAGACGTCGGGGCTGTGCGCTCTCATCCTGGGGTATTCTCCGCCTCGTGGAGAGCCCGACGGAGCAGAGCCGGTTCGGTCTGGTCGTGGCGCCTCGGCCGGCGGTGGAACGCGCCGGCAAGACCTTCGAGGTCGAGCCGCCCGTCTGCCCGTTCCGGCGGTGCGATACCCGCTCGCAGCACGATGTCGTGGGGCGTGGGTGGGACTTCGAATACCAGACGACGCGCGAGGAGATCGACTACCTGCGCTGCCGTTCGTGCAGCGTGATCTTCC
>Ga0306920_100009562_pt1 | contig 12945 bp, 8 predicted proteins | sample flu12Cox44000170_FD_204666 | JGI IMG/M metagenome (GOLD analysis project Ga0306920, IMG submission 204666) | Lab enrichment of tropical soil microbial communities from Luquillo Experimental Forest, Puerto Rico - flux4day.12C.oxic.44.000.170 (v2)... | ecosystem: Environmental > Terrestrial >...
CCTGACCGGGCACGACACCGTGAACGCCAGCGATCGCCCGGGCGTCCGCCGCCGCCTTGGCCCGGTCCGCGGCGGTCAGGCCGGACGCGCGCTCATAGACCACGACCCCCGGGTAGACGTTCGGCGACTGGAACTGCGACTGCACGTTCAGGACCTTGGTCGACTCGGCGCCGCCCGGCAGCCAGGCGCTGGCGTCGTTCTTCTCCGCCCCGGTGAGCTTGCTCGACAGCGGGAGGGCGATCACGAGCACAACGACCCAGACGCCCACGACTACCCACTTGGTCCAGCTCCCGGCCGGAATCTCCGCGATCTTCCTCAGCCTGTTCATCGATCTCCCCGTATGGCTGGCGACAGTGCGGACCAGTCAGGCAGAAGATTTTCACCCCGTGACCTACCCTCGCCGATGACAGCCCGCAGACGGTAGCGTAACCGGGGTATCCCGGATAATGCTACCGATTACATCGCGTACGGCCGCCGGCTAGTTGGTGATCTGGCCGTCGGACATGCTCCGGGCCACCAACGCTGCCCCGTCCCGCTCCCGGCGCGTCAGCCGGGCATCATGGCCGTGGCACGCTCCTTGCTGAGCTCAGCCGGGGCCGGGTCAGGCTTGCTCGCCAGCTTGCTCGGCCACCACATATGCCGGCCGACGTCCAGGTTCAGCGCGGTGACCAGCAGCAACCGCACCACGATCGTGTCGAGCAGGATGCCGAACGCGACCGCGAAACCCAGCTCGGTCAGGAACGTGGACGGGATCGTGGCCAGCACGGCGAACGTGCCGGCCAGCACGAACCCGGCCGAGGTGATCACCCCGCCGGTGGCGGCGAGCCCGACGATCGCGCCGTGCCGGGCGTCGCGCTTGATCGCCTCCTCCCGCACCCGGGTCATCAGGAAGATGTTGTAGTCGATGCCCAGGGCCACCAGGAACACGAACACGAACAGCGGGAAGCTGGTATCCGCGCCGCCGAACCCGAACACGTGGTTGAAGAAGAAGGCGCTGACGCCGAGGGCGGCGGCGAAGGAGAGCACCACCGTCGCGGTCAGGATCAGCGGTGCCACCAGCGCCCGCAGCAGCAGCCCGAGGATGACGAACACCACCACCAGGATGAGCGGGATGATCAGGGTGCGGTCGTGCGCGGTCGCCCGCTTGACGTCCAGGCTGGTGGCGGTGACGCCGCCGACCAGGGCGTTCGCGCCGGGGACGGCGTGTACCGCGGCCCGCACCCGGTCGATGGTGTCGTAGGCGGCCTGGCTGTCGGGCGGCGCGGTCAGCGTGCCCTCTAGGTAGGCGTAGCCGGCCCGGGTCACCGGCGGTGTCACGCTGGCGATCCCGGGGGTGGCGGCGAAGGCGGACCGCAACTGGGCCGCCGCGCCCGGGTTGCCGATCACGATGACGGGCTCGCCCAGGCCGGCCGGGAAATGGGCGGCGAGAACGCTGGCGCCGACCACCGAATCGGGGTGCCCGCGGAAGGCTTGCGCGTTGGTCAGGCCGTTGGCCTTCAGGCCGGTCAGGCCGAGCGCCAGCACGCCTAGGAGCACGGCGGTAACGATCCAGGTGATCCGCGCCCGGGGGGCGATGCTCCAGCCGACCCGGGCCCACATCCCCCTGGTCGTCGGCTCGGGCGAGCCGTAGGTGGGCTTGTACGGCCAGAAGACGCCCCGGGGGAAGGTCACCAGCAGGGCGGGCAGCAGGGTGATCATGACCAACATGCCGACCGCGACGCCGATGGCCAGCACCGGTCCCAGGGCACTGGTCGAGTTCAGTTCCGCCACGGACAGCGTCAGCAGCGCCAGGATGACGGTGGCGGCGCTGGCGATGATGGCCGGGCCGGCCCGCCGCAGCGCGGTGGCCATCGCCGGGTGGCGGCGGTCGTGGCGGCGCAGTTCCTCCCGGTACCGCGCCACGATCAGCAGCGCGTAGTCGGTACTGGCGCCGAAGACCAGCACCTCCAGGATGCCGGCGCTCTGCGCGTTAACCACCAGGCCGGCGTGAGCCGCGAGGAGGTAGATCACCGCCTGGGCGATGATCAGCGCCACCCCGGAGGAGATCACCGGCAGCAGCCAGAGCACCGGGCTCCGGTAGGTGATCAGCAAGATCAGGATCACGACGGCCACGGCGGACCACAGCAGAGTCCCGCTGATGCCGCTGAACACGTTGTTGCTGTCGGCCGCGTTCCCGAGCGGGCCGGTGACGTGAGAGACCAGGCCGTTCGCGTTCGCGCTCGTGATCGCGCGGATGTCGTTGACGGCCGTGGTCGCGGCGGCCCAGCCCTTCGTGCCCAGGTTGACCTGGAGGATGGTCTGCAGGGCCCGGCCGTCCGCCGACGGGATGGGGCCCACCACCTGGCCGGGCACGACGCCAGCGATCTGGGCGAACTTCCGGGCGTCCGCGGCCGCCTTGGCCCGGTCCGCGGCGGTCAGGCCGGAGGGACGCTCGTAGACGACCACCCCGGGAAAGATGTTGGGGGACTGGAAACGCGACTGCACGTCCAGGACCTTGGTCGACTCGGCGCTGCCGGGGAGCCAGTACTTCAGGTCGTTCTTCTCCGCCCCCATGAGCTTCTTCTGCAGCGGGAAGGCCAGGACGAGCACCACGACCCAGAAGCCCACCACGACCCACTTGGTCCAGCTCCCGGCTGGGATCTCCGCGATCTTGCTCAGCCTGCTCATCGTCTCTCCCCGGGTGCTGACGGCATGGCAGGCCAGGCCCCGCCCTGACCTGCTGTCGACGATGACAGCCGGCGCGCGGCGGGGCATCCGGGGAATCCCGGATGGGGGTACCGATATTCAGCGGTTCACCGCGAGCGGGCAGCTGACCAGGCGGCGATCTGCGCCCGGGTACCGCAGCCGAGCTTGTCCATGATGTGCTGCACGTGGGTCTCCACCGTCCGGACCGAGATGACCAAGTTGGCCGCGATCTGGCCGTTGGACTGCCCGCAGGCCACCAGGGCCGCCACGTCCCGCTCGCGGCGTGTCAGCGGGTCAGGACCCGCCCGGCCGACGTCCGCCCGGGGCCGGGTTGGCTCCCCCAGGGCGAACGCGATGGCCTCGGCCTGGTCCATCGCGCTGCCCTTGGCGAAAGCCGCCCGGTATTCCGCGCTGGGCAGGGCCGCGCGGGCCACCTCAAGCGCTGCGTCATGATGCGCACGGAGCGGACCGGCCGGCGTGGCCGGGATGCCGGCCCAGGCCCGCTCGGCCGCCGCGGCCAGGGTCGCCGCCCGGGCGGCCTCCTGGCCCGCCGCGGCGGCCCAGGCCAGCACGTCGAGGCAGAGGACGACCCCCATCGCGTCGTCCATGCAGCGGATGGCGCGCAGCGCGGCGCAGCCCTGCCGGGCGGCGCCCGCGGGATCGCCGCGCAGCAACGCGACGACCGCGAGGCCCCACTGAGCGTAGGCGTGATACCAGACGTTGCCACTGTCCTGGCACGCGGCGGCGCATCTGGTGAACCAGGCGGCCGCCTGCTCCGCCTCCCCGGCACACATGTGGATGTAGCCGACCTGGATCAGCGCCAGCACGATCCCCATGCGATCGCCGGCCTTTCGGTGCAGCCGCACCGCGGTCCGGGCCAGGGCGTGGCCCTGATCGGCATCGCCGTCGTTGTACATGACCCAGCCGAGGAAGCTCGACGCCCACGCTTCCGCGCTCACGTCGCCCGCCGGGCAGGCCGCGGACAGGCAGGCCTCGAGCAGCCGCCTGGCGCCGGCGATGTCGCCCTGAAACTGCGCGAGGAACCCGGCGGTCCACAGGACCCTGAGCCGGGCCGGACAGGCCGGGTCGAGTTGGTCGAGCAACGCCGCCAGGACCCGGCGCCCCTCGGTGAGGTGGCCGCGGGTTTCCCAGTACCGCCACAGGTCACAGGCGATCTGTGCGCCCGCGGCCGCCTCCTCCGGATCGGCCAGGCAGAACCGCAAGGCGGCCCGCAGGTTCTCGTGCTCGGCATCGAGCGCGGCGATCCACCCGGCCCGGCCGGGGCCGAAGGCCTCCTGCCGGGCGGCCAGCGCCGCGTAGTACGCCCGGTGCCGTATCCGGAGCGCGCGCTCGTTGCCCCGGACGCGCAGCTTGGTCAGCCCGAAGTCACGGATGGTGTCCAGCAGCCGGTACCGGGCCGTGTCCTGACCCTCACGGAGCAGGATCGACTTGGCCACCAGCGCGTCGATCAGGTCGGCGATCTCCCCGGCGGCGACCTGGCCCACCGCGCAGACCTCTTCGGCGGCATCCAGGTCGAACGACCCGGCGAACACCGACACCCGCCGCCACATGGCCTGCTCCCCGTCGGTGAGCAGCTCGTAGCTCCACTCCAGGGCCGTCTCCAGGGTCCGGTGCTGCGGCTGGCCGACCGGGCTGCCGCCGGACAGCAGCTGGAACCGCGAGTCCAGCCGGTCCAGGATCTGCCCCGGCGACAGCGACCGCAGCCGCACCGCGGCCAGCTCGACCGCGAGCGGGATCCCGTCCAGCGCCCGGCACACCCCCGCCACCGCCGCGCCGTTGCCGTCGTTCACGGCGAAGCCCGGCAGCACGGCCGCTCCCCGCCCCGCGAACAACCGCACCGCCTCGTATGCCAGCAGTTCCTCCGGCCCGGCCGGGTCGCCCTCGGCCGGCACCGTCATCGGCGGGACCGCGATCGTGACCTCCCCGGCCACCCCGAGTACGTGCCGGCTGGTCGCGATGATCCGCAGCTCCGGGCATCCCCGCAGCAGCACGTCCGCCATCACCGCGCACGCGTCGGCCAGGTGCTCACACCCGTCCAGCACCAGCAGCAGCTGCCGGGCCTGCAAGTAATCCGCCAGCGACGCCACCGCCCACCGGGCTGACTTGTCCGACAGTCCCAGCGACCGCGCCACCTCGGCCACCAGCAGCCCGGGATCCCGCAGCCCGTTCAGCTCGGCCAGCCACACCCCGTCCCGGAACGCGCGCTCCGCCCCCGCCGCCACCTGCAGCGCCAGCCGCGTCTTGCCGATGCCCCCCGGCCCGGTCAGCGTCACCAGCCGCGCCCCCGCCAGCGCGTCACGGACCTGGGCAAGCTCAGCTCGCCGCCCGACGAAGTCGGTCAGCTCACCGCGCAGGCCCCCAGACGACCTCGCAGCACCCATGTCAGTACCCCGCACCCCACGCTAAGCCTGGAAGCCGTGGCCGACAACAGACACAACTGTCCGGGACCTAGCACGCGGCCCCTCGCCCGCAGAGCGCCAGGCCCTCGGTCCGCCGGACCCAGCGGACCAGATCGGATCTCGGCTCGAACGCGACCGCGGTGTCGACCGGAATCGCCAGCAGGGGGGCCTCGCCCGGGAGGAAGCTGAACTGGTAGGTGACGCATCCACCGTCGAAGGTGTACATCCGGGTCAGCGTAAGCCGCGGCTGCAGGGTCAGCGGGCGCTCGAAACGCTCCGCTCCGGCCTGGTCGGACGGGATCCGCACGGCCCCGGAGGTGTCGCACGCGGCGGTCAGGCTCACGGTGACCGCCCGCGGGCCGGCCTGGTCGGAGTCCAGCCAGAACAGGGACCGGCCGTTCGTGATCTCGGCGCCTCCGGCGGTCCAGCCCGAGGGCAGCGCGGCGATGCACGGCAGCATCGCCGACGACGGTACCGCCTGCGCGGACAAGATCATGGTGTGGCCGGTGCCGCAGGCCGGGGCGACGGCCACGGTGTGTATCGCGTTCATGAACGCGTCGACGGCGAGGTCGATCGCCAGCACGGCCGCGCCGAGCATCGCCGCGGCGACGATCACCCGCCGGGCGCCCCAGCGCTGCAGCCCGACCGGCCGCCGCGGCGGCGCCAGCGCCCGGAACTCGGCGAGCAGGTCGCGCGGATCCCGCTTCATGAACGCGCGCAGCTGGGTCGGGCTGGCCACCCCGCGGGTGGCGGCAAAGGCCTCGGCGAGCTCGTCGGGGGTGAAGTACTCCAGCGCGCGGCGGTAGACCCGCTCGGCGTCGGTGCGCACCGCCAGCACCAGCATCATGTTGCCCAGGTCGACCGCCTGCCGCCAGGGTGACGGGCGGACCTGGGCGAAGGCGGCGTCGATCAGCAGCAGTTCTCCATCGCGGACCATGAGGTTGCCCGGCTTGATGTCCCGGTGCGCGAGGCCGGCGTCCCACAGCTTCCTGATCAGCAGCAGCCCCTGGTCGATGAGGCCGTCGTCGACGTCGGCGTCACCCAGCTCGACGGCCCCGAAGAGGAACTCGGTGACGAGCAGGTACTCGCGTTCCGGCGTGATCTCCACGATCCCGTACGGCGTGGCGCTGCGGACCCCGGCGTCCCGCAGCAGCCGCAGCACGTAGTCCTCGTACTGGGCCAGCTGCCGCACCGAACCGAATGGGTGCTCGTCTTCCAGGGTGCCGTACAAGATGGTGCGCCACAGCTTGTACCAGCGGTCCGCGCGGACGTGGCCCCGAGTGTAGAGCTTGCCGAACAGGGACTCGCCCGGGTCGCCCTGGACGGTCAGCCGCAGCGGGGTCGACCCGGCCGATGACTCCAGGCCGACCGGCGCGATGTCCAGGACGGTCAGGCCGACCTGGTCGTGCACGGCCTGCCGGATGGCCGCACCGCGCGGGCCGGTCACGTCGACGTGCGCGGTCCGGCCCCGCCGGTAGACGACCGGGAACACCTCGTCGGGCGTGAAGAACCGGAACGCCGCCACCGGTATCGCCACGCCCAGGACGACACCGAACAGCACGTCGTCCGGATGATCGACGGCCAGGTAGAGCCGAGACAGGCAGAAGAGGGCGACCACCGCCGCCACCACGGCCTTCGCCACCGACCGCGGCCGGCCGGGCACCACCAGGCAGTAGACGCCGGCCACCAGGAGGAACGTGGCCGTCATCACGGTCGGTGACGGGGCGGAGTAGCCATCCCACCGGCCGATGATCGGCACCCCGTAGGGCCGCGGCCGGGACAGCGCGTCGGAGATCGCGCCGCTGACGAGCTCCACGAAGAACACGCAGAGGGTGAGCACCAGCAGGTGCCGCCAGCGCCGGAACACGATGACCAGCAGCACCACGACCACCCCGATCAGCGGGTGCCAGGTCGAGCCGGTCGTGTTGATCCAGTCGGCCAGGCCGGTCAGCCACGGTGTCCGGACGGCCGCCAGCTGCCGGAGCAGCCAGGTGCTGGCCTGATCGGCGGCCCTCAGCCAGGGAGTGCGCTCGGAGACCAGGAACGCGGCGCTCACCAGGATGGCCGCGAGCACCAGCCAGGCCATCGTGCTCGGGCCGATCCGGCGGGGCAGCGGCGGCGGGGCGCCGGTCGGGCGGCGCTGGCGCCTGGTTCGCCGGACAGCGGGCGTCGCGCTGGCGTCGGTCACGACGTCCCTCGTCCGAGCCCCTGATCCCGCAGCCAGCTCTGGGCCACCGCGCGCGGGTCGCGGCCAGACAGCTCGACCTGGGCGTTCAGCGCGGTGAGGGCGGCCGTGGACAGCCGGGCGGACACCGCGTCCAGCGCGGCGAGCAGCCCGGGGCCGTACCGGTCGGCCGTGGCCCGCCGGAGGACCGGAATGATGTTCTCGGCCGGCTGCAGGTCCCGGTTGTCGGCCAGTTCCACCAGGTGCCTGGCACCGATGGCCGGGTCGGTGGTGAAGAGCAGCGCCGCGCCGATGTCTCCCGCCTCGAGCGCCTGCCGGGTCAGCGGGCCTCCGGCGTCAAGGGCGGCGAACGCCTGGAAATGCAGCCCGTAGGTCCGCCGGAGTCCCCGCAGGCAGTCCGGGCGCTCGGGGCACTCGGGCGGCCCGCCGAACACGAGCTCCCGTGCCGCCCGGGTGAGGTCGGAAATCGTGCGCAGCCGGTAACGCGCCGCCGTGGCGCCGGTCACCACGATGGCGTTGGCGTCCTGGGCCGCCGCCGGGCGGGAGGTGACGATGCCGCGTGCGGCCATCTGGCTCGCCAGGGCCGAGGCGGTGGCCGTGACATCGGCGGTAGCGTGGACCCGGCCGAGGCTGACGAACTCCAGGGCCGACCCGGTGTACTCGGGGACCAGCTGAACCAGGCCGGTCATGAGGGCCGGCTCGACCAGTTCCCGGGAGCCGAGATCGGGCAGGACGCGGACCGGATAGCCCCGGGCGGAGAGCGCCCCGGCGTACAGGTAGGCCAGCAGGACGCTCTCCGGGAAGTCGAACGATCCGACTGTGATCGCGCCCGGACCGGCACCGCCCGCGGACGCCGGTCCGGGCGGGCTCCGACCCGTAGACCCCGCAGAACCCGTAGAACCCGTAGACCCCGCTGTGCAGGCCGTGCAGGCGATGGCGAGCGCGAGGGCGACGGCGCCGATGACGCTACGTCGCGCCATCGTCCGGGACCGAGCTCAGCACGGCCATGACCCGGGCCAGCGGGAACTGGGCGATGTCGTTGACGCTGCGGACCAGTTCCGGGCCCGCGGCCTCGAACAGGCACAGGCACCGCTGCTCGTCCGGCGCGTAGATGCATTGCACGTAGCGGATCCGCCCGCCTCGCTGGTTCTCCCGGCGGACGGCCTCGCCCAGGACCCGGTGCACCGTGGCCAGCTGCCCCGACGGCAGGCCGCGCAGGTCATGCTCGACCAGGAAGAGACGCCGGTCGGTGTCATCAGCCACGGTCTCCTCCGCCACGGTCTGCGTGCTACCGACAATGGCGTCTCGCGGCTCGGGGGACATCCGGGGAATCCTCGATACCGGTACGGATTTCCAGCGGCTATGGTCAGCCCTGTGGACCTTCGTGAGGCGCTGGCCGATCCCCGGGTCAGGCTCGGCGTGGGCATGGCCACGCTGCTGGCCACGGCCGGCGCCGTGCACCGCGACCGCGTGGGCGCCTGCGAGGCCAGGACCTTCCGGGCCGTCAACGGCCTGCCCGACGCGCTGTACCCGCCCGCCTGGATCGTCATGCAGATGGGTGCCTTCGGCGCCGTGCCCGCGTCCGCGTTCACGGCCTGGCGGGCCGGAGACGGCGAACTGGCCGCCAGGCTCCTCCTCGGAGGCACCAGCGCCTGGGCGTTGTCGAAGCTGGTCAAGAACGTGGTGCGCCGCCCCCGGCCGGTGGCGCTGCTGCCCGGGATCCGCAGCCGGGGCCGCGAAGCGGCGGGGCTCGGGTACCTGTCCGGGCACGCGGCCGTCGCCGTCGCCCTGGGCGTCGCCGCCTTGCCCAGGCTCGGCCCGGGGGCCCGCGCCCTCACCCTGACCGCCATGCCCCTGGTGGGGCTGACCCGCCTCTACGTAGGCGCCCATCTCCCGCTCGACATCGCAGGCGGGGCGGCGCTGGGACTGGCCGCTGACGCGGCGGCGGGCCTGGTCACGTCGACGCCCCGGACACGGTGCGCCGCTGCGCCGAAGGCCCGCGCCGGCCGCTGAAATCCGTGCGGGCATCGGGGATTCCCCGGATGTACGGCCGCGCGGCGGCCGGCATCCTTGATGTCTGGGGCGCGCCCACGCGGTCGCGCTGTATTCCGGCCGAAGGAGCCAGCCATGGCCGAAGTGATGACCGCCCAGAAGGCGGCGGCCCGGACCGAGGACGCGGTCAAGATCTACGGCAAGGGCCAGACCGAGGTACGCGCGCTGGACGGCGTCACGGTCGAATTCGCCGCCGGCCGCTACACCGCCGTCATGGGACCCTCGGGCTCGGGCAAGTCCACCCTGCTGCACTGCGTGGCCGGCCTGGACAGCCTCACCTCCGGCCGGGCCTTCATCGGCGACGTCGACCTGAGCACCCTGGGCGACCAGAAGCTGACGATCCTGCGGCGGGACCGGGTCGGCTTCGTGTTCCAGGCCTTCAACCTGGTGCCGACGATCAGCGCCGAGGAGAACATCAAGCTCCCGCTGCTGCTCGCCGGGCGCAAGGGCGACCCGGCGTGGATCAGCCAGGTCATCGAGATCACCGGGATCGGCGACCGGCTGGAGCACCGGCCCAGCGAGCTGTCCGGCGGCCAGCAGCAGCGGGTCGCGGTGGCCCGGGCGCTGGCCAGCCGGCCCGAGATCATCTTCGCCGACGAGCCCACCGGCAACCTGGACTCCCGGTCGGGCACCGAGGTTCTCACGTTCCTGCGCCGGGCCGTGGACGAGATGGGCCAGACCATCGTCATGGTCACCCACGACCCGATGGCCGCCAGCTACGCCGACCGGATCGTGTTCCTGGCCGACGGGCGGATCGTGGATGAGATGCGCGAGCCGACGGCCGAACGCGTGCTGGAGCGGATGAGCCGCTTCGGGGAGTGAGCCGCGATGTTCAAGATCGCCCTGAAGGGGCTGCTCGCCCGGAAGCTGCGGCTGGTCACCACGGCGCTGGCCGTGATACTCGGGGTCGCGTTCACGGCGGGCACGCTGGTGCTCACTGACACCATGAGTAACATCTTCAACAACCTGTCGGCCAGCGTCTACCAGGGCACCGACGCCCTCGTCCGGGCCAAGGCGGTCTTCGACGGCCCGAATCAAATGGGTGAACAGCGGCCGAATGTCGACGCGTCCCTGGTCCCGGCGCTGAGCCGCGTGCCCGGGGTCGCTGCCGCCGCGGGCAACGCCTTCGGGTACGCGCGGCTGATCGGCAAGGACGGCAAGCCGATCGGCAACCCGGGGAACGGCGCGCCCACCCTGGGCGGCAACTGGAGCACCGTCCCGGCCCTCAACCCGTTCCACCTGGTGGCCGGGCACGCCCCGCAGGCGCCCGATGAGGTGGTGATCGACAAGCAGAGCGCCACTACAGGCCATCTGAAGGTGGGTGACACCACGACTGTGATCGCCAACGGGCCACCGCAGCGGGTACGCATCGCGGGGCTCGCGGGCTTCGGCACCGCCGACAACCTGGCCGGCGCGTCCGTGGTGTTGTTCACCACGCCGGTCGCGCAGCGGCTGGTCGCCGAACCCGGCAAGTTCAGCACGATCGGTTTTGTCGCCGACCGGGGCGTGTCCCAGCAGCAGCTGGTCAGCAACCTGAAGCGCGCGCTGCCGCCGGGCACCGAGGCCCTGACCGGGGCGGCCGCCATCAAGGAACAACAGGACCAGTTCCAGAAGGCCCTGTCGATATTCAGCAAGTTCTTCCTCATCTTCGCCGTCGTGGCCCTGGTGGTCGGCGCTTACATCATCCTGAACACGTTCGCCATCACCGTCGCCCAGCGCACCAGGGAGAACGGCCTGCTGCGGGCGCTGGGCGCCAGCAGGCGCCAGGTCCTCGCCTCGGTCCTCATCGAGGCCCTGGCGGTCGGCGTCATCGCCGCGCTGCTCGGGCTGGCCGCGGGGGTCGCGGTGGCCGCGGGCCTCAAGGCGCTCCTGTCCGCGTTCGGGCTCACCCTGCCCGCGGGAAGCCTGGTCGTCAACACCAGGACGGTCGTGGTCTCGCTGGTGATCGGGATCGGCGTCACGCTGATCGCGGCGATCTCCCCCGCGCGCAAGGCGGCCAAGGTACCGCCCGTCGCGGCCATGCAGGAGGCGACCGTGGGCAGCACCGGCTACGGCTCCAAGCAGCGCCTGATCGTCGGCCTGGCCATCCTCGCGCTCGGGGTGGCCGCGCTGTTCACCGGCCTGTTCGGCCACGTGTCCAGCGCCTTCCTGGTCGTCGGCGTCGGCGTGCTGCTGGTATTTCTCGGCGTGTCGGTGCTGGGCCGGACGATCGCGCTGCCGCTGAGCCGGGCGATCGGCGCTCCGCTGCCCCGGATCAAGGGCGTGACCGGCACCCTGGCCCGGGAGAACACCATGCGCAACCCCAAGCGCACCGCGGCCAGCGCGTCCGCGCTGATGATCGGGGTCGGCCTGATCGCGTTCATCTCGATCTTCGCCTCCTCCGCCAAGGCGTCGATCAACGCGACCATCGACCGGACATTCGCCGGGGACTTCGTGATCAACTCCGGCGCCGGGGCGTCGGGCGGCGGCGTCGCCCCCGCGCTGGCCCAGCGGCTGAACACGCTGCCGCAGGTGGCCGCGGCCACCGGGGAACGCACCGGGTCCATGCTGATCTTCGGCCAGCCAACCATGATCGCGGCGGTCGATCCCCGCACGGCCGGCCAGATCTTCAACGTCAGCCCGGTGCAGGGGTCGATCGGTGCCCTCGGCGCGGACGCCATCGCGGTCTACCAGGACGACGCCACCAAGCACCACCTCACGCTCGGCAGCCCCGTGTCCGTCGTGTTCCGCGACACCGGGCCCAAGACGCTGCGGGTCGCCCTCATCTACGGCGACAACCAGGCGGCGCCGTCGGCCAACCCGGGCAGCAAGACCAGCTATTTCCTGGGCACTCCCGGCTACGACGCCAACTTCGCCGCGCCCCACTTCGACACCCAGGTGTTCGTGAAGAAGGCACCCGGCGTGAGCACCGCGGCCGCGCTGGCCGCGGTCAAGACGGTGGCGGCCCAGTACGCACCCGGCACCACCGTCCAGGACCAGGCCGCCTACAAGGCGGAGCAGACCAAGCCGATCAACCAGATTCTGGCGCTCATCTACACGCTGCTCGCCCTGGCCATCGTCATCGCGTTGCTCGGCATCGGCAACACGCTCGCGCTGTCGATCTTCGAGCGCACCCGCGAGCTCGGCGTCATGCGCGCGGTGGGGATGACACGCCGGCAACTCCGCGGCACGATCCGCTGGGAGTCGGTGATCATCGCCTTGCAGGGCACGTTCCTCGGCCTGGTGGTCGGCGTGTTCTTCGGCTGGGCGCTCGTCCGGGCGCAGAAGAGCCAGGGACTGTCGGTGTTCAGCGTGCCGTGGCTGACCCTGCTCATCATCGTCCTGCTGGCCGGCCTGGCCGGCGTGGTCGCGGCGATCCTGCCCAGCCGCCGGGCCGCCAAGCTGAACGTCCTGCGCGCCATCGTCACCGAGTAAGGACGCTAGAGGTAGTCCATGCGCTGGAGCAGGCGCCAGGAGAGCCAGCCGGGCGGCACGGGCAGCCAGTAGGTGGACAGCCGGTAGAGGAGCACCGCGGACACGGCCGGCCCGGAGGGGATGCCGATGCCCATCAGGCCCGCGATACTCGCGGTCTCCATGGCGCCGAGACCGCCCGGGGTGGGCGCG
>Ga0306920_100009563_pt1 | contig 12945 bp, 25 predicted proteins | sample flu12Cox44000170_FD_204666 | JGI IMG/M metagenome (GOLD analysis project Ga0306920, IMG submission 204666) | Lab enrichment of tropical soil microbial communities from Luquillo Experimental Forest, Puerto Rico - flux4day.12C.oxic.44.000.170 (v2)... | ecosystem: Environmental > Terrestrial >...
ACAACAAAGCGAGCGAGCCTACAATCTGCACGGCGTAGTTGGCGCAGCCTAATAGCCGCCGGTCGGCGTGAGCTGGCATCAGCCAGCCGACCAGGGTCCGGCCCGCTATCGCCGCGGCCGTGGCGCCACCGGCTGCAAATCCTGCCAACTGCGCGCCGAGCACCGGCACCAGAAGGGAGGGCACGACGCCAGCGCAAGGGCGTGTTCTTCTATTGCCGCTATCGCCACCAGGGCCGACAGGTCATGCATTCAATCGGTCGTCTCGGCGCACCCTGGACACCGGACACCGCAAGGAATGAAGCACGCCGACTGCTTGGCATCGTTGCATCAGGAGTGGACCCTTGCACGCAAGCGCTGTCGAGCGAAACCTTCGGTGCTGAGATTGAGCGCTACTTGCTGCGCAAAAAAGGGTCGTTGAAGCCTCGCAGCTTTATCGAAGATCAGCGCTACTTGCTGAAGCACGCTAGCCCTTTGCACAAGCTCACCCTCGGCGACATCGACCGACGCACCATTGCTGTTCTACTAGGCGAGATCGAAACCAAGAGTGGACCTATCGCGCGCAATCGTCTGCGCAGTGCACTCTCTTCCTTCTTCGCTTGGGCAATTCAGGAGGGCCTGACCGACGAGGCCAATCCTGTGCAAGGAACGGGTAAGGCGGATGAAGGCGCAAGTCGTGACCGCGTCTTAACTCAAGACGAACTTAGAGCGTTGTGGCGCAGCCTTGGCAATGACAGCTTTTCCAATATCGTGAAGCTCTTGCTTCTTACTGGCGCGCGCAGAGTGGAAATTGGTGGGCTGCGTTGGGACGAGGTTGATCTTGACCGAAAGCTGATCGTCCTCTCGCCAAAACGTACCAAAAATAATCATGGCCACTCATTGCCCCTCAGCAATCAGGCAGAAGCCATCTTGGCTGCGCAACCTCGACAAAGTGACTTCGTTTTTGGAGCAAAGTGCTTCCAAGATTGGAGCAGAGCAAAGGCAGCGCTAGATCAGCACGCGGGGATTGCGCCTTTTAGGTTACATGACCTAAGACGTAGTGCAGCTACCTACATGGCAGAGTTAGGCGTGCAACCCCACCACATTGAAGCGGTCCTCAATCACCAGAGCGGACATAAGAGTGGCGTGAGTGGTATTTACAATCGCGCCTCTTATGTCGAGCCTATGAGGGATGCGTTGCAGCGTTGGGCGGATCACCTTGACCAAATCACAGCGGGATGAGCAGGCCCATACTCATGGCCACAACCGAGGAACTTCCCGGCCCACCATTAACCGAGCGCAACGATGGCTTCACCGCCGTCGCTCGCATCATCGCCAAGGGTGATCCGCCTGAATGGCTGATGCTTGGGCTTGAGCACTTCCGTGGATTTGTTGGCAGTGAACAAGTTACGTCCAAGGAGTATCAGCAATTCAATCGAACACTTCGCGATCTGGACTATGCAGCTCGCTTGCTGATCAAAAAGCTCCCTGCCTTCAATGTGGCTTGGGAGATATACTTTGGTGCGCAGCCCGTAGGCAAAACCGCTGTAACTACTGCTCTCGAAGTCTTGCCAAAGATCAGGGCGCAGCTTGCCCCATTCAAACCCCCACGACGTGGCGGACGAAGGCCAAACGCCCAACGCCGATATTGCGCTGTCGTGGTGGTCGAAGCTTGGAAACTCATTCACGACCGTGTCAACCCCCGAAGCACCGAAGTCCTCCAGGCTTGCAGCGAGTACTGGCAAGCCTGTGGGCACGAGGAACGAGACGTTGAGAATTGGGGGCGGGATGCGAAAAGTGCCGCAACTAACCCTGAGAAATTCATCCGAGACATTCTGACCACGTACAAAACCACCATCCGATTTTGAGGGTTCTGTACGTGCCTTAATGGCGCGTGCCGCGTAGGGTCCGCTCAGGTCAGGCAATGACGCCTGACCCCCGACAATCAAAAAGATCGACATGCAACCGCTACTCACACAGCGGCAGTGCGCGGAGGCGCTTGCCCTTAGCGAACGGACACTAGAACGATTTCGCGTCAGCGGAGTTGGGCCGAAGTTCGTTCGTTGCGGCAAGAGTATCCGCTATCGGCTGAGTGACGTGGAAGCGTGGATCGCATCGAGGGTTGTCGGCAGCACAAGTGAACAAACCGCGCAGTGAGCGCGGTGCTGTTTCTCATCGTGAAGTCCACCCAGGGGCGCGGACCATTCGCGCCAGAAAGGAATGCTATGGCTACCGATAAACCAGAACTACTCTCAGCCGAAGAGATCGCAGCCTTCGTTGCTTCATCCTATTGCTGAAATCTTTCCAATGATCAGCAGCGATGAGCTTCGAGAACTGGCCGAGGACATCCGCAAGAATGGAATGCTAGAGCCGATTACTCTCCACGAGGGCAAAATTCTCGATGGGCGTAATCGCTTCAATGCAGCGAAGCTAGTTGGCTTTCCATTCAGACGGATCAACTTCAGGGAGCTTCTCTGTCATCTTAATCCGCAAGACTACGTCATCTCTGCGAACATCAAACGTCGCCACCTTACTCCTGAGCAGAAGCGGGAGCTGATTGCGAAGCTGATCAAAGCTGACCCTAGCAAAAGCAATCGACAGATTGGCGATATCACCAAGGTCAGTCACCACACTGTTGGCGATGTGCGCAATGTGTTGGAAACAACTGGGCAAATTGCCCAGTTGCAAAACACGACCGGCGCTGATGGCAAATCGCGAAAGCGGAAAGCAGGAAAGGGAAAGAGTGGCGCTAAGAGCGAGAAGGAGAAGATCACTTATCAGAAAGTGGTCAACGCCAAGACCGCCCTCAATGCCTACGGCGTTCTTGAAGAGCATTTGTTAGACGCGCTCAGAGAGGTCATGGAGAAGTCGGACTTCTCACAAGCAGATGACTGCGGGCGAAGGACGATTGAGAAGTTGGAAGAGTGTCTTGGAGAGATGCAGCCGGAAGAGCAAGAAGCACTAAACGCGTCGCCAGGTTTAAGGTCGGGGGTAGGTTTTGAAATGGAGGAGTGCGCCTGTGATCTGTGCGAACTGTGGCAACGACTTCAAGCCGACCGAACCGGCGCGGTCAGAGCAAAGGTTCTGCTCCGACTATTGCCGCAAGCGTTGGCACCAGCTCCAAAACAAGCGCGCACGATACGCGGCTGAGGTCGAAGCGGCTGAAGAGCGAATGAATGGCAACGGTGCGCACAGCGTGAGTATCGACGTGCGTTCGTTGCTCGCGAGTGTGCGTCCGCCATCGCCACCGCCCTTGAATTTCAAACGCCGGATCTGATCGCATGCGCGAGCACGATCATGGTCAGGTGTGGGCTCGATGTTCGAGATCAGCAGATGGACTACGTCTAGTCGTTGAGAGAATGCGCAACCGTGTGCGATGAAGGGAGAAAGCAAATGACTGTTCAAGCTTCAGAAGTGAGAGAACTGATCGAGCAGGTGCGAGGAGACTACGGCTACGATTTTGATACGGGCGAGCGCGTTGATCTCGAACACGGCATACCGGAAAAGTACGAACCAATCCTGAGCAGGATGGAGGCAGGAGGTGAGATGACCTTCGAGGAAGAGTTTTGGTTCGTCGAGGCATACCGCTTCTTCTGCCGCAAGCATGATCGCTCGGACGAGTTTTTTGACCTTCTGCACAAGGCTCAAGTGCGCCTGATCCAAAACTGCCGGATGCAGGCGTATTGGGACGGAGATGGGCAGTGCCACATGATCTTGCCGAAAGCTGCCGAGCATTTCATGAGAGCTTTCCCCAAGGCTGTCCGCATCATGCCAGTGGGAAGGGAGGTGAACGAACCGGATGAGAAGAGGCTCGCCATTGCAATGGAATGGGAACTCGACCGCGCAAGACGATCGTGGGAGCGTGCGCAAGACGGCCCAGGAGAAAAGTGGCACTGGTCCCCTGCACCAGATGTCCAGTGGAAAACGATAACAGGTAAATGGCTCATCAAGAGATTTGAGATCGCGGACTGAACAGTTTGTGGGGGCCATCGTGCCCCCACAAACGTGATGGAGATGCTGCAATGATCGACAACATCACCTATCCCAACCGCGATCTGTTCGACGTCGCCAACGCCGACGACGGAGAGAAACTAGAACTGGCGCGCATTGGGCTCATCGATCTGAGCGTGAGCGAGCTTTTGGAAATTCGTGCCCGCGCCCGAAGTGCGATTGAGCAAGCTTTAGAGCGCGAGCGAAACCCAAGGAAGCGAGCGAGGCTGGAGGAAATGTTGCGCGAGAGTGAGCTTTGGCGACGGACGAAGGCGATGGCGAAGGTGATGCTCGAATGGCAGAGGTTGAGTTCATGACGAATGAAGAAGAAGTACGCAAGGTGCGCGAGGGCAGCGCCTACATCGACCACTACATGCAAGAGATGGGGGGCAGATTTGCGCAAGAGGGCGCGGCGACCGTAGTCGGCAAGAGCGAATTGCCGACGTATCCCGCTGCCTCATCGACTTGGCAAATCCAATTACCAGACGAGCCGCCACTTGGGCTCGACAATCCAGCACTCGACGCCTCGATCTCATTCTCGGCGGGGATCGATGTGCGCAGCACTGGCGGCTACGCAATTTGGTGGCCTGCGGCGGGATTGCCGTTCGAAGATTTTCCCCTCGCTGAGTGGCCTGAGTGGTTGTTGAAGGAGGCGCGTGGTGTACGGCGGCAACGCACTACGCCATTGGGCCCATGTAAGAGTGCCGCCCTGCATAGGGTGCATGGTCACACGCTCAATCCGCGCAAACGCATCAAAGCACTACAGCGCAAGGTCGAGTACGCACAGCCTGGCAATCGCAACGCAATGCTGAATTGGGCCGCGTTTCAGATGGGCTTGATGGTCGTCGAGGGCCTGTTGAAGCGCCAAGTTGCCGAAGCAGTGCTGTGCAGTGCCGCGCATAGCAACGGGCTGTGGCGTGAGGATGGGCGTGAGCAATGCCGCGCAACAATCCGCAGTGGGCTTGAGGCAGGGATCAAGGCTGCACATGGCACAGAGGCCCTTGAACATGGGCCCTATGGCGTAGCGCGGAGCGAGCTGAGGGAATGAACATGCGAAAGGCACTGACTTCCGCCTAAAGCGAAGTCGCAACCGAGGAGTGACTGGCAATGAAAGGCGGTAATCAAAAAGGCGGCGGCTATGGCAGTCGTCAGCATGTTGAGAAACCAGTGAGGACCGGCACTGGCTCACGCAGCACCAATCCAGGTGGCGTAGGCCAGCTCGGCATAAAGCAAGGTGATCACGTTACCCGTGGAGGTTCGAGCGGGTATCGTGGCGATCCGCTGCACAGTGGCCGATCGTTCCAGCCAGTGAAATTCGGAAATGAAGTCGCATTGAATGTTGGTCCGGGCGGCTGCGGCACTGGTCGCACAATCTACAAAACAGGTTCGCAGGGCCTTCAAGGCAACGTCGCAAGTGGCAATCCGCTTGCGCAAGGCAAGGACGTCCTTAGCGAGTACGGCCCAGAGAGCAGCAGACCAGGCAACCCCACCAACCGGTCCGATGATCGGGACGCAGATTTTTAAGCAAAGGAGAAAGTCATGACCGAAGTCAAACAGCAACGCACAGAAAGTGAAACCATCGCACGTCGCCTACGCAACTCAGGCGACGCTGAACACGCCGACACCGTCGTCAAAGGTGAGCGCACGCCCTTTCACAACATCCACCGCACACGCAACCAACAATACGGTGAAGGCGAGACCGGCGTCGACATTCGAGGCAACAAACGCGGAGTAGTTTAGATGAACGACGACATCAACAAGCAACTCGCCAAACTCAAGCAAGCCCTCGCCGAGCAAAAGGCCGAAGTCGAAGCACTCAAAGCAGCACAGCCCAAACCAAAGCCTGAGTTCAAGCCCATGTCCGATGCCGAATGGCGCGACCGCGTTCATCAGATGCGCGAACGCCAGGCCAACACTTGGATGCCACCCGACGCAATCCGCGACCTCGTCAACGGCGAGCCCAAAGGCTTCATGCAAGGGGTCGTTCACGATAACCGCGCCCCAAACCATCCCGGCATGATTCCATCGAGCCAACAGCCGAGTGCGGTTCGCGCACCACAGCCGTCAGCTACTCCCGGCTATGTTGATCCTCGCCCGCTGTCCAACCCTCCTGGCACCGGACCAGGGAGCCCAGCCGACAAGATCGTAGATGAGTTCGACCGTCGCGACCGTGCCGAACTCAAGAGAAAGTTGGGGGAATGAGCCGCGCTCGAATGGGCCTATCGCTCGAAGAACATCGCGATCTCGGATCGCTGTTGAAGCGTGCTGTTCGCGATCTCGAAGACGCTGCTGCGATCACTCGTTGCTACGAACGCACGTCTCGACAACTTAGGGACGCAGCAAACGCACTGATGTCCCAACGAACGTGGCTTGAGCAGCGCTTAATCGACGCAGTCGGCGAGGAGCGGGCGCGCGACGTGTATTTCGGAGAGGAGCGGGAAGATGCCTAAGCGACCAACACTCGGACGTGGGCAACAGCGGGTAGGGGCAAAGCAGCTTGTGGAGCGAGCAATGCTTGGGCCATTTGGCGGGTTCGCGATCTTGCCACCGCAAATCCGCTTAGCCTCTCGTGAACCTCAGCCCCGTCCAATCGTGCCACCAAAGAAAAGGCTGGGGAGATGATCGACAAGGAAACGCTGCGCAAGATGTGCGAGTACGAATATGCGCCGAGTTTGGTTGGTGAAATCCTCAGTTTCGAGGTCGATTTTGTTGTCCGCGAGAGTGCGCGGCAACGGGCAGACCGAAAATGGGGAATGAAGGAGCCAGAACCAAAATGAGCGAGATGACCAGAGCCAAGCGACTGAGAAAACTTCGCGAAGAACTCAAGCAGCTTTACGCTACCTCGCCACCTGATCGTGGTGAGCGGTACAAGCGACTGATGTGGAATGCTCAACGAGAGCTGAGGCTCACGCAGCCTGAGCGCACTGCGCTGTTGGATTACTGCGACGAACTGAGCGGCATCGGCCCCCGGTCGTAGTGGCCCATGATCCGCGAATACACATCGAGTTTTTCGGGGCGCACATTGGAGAAAAGTTAGACGCGCTAACCAGCGCAATAACCGAGAGGAGTGCGGAGCGTGGGGATTGAGAAGAGACTTCACGAGATGTTTCCAGGGATGGACCCTAACGACATACGCAAGCGCACATTGGCGCGAATGTGGAGTGGTGAAATCCGCTGCTTTCGACCGTCACGGAGATTAGGCGCAATTAGGTACGTGCTAGCTGAAGAGGCCGACAAGTTCTTGAAGGAGTATCCGGAGGCAATCGAAATCCCAGCGCAGATGTACGAGTTCATGTTGTTTGCTGGGATGTTCGTTGTCCAGCAGGAGAATGGTGATTGGAGGCGAAGCAATGAGTGAACCCAAACTGCTAACCAGAGAAGAGATCATCCGTCGCCTGAGGGCAACGGTCAAACCCAAGCCCAACCCAGCACCACCACCAGCGGTCGCGAAGGAAGGCAAGGTCGTGGACGCGGTCGAACGCTGGAACACCAAACCCACCGAGGCCGTGATCCAAGACGCCACGAGTGGCAACCACGCCCTCGCTCAACGCATTAAACACGAAACAATGGAGGCCCGGCGCAGGCAACAAGAGAAGAAAGAGATGGCCGAATTTTATGCTGAAGGCCAGGACCCACGCGCCCGCTACCAGCGTGAACTCGACAGGTGGTGGCAGTCCAAGCTCGATGCCGAGGCCGCACTCGAAGATGAATACGACTACTCCACCGGCTACAAGGAACGCCGCTACAAATCGAGTTGTCATCGTGGCCCTGGCGATAGCGATTGGGGACTGCGATGAAACCATTGCGCGAACTATCGCAGGACGAACGTGCTGCGCTAAGCGACGACGAAATATTTGAGCTTGTCGCAACTGACATTGAAGCCCGCCAACGTGGCGGTCCCAATCGCAAAGCCGAACATCTCGCACTCGCGCGTAGCGCTGAGATGGCCGAGGAGATTGAGAGGCTATACACGGAAGCCGAAGCCAAACAGACTTCGAGTGCGAGCGTAATCTCGCCAGGAATAATGGCGAGCCTTAATGCAGTCTACGAAAAGGTCCAGGCAACCAAGGGCAAGAACAAAACCGAGGCGAAGCCTGCGCCCAAGCCCAAAGTCGTGGCATTCCATCCAAGTGACCATGCGCGCGCACAGCCGAAGCTACCAACAATCAAGGAAAAGCAAGCTGCTCTCGCTCGCCTGGCCGAACTCTACGACACCGACCCACTCGCTTACGCCAAGGAACGAGTGGAGTTGGCCGCGAAGCGTGATGCGATTGACAAAGCTGTTAGGATTGAACGCGAGAAGCAAACCGACGACAGTGAGCAAAGCCAAGCCACCAATCAGTAACGAAGTCAAGCTTTGGCACAATGCCGAAGGCTTAGGCTACGCGAGTGTCCAAGTTAATGGGCATTGGGAAAACTATCGCCTTGGCACCACGATGTTTGAGGGATGGCTTCGCACAGCCTATGGCAAGCAGAACACTTGCACGATCAACGGTCAGGAATTCCCACAAGCTCCTGGCACAGCCGCAGTCAAAGACGCAGTCGCCCAACTGAAGGGCATCGCCCAGCAACGAGGCTTGCAGTCCGAACCTGTCATTCGTGTTGGCGGGAGCATGGATGAGATTTGGATTGATCTTGGCAACAGTGATTGGAGCGCGGTTCGTGTAACTGCTGAAGGATGGAGCATTGAGGATCAACCCAACGTCCCATTCGTCCGCACAGGCGCAATGCGCCCCTTACCAGAACCAGCCAAGGGCGGCAAAATCCAAGACCTAAAGCGCGTACTCAATGTCCGATCATCCGATTTTGTGCTGTGCGTAGCCTTCGAACTTCAAGCCCTAAATCCCGAAGGCCCTTATCCTACCCTGAATGCTTTTGGCGAACCCGGCGATGGCAAGAGCTATATCTGCAATGCCTTGCAGCGAATAGTTGACCCGAACAGTTTGGGCATTCGGAAAATAAGCAAAGTAGAGGACTTGCTCATCGCAGCTCGAAACAATCGCATTCTCGCCTTTGACAACATGAGTTGGATTTCGAATGAAATCAGCGACACCTTTTGTATGCTTGCAACTGGCATCGCAACTGGCAAACGAACGAACTACACGGACGATGAGGAATTCGCTTTCTCAGCAATGCGGCCAGTGATCTTCAACGGCATTCCTGGCGAGCTAACGGAGCGCAGTGATCTCGCTGACCGCGTGATCAAATTGCACATCCCACCGATGGCCGAGCGTCGTGGGCCAAGTGAGATGGAGCGGGAATTCTTGGAAGTTTGGCCAGGAGTGTTAGGCGCGCTGCTTGACGGATTGGTGGGCGCAATCAGGGATTGGCAGTCAATTAAAGTCCCGAACCCCGCGCATATGATGGACTTCGAGCAGTGGGCCGAAGCCGGATGCCGTGCTATGGGGTTCCGCGAGTGGGGAATTCGTGAACGCCTATGAAGCCAATCGTCGTGGCTCAATGGCGCTGTCCGCAGAAACGAGTGCAGTGGCCAGGGCAATTGTTTCCTTCCTGAAGAAGCACTCTCAATTTATCGGTACTAACACCGAATTGCTGGACTGCCTGAGCCCTTGGAAGTGGGGCGTGAAAGGGTGGCCGAAGGACGCCGCCCGCCTTAGCAGTGAACTCCGACGCCTTCGACGCCCACTCGCTGCAATCGGCATCGAATGCTCACTCGACATTGACCTCCGTCCAGACGGACACGAAACGCACCGAGGTATTAAAATTCGGCCGGTCACGCAGGAAAAGCCATGACCGCTCCGGACGCTGTGACCGCTCATGCGCAAACACTTTATCGGGCTGTCGGGCAAGATTTTTTCAAACTTCAGCACCGAAGTTTGAGAATATATTGCACTATTCTCTCTTTTTCTTTTCAAGAAATAGCGGTCTTAGCGGTCGGAGCGGTCGGCGGAAATCTTGCACGATGAGCGCAGAACCCACTTCTCTTGAATTCTTGCAAGCGGTGTACCGCAATGAGCAACTGCCGCTGAGTGTGCGGATGCGGGCTGCCATAGAAGCCGCCCCATATGAACACGCGAAATTAACTGCGGTGGCGGTGGGGTATATGAATGAGAGCTTTGGGGCGCAGCTTGATCGCGCCATTGCTCGCAGCAAAGGACCGTTGTTGATTGAAGGTAGGGCGGTGGTGGAGGTTCATCCTGCGAGCGAGCTAAAGGGTAACTTCGCCCGATTGCGAGGCCAGGGCAGGCGCGTATGAGAAAAGCCGCATTCACTATCGCTCCGGCCTAGGCCGCCTAGTATGCAGGTACTTTTCTATGCATTCGTATCGGACATTAAATCCCTTTGTCAGTCCAGCTGCTTCGATGAACTCCTCGGCCATGCTGACGCATTCGAGCTTCGACGGAATGTTGTCGATCTGGCGCGTTGGCATATCTACCCAAGCGAATGTCATCACTAGTATCCAGCCTGCGGTCATGATTTCTCCTCAGAGGATCACAGGGCCGTCGTGTTTAGCGCCTAAACCTCCAACGTACAAAACCGGCTCTGCTCGCAATAATATCTGCCGCCTCATTCATTAGCTTCGCTCGGTGCCTACGGAGATAATCGGCGTGGCTTGGGCCTGCGATCTCGAATGCAAGTTGTCTAGCAACTGCCTTAACGGCTAGCGCGTGGCGTTGCGCATCCCGCCGACCAGGGGCGACAACATCATTCCAAGTCAAACTGCAAAATGCTCTTTCGAAGTCGAATTCTTCTTCGTACATTTGAAGTCCCTCCCTGGCTCTGTTTGGTTGGGGGTGAGCCTGACAGCAAGCCAAGCTTACCCATCTCCAATCTCCATTAGTAAGCAAATAGCACTCACGCGACCGTCAGATCGCCTTTTGGTTGTGCCAAAACGTCAATGTTATCAGGGGCAGATTTGGCGTTATCTGATTGGGGAACAGGACGGCACACGCCCATTTCCCACGCACGTTGCAGGGCCTGTTCGTACAGCTCTGGATGAGCTTCGAGATGCGCCTTTGTCTGCCGCACTATTTGGCGATGAGGGACATACGTAAGGCGAATGCCCTGCGCGCGCAGATGTTCCTTGACTGCCTTCCTCGCTGCCTGCCTCGCCAGGACGTTGACTGCCAGAGGGCCGAGATGTTGGAATTGCTTAGCTCGTGCCATTGGAATTGCCTCTTTGGCATGGGTTAGAGCTGCGCATGGCTTACCGGCTCATGCGCAGCTCGCTTCACTTTTATCAGATGCGATCTGAAAGACGAACTGAAATCAGCATCGCTGCGTTATTTGTTTGATCGCGTCTGTTGCGAGTTTTATTGGCACACTATGCCTACCCCTACCGGGGGAGGCCAAAATTCGTCGCCGCTCGCTCGCTCACTAGTGCTGCGCAAATTTTGTAGGAAATCCTCGACCCATATCCACCACCGGACAAACGTGTATGATGAAGCTGGTTATTTGGTGGGGCCGCTATGGAACAGATATTCACTGCGAAATTTTGGCAAGAGGTCATTAGAGAAGCGCCTTTGGTCATTCCACCACTTCTGATCGGCTTCTTCGTCGGCTGGAGATGGAAAGGTGCGAATGATGATGGCGAGATAAGAGAACTTCGGGCGAAGGCAGAGACCGCCAATGAGAGGTTGGAATTTGCTCATGAAAAATTGGAAGTGGCGGATAAGAGATACGAGGCTATCGTTAATCAGGTTAATGAATTAACAGAGAAAGTTGCGCAGCAAGATAAGGTGATTGCTGAGTTAGAGAATGAGTTAAAGAAAACGGCAATTGCGCCTGTTCGCCTTAATGAACTTGCAGCTAGCAATACAGAGATCAAAAAGTCACTTACAGATTTATCTACATCCACGAGCAACTTGGGGCAGACACTAGAAATCGTTCGCGGGATCACACACAAATCGGAATGACTTCAAGCCGGGCGTTGGGAGGGTGGCCATGCGGGCATTTCTGATAGCGATGGCGAGCGCGGTCGTCGTGCTTCTTTCACAATCCGACGTTCGTACGCAAGGCATGCAGCAAATGCCTGGGATGGGAGATGCGAAACAAGACACGACAGCCTCCGCCACCGGAACTGTTACTGCCATCAACGCGGCGGATCGAAAGATCACCTTCAATCATGGCCCAATACCTGAAATCAAATGGCCAGCCATGAAAATGGAATTTCCGGTCGTGACGTCAGTTGATCTTTCTAAGGTGAAAGTGGGCGATAAGGTCCGCTTCACTCTCAGCGGCTCTCGCAACTCGTACACAGTGCAGTCAATTAGTCCGGTCCCCTGATCCTCGCTTGGGTAGCAAGTCCGGCAGCTTCGCCACGTTGGCTGCGATCCGGCGGGGCTCGTGACACGTGACCTCTTTTGAGGTTTATCGGGAACAATTAACAGCGCGCAAGCGTTTGGTTACTGAGGGGCTTCTGAGCGGGGCCTTTTGGTTATGGCAATGCTCCACAAAGCAGATTTTTTCCAAGAGCAAATCAACCAATGTAGACGCCTTGCTGGGCAGGCTTCCAACAAGAACGACAGGGAATTTTGGCTGAAAATGACGCAACGTTGGGAAGGAGTGTTGGTAGGGCGGTCCTCTGACGATACCGCCTCTGAAAGGATACCAAAATTCAGTTCATTTCGGCGCGTCCGCCGATTTGTAAAACTTCACCGCGCAGCTTAGCGCGGCTTTGTCAAAAGCTCCGGCAGCTTGGCAATGTTCGCTGCAATCCTCCGCGCCTCATCCTTCGTCAGCAACTTCGCCGCTGACCGCCACCTCATTCCATGCTACCATCGGCCTGTGCTTCCAACAGCAGGGTTGCCAGAAAATCTGCCGACGCCGACGAATGGCATCATGGTGTTGGTGGTGCTGTGCCTATTCGTTTTCGGCCTAATAGCGTTCGCGAAGTTCATGCAACAGCGAGAACGGGAGCGGCGTGATTGAGGATTGCCCCCGCAATTCAGGACAGTTTGGGCAATGGCGCGAGGCGTCGTTAAATTCTTCAATCTGCAAAAGGGTTATGGGTTCATT
>Ga0306920_100009564_pt1 | contig 12945 bp, 10 predicted proteins | sample flu12Cox44000170_FD_204666 | JGI IMG/M metagenome (GOLD analysis project Ga0306920, IMG submission 204666) | Lab enrichment of tropical soil microbial communities from Luquillo Experimental Forest, Puerto Rico - flux4day.12C.oxic.44.000.170 (v2)... | ecosystem: Environmental > Terrestrial >...
TACGTTGATCGCAGGTTTTGCGAGCACGATCGGATGGCCGCTATCGGCCCTTCTTGATGCGCAATTTGGTTGGCGCCCGGCATGCTTCATTTGGGCGGCGCTGCATATCGTGATCGGCCTGCCGTTGAACCGGTTGCTGATCCCGCGGGCGCCGCCCCCGGCACGGGCCTCGGAAATGGTGGCGGAAAGTTCGCCGGCGCCGCGCGGCGCGATGGCTATTCTCGCCTTCGTGTTTGCAGCGACCTGGTTTGTAACCGGCGCCATGGCAGCGCATCTGCCGCGCCTCCTGGAGATCGCCGGTGCCAGTACCACGGCGGCGATCGCGGCCGCCGCCTTGGTCGGACCGGCGCAGGTTGCGGCGCGGCTCGTGGAATTTGGGGCGCTGCGCATGGTTCATCCCCTGGTATCGGCACGTCTGGCCGCTCTGCTCCATCCGATCGGGGCGGTGATCCTTGGGCTCTTTGGGACGGGCGCGATCACCGCCTTTGCTGTGCTGCATGGGGCGGGCAATGGCTTGTTGACGATCGCCAAGGGGACCGTCCCCTTGGCTATTTTCGGACCGGTCGGCTACGGGCTGCGCAGCGGGATTCTCGGAGCGCCCGCGCGTGCGACTCAGGCCGCCTCGCCACTACTCTTCGGTCTTTTGATGGACTACATGGGCATCGGCGTGATTGCCGTCTCCGCCGGCCTTAGTCTGAGCGCATTCGCCGCGCTGCTGCTATTGAAGGCGCGTCCGTCGTCGACCGCTCCCGCACCGGCGTAGAGGGAACCCTAGGGTCGGCGTTGCCAGACGTCACGCGACAGAAAAATTGTCGCGGCGGCACCGGCCAAGCAAGCGAGCCCGCAGGTGCCGAAGCTCACGATCCAGGCAATCACCTGCGACGTGCCGCCGAACTGATCGAGCGTAACGCCGAACAGGAGTGTGCCGAGGAATCCGGCGCCAAAGCCAATGCAGGAGTATAGCCCGATCGTTGCCCCGCGATATGGCAAAGCGGCGACTGCGAGCACGCCCGAAGTGAGATTCGAAAAGTTTCCTTGCACAATGAAGCCGACAACTACGGACAGTCCGAGCACGGCGACATAAGGCAGCGCAGCGGTGAAACCAAACAGGCCGCTCGTCACCGCCGACAGCAGGAACACCAGGATAGCGATAGTGCGCAGGCCGTAACGGATGGACAGCTCGTTGCCGATAAGGCCGGAGGGGACGCCGAGAAAGCTGATCAGTGCACCGACGGCCAAGATGAGCCATGCCTGCGCCGGAACACCGGCCCGAGCGCCGGCGCAAAAGGTGAGAAAGACGACAATCCACTGCCGCAATCCGACGCAACCCCAGATGGCCGCGGCATAGCCGACGATCAGGGCGAGGGCGTCCCGGTTTGCAAGGACCGGGCGAAAGTTGAGCAGCGGTTGCGGATCGGCGTCATTTTTGGAAGCCCCGTGCGGCAGCGCGGCCCACGCAATCAAGACACCAGCGGTACTTAGGATGCCGGCAACGACAAAAGCGCTCCGCCAGCCGAGCAGCATTCCGACCCGGCCGAACAGGAACGACAGCGATGCACCAATGGTGAACGAGCTGGTGTACCACGCCGCGATGCGCGCGCGGATGGTTCCCTCGACACCATGCGTGAGCGCCTGCAGGCCGGGCATATACATGCCGGCCATTGCGATGCCCGCCACGGCCCGGAAGCCGAGCGCCGGGAGCAAACTGTCGCAAAGTGCCATGCCGAAATTGGACAAGGCACCGAGCGTGCTCGACCCGAGATAGATGCGGCGGGCGGGCTGGCGATCGGTCAGGCTGACGAGAGGGACGACGGCGAGCATATATCCGGCCGACACCATTCCGGTAAGCCAGCCGGCCTGCGTGTTGGTCAGAGACCAAGCCCCGATGAACTGCGGTAGCAGCGCCGGGATCATCGAGTATCCGAGCAGGCTGAGGATTTCGGCGCCACATACTGCGCCAACAATTGCTGCCGAAGGTCTCATTTCATCGACGTGCTTGCGACGATGTCGTCCTCCAGTCGAATACCGAGCGAGCCCAGCGCCTGCCAGTACCCCGGATAGGTCTTGGCAACGCAGCCCGGATCGAGAATGGCGATCCCATGCACTTTCAACCCGGCGAGTGCGAAACTCATTGCGATCCGATGATCGGCATAAGGGTCGATACGCGCCGGCAATGTCCGACCGCTCAAGCTCGGGTCGGAAGCGACAAGGAGATCGTCGCCCTCCTCACGGCCGAGCCCGGGAGAGATCCGCGATAGTCCTTCGGCGAGGGCCGCCACCCGATCGCACTCCTTGACGCGAAGATTTGAAATCCCGGTAAAGCGCACGGGCGTCTCATTGAAGGCGGCCAGCACGGCCAGCGTGGGCACGGCATCCTGCATCTGGGACCCGTCAATGACAGCGGGAAGATTTGGGAATCGAGCGATCAACGTATACGCCCGAGCATCCGGCTGGGTGAAGTCCGCGGCCGGAACCCCGAGGTCGATCGCACCTCCCGTCAAAGCTTCGGCGGCCCAAAGATAGGTCGCGGCCGAGGCGTCGGGCTCGATCACGAAGTCCGTCGCGCAATATCCGGTCGGTGCAACCCGCCAAATCGACGGGCCGGGCTGCTCCACTTTCGCGCCGAACGCCGCCATCGCGGCCAAGGTCAGATCGATATAGCCCCGTGCGCCGATCTTGTCCCCGGTCAGCACGATATCGACCGGACCGCGCCCGGCAGCCGCTGCCATCAGCAATGCCGAGACATATTGGCTCGAAAGGCCGCCGTCGATCAGAGCTCTGCCTGTGTCGAAGCCGCCTTTGCCACGGATCGTCACCGGTGGGCAGCCGGTCTCGGCGGTTACCTCGATGCCGAGGGAGCGCAGTGCGGTCACCAGGGGGCGGATCGGCCGCTTGCGCATATGCGCGTCGCCATCGATGACGACCGAGCCGTCAACCAAGGCAGCCGCCGCCGTCAGAAACCGGGTGGCCGTGCCGGCATTGCCGAGGAAGAGCGGTGCTGTCGGAGGGCGCAATCGCCCAGTGCCGATGACAATGAAGCTCGTCTCGTCAGGCTCGTCGATCCGGACGTCCATGGCGCGCAACGCTTCGGCCATGTAGCGCGTGTCGTCGCTCTTGAGCGCGCCCGTAAGCCGACTGGTTCCCGTCGCGAGGGCCGCCAAAAGGAGCGCGCGGTTGGTGATCGACTTCGAGCCGGGTGGGGTCACGCGGCCACGCAATGGACCAGTCGGGGGAACGATTATCGTGGCGCGCGTGCCTTGTCCCGTCATCGTTTTGCCTCCTCATCCACTCGGTGGCCTGACGCAGAATGGCAGCAAGAGGGCCATGAACGACCGCAGCGCGGGCCGGCGGCGCCATTTGCAAACTCACCCCGGTCGTCCGGAAGCCTCATCGAGCAACCGTGCTCATTATAGCCGGGTACGATTATTTGCGATCGATCGGGGCGCAAATGGGAAATCGTGCCGTACCTGAGATTGCAAGTGCGGAGCGATGTTCCGGACCGGCAGGTGGCCCGATAATCGACCTCCTCGACCGCCGCCTGACGGCGCAGGCGCATAGCTGCCGTTCACCTGCTCGGTGAGCCCGCGTTCGAGCATCAGGCCGAGCCGTCCGATATGCGACGGGATCGGCGGCGCGCTATTCGGTGACTGGTGTTCACCGGCTTCGTTGCTATTGACGCAATGTTATAATTGCGATATATCATCGATGCCGACCGCGATTCCTGAAATGTGCCGCCGGTCGAACCAAAAGGAATGACCATGTCTGATGTGCTGTTACCAAAACTGCCGATGCGCGTGCGCGGGCGGCCGTTCGAGAAGGGCCGCTCGGGGAATCCGACCGGTCGCCGGCCCGGCTCCCGCAACAAGGCCACACTCGCCGCCGCCACCTTGCTCGCCGGGGAGGCCGAGGGTCTGACGCGCACCGCTGTCGAGTTCGCGCTCGCCGGCGATCCGACGGCAATGCGGCTCTGCATCGAACGGATCCTGCCGCCATGCCGCGAACGCGCGGTCAAGTTCACCTTACCGCGGATCGAGACCACCGAGAATATCTCCGCGGCGATGCAGGCGGTTACCGCCGCGCTCGCTAAGGGTGATATTACGCCGGGCGAGGCGGCGACGATCGCGGGTGTGGTTGAGACCTTTGCTCGCGCGATCGAAACAACCAGGAGGCGTGGATTTGCAGTAGACCCGCTGCAGATTTTGGCGATGGGCGCTTGTGATGAAACCGAAAGTTATGATGAAACCGATGAGTCCGACGAAAGCGAAGATTATAATGAAACTGACGATTGCGATTTGTGAAAACGAGAACCGTCCAAAAGGTTGTGGCATATAACGCGACATTCGCCGCCTGGGGAGGCTGTCAGGAGATCCGCCGGTATCCCGCAGATCTGTCGTTTTCGTCGTTCCCGCGAAAGCGGGAACCCAGGGATTTCAGTAACTTACCCTGGGCCCCCACTTTCGCGGGGCGACGATTCGAGGGAGCTGCCGATTTGATACAGCCTCTGGGTTGGGCGCGCGCCCTCGTGCCGTCATCGTGATGTTCCTCGGGTCGAGTTAATACTTCAACTGGGGCGGGTAATTTTGCTGCAGATTTGCTGCAGACAGGGTGATGAGTTGGAGGCAATGCAATTGACGATTGCAACACGACCGTCGCCCTTCTTCCGCCGACGGTGACGGGACAGTGCAAGGCCCTTTTTCTCGGGCGATATCCGGATCGGCCACGGTTTCGGAAATTCGCGCGACCATCGCCGTCGCCGGCCCGCTGGCCGCCGCCAATCTGGCGCAGATGGCGATGGGTTTCACGAACACGGTCATTGTCGGCAGTCTCGGCAGCGCGGCCCTCGCCGCGGCGGGGCTCGGCGCCAGTCTCTATTTCACGATTGCCATGGTGTGCTCGGGCATATTGACCGCAGTGGCACCGCTCGCCGCCCATGCAATCGGCGCCCGGGACGACCGCAGGGCCGGACGCGTCGCCGGGGCGGGTCTGGTTCTTGCGGCCTTGCTGACCGTGCCGGTCGTCGCTGCCTTGCTGCTGGCCAATCGCCTGCTGGTTAGGCTCGGCTACGAGCCGGCATTGGCGGCGGAAATCGGCCGGTTCCTCGGCGCGATCGCGTGGGCCGCCCCGGGTTTTCTCGGTTTTGCCGTGTTGCGCAGCTTTCTCGTGGCGGCTTCGCACAGCCGGACCGTCATGATTGCGTTGATTCTGTGCATCCCGATGAATGCGGGCCTCAATTGGATCCTGGTGTTCGGCCACCTCGGGGCCCCGGCGCTGGGGATCGCCGGCTCCGGTTGCTCGACGGCGGTCATTCAATGGCTGATGTTCAGCGGTCTCACACTCTACGCCATCGCTGCGCCGAGCCTTGCCCGATACCGATTGAGGCCATCTCTGCGAAGCCGGGAGGAGATCAAACACATCCTTCGCCTCGGCTTGCCGATCGGCGGCATCCTCGGTCTCGAGATCGGCGTGTTCTCCGCGACCGGGATCCTGATGGGGCTGCTCGGAGCTGACGCCCTCGGTGCGCACCAGCTCGTCATGAACTGCATCAGCGTGATCTTTATGGTACCGCTCGGTATCGCCCAGGCGGCGACGGTCCGGGTCGCCGTGGCGCTAGGTTCCGGCATGCCGCACGCGGCCCGCCGCGCTAGCATTGTCGCGATCGCCCTCGGCATCGCTTATATGGCGATCATGGCGGTCGTGCTGGTCGCCGTCCCTCACACGATCGCCGGGATCTATGTCGATATCGATGCGCCGGCCAATCATGGTCTCGTCGGAATCGCGCTTTACCTGTTGGCAATTGCTGCCCTCTTCCAGATTTTCGACGGAATGCAGGCGATCGCCGCCGGGGCGTTGCGCGGTTATCGCGACACGACGGTACCGCTACTGCTCGCGGTGATCGGCTATTGGGGCATCGGCTTTGCCGGTGGCTGGCTGCTTGCCTTCCCGGTCGGCTATGGCCCGATCGGTCTCTGGTCGGGCTTGGCGGTGGGTCTCGCGGCCGTCGCGGGGATGCTGACCATGCGCCTGCATTTCTGCGCCCATAGCGAGACCGCGCCCGATCGCGCCCGGCCTTTCGTCGCGAAGGCATTGTTGTAAAATGCCGCAGAACATCCCGGTGACCGAAACCCTGAGGGAGGAAAGGATGCCGAACGCTCTCTATGTTTGCCTGCAAGACGAGGACAAGATCGTCCCCTTCGTCATCAATTCGGAGACCGGTGCGCTCTCGCGCCAGACCGAAGTGCCGGCTTCGGGCGGGCCGTCCGGGCTGGCGATCAGCCTGGACCGGCGCACGCTCTATGTCGGGCATCGCACCCAACCGGCGATCTCGAGCTTCCGGATCGACCAGCGCACGGGCGGTCTGACGCTGTTGGGAACGGTCTCACACCAGCATGCGCCGACGTTTATGGCTCCCGACCGCACCGGCACGCATTTGCTGTGCGCCTATTACCAAGGCGGGGGCGCCGCGGTGCACCGGCTTGGCGCCGATGGTGCGGTGGGGGCAGCGTCACAAGATTGGCTGGCAACGGCGACAGGCGCGCACGCCATAGCGACCGACCGCTCCAATCGATTTGCGTTTGTGCCGCACATCGCGCGGCTCAACGATAATGTTTTGGAACCGCCAAAGGATAACCCGGGTCCCAATGTGATTTTTCAGTTCAAATACGACGCACAAGCCGGCCGCTTGAATCCCAACTCGCCGTTGCGGGTCGAGCAAGCAGACCGCCTCGGTCCGCGCCACTACTGCTTTCATCCCACCTTGGATCTTGTCTATTTTTCCAATGAGCAGGGATGCAGCGTTTCTGCGTATCGACTGGACGGTACGACCGGCACCCTGTCGGCGGCCCAGACGATCACGACCCTGCCGAGCGGGTACACTGCACGCAACACCTGCTCACAGATTCACCTGACACCATCGGGCCGGTTGCTCTATGTAGGCAATCGCGGTCACAACAGCATCGCGGGGTTCGCCGTCGACAGTTCCGGACGGCTGACAGCGGCCGGCCAGACGGCAACCGAGCCCGTCCCCAGCGCATTCTGCCTCGATCCGATGGGACAATTCGTTTTTGCCGCCGGCTCGGCGTCCGGGCGGCTGGCTTCGTACCGCATCAGTGCCGAGACCGGTGCGCTGACGCCGTTGACGACATATGCCGTGGGCCAGCGGCCCCAGGCGGTGCTTGCAGCCCGCCTCGGCGAGTGAGGCGCACGCGGTACGGACGCGCGTGAAATACCTGGCTTGCGGTCTTGCGACGGCGGTTTTGATCGGTACCGGCGGCTTGGCCGCCGGTGCCGACGAGGCCGCCGTGGCGCCGCCCAAGGGTTCACAGCTGGTGCTCGAGCTCTTTGCCGATGGCGTTCAGATCTACGCTTGCGATCCCAAGGACGACGGCTATTCCTGGTCGTTCAAAGCGCCCGAAGCCAATCTCTTTGACAAGCAAGGTCGTCAGGTCGGCAGTCATTTTACCGGCCCGACCTGGAGCACGGACGACGGCTCGGAGGTGGTTGGCGAGGCCGTCGCCAAGGCCGATGCGCCCGAACCGGGCGCCATCCAGTGGCTTCTGCTGCGCGTCAAGAGCCATCAGGGATCGGGCCCTTTGTCGACCGCCGCGTACATCCGCCGCGCAGACACCAAGGGCGGGGCAGCACCGAAGACAGGTTGCGACGCGCGTCACCTGTCGGAGCAGGCACGCATGCGCTATTCGGCGACCTATCAGTTCTTCAGCGCGGCAAAGTGAGAGCCTGACCGGGCGGGGGAGCGCAAAAGGTGAGGTGTACGTCATGACGGGGAAAGCGCGCATCGCCCATCTCGCCGGACCCAATGCCACGATCCAGAACACCCCGCCATTGGTTACGTCCAACAAGGCGCGGGCAAGACGCGGACTGCCGTTGCTGACCACTCCCGATGGCTCGCCGGCGCGGTTCGACGTGCTACGGCCGCAGCGCCTGGCCACGCCCGTCACTGTCTTTGTCGAGCAATTCAGCGCCCATCCGCTAGAAGGAGACGTCGCCGATCTTTACGGTCCGCCCGACGGTTACATCGATAGTGCCGGGCAGGTGCATGAGAAGCGCCAGAGTGCGTCAGACAAGCCGGTCTACGAGGTCGAGCTGCGTCCCGAGGACGGGCTATACCCGTTGCCTTACATGGCGACGCAGGCTGATGGTACGGCCTGGGACGAGGAATGCGCGTTTCCCGGTGCCCCGGAGGCAAAGGCGCGGCAGGGGTTCTTCCCCGACGGCTCGCGCAGCTTCGAGGAGATCGACCGGCTGCAGATCGGCGAGGATGGCACCGGAAACCTGATTTCGGCCAAGGCCGAAGTCGATTTTTACCGGGTCCTGCCCCCCTCCGGCTACACGCGGGGCTTGCCGTCCGACCACCGCACCGATGCCGGCACCGGCGATATTCCGCCAGAGCGCCGGGGTGTCGATTTCTTTCCCTACAAGCCTCCGCATCTGGCGGCCTCGGCGCCGCGCTCGGCACTGGCTCGGGCGACCAATGCTGTCCAGCAGATTTTGGCGAGCGGCAAGTATGACGGCGCCATCTGGACAGAAGGCAGCCCGCGGATCGAGGAGACGATCTACTGGTTCAATCTGCTGATCGACGCGACGTTGCCGATCTGCGGAAATGCCGCGCAGCGGCCGCACGGCATGATCAGCAACGATGGACCGAAAAACATCGTCGACTCGGTCGACTACATCGCCTCGCGGGTCTGGGCGGATGATCAGGGCCGCAATCAAGCCGGCGCGGTCCTCATTCAGGAGCAGCGCGTCTTCGCCGCCCGCGCCGTGCAGAAGGCCGATGCACGGCCCGGCGGCTATGTGGCAACCGGCGGGCACGGCGGTATCCTCGGCGCCGCCGGCCATGATGGGCCGCCGCTCCTTCATTATTTGCCGACCGCGCGCCACACCTGGCGATCCGAAGTCAACCTCACTTCGCTGCCGTCGCAGGTTACCGGCGTGCGCCGGGAAGGCTCGCGCATCGAAACCGTCCTCGTCGCCATCAAGGGGCCGGATGGAAAGCTGCTTCATTCGGCAATTCCCAAGGTGGCGATCACCAAGGAAGCCAACTATTGGGACGAGGACGGCGCGCCCGATCTCGAGGGCGAGGTGGATCTGGTGGCGATGATCGGCCATATGCTGAAGACGGCACCGCTCGCCGGTTTCGTCGTCGAAGGGCTGACCCCCTACGGCCGCAATATTTCGAACGCGCGGCACCACTTGATGCTGCGAGCGGTGCACATCGGCCTGCCGGTGGTCCGCGTCGGCCGCGGCAATACCGAGGGGTTTGTGGCAGTGCACGACCCGTCCTTCATCGGCGGCTCGAACCTGACTGCGACGAAGGCGCGGCTGTTGCTGATGGCTTGTCTGATGAAGTTCGGCAGCCTGCCGCCGGCTGCCGATCCGGATCACCCCACAACTGCCGAAACAACCGCCATCCGCGACAAAGTTGCCGCCTACCAGGTCGTCTTCAACAGCCATTGACCGACGATCGATCCGCCATCCGGAGAAAGCAGCATGACGAGCATGGCAGGAACCCCGCAGCCTCTGGCCCCTTCCCCTGGTCTCGAGCCGCTGCGTGCGAAACGCGGCTGGATCATCGCCCTCGGGGTCGTCTATGTGATCGCCGGGCTCATCGCGCTCGGCAGCGTCGTCATGGCGACCATCGTGACCGTCTTTGTGGTCGGCATCATGATGCTGATCGCCGGTGTGGCCGAGGTGTTCCACGCCTTTCAGATCAAAACCTGGGGCAGGTTCCTGCTCTGGCTGCTGCTCGGCGCGCTCTACATCGTCGCCGGCTTTCTGACCTTCGACAACCCGTTGCTGGCAGCGGCATTGCTGACCCTCCTGCTCGGCGTCTCGTTGATCGCTGGCGGCATCATGCGGATCGTGCTGGCCTTCAACATGAAGGAAGGAATGCCTTGGATCTGGGTGGTCGTTTCGGGCGTGATCACCCTTCTGCTCGGCCTGATCATCCTGGCGCACTGGCCGGTCTCCAGCCTCTACATTCTAGGGCTGTTTCTCGGCATCGACCTGATCTTTGCCGGTGCCGGCTGGATCGCCGTCGGCTTTGGTCTGCGAAGGCGCGCGTAGAGCGACTGTGGCTAGCGTTGGGGTATCAGCTGCGCGGTGCGTGCTTCGAGAGGATGCGCTGCAGGGTACGACGATGCATTTTCAGCCGGCGCGCGGTCTCGGAGACATTGCGGTCGCACAGCTCGAAGACCCGCTGGATGTGCTCCCAGCGCACCCGGTCGGCCGACATCGGGTCCTCGGGTGGCTCGGGAGCGCCGTCGTCCTGGGCGAGCAGGGCGCGTTCGACAGCGTCCGCATCAGCCGGTTTTGGCAGATAGTCGATGGCCCCCGCTTTGACTGCGGCGACCGCGGTCGCGATGTTGCCGTATCCGGTCAGCATCACGATCCGCGCGGCTGGACGGGCGCGCCGCAACGCGGTGACGACATCAAACCCGCGTCCATCGCCGAGCCGCATGTCGACGACGGCGAAGGCCGGCACCTGACCGGTCGCCGCGGCGACACCGCCAGCCACGCTGTCCGCGGTGGAGACGATAAAGCCGCGACGCTCCATCGCACGCGCTAGTCTCTGGCATAACGGCGCGTCGTCGTCGACGATCAGCAACGACCGCTCGGATTCGGGAAGATCGCGCAACGCGGCGGAAGGCCCCTCTACACCGCCGCGGTTGGGTCGCTCGCTGTCATTCATGACGCTTGCCCCTCGATAGGTCAGCCCCATGGGCGTCGTCAGGGGTTCCTCCGCCCCTAGCGATACTCCTGCGTTGCCGCGGTGGGCGAGTGGATTCTGTCTGCCGTTTCCAGATTGGCACGGTTCCAGGAAATCGCAATATGCGCGCCGCCTTCGGGAAGGTTATCAAAGGCCAGTCTCGCACCGCTGCGCTCGAGCAGGCTTTGCGCGATGAAGATCCCGAGGCCCATATGGTCGGTCACACCGGCCCGCGTCGAAAGATAGGGCTCGCCGAGGCGCCCCAAGAGGTGGAGCGGAAACCCCGGCCCGTCATCGTCGAGCTCGACCGTGACCGTCGCTGCATCCCAGAAAATGGTGATGCTGATCTCCCGGGCGGCGAACTGGACCGCGTTTTGAATGAGGTTGTTGAGCCCATGCATGATTTCGGGGCTGCGCCTGACGAGCGGCTCCTCCCCGGCCGGACCGCCGGCCGTGGCGAGGATCAGCCTTATCCCCTGATTACGGTAGGGCGCTGCCGCCGCCTCGACGAGGGCGGAGATCGGCAGCCGTGTATAAGGTGATCCGCCGTCTTCCTCCGGCTGCTGGGAGAGTTCGGCGAGGATCCTCCGGCAGCGCTCCGATTGGCTCAACAGCAGGGCGGCATCCTCGGCATGGGGGCTGTCGCCGGGAAGCTCGCGCACCAGCTCTTTGGCGACGACGGCAATCGTGCCAAGCGGGCTGCCGAGCTCGTGCGCGGCCGCCGCCGCGAGGGCGCCGACCGCCGATACCCGCTGCTCTCGGGCGAGCGCCAGCTGGGTTGCCGCCATCGCGTCGCGCAGCCGCCGCGCTCCTTGCGCGATGCTCCAGGTATAGGCGCCGATAAACACGGTGGCGAGCACCAGCGCGATCCACGCTCCGAGCACGAGCTCCGGCGGAAAATCCAAGGGTTCGGAGCGCCACGGCAGCGGCATATGCCGCAAGGCGAGAACGCTAATCGCCGCAACCGCGAGGATCGAAAGCGTAATCACCGCGCGCCGCGACAGGATCGTCGCGGCGACCGTCACCGGCGCGAGGATCAAGATCGAAAACGGGTTTTGCAGCCCGCCGGTGAGATACAGCAACACGGCGAGCTGCAGGATGTCATAGCCGAGATAGAGTGCGGCGTCGCGTGCGCCGAGCCGAGCCGCCCATTGCCGGAGCACGATCAGCAGAAGGTTCAGCAGGGCCGAGGAGGCGACGACGCCGAGTGCCGGAACCAGCGGCAGGGCAAAACCGAGCCCGTAATGGACGATCAGGATCGTTGAGGCCTGCCCGGCGATCGCCACCCAGCGAATAAGGATAAGGGTCCGCAGGTTGACCGGGCCGGAGGTCTCGCTCGGGCCGATGAGGCTGGTATCGGTCACCAGATGGTCTCGTTTTGGCGGTCGTTAAATCTCCCCACAGTCTGTCCTCCGGCGCAAGAGCCTGTGTAGGCTCTCGGGGTGCGCCGCAAACTGGTCGACCCCTGTAAAAGCCCGGAAACAGGGTGAATAATCAATTCGGCCGCGGAATTTGCCCGGCCCTCAGCCAATAAAACCTTGTAGATCAGATGGTTGCCAGCCGCTCGCCGGTTTGCGCGAACAGGGGCGTGCGCTCGCCTCGCAGGGGGCCGAATTGCCATATCAGGGGGGTAACAGGGTGGAGATTTCATTGTGAATAGTTTTATTCCTATCTTGACAATATGCTCTTACCGTGTCATACTTTCTCGAAGATATGTAGGGTCACACTACGCATCCGCAAGCCTGATAATTGCGAGGATCGGTATAGCCGGTGTGGGGGATTTTTAGAGAGGCAATGAGCGGCGGCCGCGCCGGCTCGATGCTGGCCGACCAGCCCGCCATGAGCCATATAGGGGCGATGCTCGAACCTGCCGTCAAAGTCGAAAACCTCGTCAAGCACTATCCAACTGCCGTCGCGGTGGACGGGATCAGCTTTGCTGTTAGGCACGGCGTCACCGCGGCATTGCTCGGCGGCAACGGCGCCGGCAAGACCACGACCCTGTCGATCTTGCTCGGGCTCTTGCTGCCCACCGCCGGCAGTGTGCGCGTACTCGGCGAAGACATGCTGCGGTATCGCTATCGGGCGCTGCCTCGAATGAATTTTTCCTCGCCCTTTGTCGATCTGCCGCACCGGCTGACCGTGCGCCAGAACCTTTTGATCTATGCCCGGCTGTACGGCCTGCCGCGGCGGAGCGAACGTATCGAAAGGCTGGCCGAGGA
>Ga0306920_100009565_pt1 | contig 12945 bp, 15 predicted proteins | sample flu12Cox44000170_FD_204666 | JGI IMG/M metagenome (GOLD analysis project Ga0306920, IMG submission 204666) | Lab enrichment of tropical soil microbial communities from Luquillo Experimental Forest, Puerto Rico - flux4day.12C.oxic.44.000.170 (v2)... | ecosystem: Environmental > Terrestrial >...
TGATCAGCGAGTTCGTAGCCCGGCCGCCGGACGCGGTCACCGCGGTAGGGATGGAATCCCTCACCAACAGGGAACGAGAGGTGGTGGCCCTGGCCGCGCACGGCCTGTCCAACGACGAGATCGCCGGCGCCATGGTGCTCAGCCCCGCCACCGCCAAGACCCACGTCAGCCGCGCGATGATCAAGCTCGGCGCCCGCGACCGGGCGCAGCTCGTGGTCTTCGCCTACCAGACCGGCCTGGTCACCCCGCGCGCCGCCGGGCAGGCCCCGGGCCATTGACCCTCGCGGTCCCGGCCGAGCCCGCCGCAACGTCTGGCGGGCTGGTGATGTCCGGGGCGCTGACTTTGCTGCTGCTTCCGATTGCGGCGCTCGCTGTCCTGATACGCACGCCGGCGCCGGTCACACTTCCCGCGTGCAATACGTGACGGCGAGGTCCGGCGGCCGGGCCCGCTAGCCTGGGCCCCACTGTGAAGTGGATGGCACGGCTCTGGCGGCATGTCCTGGTGGACGTGTCTCCGCTGCGGCGATCCCGGGATCTGCGCTGCCTCGCGGCCGGCCAGCTGCTGTCCACGCTGGGCGCCCAGCTCACCATGGTCGCGGTGGCGTACCAGGTGTACGCGCTGACCCGCTCGTCGCTCGCTGTCGGGCTGGTCTCGCTCGTGCAGCTGCTTCCGCTGATCGCCGGGGCCCTGCTGGGTGGATCCTTGGCCGACGCGGCCGAGCGCCGCCGGGTGCTGCTGGGCGCGCAGCTGCTGACGTTGCTGTGCAGCGCCGGCCTGGCGGTCAACGCGGACACCGGGCCGCTGCTGTGGCCGTTGTTCGCCCTGCCAGCGGTGGCGGCCGGCTTCACGGCCACGACCGAGTCGGGAATGTCGGCGATCCTGCCGAACCTGGTCCCCCGCTCCGAGGTGGCCACGGTCAACGCCATGTTCCAGGCGCTGTTCCAGATCGGCCAGGTCGCCGGGCCGGCCGTGGCCGGGCTGCTGCTGGCCGGAGCGGGCGTCCGCTTCGTCTACTGGATGGACGTGGCCACCATCGCGGCGGCGATGCTGGCCACCTTCCTGATGAGCCCGCAGCCCCCGCAGGCGGCCGTCGGCCAGCGGCCCGGCCTGCGCTCGATCGTGACCGGCCTGAGATACCTGCGCGGCCGGCCGGTCATCCAGGGAACCTACCTGATCGACATCAACGCCATGGTGTTCGGCATGCCGCGGGCCGTGTTTCCCGCGCTGGCCGTCACGGTGTTCGGCGGCGGGGCCAGCACACTCGGGTTTCTCTAGGCCGCCCCCGGGGCCGGTGCCCTGCTCGGCGCACTCACGACCGGGTGGGTCCACCGGGTCCGGCGGCAGGGCCGTGCGGTCATCATCGCCGTCCTGGCGTGGGGCGCGGCGATCACCTGCTTCGGCCTCGTGCGCTGGCTGCCCGCGGCGCTCGTGCTCCTGGCCGTGGCGGGCTGGGCCGACGTCATCTCGGCTGTATTCCGCAGCACGATCCTCCAGCTCACCGTGCCCGACGCGCTCCGCGGACGGCTGATGGGCCTGCAGATGGCGGTTGTTACCGGCGGCCCCCGGATCGGCGACGCGGAGTCGGGCGCGGTGGCCGCCGCCTTCAGCCCGGTCACCTCGGTGATCTCCGGTGGACTGGCCTATATCGGCGGCGCGCTGCTCCTGGCCCGCCTGCTCCCGGCGTTCCGCCGCCAGGAGGCACCGGCCGGGCCGGACGCTGCGCAGCCCGCCCCGGCGGCAGAGGCCGCCTGAACGGAAACACACAGATGTGGCCGATCCCGCACATGAGCTGCCACCAGCCGCTCGGTCTGGTGGTTGCTCAGCCACTGAGGGGTGCGGCGAGATTGATCAGCTGAGCGATCAGCCCGGGTGTCGGCAGGCGGGCGAGGGTGTCGGAGATCTCATCGTCGGCGTGCTGACGGTGCCCCGCAGCGGCGTGGGGGTCCAGCGCCACACCGGCCTGGGATTGCAGGAAGTTGAGCATGCAGGCGATGAGCATGCCGAACGATTGCTCGTCGCGGATCCTGCCTGGCCCGCCGGCCGCCTGGTAGGCGGCGACGGTGCGTCGCACCGCCGCGGCATCGGGCTGGCCGTCATGGACGTGCCAGGCAACCAGGAGGTAGGCAAGTTCACGGCCCGGGCTGGCCGGCCCGACGTCATCCCAGTCGAGCACCACCAACTGGCCCGAGCCGTCGACGAGCACGTTGTCGGGATGCAGGTCGCGATGGCAGGTGATGAGCGGGTCGCCCGCCTGGGCTGTGACCAGAGTGGAGAGCTCGCGCAGCAGACCGGTGCGCTCGGCCAGGGACGCGGCCCAGGGCGCCCGATGCGCGAGCGCGGTGTCGGCGAGCTGGTCCCAGGTCGCCGGATCGGGGACGGTGTCGTACCAGGGATCGGCCTCGGCGCAGGGCGGCAATGCGCAGGCATGCAGCCGGCCCAGCAAGCGGCCGACCGGGGCGGCGACGCTGGCGTCGCCCAGGTCGACCGGCGCGCCATCGATCCACCGGTAGAGCCGCAGCCAGCCGCCGCCGTAATCGGCGGGCAGCCTGGCGACGAAACACCCGCCCGGGCCGGGCACGCTGGCGGGCAGCCTGATGCCCGCCGCCTCCACGTGCGCGGTCACCTCCGCCTCGCGGCGGGCCGATTCCTCGCTGGCTTCCCAGAACAGCTCCTTGACCGCGAAGCGATCCGCGCCCAGGTCAAGGCGCCAGATCCGTCCCATCGCACCGCGGGACACCGGGATGATCGCAGCGCCCGGTACGTCCGGAAGCCCGAAGACGGCGCAGATCCGGCCGACTGTCGTCCTGCCAGCGTCGATCACACGCTCAGCCAACCAGCCCACCCCCGGCCGCCGCCAGCGCAAATTCGGGTCTTTGGTCTAGGCCGCGCTAGCCGGCTCCGAGACGCCGCCGGCTGGCGCGTTGCCGCTGTCCCTGCTGCCGCTGGCGTGAGCGGCTTACCTGCTGAGCTCGTAGGGGGTGTTGAACGGGTTGTCCATCTCGGCGCGGCGGACCTGGCCGAACCCGGCCTTGCCGGCCAGCTGGCGGAGTTTTGACTCGGACAGCCCGAGGGTGCCCAGCCCCTCGCCGTCCTGGGCCAGCGACGTGGTCATGCAGTACAGGAGGGAGAACCCGTACAGCAGCGAGGCGATCGGGCCGACGTTCGCGGCGGGCGGGTCGGCGCAGTTGATCTCCAGGCACAGGTACCGGCCGCCGGGGTGCAGTGCGTCGTGGATCGATCGCAGCAGGCCGAGCGGATCGACGCAGTCGTGCACGACGTCAAAGGTGGTGATGACGTCGTAGGCCGTCGGCAGCCCTGCTTCCGCGTCGAGGACTTCGTAGCTGACCCGGTCCGCGCATCGGCCCTGCTGCTGCGCTTTGCCTTCGAGGCGAGGCTGGCGAGGGTTCTGCTGATCGCGCTGTACCGCGACGTGGAAGCCCGGCTCGATGACCAGCTCAGCGAGGTGGTCAGCGCGCTCGAGGCCAATGCCACCCTGATCACGCTGGGCGGTCTGTCCCGCATTTCGGGCAGGCGGTTGAGGCCCTCAGCCGGGCCGCGGAGGTACCGCCAGCCAGCCGCTGCGAGCTGCTGCTTGGGCTCGCCGAAGCCCTGCTGGACAGCGGGGCCACTGACCGCGCGGAACCATCTCTGCGCGAAGCGCTGCGCCTGGCCCGGCAGTCCCGTGCGGCCCGGCAGCTGGCGGCGGCGGCCCTGCTGAGCGCCGCGCACCTGGACAACGCGCCCGATGACAGCGCAGCGGCGCTGCTGCGGGAGGCGGCAGATGCGCTGGGGACCGATGCGCCGGCCCTGCGCGCGCGCACGCTGGCCCGGCTCGCGGTGGCGCTGGCCGGTGACCCAGCCGCGGCGCGTACCGCGGCCGGGCAGGCGGTCCAGGTTGCGCGCCAGTCAGGCGATCCCGGCGCGCTCGCCGCCGCGCTTGGCGCCCGCCAGCACGTGCTCTGGGGCACCCAGAACCCCGGCGACGCGCTCGCCGGTGCCACCGAGATCGTCGCTGCGGCCCGCACGGCCGGCGATCCCGAGCGCGAGCTCGACGGCCACGTGCTGCGGCTGACCCACCTGCTGGAATGCTGCGATGGCCCCGCCGCGCGGCGGGAGCTGGCGCAGGTCTGCGAGCGAGCCGGGCCCGCACCGAACGGGACTTCCTCCTCCGGGAGCTCGCGTCGGCGACCGGGATACACGGGCGCCCACGCCGCCTGGCCTCAGAATCCGAACGGGCCCGGGTGAACGTGACACGGGCGATCCGCTCGGCGATCGACAAGGTCAGGACCCACGACCCAGATGCCGCCGCGCATCTCGATCAAGCCGTCAGGACCGGCACCTACTGCTCGTACACGGCCCTGCGCCCAGCAGGCCACTGAGGCTGTGTTCTTCAGCTCTCTTCAGCGGTGCTGCGCACGGCCGCGGCCAGCGGGCTGTCCCCGCCGACCAGCTCAAGCGTCTGATGCCGGGCACCCGGCTCGTCGAGCAGGGCGGCGATGACCGCGGCGACGTCGGCGCGGGAGATGGTGCCAGCGGGGACTGGCGGGGCCGCGAGCCGGATCCGGCCGGTGGCGTGGGCGTCGGTGAGGCGCCCAGGGCGCAGGATCGTCCAGTCCAGGTCCCGGGAGCGCAGGTCGTCCTCGGCGGCGGTCTTCGCCGTGATGTAGGCCGCCCAGACCTCATCGGCGCCGGGCCGCGGTGGCTGGCCGGCGCCCATCGAGGAGATCTGCACGAACCTGCGCACCCCGGCCAGCTCGGCGGCGTCAGCCATCAGCGCGGAGGCACCCCGGTCGACGCTGTCCTTGCGGGGAGCGCCGCTGCCTGGGCCGGCGCCGGCCGCAAATACCACCGCGGCGGCCCCGGACAGCAACACGGCGACATCCTCGGCCGAGGCTGCTTCCAGATCGCAGACGACAGCTTCGGCGCCGGCCTTCTGGACATCGGCGACCTGAGCCGGGTTCCTGATCAGCCCCACGGCCTCATCACCGCGCCCGGCCAGCAGGCTCGCCAGCAGCAGCGCAATCTTGCCATGGCCGCCTGCGATCACTACGCGCATGCCGCCAGCCTACGTAGCGGGCCAGGTCATCCCGGCGGGCGGCTGGGTATCCGGTGGTCGGAAGCCATTGCGCATAGGACTGGGAGTCATCGGTGCCCAGGTGCACGCCACGGGGCACGGCCTGGGCGAACACGAGCGCGGCGGCGGTCTCTAGCTCTCTGCGCAGGAGACCGGCGGGGCCGGTCGCTTCAAACGCCAGGGTCCACCAGGCCTGACCGCACACGTGGACCTCGGTGAGTTCCACATCGCACCCCGCCTCCTGACCCAAACCGGGAACGCGCGCCGCGCCCTGCCCGTCGGCCAGCGTGAACCGGCGGATCAGCTTGCGCACGGGCCGCCAGCCCCGCAGGGCCCTGCCGTCGTGGCTGAGTGGCTCACGCGGGTCATAGGGAACGGACCACTTGTCCCAGGACTCCAGGCGGCCGCTGGCGCACCCGGCTACCTCGAGGATTCCCGGGCTGCCCCGGTACGCCTTCACCTCAAGCGCCCTGCCGTTGCGGAGCTTGACCGACAACCCCGGCAACGGCGGATCGAGAAGATAGGTGTCCTCGCGTGATTCCATCGCGGCCTCGAAGCGTGTGAACCATCCGGCCACCGCCGCCCCCGGCTGACCCGGGAGGATCCAGCGCACCTCCAGGCTGCGCCGCTGGTCGATGACCGAGATCTCCGGCTGTACCGCCGTAATCACTTTCTGCTCCTTCCGCTGCTCACCGGCCCGGCGCAGACCGTCGGATCGACACGCCTGGCTTGTTCACGGGCGATATGGGTGGCCAGCCCCCACAATGAGGAAGACACAGCCCGATGGGGCTGCCCGCCGGAACGGAGAGAGCAGTTGATCAAGACAACCAAGCCCGGGCGTGACGGCACGGTCCGCGTCACCTTCGCCCTGCCCGCCGATGAGCCATGCGGGGCGGTCTCGGTAGTGGGTGATTTCAACAACTGGAACCCCTTCGCACATCCGCTGCGGCGGCGGGCCAACGGCACCCGCAGCGCCGCGGTGACCGTCCCGGGCGGCACCATGCTGCGCTTCCGTTACCTCGCCGAGGGCGGGATCTGGTTCAACGACGAAACCGCTCTCGCAGGCGACGGCCCGGACGTCAGCATCGCGGTCTGATCCCCGGCGCCAGCGGTTCGCGCTCAGCCGCACGGCCGGCTGTTCATGCATGTTCAAGAACGGCCGCGGGTGCTCCGCCGTGGGTGCCCGCCTCGGCATGCCGTTCGGCCGACAGCAGGAGCAGCATCGCCGGGAGCATGACGAGGACCCACACCGTCTCGATCCACCCGAACAGCCACAGGGCGAGGTAGAAGGCGATCACGGCCAGATAGCCGAACCTCGTCCTCCGCCCGCCGCTGATGGCCAGCACCCCGGCCGTGGCCTCGAACCCCGCCAGCAGGCCGATGAACAGGACGTGGTCCGGCACCACGATCACGTTCCACGCGTGGGTCACCCACCCGAAGTGCGCCTGGTCGGCAAAGCCGGCGTAGTCACCGCCGGTCGCAAGGTTGACGACGTGCAGCAGCGCGCCTCCGGCGACGAACAGCACGCCCACGGCGGCACGTCCGATGTACCGTGCCTGTCTGCTCCGGCCCGCCAGCGCCGCGGCGACGATCGTCGCGGCGCCGCACACCAGCCACAAGATGATCATGAACAGGCTATTCTGCATGGCCGCCTCCTGTTGGATACGTCCACTTCAATCACACCAGCGGCCGCCCGGGCCGGCCAGAGGCCAAGGTCCGCGCTCATGAGGCCCTCGTCCCGTACCCGGCTGGCCTCGGCGTGCGCCGATGCCAGGTCAAGCCGGTGCCAGGTCAACTGGAAGTCGGAACACTCCTATTCACATCGGCAGGGGCGAGTTATCTTTGAGCTGCGGTTGACGAACCAGCCGGGGTCGCGTGCATGCCCGTCTGGTGTTCCAGTCGTGCGAGGTGACAGCAGCAGGCCAGATCGGCCGGCCCCCGGCCCCGGCCGGTGTCTGCCCGGTGAGCCCGCTCGTGTCGCCCCCAACGATGCTCCCGGGCAGATTCGGCCCGCGCTGCGTTGCCCCCGTGTGCAGCGCGGGCCGGTCGACCGTCCACCCTGCCTCTCCGCGTGCCCGGACCCGGCAGGAATCTGCCGCGTACCGGCGCCGGCCCGTCCGGATCATTGCTACGGCGAGGTCATCGTGGGCTAGCATTCCAGCCAGCGGTTGTCGAGCCAGCTGCGAGACCGGGCTGCTGCTACTTATCTTCTGGCCGTGATCTGGGCTCGCGGCGGGCGCCCGGAGGTGAGGCACTCATGGCCGACCAGATACGCACGCCGCCCGCGGAAGGTTTCTCCGCGCGGCGGCCCGCCATCGCCTCGTGCTGGCTGTGCGGGACCCACCTGCAGCACCACCAGATGGTGGCCGATGGCGGCAGTGCTTGCAGCGACATCCGGTGGTATTGCAGAGACACCCGGGCATGTACCGAACGCTGGACCTCAGCCCGGCGCCAGGCACGGGCCGCCGGGGCTGCCCCCCGGCGTGGCGCGAGTGGAGCCCCGTCACCCAGCCAACGAAGCCAGCCGCTCCCGGCTCGGCCATCCCGGCTGCCCTCCCCGGACCGGGGAGCCGGGTTACGCACATGATCAACACGCCGCCCGGCGCCCGGCAGCCCGCCGGGCCGGGAGTGGCCCGGCCCGGGTACGAAGGCAGCGGCCCGGTGCATCCATGGCTGCCTTGCATGCCGATCGGGAATGCGGATGACCGGTGCCTGTTTGATCTGGCTTCTGCCTGGTAGCTTCATGATCGTGGGTCCAGGGCCCGGTGACCTCAGGCTGGTGGATGCCGCCCGCCTGGAGGCCGTGCGGCTGGAGTCGGAAGGTCTCGTGCGAAGGTGCGCACAGGCCACTGCTCGTGCTCGGGCGACCCGTGAGCAGATCCGCCGGTGCCGGTCGCGGCGGGAGATGTTGCGCTCCTCGGCGCCCGCCGGGCGGCAGGCCGGGCTGGGGTGCATACCGGTGGTCGAGCAGGCTAAAGGCATCGTGATGGCCCAGCAGGGGTGCAGGCCCGAGGAGGCGTTCGATCTGCTGCACCGGGCGTCCCAGCGGGCCAACGTGCAGGTGTACGTGTTGGCCGCTCAGGTCGTCGAGTACCTCGGTTCCAGCGAGAATGGCAGCAATGTGACACCGATCTCGCTGGGCGCCATCAAGTGCCTGAGATAGGCAACGCGGCGGGGTGGGCTCGACGCTTTCCTGCGCGGCCGCGAGCGCTGCCTGACACCGCGCTGTGGTCCGGGCAAGCTTCCCAGCCGCCACATCATTCACCGCGGTGGCGATGATGTCGACGTCGGTCTGCTTTCCGTGCCCATTTAGCGACTGAGCCTGCTGGTAGTTTGGTCAGTGTGGAGCGGGAGTCCGGTGAATCCGAGCCGACGGCCCGCAGCAGCGTGGAGGCCGCGCGGCTGGAGTTCGGCGCGCAGGCGCGGCGGTCCGAACAAGCCAAAGCACCACCGCAAACTGTTCCCGGCCACGTCGCGGCGGGCCGTGCGCGGCGGGAGTCCTTGCACGAGGCGCTGGAGGCGGCGCGGGCGGAGCACCGGGTTCAGGCGCAGCGGTTCAGGGAGGCCAGGGCGCAGCTGCAGGCGATCGTGGCGTGGATCGAGACGGGCCGGCCGCAGCAGGAGGTGCTGCGTGAGTCCGCATTTGCGCGGATGCAGGCCCGGCTGGAGTCGCTGCCGGTGATCGAGCAGGCGAAGGGGATCTTGATGGCCCAGCAGCAGTGCGGGCCGGAGGAGGCGTTCGGCCTGCTGCGCCGGGCGTCGCAGCGGGCCAACGTCAAGCTGCACGTGCTGGCCGCGCAGATCGTCGACCAGGTCGCCTCACCCCCGGCCGACACCAGCGCCCAGCTCAGCCAGCCGGCCGCCAACAAGCATCGTTGACCACGGTCGCGATCGCAGGTGATCGCGGGCCGCCAAGCGGAGTGCGCCCACCACCGGTGGCGCGGTTCGGCCATGGCAGGATCAGCACCGGATCTCGCCGCTGCGGGACCCGGCCGGGAACACGCAATCCGCCGGCGCCTGGCGGCCATTGCCGCGGTGGCCTGGCAAAGGGAGACGTGATCGTGATCACCGCTGACGACTTCACCTTCTTGCGCCGGGCGATCGACATCGCCGCCACCGCGATCACGACCGGCGATGACCCGTACGGCTCGCTGCTGGCCGGCCCGCGGGGCGAGATCTTGATCGAGGCCCATAACACCGTCCGGCGCGACGGCGACATCACGGCCCACCCCGAGCTGAAGCTCGCCCGGTGGGCAGCGCGCGAACTCGACCCCGGCACGGCCGCCCGGACCACCATGTACACCAGTTGCCAGCCCTGCGAAATGTGCGCTGGTGCGATCGCCCGTTCCGGGCTCGGCCGCGTCGTCTACGCACTGTCAACCGAGCAGTGGGCTCAGCTCAATCCCGGTTTCGCATGGCCGACCGTGCCAAGTGACGGGCCTGCGCTGTTCGACGAGGCACGCGTCCCCATCGACCGCTACCACCGGCCGCAAACCCCGCCCGGGCCCGGCGGCGGACTGGGCTGAAGGTCACCTCCGCGTGCTAGAGCGCCTGCTCCTCCAGCGCGGAATCGGGTTGCCCTTTTCCGTGCTGTTCCTGCTGCGAGTGATCGTTCCAATCCGGTGAGAGCGAGGTTGACTCCTTGATGAAATCAGCCGGCCTGCGTGAGCACGGATTTCCGTCCTGCGCCGTGGACTGACCGGGGGACTATCAGATGGAACCTGCCACGGCGATGTCCGCTTCATCGGTAACGACGCTCCAGCGCGAGTCCACGGCCTTGCGGGCGCGCCGTCTGGCCGCTGCGCGCCGGCGGGCCACCGCTCTCCTGCTGGGGGCAACGGCGCTGTTCGTGGGCGTGACGGCGGTCGGCGTTCACGGGACCCTCCTCGGCTACGTGCAGGCCGCGGCCGAGGCCTCCATGGTCGGGGGCGTGGCCGACTGGTTCGCCGTGACCGCCCTCTTCCGCCGCCCCCTGGGCCTGCCCATACCGCACACCGCGCTTATCGTCGAGCGTAAGGACCAGTTCGCGGCCACCCTCGGCCAGTTCGTGCAGGAGAACTTCCTCAACGCCGATGTTCTTGCCGAGCGGATCCGCTCTGCTCGCCTCGTTCCCCGCCTGGCCGCCTGGCTGGCTGACGAGGCCAACGCCGCCCGCTTCGCCGGCCACGTCGCGGATCTGGGGGTCAATGTGGCCGAGGCTCTGCGCGATGAGGATGTCCAGCGCATGCTCACCGCCGAACTGACGCGGGCGGTGGACAACGTCGAGGTGGCGCCGCTGGCAGGGCGGGCCCTTCGGGTCATCATCGCGGGAGGCCACCATGGCGAGCTGTTCAACACCATCGTGTCCGCCGCCGACCGCTATCTCGCCGATCACCATGTGGAGCTGCGTGAGCGGTTCGAGGCCGAGTCGCCCCGCTGGATGCCCGACGCCGCGTACCGGCTGGTGTTCGACCGTCTGTACCACCGCCTGCGCCAGCGGCTGGCCGACATGGCCGCAGATCCCGGCGACGAGGCCCGCCGTCAGTTCGAGGAGTGGATCGACGGCCTGCCCGGCCGCCTTGAGACATCTCCGGAGCTGCGCGAGCGCGGGGAGCGTCTCAAGCGCGACATTCTGGGCAGCGCCGAACTGCGGGACTGGTCCTCAGAACTATGGCGGAAGGCCAAAGAGTCCTTGCGGGCCCAGGCGGCCGACCCGGACTCTGAACTGCGCCATCAGCTGGCCGCTGCGCTGGTGGCGGCCGGCCAGCGTCTTGGGTCAGACAGCGGCCTTCAGGAAGGCCTCGACCGTGTGGTCGAGTCAGGAGCCAGGGCACTTGCCGACCAGTTCCACGACGAGCTCGCCGACCTCGTCACCGGGACAATCGGGCGGTGGGACGCGGCGGAGACGTCGGGCCAGCTGGAACTGCTCCTCGGGCCCGATCTGCAGTACATCCGCATCAACGGCACGGTGGTCGGCGCGGGCGTGGGGCTGGCCCTGCACGCCATCGCCATGGCTCTGGCCTGATGGTGCGCCACGTCAGCTGACCAGGGCCTTGATCCGTCACCCTGGCCGGATGGTGACCGAGCCGGTCTGAGTGCGGGCGGTGATGCTGTGGGCCGAGTGGCTGGCCTGCGGCACCGTGACATGGGTGCTGCCGACGGTGGCGCTCCCGTGCACGGTGTACGCCACCCCCCGGGGCAGCCGGAGGGATATGGAGCCAACGTTCGTGGTAGCGGCCACGGCGGCTGGTGGGGCGGAGAAGGAAACGTTGATGCTGCCGACGTAGGTGCCCAGCGTGGCGGTGGCCGAGGACATATCGGAGCCGCTGATCGACCCGGCGCGATCGCTGACCTGGACGGCCCCGGACAGCGATCTGAGGGCCATGCCGCCCGCTCTGGTATGCACGGTCACCTGACCGGTAAGAGCCGCGAGCCGGATGTTGCCAACCTGGTCGTCGATCCTGACCTTGGTGGCTGGCGGTATGCGCACGTGGTACTCGATATCGCATGGCTGGTGGGCCGGGCAGGAGCCGGTCAGGGTGAGCGTCCCGGCCCGCACCGCGTGCCTGGTGGGGGGCAACTGATGCCGGTAGCTGATCCGCTCGGTCACCGACACGCGTCCCGTGCCGCCGGTCACCTGCACATCGCCCACCCAGTCGTTGATCACCAGCGTGTGCACCGGTGATGACACAGCATAGGTGTGCGCCTGGTGCTGCAGCTGGCCGGTATCGACATGACAGCCGCCCACGGCCAGCGCTACCGCGCACCCGGTGAGCGCGGCCAGCGCCGCGGTTCTCCCTGCGCGCGCGAACATGGCGTACTCCTTCACGTGCGAAGGCGCCTAACCGATGCCGGATGTGCCCCGCAACCGACCCGGCGGCGTGCTCACAGCGCGTCGATCCAGCGGTCCAGGCGTCGTGCCGCCCTGGAGAGGACGTCGGGATCTCGCAAGGTGTTGGCCAGCAGCGCGCTGCCCTCGTAGGCGGCCAGCAGATCGAGGGCAAGATCGTGTGCGTCACGGCGGCCCAGTGACCGGAACTGCTGTTCGGCCCAGGCAATCGGGAGGCGCATCAGCTCAGCTTCGGTGAAGCTCGACTGCTTGACGCGTTTGCCGAGCTCCGAGCAGAGACCGCCCAGGGGGCAACCGTACTGGGCCACCACCTCGCTCTGGGCGGTGAACTCCCGTACGAAGGCCTTCAACCGGCTCTTGGGGGACCGGTGATGGGCATCGATGAGCGCGAGGGTCGTCCTGATCTGCTCGGCGTGCGCCGCAATGACCGCCGCGACGACGTCGTCCTTGGTCTTGAAGTAGTAGTAGACGTTGCCGACGGGGACGTCCGCGGCGCTGGCGATGTCGGCGAGCGTGGTCCGTTCGATGCCCTGCTGGTGCAGGAGCTGGGTCGCTGCGGCCACCAGCCGCTCTCGCTTCCCCGGCCGCTGCCCGATGGCGGTCGCCTGGCCTGCTGCTGAGTCAGTCATCTCACTTGTCAGGATACAGGTGCTGCTCGGCCGGGGGGCCTCCCGTCGCGACGCCCGCGGCTGCCCGGGCCGGGGAGGCTGGTTCGGCGCTGACCATGACCAGCGGGGCTGCCTCCCGGGTGTTGCCGATCCGGAGGGCGAGCAGGGCCGCGGCGGCCATCAAGATGCCGCCGACGAGCAGGGCCCGGTGGTAGCCGGCGTCCGCGGCCACGACATGCGGGACGTGGGCCGCGAGCAGGTGGTCGGTGTGGGTGATCGCCACGGCGGAGAGGATGGCGAGGCCGAGCGCGCTGCCGATCTGCTGGGACGAGTTCAGCAGCCCCGCCGCCAGGCCCGCCTTGTCGGATGGCACGCCGGCGTTGGCGGCGGCGGTGACCGAGACGAATACCGAGCCTGCCCCGAGCGACATCAC
>Ga0306920_100009566_pt1 | contig 12944 bp, 8 predicted proteins | sample flu12Cox44000170_FD_204666 | JGI IMG/M metagenome (GOLD analysis project Ga0306920, IMG submission 204666) | Lab enrichment of tropical soil microbial communities from Luquillo Experimental Forest, Puerto Rico - flux4day.12C.oxic.44.000.170 (v2)... | ecosystem: Environmental > Terrestrial >...
CTTCTACGTCGTTGCGTGGCGATTAGGCCGCCAAGAACGAGATCAGAGAGGGCCCACGCGGTGGTCGCCACCCTGAACGCAAGAGCAGTACAAAACGCGACGAACAATTGAAATTGGATTACCGGGGAGGCGCAATGATCGCCAAATTCAATCAGCAACTTATGGCATCGGCCCTCAGTCTGCTACTGGTGATAGTGACGACACCAGGATTGGAAGCGCAGAACCAGCCGGCAGGCGGCTCATCGAGCTACACAGGGCAGGGAGCGCCAATGAGCCAGCAAGAATTGGACTCGCTGGTGTCACCCATAGCGTTGTATCCGGATGCTCTGGTTGCTCAGATTCTGAGCGCAGCAACATTCCCTGATCAGGTCGCTGCTGCCAATACTTGGTTGCAGCAGAACAAGAACCTCACTGGCAACGCACTCGGGCAGGCAGTGAATCAGCAGTCCTGGGACCCCAATGTGAAAGCGCTAACACAGTTTCCCTCGGTCTTGAGCAATATGGCTCAGAACCTGGCGTGGACTTCTCAGCTAGGAGAGGCTTATCACAACCAGCAATCCGATGTGATGGCTGCCGTCCAGCAATTGCGAGCACAGGCGCAGGCCGCCGGGAACCTTAAGACGACTCCCCAGCAAACGGTGACAACTCAATCCCAAGGCGGCCAACAAGTCATTGTGATTCAGCCGGCGAATCCTCAGGTCGTTTATGTTCCCACCTACAATCCGACGGTTATATACGGGACACCATACTATCCGCCGAGCTATAGCACGGGTGCAATGGTTGCTACCAGCCTGTTGTCGTTTGGAGCAGGAATTGCGGTCGGGGCAATGATGAGCGGCGGCTGCTGCGGCTGGGGTTATAGCGCCTGGCATTGTAATTGGTACGGAGGCGCGGCGGTTTACCATGGTGCGGCTTACTACGGAAACACCGCTTGGCACGGCGGCTACTACGGTACGAGCAGCACAGCCTATGGGCCATACGGCAGCGCTCACGCAGCATCCGGCTACAACCCATCCACCGGGACTTATGCGCGCACTGCGTCGACCTCCACAGCCTACGGCACGCAAAAGGTTGGCCAGGCGTACAACCCATACACCGGAGCCTCTGCAGCGACCCACCAAACGTCGAATGCCTACGGCAGCTACGGAAGCTCTACATATTCGAAGAATGGTCAGACAGTTGATACGCAACACTCTTCCTCTGCTCGGGGAAATTATGGAACTGCCGAGACTTCCAGCGGCAACAAGTACGCAACTGCGAATGGAAACGTTTACAAGAACACGGGGAGCGGCTGGCAGAAGGATAGCAACGGAAATTGGAATAGTGTTCAGAAGCCTACTGCCAGTTCTGATGGTGCGCGCGGTTGGGGGGGCAGCGGTGACTCGCATGGTGGCGCCTTCAGCGGCTATGGCGATCACTCTACTGCAGGCAGCGGCTGGGATGACCGCGCGGCGAGTTCCCGCGGTTGGGGCAGCCGCGGTGGAGGAGGAGGCTGGGGTGGTCGGGGCGGTGGCTTCCGGCGCTAAGCGCAGAAACTGCGCAGAACGTTAGCGTCGCGGTGAAAGAGGCACGGAGAACGGCTATGCAACCGAGGTTCAACGAGCGCAGCGAAAAACTGCTGGCGGTTCTGCTAAGCATGCTGCTGGTTGTGGCTACAGTGCCCGGTGGAGTTGTGGTGGCGCAGGAATCTCAGGGTGCACCAGCATCGTCCCCGTACACGGGGCAAGGCGCGCCAATGAGCGAACAAGAGCTGGACAATCTGGTTTCACCCATCGCTCTGTGCCCCGATGCCCTGGTGGCCCAAATACTGGCGGCCTCAACTTTCCCTGACCAGGTAGCCGTTGCCGATAACTGGCTGCAACAGAACAAGAATCTCACTGGCAGCGCATTGATGCAGGCGGTCAACACTCAGTCGTGGGACCCGAGTGTGAAAGCCCTGACACAGTTTCCGTCGGTGTTGCACAACATGGCGCAAAACCTGGCGTGGACATCGCAATTAGGCGAGGCGTACCACAATCAGCAGTCACAGGTAATGTCGGCCATTCAGACTCTGCGGCAGCAGGCCAAAGCGGCCGGCAACCTAAAGAGTACTTCGCAGCAGACCGTCACAACCCAGAGCCAGGGCGGTACCCAAGTCATTGTTATCCAGCCGGCAAATCCGCAAGTGGTCTACGTTCCGCAGTACAACCCGACGGTGGTTTACGGGACGCCTTACACGGCACCGGGATACAGCACGGGCGCGCTGGTGGCGACTGGCTTGCTTTCCTTCGGGGCGGGAATTGCAGTCGGGGCGATGATGAGCGGCGGCTGCTGCGGCTGGGGATATAGCAGTTGGAACTGCAACTGGTATCACGGCGGGGCATATTACGGCGGCCACCCTTATTACGGAAATGCTGCGTGGCACGGCGGCTATTACAACTACGGCTATCACCCCAACTACAACAGCGGCTACCAGCGATATGGAAACAATAATTACAACCGCTACGGGAACAACAGTTACAACCGCAACACCAACATCAGCGGCAACACAGTGAACGTCAATCGCGGTAACACGGCTAGCTCGAACTCATGGAACAAGTCGGGATGGTCGAATTCCGATGCCGCTCGCGGTTGGGGATCGCAAGATACCGCCAGCCACGCAACAGCGTTCAGCGGCTACGGCGACCACTCCGGTTCGAGCTTCGGCACCGGCGGATGGGGAGACCGGTCAGCCAGCGCGCGTGGTTGGGGTGGTCGTGGCGGAGGTGGTGGGTGGGGCGGTGGTCACTTTGGAGGCGGCGGCTTTGGTGGTGGAGGGTTCCGGCGCTAGCGCCGGTGTTACGTGCTGAAATCAGGCGAGGGGAAATGGAACGGATTGAGACAAATCCGCTTCGGTATTCGGGAGGATCGAAAATGTCACTCGGGGATTGGAATCGTTTGCGACAGTTCTTTTTGTTTGTTCTTCTCTCGCTCGCGTTCTCGACGGCCTGCAGCAAACAGCTGAAGCCGAGGGAGACGCAAGCCCAGGCCACGCAGAAGACATTTGCATCTCCGGATGATGCAGCCAAGGCTTTGATGGATGCCGCGAAGTCAGAGAATCGTGAGGCATTGCTGGCCATCTTCGGTCCGGAATCGAAAGACCTCATTTACTCCAGTGATGCCGCCGCAAACAAGGCGGCTTTCTCGGGGTTCGTGTCCGACTACGACGTGATGCACCGTTGGCGCAAGCTGGACAATGGCAGCGAGTTGCTGATCACCGGTGCCGATAACAAGACGTTCCCGATCCCGCTGAAGAAGAATGACGCCGGCCAGTGGGCGTTCGACACCGCAGCAGGAAAACAGGAGATTCTTGCCCGCGGGATTGGCCGCAACGAATTGGCAGCGATCGATGTCTGCGCTGCTGTCGCTGACGCTCAGAAGGAATATTTCTCGCAGACCCACGATGGTGTGAAGCAATACGCGCAAAAGTTTATCAGCGACGAGGGCAAACAGAACGGACTGTATTGGCCGTCGCCTGAAGGCCAGCCTCGGAGCCCACTGGGACCGCTGGTGGCCTTCGCCTCGTCCGAAGGTCTCAAGGTCAAGCCCGATTCGCATCAGCCATTCCACGGGTACTACTTCCAGATCCTCGACAAGCAGGGAGCGGATGCGAAGGGCGGCGCAAAGAACTACTTCGTCAACGGCAAAATGACGAGTGGTTTTGCGGTGCTCGCCTATCCTGCTCAGTACGGCGACTCTGGAATCATGACTTTCATGATCAACCAGAATGGCGTCATGTACGAAAAAGACCTGGGTAAGACGACGGATCAGGTTGCCGCAGCGATGACCGAGTTCAACCCCGAAAAAAGTTGGAGAATCGTGGAGGAGTAACGAAAAAGGGTTGTGGAGCCAGCCATCGTGCAAACCAGTACAACGATTCTATGTGCGGTGAAAGCTGGCCTGCGCGTCTAATGTCGAAAACCACCTTCCACGCGATTCAGCGCCCCTTCCAACCAGGCTCCGCCAAGCTTCAGCGACACGGATCACACGCGTTCGCAGTTTAGAACGCCATCCTTTGGGACGAACTCAAGGTCAAAAACCTCTCTCATACTGTCATTTTTGACAGTAGAAAAGCTTCGAATCAGACAGTAACTTAAACACGTTCCGAACGACCGCTCGTTAAACGCGAGCTTCTGGAGGAAGCTGTGAAGAAGGCTTTCATATTGTATCTTGCGTTATTTTGCGGACTTTTGGCCCGGGCGCAAGACGCTTCGAAAATTCAAATGCCTGCGGAGTCCGGTAATGCTCATCAGAGCACGAATGTGACGAGCCCGTCGTTTCTTGCATCTTCCAACCCACTTGACTCAGCCACGGAAAGCAATTCCTCCGCTGCTGAACTTGCCGCGCCGAGTGCGAATCCGCAGCCGCTACCTGACGCCCCGGCACCAGCTCCACAAGCGAGCGGCTGGGTTCCCGAGGGTTCTGGATGGCGGGGAGCGGTGTCGATCTACGGATGGTTCGCAGGAGCGCATGGAACTGCCGGAGTTCTGGGCCACGATGCCAGCATTCACGTTCCCTTTAGCGATCTCTTTCATTACCTGAAGGGCATCGTTCCGGTCGCCGTCGAGGCCGACAAAGGCCGGTTTGTAATGCCGATAGACTACCTGTGGATAAAGCTTGGCGTCGACAATGCCCTGCCCATAACGGATCTCGGCCAGACCTCGATCAACGCTCACTTCACGGAATCGATCCTCACACCGAAAATTGGCTATCGAATCGTAGATGGCGAACACCTGAAACTGGACGCCCTGGCCGGAATTCGCTACTGGTATCTCGGTCAGAATCTCACGCTGGAGCCCGCCGGGCTTGGCTTCACGAAGTCAGCCAACTGGGTTGATGGGCTGGGCGGCGCGAGATTCATTCTGCCCGTTGGCGAGAAAGCGGCAGTCACAGTCGCGGGCGACGCCGGTGGCGGCGGTGCGAACCTGGATTACCAGGTAATCGGACTGCTGACCTATCAGTTCACGAAGCATTTTGGTATAGGGCTCGGCTGGCGGTACCTGGATGTTGACTATCGCCCCGGCAACCATCAATTCGTTTGGGATGTCGCCCAGAGCGGCGCGCTGGCGGGCCTCTACTTCAACTTCGGCGGGAAGCCGCCGGTTCCGCCTTTGGCATCATGCTCAGCCTCGCCCAGCGAGGTCCTGGAAGGCGAGCCCGTGAAGGTTACGGCCACGGGAAGCAACTTCAATCCCAAACACCCCATTACCTACGCTTGGAACGGCAATGGCGCCAACATCTCCGGCACCACAGCGCCGTCGGAGACCATCGACACCACCGGCATGGCGGGCGATTTTGCCAAGGGGATCCTGGGTAAAACCACAAATTACACCGCTACGGCAACGCTCACCGATCCCAAGGAAAAGAAGAACAACACCGCGACCTGCACGGCGAACTACACGGTCAATCCACGGCCGGTGCATCCGCCGGTGGTGAGCTGTTCGGCCAATCCTTCCTCCGTTGCCATCAACCAGAGCGGGACGGTGACCATGACGGCCTCCAGCCCGGACAATCGCCCGCTGACCTACAGCTGGACGAGTTCGGGAGGCCAGTTCAGCGGAAGCGGTACCTCGGGCACTTTGGTTGCGACGAATGCTGACGCAGGCAACACCCTTACCGTGACGGGTACGGCGACGGACGACCGCAAGCTGAGCACCAGTTGCACTGCGTCGGTTACGGTGCCGGCGGTACAGAAGGTGGCTGAAGTCGAGGATTGGGGCGAATGTACGTTTGAGAAGAACCCTAAGAAGCCGTGGCGCGTGGATAACGACTGCAAGGATGTGCTCGACAAGCTGGCGCTGCGCATTCAGCAGATGCCGAACGGCAAAGTTGCGATTGTGGGCTACCACGACCAGACGGAAGTCGTCAACGCTGAAACCATCGGCGCCCAGCGAGCAGTGAACATAAAGTACTACATGAGCACCGACGAACTGGGACCAAAGGTGGATCCGACGCGGCTGGAGCCGCGTAAAGGCGGAGCCAAGGGCAAAGCGGCGCATTTCTACTTCGTCCCGCAGGGTGCCACGTTCACGGCGGAAGAGTCGGCGACGGTGGACGAAACGGCAGTTCTGGGTCAGTCGCGGAATGCACCGTCGCCAACCAAAAAGCAGAAGTAAATATGCGTCAGCACATTAAAAGCGCTCGTTGCAGGGGACAAACTGCTCGTTGGCACTTAGTAAAGTAGCGAATACCTTTTCGGAAAAGGAAAAACGCTTATGAACACAGCATCGAAAAAATCAAAGTTTGCCGTTCTGTTGGTGATCGTCGCGGCGTGCTTGTCCGTGTCCGCACGCGAAAAGAACGAAACCATTGATGCAACTGCCTACGGCACCAGCACTCAGCTTGGCAGAAATGTCGGCGTGACCGTCATCATTTACGAGTGGCCCACTCCCGAAGACCGTCAAGTCTGGCTCGAGGTTTTCCAAAAAGGTCAGAACCAGGGTTTGGTGAACGCACTCCAGAAGATGAAGGCTGTGGGTCGCATTCAGATTCCCGGTACGCTTGGATATGACTTGTCGTTCATCCGGCTGATTCCTCAACCGAACGGACGCAAGATCCGCTTCGTCACGAATCGCAAGATTACCTTCGGGGAGGCTTACACAGACTCCCAGAGTCAGTCCTTTGACCTGACGGCCGGTGAACTCGATATCAACGATCAGGACAAGAGCAAGAGCACCGGAGTTCTGTATCCAGCCTCCCAATTGGCCATTAACAAAGTTGGTGAGTTACAGATCGAACTGAACCAGAATGCTTGGCGGCTGAGCAACATCATCGATTGGAAGGGCACTGCACAAAACTAGTCTGGACTCGACCGGAAACTGGCATTGGTGGCAAAATCCGACCGGATTCTTGCGCGCCTGAAGCGGCACAAACGTATTAAGAGTAGGAAACTCGCTGCGAGAGGTGGAACATGAAGACTGCATTCCAGCATCGAGCATTTCTGATAGCGATGTGTATCCTGTTGCTCCCAGGCGTTGTTGCTCACGCAACGAGCAAATACGCATGCGACGAACCGAATCCGGCTAGTTTGTGTACGGGAGCCAACACCTGCGGTTCTGCTTCGGCTCCTTGCACCATCGACATTACCAAGGCCGGAAACTCGTCCAACGTGAAGCCCGGCATTCCCGATGCGAAGAATAACCAGTTCTTCTGTGTTAAAAAGGGTACTCAGGTCGTTTGGATGACTTCCAACAAGAACACTGGCTTCATGATCTCTTTCGGCACCGACAATCCTTTTGATCCCGATGATCCGATCATCGGCGGCGCCAACAAACAGATTACGGTGAAGGCCAACACTCCGGGCTGTTACAAGTACGATGCTGGAGCGTTCTACCCGGGCGCGACCTATGGCATGGGCGGTGGCAGTAAGCCCGAACTGGTTATTCTGCCGTAGACCGGACGATATGACGAATAGAGCGCAAGAGACCTACACGACCAAACGAAGCTTCATTCGGCCAGCAGCGTGCGGCATGGTTGCCATAATTGTGCTGTGCCTGATGGCCGGTGTTTCGTGTTCGCGGAATCCGGGTGAGTTTGCGAATCTGAGTTCGGCACGAGTCTCGGCCAGCTCGAATTCTGTACCGAACAGCAGCAGCTTTGGCCCAACGATACCGAACACAAGCCCCGCACCCAGGCCAGCCCCCGCAGGAATGGTTTGGATTCCCGGCGGTGAATTCTCCATGGGCGCAGCCGACTCGCCCAGCGAGGGCGAAGTCGGCATGCAGGCCACGAAGGACTCTCGTCCCATTCATCGCGTTTACGTAGACGGGTTTTTCATGGACCGGACCGACGTCACGAATGCCGAGTTCGCTCGCTTCGTGAAGGCCACTGGATATGTGACTGTCGCAGAGCGCAAACCGCGCCAGGAAGACTATCCCACCGCACCCCCGGAGAACCTGGTCGCCGGCTCAGTTGTGTTCTCCCCGCCCGATCACGCTGTTTCCCTGGACAACCACTTCCAATGGTGGACTTACGTGCCGGGAGCGAACTGGCGTCATCCGACGGGACCGAAGAGCAACATCATCGGCAAGGACAACTATCCTGTCGTACAGATTGCCTATGAAGACGCACAAGCGTATGCGAAATGGTCCGGCAAGCGCCTGCCGACCGAAGCAGAGTGGGAGTTTGCCGCGCGCGGTGGACTTGCGGGTAAGCCTTACGTCTGGGGCGACGCCTTCCGTCCAAGCGGCAAGTGGATGGCTAATACCCATCAGGGTCAATTCCCGAACCAGGACACCGGTGACGACGGACACGTCGGGATCGCTCCAGTAACGAGCTATCCACCGAATGGATACGGTTTGTACGACATGGCCGGAAACGTGTGGCAGTGGACGAGCGACTGGTATCGTCCAGACTATTATCAGACGCTGGCCTCAGAAGGCGGAGTGGCTCGGAATCCCCAGGGTCCGGCGAACCCATGGGACCCGGCTGAACCTGCCGAGCGTAAGAGGACCCATCGGGGAGGATCGTTCCTCTGCACTGATCAGTATTGCTCACGTTATGTGGTGGGTACCAGGGGCAAAGGTGAGGTAAGTACCGGCACAAATCACTTGGGATTTCGGTGTGTGGAGGATGGTCACTCTTAACGTTCAGAATCACAGCACTTTCTATAAGGACCGATCTGGACTGGATAAATCAGCTTCCACGACTGCTGCCCCAGTTCGTTTCAGCAGCTTCTACAAGAACCAGCGCGAGCACTTCTGCATCAGCCCAGCCGGAAGGCTGACGTCAGTGAGGTCAATAATTGCTGTGGACAGGAATATCGATTCGCGCCTTCGACTTGTCATTGTTAGAGCAATTAACTGCCCCGGCGCAGCCTCCGTACCATCTCTTCACCGCATCGCTGTTGCGCAGTTATGATCGGCTCGACCATTTCGCACTACCGTGTCCTGGAAAGGCTGGGAGCCGGTGGCATGGGCGTGGTGTACAAGGCGGAAGATGTCCGCCTCGGTCGCTTTGTGGCTCTGAAATTCTTGCCGAACGAGTTTGCCGACGACCCGCAACGCCGTGAGCGCTTTCAGCGTGAAGCTCGGGCGGCCTCCGCGCTGAACCATCCCAACATCTGCACGATCTACGACATCGGCGAGGCTGACGGCCACGTCTTCATGGCTATGGAATTTCTCGCCGGAATGACGTTAAAGGACAAGATTGCCGGGGCCCCGCTGGAACTCGACTCGCTCTTCGACATTTCCCGTCAAGTGCTCGAAGGTCTCGAGGCCGCTCATGCGCAGGAAATTATCCACCGCGACATTAAACCGGCCAACTTCTTTATTACATCCAGCGGTCGCGCAAAGATTCTCGATTTCGGTTTGGCCAAGATCGCGACAGCTAGCCGGGCCCTAACTGGCGACGAGGAAACACTTGTCGACGCAGCCGGCCAGACTACGGCAGGCGTAACGCTGGGCACAATGCCGTACATGTCTCCCGAACAGGTGCTCGGCAAGCCCCTCGACACGCGCACGGACCTATTCTCGTTCGGCGTAACGCTCTACGAAATGGCGACCGGAGAAATGCCGTTCCGCGGCGACACGACCGGAGTTCTGTTTCTTTCGATTGTGCAGGAGACACCAGTGCTCGTCATGCAGCTCAACCCCAGAGTGCCCCCCGGGCTGCAATACATCATCAACAGATGTCTTGAGAAGGACAGCGAGCTGCGCTACCAGCACGCGTCAGACATAAGTAGCGACCTGAAGCGGCTGCAACGTAATGGAGCGACGAACTGGGCCATAGGCGCAGCGGCAAGCGCGCCGGATCGAGCCGCAAGAACCTGCGCGCCTTCCACGGCGCAGCCCACAGCAAACAAGCCTGTATCCTCGGTTGCGTCGGCACCTGTCGCCACGCCGTATCCGCAAACGCGCCGCAGCGGCTGGCATGTAGCTGTGCCGATGATGCTTGGGCTCATCGCCATCGCGATCGCCGGTGGACTTTTCCTTCGCTCGCAACACGCTCCACCGCTAACCGACACGGACACCATCGTTCTGGCCGACTTCACCAACTCGACCAACGATCCCGTCTTCGATGGAGCGCTTCGACAAGGCCTCGAAGCCCAACTGGCGCAGTCTCCCTTTCTGGCCATCGTCTCCGAGCAGCGCGTTCAGCAAACGCTGCGCCAGATGGACAAACCGTCCGACACCCGCCTGACACCGGAAATCGCGCAAGAGGTCTGCCAGCGAACGAACAGCGCCGCTGTCTTACACGGCTCGATCGCGCAGATTGGCTCGCAGTACAGCCTGGTTCTCAATGCGGTTAGCTGCGCCGGAGGGGAATCGCTGGCCAGCACGAAAGCCGAGGCTTCCGACAAGAATCACGTTCTCGACGCTCTCAATGACGCGGCTTCCAGCATGCGAAGCAAGCTGGGGGAGTCGCTCAGTACGGTGCAGAAGTTCGATACTCCTGTCGAACAAGCCACAACTCCATCGCTCGAGGCGCTCCAAAAATACAGCCTGGCCCGCAAAATTCAGCTCGGTCAAGGAGACAACGCCGGTGCCGTGTCGTTCTACCAGCAGGCCATCGCTCTCGACCCCAACTTTGCCATGGCCTATGCCGCACTCGGAGCCTGCTATTACAACCTCGGGGAAACCAGTCTTGCCGCGCAAAATACGACCAAGAGCTACGAGCTTCGTGAGCGTGTCAGCGAAGCCGAGCGCTTCGGGATCGAGTCTCGCTATCAGCACTTTGTTACCCGCGATCTGGAGAAAGCGCGCCAGGCTTACGACCTCTGGGCGCAAACCTATCCGCGCAATTACATTCCGCCGAACAACCTGGGCGTGATCTATGACAGCCTCGGCCAGTTCAGCAAGTCCTCCGAGGAGTACAGCAAGGCGCTAAAGATTGAGCCATCGAGCGGCCTCACCTACGCCAACCTCGTTGGTTCGTATCTGTTCCTGAATCGCCTGCAGGACTCCGCCGCGACGGCAGCGGAGGCGCAGTCCAAGAAGCTTGACTCCCCTGCGCTGCGCCTCAACCTTTATAGGCTTGCCTTCCTGCAGAACGACACGACCGGAATGGCGCAACAGCTTGCATGGTCCGCGGGAAAGCCGGGCGTGGAGAATGCCATGCTTCGACTCGAGGCTGACACGGCAGCCTATATCGGCCACCTCGGCAAGGCTCGCGAGATCTCACTTCGCGCAATCGAATCCGCGAAGCGCGCGGGCGAGAAGGAAGCCGCGGCAGGCTACGAAAGTGACATGGCCTTTCGCGAAGCTGTTTTCGGCAATGTCAAAGAAGCTGAAGAGCACGCGATGGCCGCGCTGGCACTCTCGTCCGGACGCGATGTGCAGTACGGGGCGGCCCTGGCGCTCGCCGCGGCAGGAAATGTTAAAGCCGAAACGCTGAGTGACCAGCTACAAAAGCAATTTCCCGAAGACACTATTGTGCGATTCATCTACCTGCCGACGATTCAAGCCGAGCTCGCACTGAAACGCAACGATCCTGCCAAGGCCATTGACGTTCTGCAGGCCGCCACTCCCTACGAGTTGGGATCGCCGGGTAACACCGCGGCTTTCACTCCATCTCTCTATCCCATCTATGTCCGTGGCCAAACATTGCTCGCCACCCATCGCGGATCCGAAGCTGCCGCCGAGTTTGAAAAGATCCTCAAGTGGCGTGGTGTTGTTCAAAACCAACCTGTCGCTCCGCTCGCGCATCTCGGCCTCGCACGCGCCTACGCGTTGGAAGGTGACACTGCCAAGACACGCGCGGCTTATGAAGACTTTTTTGGCCTCTGGAAGGATGCTGATCCCGACATCCCGATCCTTCATCAAGCCAAAGCGGAGCAGGCCCGGCTGCAATGATGCCCAGCGTTTGATGAGTAGCACTACGTGCCGCGGCAGCGTCATTCTCTGTCTGCTGTTTTAGAATAATTTGAACCTCGTGTAGCGATGCTCGGCACTACCATCTCGCACTACCGCGTCCTGGAAAAGCTGGGGGCGGGAGGTATGGGTGTCGTTTACAAGGCGCAGGACACTCGCCTTGGTCGTTTCGTTGCCCTGAAATTCCTATCGGAAGATTATGCGGACGACCGGCACCTGCGTGAGCGCTTCCAGCGCGAGGCGCGTGCTGCCTCGGCCCTGAACCACCCCAATATCTGCACGATCTACGACATTGGTGATGCCGAGGGCCGAGTCTTCATCGCCATGGAATTCCTTGACGGCGTGACGCTGAAGCAACTGAGTTTGGGTGATCGGTTGGAATTGGACCGACTACTCGATATCGCCGGCCAACTGCTGGATGGACTCGATGCGGCCCACACACAGGGCATCATCCATCGTGACATCAAGCCGGCTAACATCTTCGTCACTACGAGCGGACGGGCCAAGATTCTGGACTTCGGCCTCGCCAAGCTCGCGCCAACCAGCGAGGTTAGAACCGGAGAGGAAAAGAAGGTCGGCGACTTGAGCGTGTGGACCACTGCGGGGGGAACGTTGGGCACTCTGCCGTACATGTCGCCCGAGCAGGCTCTCGGAAAACCTCTGGACACGCGCACCGATCTGTTCTCGTTCGGCGTAACCCTCTACGAGATGGCGACTGGCCAGATGCCGTTCCGCGGCGATACGACCGGCATTCTGTTTTTGTCAATCATGCAAGATGTTCCCGTGCCGGCGACGCAACTCAATGCGAGCGTGCCCGCCGATCTGCAGCAGGTAATCGAGAAGTGCCTTGAAAAGGACCGCGAGCTCCGTTATCAGCACGCCTCGGAAATCCGTGCCGACTTGCAAAAGCTAGTGGGAGCTTCAGCTTCGCAGCAGTTTGGCAGTACTGGCGCCCTCACCGACGTCGCAGAAACGACACCGGCTGTGACAGGATCACAAGCCGCTTCGGCGCCGTCCGCTCAGCAAGGGCTCGCCGCCGACGCCACCAGCGTGTGGCGGTCGGCAACCGCCGCGAGGTGGGTACTTCTCGCCCTAGGGGTCGTCGCATTGGCTACT
>Ga0306920_100009567_pt1 | contig 12944 bp, 13 predicted proteins | sample flu12Cox44000170_FD_204666 | JGI IMG/M metagenome (GOLD analysis project Ga0306920, IMG submission 204666) | Lab enrichment of tropical soil microbial communities from Luquillo Experimental Forest, Puerto Rico - flux4day.12C.oxic.44.000.170 (v2)... | ecosystem: Environmental > Terrestrial >...
TCTCGACGGCCTGTGCCGCGTGCTACTGCGTTCGAGCAACAGCCGGCGGCCGGTCTTACTAAGCAGCGGTGGAGCGTGCTACTGCTGGAGCCGCCGGCTCGACTGCGCGCTTGGTGATCAGGCGAAGGATTACCGGTAGGACGACGAGGGCAGCCAGGAGGCCACAGCCCGAGCCCAGGGTGAGGAGCAGGCCCAGGCTGTAGATGCCCTGATGGCGGGCGATCAAGAGGCTGCCGAAGCCCACCATGGTGCTCACCCCGCTCAGCGCCACGCCCATCACCGTGCTGCGTGCGACCAGCGGTCCCCCGTGATCGCGTCCCTCGAGATAACGCAGCATCACGTTGAGGCCGAACTCCGATGCGGCGCCGATGATCAAGGGCAGGCCCCACACGTTGGCCATGTTGAACTGGATGCCGAAGACGCGCATGAGCCCGATGGTCCACAAGAGCGCGAGCACCAGAGGCAAGAGGGCGAGGAGGGTCTCGCGCACGCGCCGGATCATCAGGAAGGACAGCACGCCCACCGCCACGAAGGCGTAGAGAGTGCCCTGGTAGTAGGCGCGCTCCATGTAGCCGATGGCCTCGTAGGTGATGATGGGCGCGCCGGTCACGTTGGGATCCACGGAGCGCAGCTCCTGCACGAAGGTTCGCGCCCCCTCGCGCTCCCAGATGTCGACCCTGGGATGGATCTGAATGAGGAAGTCCCCGCGGCTGCCGATGAACTTGCGCTGGAGCTCCTCCGGGACGTCGGCGAGTCCGACGGGGCGCGGATTCAGGTTGCGCTGCAGGTCGAAGAACTTGCTGGTGAAGTCGCGGTAGAGCTGAGACTGGAGGTGGGTGAGGGCGGGCTCCGCCACCTCCCGGTCCGCCGTGCGCAGCTTCTTGATGAGTGCCTTGGTCTTGGCGCGCAGATCCTTGAGATCCGCGGGGAGCTTGTCTCCCCCCTCGGTGGCGAAGATGTCGAGCCGTCGCTCGAGCTCGCCGAGGGCGCGCAGGAGCCGGTCGATGTCCACCGGGCTCGAGCGCCCCACGCGCACGGGGGACACGATCGGTTCGAAGGTCTTGACGATGGCGATCTTCTCCGCCTGGTTGTCGGGGATCACGCGCAGTACGGAGTCGACGTCGGAGACGGAAGGCAACTTCTCAAAGGCCTCCTGCTTCCGCCGCAGTTCCTCGAGAGTCTTCGCCGAGGCGAGTCCGTTGAAACCCGAGCGCCCCGTGGCGGCGAGAATGCGCTTCTCCCAGACCACCGACTCCGTACCTTTGGCCTGGAGGTTGAGCAGGTTGTAGTCGAAGGTAATCCAGGGAATGGCCACGAGGGAGGCGAGGGTACCGAGGCCGGCCACGATGAGGACGGTCTTCGGGTAGCCCGTGATGCGGTCGAGCACGGGCACGTGCATCCGCTCAAGGGCATGCGCGCGCGGCGCCTGATTGCGCGGCCGCGCCGCATGATGGCTATCCACGATCGCGAGAAGAGCGGGGAAGAGCGTCATCATGCCGAGCCAGGCCATGAGAATGGCCGTGCCCGCGATGAACCCGAGCTCCTGGATGCCGCGGAAGTCCGTGAGCATGAGCACGTAGAAGGTCACGCCCGCAGTGAGGGCCCCGATGAGCATGCCCGGCCCCGTGCGGGCCGCCGTGAGCTGGAGGGCCTCCTTGAGATTGCGCCCGAGGAAGATCTCCTCCTCGTACCGGAAGAGGAAATAGATGCCGTAGTCGATGCCGATGCCGATCACGATGGAGATGAACATCACCGAGAAGATGGTCAGGTGACCCACCGTCAGGGTGATGATGCCCATGGACCAGCAGAGGGTGACGGCGAGCACGCCCAGCATCAGAAGCGGCTTGCCCACGCGCCAGAAGGCCAGCAGCATCACGAGCAGGGTCAGGGCAAAGGCGAGCACGGTGGCCACGCTGCTGTCTTCGAAGGCCGCCACCATCTCGTCGTTGGAAAGGGTGGGGCCGCCCGTCACCCCCGCCTGCACGTTGGGAAAGTCGGGCTTGAGGTCCGCGATGACGCCGCGGATCACCTCGATGGCGCGGCGATTGCCCATGAAGCTGCCCTTGTCGCTCTTGGGCGTCTCCACGAGCGCGAAGAGCAGGCTCTTGTCCTCGGAGAGGAAATAGCCCGCCTCGGGTGGCCGCTCCCCGAGCGAGAAGAGGGTGCCCCAGGGCGAGCGGTAGGGCATGGGCCGGTCCAGCCGGTCTCCGATCTGCTCCAGCACCACCTGGAGGAACTTTGTGTTCTCTCCGCCGCCCTTCTCGAGGCCGAGGTCGAAGAGATTCGACACGAAGGCAGAGGCCATGGCCGCGTTGGCGCCCTCCACGAGCCGGGCCAGGCTCGGGTCGCCCGCGAAGCTCTCCATGAACTCCTGGTAGTCGAAGATGCGATCCCGCACTTCCTTGAGCTGCTCGGTGGGCAAGTAGAGGAGGTGGCGGCCCTCGAAGCGCTGGGGGTCGACGCGGTAGGTGACGCGGGGGAACTTGATGGGCGAGTTCCGGAGCTCGTGCACGAGGCGGGCCGCGTAGGCCTTGGCCGCCTCGAAGGTGCGCGCCTCGATGACGATGACGATGTCCTCGAGCTCGCCGAACTCCTGCGCGTACTGGTTGTAGCGGACGATATAGCCGGCATCCCGAGGGAGGAGGTCGCGGCCCGAGGTGCCGAAGGTGAGGGTGCGGACAGTGTAGGTCGCTCCCGCCACCGCGAGGAGGAGGGAGATGACAGTGGTCACCACCGGGCGGCGACAGGAGAGCCGCACGAGGCGCCGCAGAAGTCGACCCGTACGCGATATGACAATCATCCGATGGCGACCATGCGCTCGGCCAAGTGTATCATCCGGGCCCCGCGCGACCTGTAGAACCGGATGAGAATCCGGCTACACCCCGCCGTCGATGAAACGCTCCAGCCGCACTCGCGCCGTCTCATCCGACCACTGCTCGGGCGGCGACTTCATCAGGTATGCCGAGGGCGCGAAGAGGGCACCCTTCAGCCCGCGATCCATGGCGATCTTGCAGGAGCGGATGGCGTCGATGACCACCCCCGCGGAGTTCGGCGAGTCCCACACCTCGAGCTTGATCTCGACATTGATAGGCTGGTCGCCGAAGGAGCGGCCCTCGAGCCGGATGTGGGCCCACTTGCGGTCGTTGAGCCAGGGCACGTAGTCGCTGGGCCCGATGTGGATGTCCTCCGGGGCCATCTCGTGGGCGAGCTGGGAGCGGACCGCGTCCGTCTTGGAGATCTTCTTGGAGGCGAGCCGGGACCGCTCGAGCATATTGAGGAAGTCGGTGTTGCCGCCCACGTTGAGCTGGCTGGTGTGCTCCATGTGCACGCCGCGGTCCATGAAGAGCTTGGTCAGGACGCGGTGCACGATGGTGGCGCCCACCTGCGACTTCACGTCGTCGCCCACGATGGGCAGGCCGCGCTCCTGGAAGCGCCGCCGCCAGTACTCCTCGCGGGCGATGAACACGGGAATGCAGTTGACGAAGCCGCAGCCCGCGTCGAGGATCTGCTCCACGTACCACTTGGTCGCCATCTCGCTGCCCACGGGCAGGAAGTTGACCACCACGTCGGTGCGGGTCTCGCGGAGGATGCCCGCGATGTCCACGGTGGGGCCGGGGGCTTTGGTGATGATCTGGGAAAGGTAGTGGCCGAGACCGTCGTGCGTCATGCCACGCTGGACCGGCACGTCGACATGCGGCACCTCCCCGAAGCGCACGGTGTTGTTGGGCTTGGCCCAGATCGCCTCCGAGAGGTCGAGGCCCACCTTGTTGGCGTCCACGTCGAAGGCGGCGGAGAACTCGATGTCGCCCACGTGATAGTCGGCGAGGCGAGGCCGCATCAGCCCCGGAATGAAGCCGTCGTCAGGCGCGTGCCGGTAGTAGTGGACGCCCTGCACGAGGGCCGAGGCGCAGTTCCCGACTCCAACGATGGCGACGCGTACTGATCCCACGTGGACCTCCCCAGTCTGGTTGATTTTGACGCATCAGCTTACCACAGCCCTGAGCGGTTCCGTAGTCTCGGGAGGACGTGACGTCGCGTTGACCCGATGGGTGCGCCTTGAAGACAGACAGCGCAACGAGGCCGATCAGTGCCCCGCGCCGGCTTCGCGGAGGACGCCGGCGCGGCCTCGGACACGCTACTGCTGGGCTTTACGCTTGCCGCTGCTCTCTTCGAGGAACTCGTTTTGCTTGGTCTTCATGCGCTCGACGAGGGCGTTGTAGCCATTGGTCTGGATGATCTTGTTGAACTGCGTCCGGTAGTTGGACACGAGGCTGATGCCCTCGATGTTCACGTCGTAGATCATCCAGCGGTCACCCTTCTTGAAGAGGCGGTAGTCCACCGGGACTTCCGTGCCGTTCTTGGTGATGATCTTGGTGCTCACGGTGGCGAGGTCACCTTCTGCGCGCTCGCCGCTGTAGATGATCTTCTCTCCCCCGTACAGCTCGATCTTGGAGATGTAGGAGCGCTCGAGAAGATCGGCGAAGAGGCCCACGAACTCCGTACGCTGCGGCTCCGTCAGGGGCTGCCAGTAGCGGCCGAGGGAGCGCCGGGCGATCTCATTGAAGTCGAAGATCTCGTCGGCAATCTTCCGCACGGCGTGCCGCCGCTCCAGGGCCTTGCCCTCGCCCTTGAGGGCGGGGTTCTCCAGCGTGCTCACCACGCGGTCGATGGCCCCCTTGAGCTGATCCTGCGCCTGTCCCGCCCAGCCAAGGGAGACGGCGGACAGGACGAAGAGGGCGGTGAGGGCGAGCCTCACGGCCAGCCGCGATCGACGCGAGTGACGACCAATCATCGATGATCCTCCACGCATGTGAGGTATGCCTACACCTTGCCGAAGACGTATTTGGAAAGCAACTCCTCGAGATCGATAGGCGGTTCCACCTCTGAGATCTTGCCGTTGGGCGGGATGATCTTGTCCGATCCACCCGGGCTGATCTGGACGAATTTCTCGCCGATGAGCCCCTTCGTCTTGATGGAGGCGATGGAGTCCTGGGTCAGCTTGACGCCGTCCTGGATGGACATCGTCACCCGGGCCTGGAAATTGTCCAGGTGGATGCCGGTGACGTGTCCTACCTGCACGCCGGCGATCTCGATGGTGGTTCCGGGCTTGAGCCCACCAGCGGACGGGAAGTCCGCGTACACCGTGTAGCTGCGGCTGCCCCAGAGGTCGACCTTGCCGAGCCGGATGGACAGCCAGCCCAGGGCGAGGATGCCCAGGATCACGAACAGCCCCACCGCGAGGTCCAGCGCGGAACGCTTCATGCGATGTCTCCCTTCAGCTCACGCCGCGTGATGATCGGACTCGGCTTCGCCCCGGATGAAGCGCTGGACCACGGGATTGGTCGAGCTCTGGATGACCCGGGCCTCGCCCGTCTCCACGATGACGCCCTCGTGGAGCATGGCCACGCGGTCGGCGATCTCGAAGATCTCGGGAATCTCGTGGCTCACCATCACCGCGGTGAAGCGGAACTTGCCGTGGAGCTCCTGGATGAGCCGGTGAATGGTATTGACGAGGATGGGATCGAGGCCGGTGGTGGGCTCGTCGAAGAAGACGATCTCCGGCTCCGTCACGAGGGCGCGGGCGATGGCCACGCGCTTGCGCATGCCGCCCGAGATCTCCGCGGGGTTCTTGTGGCCCATGTCCACGAGGCCGACCTGCAGGAGCTTCTCCTCCACGCGGCGGGTGATTTCCGCCGTGTTCATCTTCGTCTTCTCGCGGAGGGGAAAAGCGACGTTGTCGAACACGGACATGGAGTCGAAGAGGGCGCCGCCCTGGAAGACCACCCCGTAGCGGCGTCGCACCGCCTCGAGGGCGGCGCCCCGGAGGCGGGTGATGTCGGTGCCGTCCACGATCACCGCGCCCGCGTCCGGCCGCAGGAGGCCGAGGAGGTGCTTGAGGAGCACCGACTTGCCGCCGCCGCTGCGGCCGATAATGACCATGATCTCGCCCGTGGCCACGTCGAGATCCACGCCCCGGAGCACGGGCTGGCCGTCGAAAGACTTGCGCAGGCCCTGGATGCGGATCACGGGAGGACGGAGCCCAGGAAGTAGTTGAAGATCAGGATCAGCACGCAGCAGAGGACCACCGCCTCGGTGGTGGCGCGCGAGACCCCCTCCGCCCCGTGGCCGCAATGGAAGGCCTTGTAGGTGCACACCCAGGGTACGAGGACCCCGAAGGCCAGCGACTTCCAGAAGCCGACCATCACGTCGGCCATGTCGGCGAAGGTTTGCATCTGCCCGAAGTACGTGCCGGGCGACATGCCGAGGAGGACGACGGCGACGAGGTAGCCGCCGTAGATGCCCGCCACGTCGAAGATCGCCGTGAGCATGGGGAAGGTGATGAGCCCGGCGAGCAAGGCGGGTACGACGAGATAGCGCACGGGGTTGAGCGCCATCACCATGAGGGCGTCGATCTGCTCCGAGATGCGCATGATGCCGAGCTCGGCGGTGAGCGCGGAGCCGGCGAGGCCGGTCACGAACACCGCGGTGAGCACGGGGCCGAGCTCGCGTACGAGGGCGATGCCCACGGCCGGGCCAACGAAGCCCTCGGAGCCCACGCGCTGGAGCACGAGGAAGACCTGGAGGCCGAGGGCCATGCCCGTGAAGGCGCCGGTGAGAATGACGATGATGAGCGATTTGAAGCCGATGAAGTAGATGCGCCCGGCCAGCCGCCCGAGCTTGAGGGGCGGGACGAAGACAATCCCGACTCCCTCGCCGAGGAAGCGTCCGAACCGTCCCAGCGACTCGACGACGTAGAGGGTGAGAAATCCCAGCGCCCCGATCCAGCGCGCCGGCAGCGGCAGCGCGCGTGGGGCCGGAGAGCCGTCGGTCACGCCGAGGCGCTCCGATACACGCCGAGAGCCCAGAGGGGGAAGTACTTCGCGTAGAGGTGGTACTTGAGATAGAAGACCCGCGGGAAGCCCGTACCGTTCCACAGTGGGTCTTCCCAGGTGCCGTCGGGACTCTGCCGGTCGATGAGGAAGCGCACACCCTTCTCGATGGCGGGGCCGTCTGTGCACCCCACCGCGAAGAGGCCGAGGAGCGCCCAGGCGGTCTGGCTCGGTATGGACTCACCGCGTCCGGCCCACTCGTCGTCTTCGTAGGAGGCGAGCGTCTCTCCCCAGCCGCCGTCGGCGTTCTGCCGCTCCTCGAGCCAGCGGACGGCGCGCTGCACGTAGTCCTTGCTGTGATCCTCGCCGATGACCCCGAGGCCACGCAGGACGGACCATGTTCCGTACACGTAGTTCACGCCCCACCGTCCATACCAGGCGCCGCACTGGTGCTGACTCCGCTGGATGAAGCCCAACGCGCGCTGGGCGGCCGGATGCTCCACGCCGTGCCCCAGGGTACCCAGGAGCTCGAGGCCGCGTCCCGTGAGGTCCTCCGTGGAGGGGTCGAGGAGAGCGCCATGATCGGCGAAAGGGATGTTGTTGAAGATCAGTCGATCGTTGTCGGCGTCGAAGGAGGCCCAGCCTCCGTCGTCGCCCTGCATCCCGAGGAACCACGTCAGCCCCCGCTCGATGCAGCGGTCGCGCCGCTCGGTGTCCAGTCCATGCGTTTTGGCCAGCGCCATCATCACCATGGCGGAGTCATCGAGGTCGGGATAGAAGTCGTTGTGGTACTGGAAGGGCCATCCGCCTGGCGGCACGTCCGGTCGCTTCACCTGCCAGTCGCCGGGCACGGTGATCTGCTTGTCCATCATCCATTCCGCGGCACGGACGAGCTGCGGATGATCCGCGGGCAGTCCCGACTCGAGGAGCGCGTTGGCGGCGAGCGAGGTGTCCCACACCGGCGAGACGCAGGGCTGGTAGTGGAGCGCTTCCCGCGTCTCCACCCCGAGGTTCTCGATCTCCTTGAGCTGGCCAGTGATGAGCGGGTGGTCCTCGGGGTAGCCAAGGGTGCGCAAGGCGAGAACGGCGTTGGCCATGGCGGGAAAGATCCCGCCCAGCCCGCCCGGCACGGCCAATCGCTCCTCGAGCCAACGTCGCGCCGCCTCCAGCGCGCGCCCGCGGAAGGGGCGGGGGCCGAGGCGCTCCCAGCCCTTGAGGGCGTCGTCCACCCCGATGAAGAGGTTTTTCCAGATGAAGCGCTTGGGGGAGAACGGCCGGGGGATGCGCTTGAGGCGAAGGTTCGTCTGTCCGCGCGGCACCGGCCACAGCTCGTCGAGCCGGCACGACTCGGGCAAGCGCTTCACCGGCTTGGAGTCCATGAGGACGAGGAGCGGCACGATGACGGTGCGCGACCAGTACGAGACCTCGAGGAGATTGAAGTAGGACCAGCGCGGCAGAAGCATGATCTCCACGGGCATGGAGGGCAGCCCACGCCACTCGTACTCCCCGAAGAGGGCGAGGAGGATCTTGGTGAAGACGTTGGCCTCCACGGGACCGCCCCACTCGAGGATGCGCGCCCGCGCCTGCGCCATGGCGGGATCGTCCACGCTCGTCCCCGCCACTTTCATGGCGAAGTAGGCCTTGATGGTGGCGGAAAGGTTGGCGGGCCCGCCCTCGTAGAGGCTCCAGCCGCCGTCGGCGAGCTGCCGCTCGCGCAGGTACGTCAGCATCTTGGCCTCGCGATCCCGATCGACGCGGTCCAAGAGGTGGCCGAGGAGCAAATATTCGCTGGTGATCGTGCTGTCGGCCTCGAGCTCACCCACCCAGTGGCCGTCCGGCGCCTGCGCGGCGAGAAGAGCGGACTGCGCCCGCTCGATGGCGGCATCGACTTCGGAGTGGACGATCGTGGAAGAACTCACGCGGGGTTCCGGGAGCTATGCGTCGCCGGCATCGCCCGATACTATCACAGGCTCCGGCAGGCGAATACTCGCGCGACGTTGAAAAGCGCCGTCGAGTTCGTTACCGTGCGCGTCATGGGATCCGATGCCGCCACCTGGCTGAGCCTCCTGGCGGCCAGCATCGCGCAGCGACCGTACGTCTTCACCTTCCTCGCCGCCTTCCTGCTCCTGGCCGGGCGCGATCTCGGCTGGCGGCGCACGATGGGATGGCTCGGGTGGGGCTTCCTCGTCGCTTTCACCGCGGAGTACTGGTCGACGCGCATCGGGATTCCCTTCGGTCTCTACCACTACACGGGGGCCACGGCGGGGCGCGAGCTCTTCATCTCGAACGTGCCCTTCTTCGATCCGCTCTCTTTTCCCTTCCTCGCCTATGCCTCGTACTGCCTGGCGCGCTGGGCGCTCCGGCAGTCGCGCGGATGGCAGACGGTGGCCCTCGCGGGCGTCCTCATGACCGGCCTGGACGTGGTCATCGATCCCCTCGCCGTACGCGGCGACCGCTGGTTCCTCGGACATGTCTTCCACTACGCGGAGCCGGGCGTCTACTTCGGTGTCCCTCTCTCCAACTTCGCGGGGTGGGCCCTCGTGGGCGCGCTCATCGTAGGGGGCTATCTCCGGGCCTTCGGTCGGCGGGCGGAGCCACGCGGCAGCCCGGTGGGCGGCATCGGTCTCTACTACGGCGTCCTCTGCTTCAACCTCGCCACCACGGGTCTGATCGGCGAGTGGCGTCTGCTGGGGGCGGGAATCCTCGTGCATGTTGCGGCAATTCTGCTAATCTATCGGCTGCGGGTGCTCAGGTCGACTCGCGCCTGGATGGGAGCGCCCCGGCACGGTGCGGCTGCTCCGTCGCCCACGACGCTGACCGACAAAGGGGGACTCTGAGAAGATGAGTGTGCCGTTGTCCCAGATGTTCACGGTGGCCAGCTACATCATCAAGCAGAAGCTCGCGGGCCGCCGACGCTACCCCTTCGTCCTGATGCTCGAGCCTCTCTTCCGCTGCAATCTCGCCTGCGCGGGGTGCGGCAAGATCCAGTACCCGGCTCAGATCCTCAAGAAGCACCTCACCGTCGAGCAGTGCCTGAAGGCCGTGGACGAGTGCGGGGCGCCCATCGTGAGCATTCCCGGCGGCGAGCCCCTCATGTACCCCGACATCGACAAGCTCGTGGTGGAGCTCGTCAAGCGGAAGAAGTACGTCTACCTGTGCACCAACGCCATCCTCCTCGAGGAGAAGCTCGACCTCTTCACGCCCTCGCCGTACCTCACCTTCAGTGTGCACATGGACGGCCTGCGCGAGGACCACGACGAGGCGGTGTGCCGCGACGGCGTGTTCGACGAGGCGGTGCAGGGGATCAAGGCCGCCCTCCGCCGCGGCTTCCGCGTCACCACCAACACGACGCTCTTCGATGGCGCCTCGCCCCTGCGCATGCGCCAGTTCTTCGACGAAATGATGGGCCTGGGCGTGGAGGGGATGATGCTTTCCCCCGGCTACAGCTACTCCAAGGCGCCCGACCAGGAGCACTTCCTGCGGCAGACGCGGACCAACCAGCTCTTCAGCGAGATGCTGTCCGGGAACAAGAAGAGCTGGAAGTTCAACCAGTCCCCGCTCTTCCTACGTTTTCTGATGGGCAAGAACGACTTCGAGTGCACCCCGTGGGGCAACCCCACCTTTAATATGTTCGGCTGGCAGCGCCCCTGCTATCTCCTTCAGGAAGGCTACGCCGCGAGCTTCAAGGAGCTGATGGAGACCACGCGGTGGGAGAACTACGGCAAGAAGAGTGGCAACGAGAAGTGCCGCGACTGCATGGTGCACTGTGGCTACGAGGCGACGGCGGTGGACTACACCTTCAGCTCCCTGAAGGGCTTCGCGGAGACGGTGGCCGTCACCCTCACGGGCAAGCTCTAGGCCATGACCCTCGAGGGGTGGGTGCCGCAGATCAACGAGTACCTTTCGCTCGGCGAGGTGGTGGAGTTCGCCTTCGACTATCGGGGCAACACCACCGTGGTCAAGCGTGACGGCATCGAGATCGTCGGTTACATCTTCAACCGCAACGCCGAGGCCGATGAGCCCTTCATCCAGCTCTTCGACGAGCAGGGGGACGGCCCCTTCACCATTCCGTACCGCGATATCGCCACCATCAGGTTCACGGGGAAGGACACCGCGGCCGGCAATAGCTGGAAGGCCTGGGTCGAGCGCAAGGAGAAGGAAAAGGCGCTCCGAGGCGCGGCGTCCGGTGCCGACCGGCTTGGCCGCGATCCTGATCCTCACGGCGGTTGAGCTCGAGACCCGGGCTTTGGCCCGGGCGCTCTCCCTGCCGACCCGGCTGTCCCTGCCGTTTCTCGCCTTTCGCTCCGACCGCGTGTGCATCGCACCGATCGGCGTCGGCGCCTCGCGGCTGAAGAAGCGCTGGCCGGCGCTGGCGTCCGCGGCCGATCGCCCCCTCGTCGTGTCCGCCGGCGTCTGCGGCGCCCTCGATCCCACGCTGGCCGTGGGTGATCTCGTCCTTCCCGAGCGCGTGATCGACGACTCGAGGACGCACCACGCGGTCACGGCGGGCCCCCAGCGCGCGGCCATCGCCGCGCGCGCGCACGCGTGCGGCGGCGCCATCGTCTCCGCGCGCCAGGTCATGACGACGCCGGAGGCGAAGGCGGCCCTCCGCGCGGAGACGGGCGGGGCGGCCGTCGACATGGAATCCGCCGCCATCGTGGCGACAGCGGCGGAGCACGGCTGCGCTTCCCTGATCGTGCGCGGCGTCTCCGACGACGCGCGCGAGACGCTGCCCGCCGAGCTCGTGGCCATGATGAGCGACGACGGGCGCCTGCGGAGCCGAGGGCTGCTCGCCCTTGCCCAGCCCCATGTCCTCGGCGCGGCCCTCCGACTGCGACGCGCCTCGCGGGAAGCCCTGGCGCGCGTGGCGAACGCCCTCGGTCTTTTGGTCGCGTAGAGGATCATGGACGCCCTCGTCACGGGCGGCACGGGCTTCGTGGGCGCCAATCTCGTGCGTGAGCTCCTCGCCGATGGACGGAGCGTGCGTGTGCTCGCCCGCTCCGGCAGCAACCGCGCCGCCCTCGAGGGCTGCGACGTCGAGATCGCCCAAGGGGATCTGCTCGATGCCGGCTCCCTCAAAGCGGCGGTGGCCGGGGTTACTCGCGTGTATCACGTGGCCGCCGACTATCGGATCTGGGCGCGGGATGCGAGCGAGCTGTATCGCGCCAACGTCGACGGCACTCGTCAGCTCCTCCAGGCGGCCGTAGACGCCGGCATCGAGCGCATCGTTTACACCTCGACGGTGGGCGCCCTCGGCATTCCCAAGGACGGCACGCCGGGTGACGAGGCGAGCCCGGTGGGGCTCGAGGACATGGTCGGGCCGTACAAGGCCTCCAAGTTCCTCGCCGAGCGAGTGGCCGTGGAATGGGCGGCGCGGGGCGCCCCCATCGTGATCGTCAACCCCTCTACGCCGCTCGGGCCGTGGGACATCAAGCCCACGCCCACCGGGCAGATGGTGGTGGACTTCCTGCGCGGCAAGATGATCGGCTCCATCGATACCGGTCTGAACATCGTGCACGTGCGTGACGTAGCGCGTGGCCACATCCTCGCCGCCGATCGCGGGCGGATCGGCGAGAAGTACGTGCTCGGGCACGAGAATCTCTCCCTCCTCGAGATTTTCCGCGCCCTCGCCGATCTCACCGGGCTGGCTCCGCCGCGCTTTCGCGTGCCGTACGCCGTGGCCTGGTTTGCCGCCTGCTGCATGGAGGGCGTGGCGCGTGTGACGGGCAAGGCGCCTGCGGTGCCCCTCAACGCCGTGCGCATGGGACGCAAGCGCATGTACTTCAGCCCGGCAAAGGCGGTGCGCGAGCTCGGCCTCCCCCAGACGCCTAGCGCCGACGTCTTCCGCGACGCCGTGGCCTGGTTCGTCGATCGCGGCTACGCCCCGCGTCCCCCGAAGGTGGCATGAGCATCGAGGCGAGGGAGCACCATGCCATCACCCCAAACATCCCCACGGCGCATGTCTGCGCCGGCACGACCCTCGAGGTCGTGCCCGCGTGAACAGGGGGCAGTGCGGCGCCAAGACATCGCCACGGGGCAGGGCAGCGGTGGCACGACCGTCGAGGTCGTGCCGGCGTGAACAGGGGGCAGTGCGGCGCCAAGCCAACGCCCCGG
>Ga0306920_100009568_pt1 | contig 12943 bp, 8 predicted proteins | sample flu12Cox44000170_FD_204666 | JGI IMG/M metagenome (GOLD analysis project Ga0306920, IMG submission 204666) | Lab enrichment of tropical soil microbial communities from Luquillo Experimental Forest, Puerto Rico - flux4day.12C.oxic.44.000.170 (v2)... | ecosystem: Environmental > Terrestrial >...
TTGCGGACCACGGCATCAAGAGATAGCAGATGATCCCGAGAACGAAGAACGTGTAGTAGGTGTTTTTGCGTCCGATATAGTCCGAGAGGGATGCCCAGAAGAATCGGCCGCCGATATTGAACAGCGAGAGCAGACCGGCGAAACCGGCGGCAATTCCCGCGATCGCGACTTTCTGATCTGCGCTCAGAGCATTAAAGCCGAGCTCCGGATGTCCGATCAGCTTGCCGCCGAAGATTTCCTGCAACATCGGCGAGGCCATGCCGATCACGCCAATGCCGGCCGAGACGTTCAAACACAGGAGCCACCAGATCAGCCAGAACTGCGGCGTCTTATGCGCATCCTTCAGATGCACGTTGTGCTGCGAGATCATCGTGTTCGTGGCCGGAGGCGGCGTCCAGCCTTCTGGCTGCCAGCCGACCGGCGGCAGCCGATAACGGAAGGCGCCGATCAGCATAAAAAAGAGATAAATCGCGGCCAGCGCCAGGAAGGTCTGCCAAACGCCGACGTCGGTTGGCGTCCGGAAATGATTCAGCAGCAAGTTGGCCAGCGGTGCGCCGATCATGGCGCCGCCGCCGAAACCCATGATCGCCATGCCGGTCGCCATGCCACGCCGGTCGGGGAACCATTTCACCAGCGTGGACACTGGCGAAATGTAACCCAGCCCGAGACCCAGGCCGCCGATCACTCCAGAGCCGAGCCACAGCAACCACAATTGGTGGCCGATCACTCCGATCGCGCCGAGGACCAGACCACCACACCACAGGATTGCCGCGGCGACGCCCGCCTTGCGCGGACCGGCGCGTTCGACCCATCCGCCGAACATTGCCGCTGATATTCCGAGGAACACAAAGAACAGCGTATACATCCAGCCAAGGCTTGCGACCTTCCAGTCGCACGTCGTGGTGAATAGCTCAGCAAAGATCGACAAGTCTAGGCACGATTTCGAGGCAGTCAGGCCGATTGCGCGCGACAGCGGCAGCCAGAAAACCGAAAAGCCGTAGGCCATGCCGATGCAGAGATGGATGCAAAGTGCGGCAGGAGGCACCAGCCAGCGATTAAAGCCCGCCGTGGCGATGATGCGCTCGCGATCCAGAATGCCCGGCTTCGCCGCTGTACCCGGCATGGCTCGATCGAACGTCGTCGTCATCCTCGCGTCTCCCTGCAAATTTTTTGTAATGCCCTGGAGTTTGCAAACTGTCGGCAGAGATTGATAGAATCAATCGTTTGATCTCTATCGGACGATAGAAATTTCAAATTTCGCTATAGCGAAACGCTATAAGGAATGAATAATAGACAAGCGATCGCGCGTCATAACCGGCCCACACGAGATCTGCGGAAGATGATTAATTTTCATCTAATCGGCGAGCAAAGGCGCGATGCGTCTCGCTTCGGCGACAAGCGCCGCAGTCAACGGCGTCATCGGCTCGCGCGCCGGTACGACTAGCCCGATGGTGTAGCTCGCTTCCGGCTCCACGATGGGAATGGCGCGCAACACGTCGGTGAGGCCGAGACTTGTGGCGAGCCGCGCCGGCATCACGCTCGCCCAGCGTCCAGTGCGGACGTGGGAGTAGAGGACAATCATCGAGTTGGATTCCAGACTGGTCTGGGCATTGCCGCCGGCTTCGCCGAGCAGGCGCTCGATGATGCGGCGGTTCTGCATGTCCGGCGTGAGCAGGCAGAGCGGGACCTTGGCGACCTCGGCCCAAGTCACTTTGTCGCGGTTGCCGAGGACCGCATCGGCGGAGGTGAGGAGGCGATATCGCTCGCGATAAAGCGGCACCTGCGTGACGCGGCCGACCGGCTCGTTATCGAGATAGGTGACGCCGGCATCGACCTCGAGATTGTCCAACAACTGAAGGACTTCCTCAGAGGTGCACGAGCGCACCGTGAATTTTACGTCGGGATGGCGCTCGCGGTAGGGCGTGGTGAGCGTTTCGATCATTGCCAGCGTCGTCGGAATGGCGGCAATCCGAAGCCGGCCGGTGAGACCGTGCTTGAGCGCGTGCACCTCTTGGCGCATCGCTCGGCTATCGCCGACGATGCGCCGCGCCCAATCAAGCACCCGCTCCCCCTCGGGCGTAAAGTCCTGAAACCGCGAGCTGCGATTGACCAGAAGGACGCCGAGCGTATCTTCCAGTTGTTTGATGCCAGCCGACAGAGTGGGCTGCGTGACGCTGCAAGCTTCGGCGGCGCGGGCGAAATGCTTTTCGCGCGCCAAGGCGAGGAGAAATTCAAGCTTATCGATCAAGATCGGGCCCCATCTCAAAGCCTCTCGCCCCGGCGCAACCAAGCCCCGCCTTGCGAAATGCTGTTGCAATTGATGGAAAATCCTGTGGTTAGTCAATATTTTTAATAGAGGTGTTCTATTGAGTCATATGCGATTCGAGCTTGTTTGCGCGATTCCAATGGGGTTCTTCCATTTTGAGAGGAGATAATGAGCCTCACTCACCCGCCGCCTGTCGTGCCGCCCGATAACCGCAGCCGCGGCGGCGGCGGCCGGCGCCGCCCGCCACGCACACCCAAGGGCCGGCAAGTCGATCCGCAGGCGCGCGAGCAAATCCGTGCGCTGCTTGGCGAGCGTGAGCGGCGACGCGATCTCTTGATTGAGCATTTGCATCTCATTCAGGATCGCTACGGTCATCTCTCGGCTGCGCATCTAGCCGCTTTGGCGCAGGAGATGCGGCTTGCGCTCGCCGAGGTCTACGAGGTCGCGACCTTTTATGCGCATTTCGATGTGGTGAAGGAGGGCGGGACCCCGCCGCCCGCGGTGACGGTGCGGGTCTGCGACTCGCTATCATGCGCACTCAAGGGCGCAGAGCGGCTCTTCGCCGAATTGCCGAACCGGCTTGGGCCGGGGGTGCGCGTGGTGCGCGCGCCTTGCATGGGCGCCTGCGACCGCGCGCCGGTTTGCGCGGTCGGTCACGTTCAGGTCATGCAGTGCGATAGCGGCAAAGTAGCCGCCGCCGCAGCGCAGGCGCTGCATCCGCACGTCTATCCAACCCCGACGCCGTTTGACGTGTATTGCCGCGACGGTGGCTATGCGCTTCTCACGTCGTGCCTCTCCAGCAAGCGCAGCCGCGACGAGATCATCAAGATCGTCAGCGACGCCGGATTGCGTGGCCTCGGCGGCGCCGGCTTTCCCACCGGCCGCAAATGGTCGCTGGTCCGCGCCGAACCGGCGCCTCGGCTGTTCGCGGTCAACGGCGACGAAGGCGAGCCCGGAACGTTCAAAGATCGATTCTATCTCGAACGTGATCCGCATCGATTCATCGAGGGCATGCTGATCGCGGCCTGGGTGGTCGAGGCCGCGGACACGTATCTTTACCTCCGCGATGAATATCCCGAAGTGCGTCTTCTCCTTGCCCAGGAGATCGCCAAAGTGGAGCAGGCGGGGCTCTCAAAGCACACCAAGATTCATCCGCGTCGCGGCGCCGGCGCTTATATCTGCGGCGAAGAATCCGCGATGATCGAATCGATCGAAGGCAAGCGCGGCCTGCCGCGGCATCGCCCGCCCTATGTTGCCCAGGTCGGCCTGTTCGGCCGGCCCACGCTCGAACAGAATGTCGAGACGCTGTTCTGGGTGCGCGACATCGTCGAGCGCGGGGCCGATTGGTTCACCTCGCAAGGCCGGCACGAACGCAAAGGTTTCCGCAGCTTCTCGGTGTCCGGTCGGGTGAAAAATCCAGGCGTCAAGCTCGCGCCGGCTGGCATAACCGTTCGCGAGCTGATCGACGAATTCTGCGGCGGCATGGCCGATGGCCACCGTTTCAAGGGCTATTTGCCGGGTGGCGCCTCCGGCGGCATTTTGCCGGCGTCCATGGCCGATATTCCGCTCGATTTCGGTACGCTGGAAAAGTACGGCTGTTTCGTTGGGTCGCACGCGGTTGTGATCCTGTCCGACCAGGACGATATGAAGGCAGTGGCGCTTAACCTGATGAAGTTCTTCGAAGACGAGAGCTGCGGCCAATGCACCCCCTGCCGGGTCGGCACCGAAAAGGCGGCGCAGCTGATGGCCAAAGGCCCGTGGAATACGGCGCTGCTCGATGAATTGTCGGTGCTGATGCGCGATGCGTCGATTTGCGGATTGGGCCAGGCGGCGCCGAACCCCTTGCTGTGCGTGCTAAAGTACTTTCCGGATGAACTGACCCAGCCGCTGGGACATTGGTAATGCAAGGTCTGCACCATGAGCGATAGCAACAAACCAAAAGCTGTGGGCCAGGGTCACGAGGCTTCCGCCGAGACTTTCACGATCGACGATCGCGAGATCGATATCCGCGCCGGCGAGAGCATTTTCCGCGCGGCGCGCCGGCTCGGCATCAAGCTGCCGCATCTGTGCTATTCGCCCAAGCCCGGCTACCGGGCCGACGGCAATTGCCGCGTCTGCATGGTCGAGATCGAAGGCGAACGGGTGCTCGCGGCAAGCTGCATTCGCACGCCGTCGCCCGGCATGAAGGTGCACACGCAGACCGATCGCGCCAAGACCGCGCGCAAAATGGTGACCGAACTCCTGCTCACCGACCAGCCGGCGCGCGAGGTGGCGCACGATCCGGATTCCGAGTTGTGGAAGGTCGCGACGCGGCTGGAGCTCGCTCAGGGCCGCTTCCCGCGCCGCGACACGCCTGGGCCCGATCGTTCCCACCCGGCGATGGCGGTCAACCTTGACGCCTGCATCCACTGCAATTTGTGTGTGCGCGCTTGCCGCGAAGTCCAAGTCAACGACGTGATCGGCATGGCGGGCCGCGGCCACGGCGAGAAAATCGTGTTCGATTTCGATGACCCGATGGGCGCTTCCACCTGCGTCGGCTGCGGGGAATGCGTGCAGGCGTGCCCGACAGGCGCGCTGATGCCGGCGACGCTGGTCAACGAGTGCAATGTCTATCGTGCCAAGCCCGATCGCGCGGTCGACAGCGTCTGTCCCTATTGCGGCGTCGGCTGCCAGCTCACCTATCACATCAAGGACGACAAGCTCCTTTATGTCGTTGGTCGCGATGGGCCGGCAAACGAGAACCGGCTCTGCGTGAAGGGCCGCTTCGGCTTCGATTACGTCCACAATCCGCAGCGGCTGTTAAAGCCGATGATCCGCAAGGACGGCGTGCCGAAAATTCCGCACGAACAGATCGACCCGTCGAATCCGTGGACGCATTTTCGCGAGGCGAGCTGGGACGAGGCGCTCGATCGCGCCGCGGCCGGCTTGAAGAAGATCCGCGATCGCGACGGGCCGCGGGCGCTTGCCGGGTTCGGCTCGGCCAAGGGCTCGAACGAAGAAGCTTATCTTTTCCAAAAGCTGGTCCGCACCGGCTTCGGCACCAACAATGTCGATCATTGCACGCGGCTGTGTCACGCCTCGTCGGTCGCCGCCTTGATGGAAGGCGTCGGCTCGGGCGCAGTATCGGCGACGTTCAACGAGTGCAAGAACTCCGAAGTGATTTTTGTGATCGGCGCCAATCCGACCGAAAATCACCCGGTTGCGGCGACTTATTTCAAGCAGGCCGCCAAGCGCGGCGCGACGCTCATCGTCGCCGATCCGCGCGGCCAGGCACTCAAGCGCCACGCGACCCACATGCTGCAATTCAAGAACGGCACCGACGTGGCCATGCTCAACGGCATGCTCAATACGATCGTGACCGAAAAGCTTTACGACCAGCAATACATCCAGACCTATGTCGAAGGCTTCAAGCAGTTTGCCGAGAGCATCAAGGATTACACCCCGGAGGAAATGGCGCCGATCTGCGGCATCGAGCCCGACATCATCCGAACCGTGGCGCGCAAATTTGCCCGCGCCAAATCGGCGATCATCTTTTGGGGCATGGGAATTTCCCAGCATACCCACGGTACCGACAATGCGCGGTGCCTGATCGCGCTGTCGCTGATCACCGGCCAGATCGGCCGCCCGGGCACGGGGCTGCACCCCTTGCGCGGCCAGAACAACGTCCAAGGCGCGTCCGACGCCGGTCTCATTCCGATGTTCTTCCCGGACTACAAATCAGTCGAAGACCCGCAAATCCGCGCCCGCTACGAAGACGCCTGGGGCATCAAGCTCGATCCAAAGAAGGGCCTCACCGTCGTCGAGATCATGAATGCCGTGCATGCCGACGTGATCAAGGGCATGTACATCATGGGTGAAAATCCGGCGATGTCGGACCCCGATCTCAATCACGCGCGCGAGGCGCTGGCCCATCTCGAGCATCTCGTCGTGCAGGACCTGTTCCTCACCGAGACCGCCGTTTACGCCGACGTCGTGCTGCCGGCCTCGGCCTGGCCGGAAAAGGATGGCACCGTCACCAACACCAACCGTCAAGTGCAGATGGGACGCCAGGCGCTGCCGCTGCCGGGCGACACACGGCACGATTGGTGGCTGATCCAGGAACTCGGCCGCCGCATCGGGCTGCCCTGGAACTATGGCGGGCCGGACGAGATCTACACGGAGATGGCGTCGCTGATGCCTTCTCTCGACAATATTTCCTGGGAACGGGTGCAGCGCGAGAGCGCGGTGACTTATCCGGCGGATGCGCCGGACCAGCCAGGCCGCGCCGTGGTGTTCGAGAAAGGCTTCCCGCGGCCGGGCGGCTTCGGCAAGCTGGTCGCGGCCAAACTGCAACCGCCCGATGAGACGCCGAACGAGGAATATCCATTCATCCTCACGACCGGCCGCCAGCTCGAACATTGGCATACCGGCGCCATGACGCGCCGGGCTGCGACGCTGGACGCCTTGGAGCCGAGCGCCGTCGCCTCGGTGTCGCGCGGCACCATCGAAAAACTCGGCATCAAACCGGGCGATCCGATCCGGGTGTCGACCCGCCGCGGCGTAGTCGAACTGGCGGCGCGCCAGGACGACGCCATTCCCGACGGCGTGGTCTTCATTCCATTTGCCTATGTCGAAGCCGCTGCCAACTTGCTGACCAATCCGGCGCTCGATCCGTTCGGCAAGATTCCGGAATTCAAATATTGCGCTGCCCGCGTCGAGGCGGTCGATGCGGCGACAAAGGTGGCAGCGGAGTAGGGCCAGCCTCGAAGGATGAACGGCCGTAGCCGTCACCCTTCGAGGCCCGCTGCGCGGCCACCTCAGGGTGACGGAAAACTTATTTCTTCTTTTCCTTGAAATACGCCTCGACCGGTCCGGTGAGCTTGATGGTCAGCGGATTGCCATGGCGATCCTTGGTCTTGCCCACCTCGACCCGGATCCAGCCTTCGCTGACGCAATATTCGCTGACGTTGGTTTTCTCGGTGCCCTTGAAGCGTATGCCGACATCGCGCTCGAGCGCCTTGTCGTCATAATACGGACTGCGCGGGTCATTGGAGAGACGGTCGGGCGGCTGATTGGATTTGGCGGCCATGACACAAATAATCCGGTTCGAATCGCTTGTGCAACACCCTCTCAATCCGTCGGCGCGATATTAGCGTCCTTGCCGAGCTGCACCATGGCCGCGACGTCATCGGCGAAGAATCTTCCGAATTGTTCCGGCGTCATCGGCATGGGCTCGGCGCCGAGCTGCTGCAATCTCTCCCTGATCGCCGGTATGCTGAGCGCCGTGTTGATCTCGCGATTGAGCTTGGCGACGATCATCGGCGAAATCCCGGCTGGCGCCGAAACGCCGCCCCAGAACAGATATTCGGCGTTCGGATAGCCGGCTTCGGCGATGGTCGGGACTTGCGGCAATAATTGCGCGCGCTCCGGCGTCGAAACCGCAAGCGCGATCACCTTGCCTTGCTTGATTAGCGGCAATGCCGGTGCGATCGGCAGGAAATAAAAGTCGATCCGCCCCGTCATCAAGTCGGCCAAGGCCTCGACCGGCCCGCGGTATGGAATGTGCTGCACCTGCAGACCAGCGGCGAGGCGAAAACGCTCGCCGGCAATATGCGAGGCGGAGCCGATCCCGGCCGAGGCGAAATTGAGTTCGCCGGGCCGCGATTTGGCGGCCGCCACCAGCTCCGCCACGGTTTTGAAGCCTTTGTCCGGCGCGGCCACCAGCACGCTCGGTTGCGCAGTCAGCATCGCGATCGGTTCGAGATCGCGCAACTCATCATAGGGCAGCGAGCGGTGCAAAATGACCGCGGAACTCATCGAGGCGGAGCTCAAGAGCAGCGTGTAGCCGTCCGGTTCGGCGCGCACCACCGAGGCGACGCCGACGATACCGCCGCCGCCGGGACGATTCTCGACAACAAAAGCCTGCCCGACCTGTTGGCCGATCTGGTCGAACACCAGCCGCGCCACGATGTCGTTGGCGCTGCCGGCGGAAAACGGGCTGATCACCAGCACCGGACGGGTTGGCCACTCGTCCTGCGCGAGGGCAGGGCGGGCAAGCCCTATTGCCGCCAGCACCGCGACAAACACAAAGTGATTTGTCGATCGCAGCTTCATCATCGCGCCATTGTGATATGAACGGCGGCTGCCCGCCAGCCCGATCCCGGGTGCGGATTTCACCGGCGCACCGATCCAGGCTACACTTGGCGCATGTCCCTTGCTGCCGATTCCTCAACTGTCTCGAGTCCTTCCCGCGCCCGCCACGACTGGACGCGGGCCGAGATCGGCGCGTTGTTCGACCTGCCGTTTCCCGAATTGATCTTTCGCGCGCAAAGCATCCATCGCCAGCACTTCGATCCGGCCGCGGTGCAGATTTCCACGCTGCTGTCGATCAAGACCGGCGGCTGCCCGGAAGATTGCGCCTATTGCCCGCAGAGCGCGCATTACCGGACCGGTGTCGATGCCGAAAAACTCATGACGCTCGATACCGTGCTCGCGCAAGCGCGCTCCGCAAAGAATGCCGGTGCCAGCCGGTTCTGCATGGGCGCGGCGTGGCGTTCGCCCAAAGACCGCGACCTTGAGCACGTGTGCGAAATGGTCGAGGCGGTCAAGGCAGTGGGTCTCGAGACCTGCGCCACGCTTGGCATGCTGACCGGTGCGCAAGCGCACGCTCTCAAGCGCGCGGGCCTCGATTATTACAACCACAACCTCGACACCTCTCCGGAATTCTACGGCGAGATCATCACCACGCGCGTCTACCAGGACCGGCTGGAAACCCTCGAGCATGTGCGCGACGCCGGCATCCACGTCTGCTGCGGCGGCATTGTCGGTATGGGCGAGACCCGCGCCGACCGTGTCGGCATGATCGCGGCGCTCGCTTCGCTTCCGGTACATCCGGAATCGGTGCCGATCAACATGCTGGTTCGCGTCGCCGGTACGCCGCTTGCCGCCGCGGCGCCGCTCGATCCGCTCGAATTCGTCCGCACCATCGCGGTGGCCCGCATCACCATGCCGCGCTCGGTGGTGCGGCTCTCCGCCGGCCGCGAAGACATGAGCGAAGAGACGCAGGCGCTCTGCTTTGTCGCCGGCGCCAATTCGATCTTCTACGGTCCCAAGCTTCTCACCACCGGAAATCCGGAGCGCGACAGCGATCGCGTGCTGATGGACAAGCTCGGCTTGAGGCCGATGCATAGCGACTCAGCGTTCGCTCGCTAACCCGAAATCCAACGCCAGGGATACTTATCAATGCGTGCAGCATTTTCGATCATTCGCGTTTGTTTAATGGCGGTCGCCATCGGCGCACTCTCGGCAGCGGCGCTCGGCGAAGGGTTTGACGACACGCTCAGCCGTGACGCCGTGCTGCGCGATCCGGAAATTCCTGCGCTCGGCAATCCGCAAGGCGACCTGACCGTGGTCGAATATTTCGACTATCAGTGCCCATATTGCAAAAAGCTCGCGCCGGAAATTGCGCAAGTCGTTCGCGAAGACGGCAAAATCAGGCTGGTGCTAAAGGACTGGCCGATCTTCGGCGCGGTTTCGAAGTCGGCTGCGCAATTGGCCTTGGCGGCCAAATACCAGAACAAATATGAAGAGGCGCATGACGCGTTGATCGGCGCCAAGGAGAAATTGAGCGACGCCAACATTCCAGAGCTTCTGACCAAGGCCGGCGTCGATGTCGAGAAAGCCAAGCAGGACCTGCTGGCGCACCAGAAAACCATCGAAGACCTGTTGGTCCACAACAACGCCCAGGCCGATGCCTTCGGCTTTCAGGGCACGCCCGGATTCATCGTCGGTTTCTTCCGTGTGCCGGGCGTGGTCGAGATGAAAGTGTTCAAGCAGATCATCGCTGACGCGCGGGCGGCGGCGAAGAAGCGCAAAACCTGATCGCTTCCGAATAGGCGACTAGATCCCGGCGGCGCCGCCATCGGCGCGTGGATCGTGCGCGCCTTCGCAGGTGCCGTCCGGATGCAGCACCACGGCGCCGGCATGGCCCATGACGTCGGAGTGCGGCTCCGCCAGCAGGTCGATGTCGTGGCCGGCAGCGGCAAGCGCCTCGACGAGGTTCTCATCGAAACGCGGTTCGAGGCGCAGCGAGGTGCGCGCCGCTCCCCACGTGCGCCCGAGCACCCAGCGCGGCCGGTCGAGCGCTTCCGCCAGCGGCTCGCGAAAATCCACATGGCGGGTGAAGACCGCGCTTTGCGTTTGCGGCTGACCGTCGCCGCCCATGCAGCCATAAGCCATGATGCGGCCGTCCTGGAGGGCGGCGAGCGCGGGATTAAGGGTGTGGAACGGCAGCCGGCCCGGCGCCAGGTAATTGAGCGCACCCGACTGCAGCGAAAAGCTTGAACCGCGATTCTGCATCAACAGGCCGGTGCGCGGCAGCACGCAGCCGGAGCCGAATTCCCAATAAAGCGATTGGATGTAGGAAACGACCAGGCCGGAAGTGTCGGCGGCGCCCATCCAGATCGTGTCGCCGGCGTTCGATGCGAGCGGCCAAGGGGCCGCCTTGCGGCGATCGATTTTCATCGCCTCGCCGGCGAGGTAACGCTCTTCAAGCACCCGCTGCAACGAATGCGATAGATAATTCGGGTCGGTGATCAGGCGGTCGCGCATCCGCAACGCGCGCTTGGTCGCTTCGACCAGGCCGTGAACGTGATCGAAGCTCTCTGCCGCGGTCACGTTGAGACGCGCGAACAAAGCCAGGATCATCAGCGAGACCGCGCCCTGGGTCGGCGCGTCGGTATTGTAGAGCGTTCCTGATGCCAGGTTGACCCGCAGCGGTTCGGCGAGCGCGGCCTGGTAGCGCTCGAGGTCGGCCCGGGCGAGCGGGCTGCCAATGCCCTCGAGATCGGCGGCGCTCTCGCGTGCGACATCGCCGCGATAGAAATCTTCAAGCCCGGCATGGCTCAGATGTTCGAGCGTACCGGCGAATGCCTCCTGCTTGAGGAGCGTGCCGACTTCCGGGACCTTGCCGTCGACCAGAAATTGCGCGGCAAATCCGGGCACATCTTTGAGGGTCGCGAACTGCTCATTCGTCAATCGCGTTTGGCTACGGGTCACGACATAGCCGTTGCGCGCCTGCGCAATCGCGGGCGTGAGCAGGACTTTGAGCGGCAATTTTCCACCATGTGCCTGCGCGGCCTCGTGCGCGAGAATCCAGCCGCCGACCGCGCCGGGCACGGTAAGCGCCGCGAGCGGGCCGCGGGTCGGCATGCTTTCGTGGTCGCGATAAAGCTCGGGCTTGGCTTGGAGCGCCGCCGGGCCCGCCGCCATGATCGTGCGGACGCGTCCGGACGGCTCGCGGACGATCCAGAAACCGTCGCCGCCGAGATGGGTCATATGCGGATAGACGGCGGCGATCGAGGCGGCCATGGCCAGCATGGCTTCGATTGCATTGCCGCCTTCGGCGAGGATGGAGCGGCCGGTTTCGACTGCGGCAAAATGCGGCGCGCAGACCACACCACGGCGGTGCCCGGCGCTGTGCAGGCTCACTGGGTTGGCCATTCAATTCACCGGCGCGGCAGACCCGGCAAAGCCGCGTTTGCGCAACAGCGCATCGGCGCTCGGCAAGCGCCCGCGGAATGCCTTGTAGGCGTCGGCCGGATCCTGCCGGTTGCCGGCGGCATAGACGCAGTCGCGCAGCCGTTTCGCGGTGGCGGGATCGAAAATGTCGCCAGTCTCCTCGAAGGCGGCAAAAGCGTCGGCATCGAGCACTTCCGACCACATATAGCTGTAATAGCCGGCCGCATAGCCAGCGCCAGCGAAGATATGGGCAAAGTGCGGCAAGCGATGCCGCATCACGATTTCGTCCGGCATGCCGATGCGGCCGAGGCTTGCCGCTTCGAAGGCGCGCGCATCAAGCGGCGGATCGCCCGGAGCGGGCGGCGGCAGCGCATGCAAATCGAGATCGGTCTCGGCGCAGGCGATGTATTCGACCGTGGCGAAACCTTTGTTGAAATTGCGCGCGGCGACCAGCCGGGCCAGCAATTGCTCGGGCATCGGCGCGCCGGTCTGGTAATGCAAGGCGAAGCGCCGCAACAATTCCGGCTGCTCCAGCCAGTGCTCGAACAATTGTGACGGCAGCTCGACAAAATCGGTGGCGACATTGGTGCCGGCGATCATCGGATAGGTCACCGAAGAAAGCAGGCCGTGCAGCGCATGGCCGAATTCATGGAACAGCGTGCGCGCGTCCTCGAAGCTCAGCAACGTCGCCTCGCCGGCAGGCGCCTTGGCGAAATTGCAGACATTGACGATGAAGGGCGCGACATCGCCGGCGAGCTTGTGCTGGTCGCGCAGCGAGGTCATCCAGGCGCCGCTGCGCTTTGACGGCCGCGCAAAATAATCGCCGAAGAACAGGCCGATCGGTTCGCCATTGGCGGCCGATACCTGCCAGACCCGCACATCCGGATGCCAAACCGGCACGTCCGGAAGCGGCGTGAAGTTCAAGCCGAACAGGCGGCTGGCCGTGTAGAACGCCGCCTCGATCATGCGGTCAAGACCGAGATACGGCTTGATGGCGGCTTCGTCGAAATCGCAGACGCGCCGGCGAAGCTTTTCGGCATAGTAGCGCCAGTCCCACGGTTCGAGCCTGAAATTGCCGCCGTCCTCCTGGATCAGCGCCTGCATCGCGTCGCGGTCGGCGAGCGCGCTGGCGCGTGCCGGCCGCCACACTTTGTAGAGCAGATCGCGCACCGCCCCCGG
>Ga0306920_100009569_pt1 | contig 12943 bp, 11 predicted proteins | sample flu12Cox44000170_FD_204666 | JGI IMG/M metagenome (GOLD analysis project Ga0306920, IMG submission 204666) | Lab enrichment of tropical soil microbial communities from Luquillo Experimental Forest, Puerto Rico - flux4day.12C.oxic.44.000.170 (v2)... | ecosystem: Environmental > Terrestrial >...
GCTATTCGAATCGAAACGTGAAAGGGACAAAGCCCCATTCAACTCACCATCAAAATCGACACCATAGTCGCAAACATTTTCATTGGCCTTGGCAGCATCACAAATGATCTTGAGCGGCCTTGACGGGCGGCTCGCCCGCAGGTGACCCTCTCACAAATCGCGAAATTGTATCTGCTTAGCAATCTCTTGAGAGTTTGACTCAGAAACTCAAAGAAATCATCGCGCGGAGGCCACGGTGGTAAGGAATAAGAATTGAATCTAAAAGAGGAAGCATTTTCTGCATGGAGTTGCCGCGGCGCGGCCTCACGGACCAAAAACCTTTATCAAGTGCATCATTTAAAAGCCAAAACTGCATTTTTCTCCACCGTGCCCACCGTGCCCACCGTGCGATGCTCCTCTTCTTCGCTGGTCGATTGTGGAACTCGCTGGACCCCGTCATCTAAGACCCCTTTGTAGTGAAGACCTTTTGATACCGGTCTTGGATTTATGCGCCTTGGCGGACCGTCAACGGGCCCAGTAGTGAAAGACCGGTTAGCATACGCCTAACTAAGCGGCTAATCGTCGAACTCGTAGTCCTCCTCGAGGCCGTAGCCTTAACTGACTGTGACGCGACTCACCCAAGGCCAAAGAGTGCACCTTGGTTCCGGAGCCAAAGGCTCTGGCAATTCAAGTTCGAGTTCGGACAAGTTCGAGTTTTAAGATTTGGCACCGCAAGCCGATGGACAGCGAGAACAAAATTGCCGTTATTTATCATTCGCATAACGGCTAACGTTGAGAAATCCTCAGAAGGTCATATCTGCTCTGCTTTCCAGCCGAACGGGAACCGGGGCGACCAAACAACGTCGCCGGCTTCCGAGGCGGCCCATTTTGGAAGTCCGCAATGAAAGCATCTGCCACCAAATAAGCTTCGGAAGAATGCCGCCTTGAAAAAGGATTGCCTGCAGCGGGGACACTTCCAGTTTGCCAAACACGCGGCAAGAAAAAAATAGAGCACGAAGGTCAGCGCGAATGCAAACGGCGGGATGAGAAAGAGGAAACGTATTTCCAGCATGGCGACAAAGAAAAGAGAGAACACAAGCCTGCGCAGGTGTCGGTAGCACACCCACGTATGCACGTAATCTCGGTCAACATGCAGAGCTCTGGGTTCGATTTTTTCCAATCTTTTGAAGCAGAAATCCGACGAAATCTAAGAATTTATTTCATACGTGCGGCAATTTAGGTGCCTTTAAAGACCCCGTTCAACCAGGCGAAAATTCGTTGCGATCGAAGGCCGGCTGCTTTTGGCTCGCAGCAAAGATCCGCGCCATCTGAGGCCGAGAATTTGATGAGCGCCTTTGGGCAGCCCAAGGCGTCGTAGAGTTGTTTGGATTGGCCCGGCCATTGCAGCTCTCCTTCTGACTCAGTCACAAGCGTCGGACATCGAATTTGAGCGGCTACGCCGCTCAGCTTATACGCCTGGATCGCCTTGAATGCCTGGTAAGGGGAATTGGTGCCGAATGGAAGCATCCGAAGCGCGAGCGCAAATGCCGCGTGGGGATTGTACCTGAGTCCAACCCGAAGCAGAGCTTCGAATTTATCTTGACTGCCTTGGTCAAGGAGCCGGAGCAGGGGTTTTGGCAGCGATTGCGTCCATGCTGTCGATACGTCCCAGACTCCTGGGTCGGCGATACATGCCGCCAAACGACCTTCGAAGGCCGCAGCGCGCGCTGCCCAATACCCCCCCTGTCCGATCCCAAGGAGAGCAATTCGATCCGAATCGATGTCGCGTCGAATGAGGAGGTAATCAATCAGAGGCGATATGACTCGTTCCCAGTCGGGTCTGGCAACAAGATCTTGTTGGAGTCGGGCAGTCCCTTGGCCGGGTCCGTAAAAGGCATACACGTTATAACCGCGTTCAAGCGCCGGAGCGATTCCAAAGCTCCACGCAGTGGGCATCCCTCCGTCGCTCCAATTGGTCAGGATAACAAGAGGTCGCCGTTTTCCAGAGTCGTCGACCCGGAAGAAGTAACCTGGAAGAGTCGTCTTCTCGTAGGGGAATGGGAGCAAGTCCGCGCATGGATTGAGCAGCGCAGCTGCCTTTTCCCAGAGTTCCTGATGGCGGAGCCAATGAAGTTTAAAAGCATCTGGCGCGTTTGGGAGGTTAACGAAATACGTCGCGCAAAAGATATAACTCGCCGCGTGCATGTAGCACTCGCGCGCACTCGTATGATCGCCGGCCGCTTCCGCTTCCGACGCAATGTTTGACAGACGATCAGCCGCGACAGCCAGCGCACGAAATGCGCTCGTCCGATCGCCATCCACTATCTGGTCGGCTATCGCAAGGCAGGTCCCGACGTCTGCGCCTCGATGGTAGGTGCTGCCAAGCAAGAGCGAGAAAACGTAGTTGAACTGAAAATCCTCAAAGAGGCGAGACGGCTTGCGGCGAGCCAGGAAGCCGCCGCTGAATATAGGTGGCGTGACTGGAGCCAGACCCTGAGAGGGTGATGCCTCAGGAACCTGCTGCGATCTCGCAGTTGACGCAGAAGCAATCGCGCCGCCGGCCGCCAGAGCCGCAGTCGCTCTCAGAAATTCTCGCCTTTTCATTTCGACAGATCAGGCGCTCGCGTCGTTAAGTGTTCGGATCGAGCTGATTTTTGCCATAACGATATGTTAATCATCCTAAGCGACCGTCACCCGGCTTTGGGGTCAGCCCTGCTTCAACCGCGGCCGGAAAGATCTCCGCGATTTCCCCTTCTATCCGTAGCGATACAGATTTCTCACCGTCATGGTCCGTGGCGCCCCGATTGATGATTATGTAAGGGACTCCCCGGTTTGCGGCGGCTAATGGGAAAGAAGCCGCCGGGTAAACTGAAAGGGTCGAGCCCAGCGAAATGACCAGGTCGGCTCGCCGGCTCGCTTCGCTTGCCCGAGCTAGCACCTTCTGATCAAGAGCCTGTCCAAAGCTGATGGTCGCCGGTTTCAAAAAACCGCCGCAACGGCAAAGCGGCGGGCGCCGGTCCTGGCGAAACTGTTGAAAATGCGGTTCCGGATCGCCACGCCAACCGCACGTTTGGCATTCGACCAGCAGGTTTGTGCCATGTAATTCGATTAGAGTTTCCGGATGCGATCCAGCTCGCGTGTGCAATCCATCAATATTTTGTGTGAGAACAGCAGTTACCTTTCCAGCCTCCTCAAGTTTAACGATCGCGTGATGAATACGATTGGGTCGGGCGGCGCCAAGCGCGGGCCACGTTTCTAATTTGTATTCCCAATGTTCTATTCGAGCCGACTCCGAACTCATGAAGTCCTGGTAGTACACTGGTTTGCGCCTGCTCCAAATGCCGTCAGGCCCTCTGAAATCCGGAATTCCGCTCCCGGTCGAAATGCCGGCTCCCGTAAAGATTAAGATTTGGCGCGAGTCTCTGAGATAGTCAACCAGTGGCTCCCAATTTCTGTTCATGCCGAAAATTAGAGTTGCACCGGAGAGAGTCCGCAGAATCCTTGAAAAGCAGGCGCGGCCCGCTGGTTATTGACTGTTTTGCAATGACAAACTGAAAACCCGTAAGTTCTTTTCAACGATATCGGGCGCAAGGCGCTGGTACTCGACGCTGAGATAGCTTGGTTGAGTCGCAGCGTCACTTTTTACGTCCGATGAACCAAGCCCGAAGGATATTGCCTTGGTAATTTGCAACGAGTGATAAGCCTCGGCCCGCTTTCTGGCGGCATCTTCCCGTTGGTCCGTTTGCCGCTGCATCTCTTTTTCGACAAGGGTCTGGGTACGTGATTGTTCGAGGAGGGCATTGAAATCCACTCTCCCGTCTCCGATCACAGTGATGGCCGGAAGATCGATCGCTTTCGTCAGATCTTTGGAATTTCTTTCGCGATCAGCCGGTTTTACTTCGCTCAGGGCCAGTTTGAAAGAGCCTTCGCGTGATTGAATGATCATCGCCGAAGAGTCCCTACTCAACACCTGAACGTCATGAAAAGTTTGCCCGCCCGTGGTAGTGAGATCCTCAGCGCGCAACGAAGGAAAAATCAGAGCGAAGGCAAAGAAGGCTTCAATGAAATTCAGCCCGGTGCGAGCCCGTTCACCGCACACCCAACTGAACAAATCCTTTTGCACGTGAGGATCTTAAATGCGAATCGAATCTTGAACCAGCCAAAAAATGAATAGCCGAATTTCAGTGCAGAAAGTCGATATTACCAAATTGCGCGTGGATGCGATAGTCAACGCTGCAAATTCCTCGTTGCTTGGCGGAGGTGGAGTGGATGGAGCAATTCACCGAAGTGCCGGCCCCGAACTACTGGAGGAATGCCGCACGTTGGGAGGCTGTAAAACCGGCGAAGCGAAAATTACGAGAGGATACAGACTGCCGGCAAAATGGGTCATCCACACTGTTGGCCCAATTTGGCGCGGAGGAGGAAATCAAGAACATCTCCTTCTAGCCAAATGCTATCAATCCTGCTTTGATCTAGCATCTAAATCTGGAATCAGGAGTTTAGCGTTTCCGGCGATAAGCTGTGGGGTCTACGGTTTTCCAATCGAGGAAGCTGTCGAGATTGCCTGTCGGGAAACAGAAGCCGCCCTACGATCGAATGAGGACTTTCAGACAGTCATCTTTGCCTGTTTTGGGGACGAGGTCTTTTCCGCGTACCAATCGCGCCTGGATCGCTTGAAGGAATAATTTTCCGTCAGCCCCTTGGCTCCAATACTCGTTCCTCACTTGGAGAGCTGCCGTCCCGAGTGTGTATCACAACCTGTGACTGAGGCGCGCGAAAAACTTGGAGGGGGCTGCTTGTGCCTCCCGGAGCTTTGGCAATGCCCTACGAAGGACTCTGTTCGCCTCGTTAATGAGGGCGTCGCAAGCAACGCCCCACCGCGGGCGGGGACGCCCGCGCCACGATGTGGGAGGGGCGTCCCCGCCCGTCAAATTGCCGAAACGGCTTGGAAAGTGTCCATACTCCAGAGCGCCTCGGAGAGGCGCTTTGAAAATAGGCCGGCGCTTCAGCGCCGGTAGCCGGTATTCCAATACAAGCAAGGATCCCCGTCCCGGAGGGCCGGGGTGAAAACGCAGGAATAAGAAAAAACATATTTACATGTTGTTATTTTCTTGATTCGATAAGTTTCGCGATGCCCGACACCTTTTGCTCGGTTTGGATCCATTATGTTTTCAGCACAAAAAACCGCGAACCTTGGTTGGTTCCCGCGGTTCGAGCTAGGCTCTGGCCGTATTTTGGGGCCATCGCACAGCAGTGCGATTCGATGCCTAAATGTATTGGAGGCGTATCGGATCATGTTCATCTGCTCCTTTCAGCGTCAAAAACCTTCTCCACCGCTGAACTCGCGAGACGCCTCAAAGCGGGATCTTCTTACTGGATTCATGAGACCTTCCCCGAGCTTAGGGCATTTGGCTGGCAGGCCGGTTATGGTGCTTTCAGCGTTGGCGTTTCTCAACTAGCTGACACAGTCGCTTACATCTCCGGCCAGGAAGAGCATCACCGTACAAAGAGCTTCCGAGAGGAATACGTCGGTTTTCTCAGGAAACACGGCTACCCGGATCATTTATTAACCGCCCCGTTCACCCCGACCCTCCGGGACGGGGCCGATTTAAAATCGTAAGAAACCGGCGCTGAAGCGCCGGCCTATTTTCTGAGCGCCCCTCCCGACTTCGCCAAGGCTTCGTCGGGCAGGCCGGGGCGCCGCGGCGCCGAGGGACCGGACGCCCTCCAGAAACAATACCACCCTGGGATGGATCCGTCCCAGAGTCGGGACGCCGAACGGGAACCTGGACCGTTCGCGCACCACGAGAGATGAAACGAGCACTTCACAGGAGGCGTTCGGTCGAGGGCGATCCGCAGTCGCGACAAAATTGTGCGAGACGACCTATATTTGGTATAAAACTTGCTTTCAAATGCCCCACAAAAACACGATGAACCGGACCCTATCTGTCGTTGTGGCCTGCCTCATTACTGTTCTTGTCCTTAGCGCTTTTTCTCCTAGTCAAGCGCTTCACTACCGGCTCGCCAGCGATCCGGCACTGAAGGGCAAAGGGCGGGATGGAGAATGCATGGATTATGCAATCGCACTCTCTTCGAAGCTTGCAGCGAACGGTATCCATGGTCGGCTCATCTTTTATCGATGGCATATTCGCGATACCGCTATTAACGGCAGTCACGTTCTCGTGATGTATCACCTTCCCGACGCTACCGAGTGGATTGTCGATAATGAGATTCCGCATCCCAAAAGCGTTCCGCCGGACGCAAGCCCGATGCAGCTCGTTTACTTGTTGGCCAGCCACCAAAATGATCCCGTCGACGTGGAACTTCAGGACGGATTGAATCGACTCAGCTTCTTTTGAATCTTGTCTTTCTTCGGAAAGACTACGTACCTACTGATGGCGCATGTTCACGTCGGCTTCGCGCAACGCGGCCTCAGGGGTTGCCTGGCCGTCGGCCGCCGTCTGAAGAGCTGCTCCCATCACGGTGAAATAACGACCCATTTGCGGAATATTCGGCATCACCTCGCCGTGATCTACGCATGTCTGCAACTGTTGTAGTAAAGGGTTCTCACCGATCATTTTCTCACGCAGCGAGTTAAGTGCTGGAAGTCCGATCGGCCTGCCGTGATTCATGGCAGAGAGGCCCTCGTCCGTCAGCATGTAATGTTCGAGAAATTCTTTGGCGAGATCCTGGTTAGGGCTCGAACGATTGATGTAAGCCACGGAGACGCCCACAAATGGGCGCCCGAGATTACCATTGACCCCGGGCATCGGCGCCACGCCAAAATCGATGCCGCTCTTTACCAGGTTGGACCAGGCCCAGGGTCCCGAAATGATCATTGCCAGCTTCCCTTGCCCCATCTGATCTTCCACCGCGCTGTAAGATACGCTCTTGGGTAAAACTCCCGCGCGTACGAGCCCAATAATCTCCGAGAGTGCTTGAATGGCGCCGGGCGTCGCCAGCCCTGTATCCACTATGTTGTAACCTTTGCCGGTCTTCCCGAAAATGTAACCTCCTCCGCTTGCGAGAATCCCCCACGAGTAATAGGAGCTCTTGTAATCCCAAAGAATGGCCGACACGCCTGCGTGTTCTCTTTTGACAGTCTCATTGATCGATCCAAGCTCGGAAAGATCTGTGGGAGGAGGTACGCTAAGGAGTTTTTTGTTGTAAATTAAAGATACGGTTTCGACGGCGATAGGATATCCCCACACCTTTCCCTGATGGGAGACTGCCTCCCACCCCTTTGCCAGAAATTTATCGGAATATTCCTGGGATAGCTCAATCGGAGCGACCAATCCACCGTCCGCCCATTCTCCAAGTTTGTCGTGCGCCCACACAACGATGTCGGGACCTTTCGAGACCTGGGCCGCCATTCCGAAGCTATCTGTCAGTTTTTCCGGCGACTCGACTTTGAGTTTGACTCCGGAGTTGTCCGTAAACTTCTTTATGACGGCTTCCAGACTGTGACCTCGATCGGCATCCATCCAGATTAAAAGCTCTCCGTTCGTCCAGGCGTGGGCCGCGATTGCTGGTAACAGACTAGCCGCCGCGACTAACAACACAATTTTGCTCCATACAACTCTTTTCAGCGCGCCAGTTTCGGGTAGGAGGGAGCCGTTCGCCAAATCTCCGCAGCGCGCGTTTTGATTTGGTTTAGCCATGCAACAGCGATCATGCACCGTCTGCCGCGGAGAAGCGACATAATTGAATCGAGCTTCAGCAAATGTCTGAGGATTTGGTGATTGTTTTCGCTTCTTGACTATCTAGGAGTAACTTTATCTTATGCACAAAAGACCCCCCATTTTGCTGTTAGTTATACTGGTTCTCGCCAGTATGGGGCACGCCATCGCTCAGGGAAAGGTCCAACTGACGATCGAGAGCTGGCGCAACGATGACCTGAAAATTTGGCGCGATACGATCATTCCCGCCTTCACGAAAAAAAATCCGAATATTGAGGTCGTGTTCGCTCCGACGGCCCCGACGGAGTACAACGCCGTTTTGGGCGCCAAATTAAAGGCGGGTACTGCGGGGGATCTCCTGGCCTGCAGGCCATTCGATAAGTCTTTGGCAATCTATGATGCCGGCCAGTTGGTGCCTCTTAATGATTTGCCGGGGATGGAGAACTTCTCAGAAGTAGCCAAAGCCGCTTGGTCGACGGACGATGGCAAAACGACATTTGCGGTGCCGATGGCATCGGTCATCCATGGTTTTTTGTACAATAAAGCGATTTTCAAAGAGCTCGGACTCAAGGTGCCCGAGACCGAAAAGGATTTCCTGGCCGTACTGGATAAGATCAAAGCCAGTGGCAAATATTTTCCCCTGGTGATGGGGACTAAGGATCAGTGGGAGTCGGCCACCATGGGATACCAGAACATCGGGCCGACACTTTGGGGTGGGGAAGCAGGTCGCAAAGGCCTGCTGGATGGCACCGAAAAGTATAACCAAGGCGGTTTTCTGGCCGCCTTCGAGGCTTTGGCGAAGTGGAAGCCCTATCTGCCGCCAGGCTATCAGGCGCTCGCGTATCCCGATTCGCAGAATCTTTTTGCGCAGGGGCGCGGAGCAATCTATCCCGCCGGATCATGGGATATTGGAATTTTTCATCAAATGAATCCCAAACTGGAGATGGGCGCATTCAAACCCTACACATTTGAAGGCAAGCCCCAGAGCGTCATCGATGACCATCCTGATATCGCCCTGGGTCTCAACTCGGCGAGCAAGAATAAGGAGGCTGCTAAAACGTTCCTAGCCTGGGTGGCTTCGGATGAGTTTGCGCAGCTTTACGCGAATGCGCTTCCAGGGTTCTTTCCTTTGGCCAATGTAAAATATTCCTTGCAGGATCCGGTTGCGGAGGAGTTCGTGAGTTGGCGCAAGGACGGCCCGACCTCGTTCCGCTGCTCTTATCAGATTCTTTCTCGCAACGCGAATCCGAACAACGAAAACGACCTTTGGAATGCGTGCGCTCAAATCCTGAATGGAACGGAGACTCCGCAGCAGGCGGCTGATTCCGTCCAGAAGGACCTGGCCTCCTGGTACAAGCCTCAGCAGAGCAACTAGAAAGCGGCCGCCGCCTCTGTAGTTTGGACATTTGGAAGACCGAGATCGTGCTCCGTAGGAGCAAAATCTTTATAGTTATCGGTATCCAAATCGCGCTAAACTCCGTAGGAGCGGCATATTATGGCCAACACCTACACACAGATTTGCATCCCTATCGTTTTCGCGGTGCAGGGGCGGCAGAATCTGATTCGGCGCGAGCACAACGATGAACTGCAAAAGTAGATGCCGCTCCTACGGAGCTGATCGCATGTTCCAGGCCCGTTACTATAAAGATTTTGCTCCTACGGAGCGTGCCTGGCCCCCTAGAAATGTCCAGACTCCAGAGGCGGCCCTGCCTGTCTTGAAAGGCTTGACATGAACCTGCGCTGTGCGGAACACGGTGGGCTCCGATGCTGAATCATCGAAAATTACGCATCCATGTTTGGGTATTTCTTGCGCCGGCTGTGTTGATCTACACGGCGTTCATGATTTATCCGCTGCTCGATTCTCTTTGGTTATCCGTGAACAATGAAGCCCCCGGCGCCGGCCAGTCGTTTGTCGGTTTCCAGAACTATTTCACTCTCTTGATGCGTGAACTGTGGTCCAAGCCCTTTTGGAATTCCTTCAGGAACAACATCTTATTTTTTGTGATCCACATGGTTGTGCAAAATCCGGTAGGGCTCTTTCTCGCGGCGCTGCTCAATATGCGAATCCGCGGGAGCTGGATATATCGGACGGCGATTTTCGTTCCGACTATTCTTTCGGTGGTCATCGTAGGTTTTGTGTGGAAGCTGATCTTGAATCCGGCATGGGGTATTTCCCGGAGCCTGCTTCAAATGATCGGTTTGGGCGCGTTCGACAGCCCATGGCTTGGACTGGAATCAACGGCCCTGGTCACTCTGTCGCTGATTTCGGTCTGGCAGAACATCGGGATACCGATGTTGCTCTTCCTGGCGGCCCTGATCCGCATCCCGGATGATTTGATAGAGGCCGCCAGGGTCGACGGGGCTGGTGGCTGGAAAATCTTCTGGCGTATTCAGCTTCCCCTGATCTTGCCCGCAGTCGGCATAGTTTCGGTGTTGACCTTTGTAGGAAATTTCAACGCATTCGAACTGATTTATGCAACCCAGGGAGCTCTCGCCGGACCAAATTTTGCTTCAGATATTCTTGGCACATTCTTCTTTCGAACGTTCTTTGGCTATCAGCTGCAACCTGCTGACCCCTTCATGGGTTCCACGATCGCCGGTATAATGCTTCTAATCATTCTGACCGGCGTAATTATTTACCTTTATGGTTGGCATCGCCGCATACAGCAGGTTCGATATTGAGGGCTTCGAAAGCTTTCAGGCTAAAGCAGCCCCCGCGGAGTAGCAACTATGCCGATGATGAATAACTCCCGGCCACTTAAAGCCATCGCAGCTCATACCGCGCTTCTGCTCTATTCTGCGCTGGCGCTTTTGCCTGTTCTCCTCATTATTTCTAACTCATTCAAAGATCGGCTCTCCATTTTCAGCCAGCCGTATGCGTTTCCGACTGCTGAAACCTTTACCTTGGACGGATACAAGACGCTTTATACGACGGCTCGTTTTGATCTGTTTTTTGTTAACAGTTTTCTGGTGACCGCTAGTTCTCTGGTTCTGATCCTTTTCTGCAGCTCGATGGCAGCGTTCGCGCTCTCCGAATACAAATTCCGGTTCAATGCTTTAGCCGGTCTCTATCTCGCCATCGGCATTATGGTCCCGATAAGGCTTGGGACGGTCGGTATTTTGCGAATTATGGTGGGCCTTCACCTCGTCAATACGCTTTGGTCCCTGATTCTTGTTTACACGGCGCAAGGAATTCCACTGGCCGTATTTATCTTGACGGCGTTTATGCGCCAGCTGCCAAAGGACCTCACAGATGCGGCCCGCATCGACGGTGCAAACGAATACCATATTTACCTGCTTATCCTTCCCCTTGTTCGGCCGGCTATCGGCTCAGTGCTCGCCATTTCAATGATACCGATCTGGAATGATTTGTGGTTCCCCCTTATTCTTTCGCCGGGCGAAGCGACCAAAACGCTGGTGCTGGGAGCACAGGCGTTCCTGGGCGAGTTTATGAACGATTATAATGCGGTGCTTGCAGCCTTGACGTTGGCAATTCTTCCGCCGGTCATTCTTTACCTGGTTTTTGCGCGCCAGCTCGTCCGTGGGATAACGGCAGGCGCTGTCAAATAAAAGGAATTTATGCGAGTCGGAATCGTTGGCGCGGGAACGATGGGCGCAGCTCACGCAGCAGCGTGGCGCTCGACAAAAGCGCGGTTGATTGGCTGTTCATCCGCGCACCAGTCTCAAAGCGATCAGCTGGCTTGGCTTCACGGAATCCGCAGTTACAGGGCTTTCACCGATCTGCTTCAGGAGGTCGATATTGTTGATATCTGCACACCCACCGCGACCCATAGATCGATGGTCCTGGAGGCTGCGCATGCGGGGAAGCATGTGCTCTGCGAAAAGCCTGTAGCCCTTCGGCAAGAGGATGCCGAAGCGATGGTCCGAGCCTGTGAGGGGGCAGGAGTTCGATTCTTCGTGTGCATGGTCGTGCGCTTTTTCCCGCAATATCGGCTGGCGAAAGATCTGGTGAGCGAGGGTAAAATCGGCAACCTTACCGTGCTGCGGCTCAAAAGAGTTTCCTACCCTCCACGGAAGAAGGTCGAGAACTGGTATATCGATGAAACGCGATCGGGCGGGATGATTGTCGACCTGATGATTCATGATTTCGATTTCGCACGCTGGGTTGGCGGAGATGTCGAGCGGGTTTTTGCTCGGCGCAGCCAAAGCGATCAAGGGCCGGCGGAGTACGCTCAAGCGATTCTCCGATTTAAATCGGGTGCCATCGGTCTGATTGAAGGGGGCTGGGCCTATCCCCCTGGTGTGTTTCGGACCGGTTTCGATCTCTCCGGATCGGATGGGCTCATCGAATGGAATTCGGATCAACCAGGTCCTGTTGATGTTCTTCGCGCTCCCGGAGCCGCAAATGCCGCCGCTGTTGGTCTCCCGGTTTCTGGAATTGCCGAGGATCCCTACACGATCGAAATCTGTCACGCGTATGACGCGATTCGGACAGGAAAATCGTTCGATGTCACAGCTGAAGACGCGCTCCAATCGCTTCGAATCGCATTAGCGGCGCGAGAATCAATCAATACAAATCAGCCTGCAATACTCTGACAGACGAACGGCGAACGGCGAACGGTGAACGGTGAACAGCATGCGCATCGGAATACTCAGCTTCGATCATCTTCATGCCGAAATATATCGGGAGAATCTGAGAAACATTCCTGATGTTGAACTGGTAGGTTTTTCCCACGAGAAACTGGAGGAAGGAGCCGAATTTGCCAGAAGGTCCAGCTTAAATTGGTTCCGGAAATATAGCGAGCTTCTTGCGTCAAATCTCAACGGAGCGATCATTTGCTGCGAGACCGCCAGGCACCGTGAACTCGTCGAAGCGGCTGCAGAGGCCGGGTGCTGCATCCTGTGCGAGAAACCGATTGCGACAAACCTGGCCGATGCGAAAGCGATGCTTGACGCGTGCACGAGGCAAGGCGTGCATTTTATGACCGCATTCCCGATGCGTTTTGCATCTTCGGTTACTTCCTTGAGAGCGATGGTTCAAAAAGGAGACTTTGGAAAGGTTCTGGGAATCAATGGCATTAATCATAGCGAAATTCCCACGGGACACCGCACATGGTTTGGTAACCGCATGATGGCCGGAGGTGGTGCGGTGATGGATCATACCGTCCATCTCGTCGATTTGTTTCGCTGGATTTTCAACGTCGAAATCAGAGAGGTTTACGCTGAGATTAACACCCTTCTACGCGCGCCTCAGGTGGACGTCGACACGGCCGGGTTGATGTTGCTGACCTTTGCCAACGGATTGCAGGCCAGCATCGATTGCA
>Ga0306920_100009570_pt1 | contig 12943 bp, 1 predicted proteins | sample flu12Cox44000170_FD_204666 | JGI IMG/M metagenome (GOLD analysis project Ga0306920, IMG submission 204666) | Lab enrichment of tropical soil microbial communities from Luquillo Experimental Forest, Puerto Rico - flux4day.12C.oxic.44.000.170 (v2)... | ecosystem: Environmental > Terrestrial >...
AACGCGAATGTTTGGTATACGAATTCCAATCCCTATCGGTATTACGGCGACCCCATCGGAGGGCCACGCCCCTATACGTCTGCAAATCTTGGTACAGCCTTCGAAGATGCACTTTCGCTGTTGCGTTATCGCTACGCCGGCAGCCTGTTCACGCTGGCTCCAGCCAGCGCCACCCTTTTCGGAGGCGCCATACCGCGAGCCCAAGACATTCTCGGACACGATTACATCGATAACTACTCAGCCGGGCCGCCGATGACCGGCACTTGGTGGATGACAGGCCAGCCTGCTGACGCCGACTTGGCGCGGGTAGGAAATCCATGGGCCGGATCGGACAATACCAACCATTTCTTCACCGGCCAGGAACTATTCGATCCCGCAAAGATTCCTGGCAGCTTCGCAACGCACCTGCAACAAGCTGGTCGCGGGTCCAGCTCCTACGACCGTTATACGTTTTATCGCCTCCTTTCCGCACTCGGCACCGACACCGATTCAGCCTCCGACCTGGCAAAGATCAATCTGAACTACGACAACATCGCTCGAAGGAACGCTCAGGGCATAGCCAGCGCCACGAATTTCTACGAGTGGAATCCGACTGATTTCTTTACGAACACAGCCAATGCCTTGCTGGCGAATGCCGGCTATAAGTTCACGGTCACAAATATTCAGGTTTGGCCAACCAACCTCTACACGCCCAGCGTGCATCGCCTCCTTCAGCTTGCGGCCAACATCTACGACTCGACCACCAACCGACCTTTCACAACCCAGGCCCCATACCTGCCGACGGTTTTCCGCCCGATCTATCGACGCACGGTAATGGGGACCAATACGGTGGTCTTGATTAATGGCTATCGCGAAGTCGTGGGCACGGCCATCGTTGCGGGAGGAACCGGCTCGGCCGACCTCGAGCTCGATTCCAATCCGACAAACGTGACTTTCATCCCGCAGCTGGGAACACCAGCCGGAATTGATCGCAACGAGCCGCTGGTCTCCGGCTTTCCTCTGGTAGTCGGCGTTAAGTCGGGTCTCCCGAACTTCAACGAGTTTGCCAGCCAATCCTACGTATTCCTTTCCCGCTTGCTTCAGTTCCGGCGGGATGACATCAATGGCCCCGTGAGGCACACCAACCAGATGTACGTCGCCTCCATCACCAACGCATTTGGCCTCGAGGCGTGGAATTCTTATAGCAACGTCTATCCTCGCACCCTGAAGATGATTGTCCGAGCGGACATGATCGCCATGGTTACGAACGAAGTGGGCAATCTCCTGGTGAACCGGCGGGTGACTCAACTGATCAATACTAATGTGGGAGCAACTTGGCGGGGCTGGACAAATGCCAACGCCATGGACCTCTCATTCGTTCTACCGTGGTCAACAAACGGCAGTTGCACGTTCCTGACGAACGCGACTTACGATAGCCAGACCCGCCAGTTCGTCCCGCTGACACATGTTTTCACCAGCCCCGACAACACATTCGAAATTCCTCACTGGTTCTTGAACTTGAATACCCGCGTCCGTTTCATCCTGGTGGACACCGCGGCTGACCGGATCGTCGATTACACGGATTTGAACCAATGGCAACCGACAATGGACCTTACCGGGATACTCACCGCCGGAGCCGATCGCAGTCCCATAAATTATAACAATATCGGCAACCAGTTCTGCACGAACCGACAGAATGGCTCGCTCAACATCACCGCCCCAACGCTTGGAATTCAGTCCCAGATAGCCGCGGGTTTGGCGGCGGGCCTGGTTGACCCGGATATGCGGAGTTTTAACACCGATCCTTACTCAGGCCTGGATGCACACTCAGCGATCGATGGGTTCCGCTACAATCTCATGAATTGGGGACCTCATTTTGCTGACGATCAGGGAAAGACATTTTATAAGTCCAATATCTTCTATGCCCCGTTGGCGCCTTACCGTCCTATTTACGTGCATACCACCTGGCAGGCCAATGACCCGCTGGTGCACTATACGGTTTACGACCTTGCGGACCGGTATCAAAGCCGAACCAATGTTGATTTTATTTCCGCGAACCCGCCGCTCGCCAATATCGGACGAATCAACAGGCGCTACCAACCCTGGGGCGGGGGACCTGCGGGCTCGAGCAATCCCGAGATAGATCCCTATTTGGAGGCGGCGAAGGACCGTGGTGTAACGCGTTCCGACGCCTGGGAGTTCCCTACTAACAAGTACGCTAATATCGGCTGGCTCGGACGCGTTCATCGCGGCACGCCGTGGCAAACGGTTTTCCTGAAATCTACGAACATTCTCCTTATGCAGGGAACCGCCCCGGCTTACGTTGATAACTCCTTAACGAACAAATGGGCAGGTTGGATCGGGAATCCTCTCATAGTGCCGAATGTCGGCCAGGTGGACACCAACGTCGTCCCGCTGACGAATTACTATATGGACGCGGTCTTTTCACTGCCTACAAATGACTGGCGCATTCTGGATCTGTTCACCACGACTTTTAACGCAAACGCCGCCCGCGGACGACTGTCCGTGAACCAGACCAACCTCGCGGCCTGGTCGGCCATCCTCAGCGGGGTGAACGTCCTGACCAATACGACCGGTAGCATATTCATCCCTCCGGCCGGTGATTACAACGCGCCAACCGGTATCGTGGCGATCGTCAATGGTATCATCAATGCCCGGACCAATTTCCCTAATCTCTCGTACCAACGGCTCGGCGACATCCTCGCGGCGCCGGAGTTAACGGTCGCCTCTCCGTTCATCAGCACCGTAAATATGAATGAGCTGAATGACGAGGTGGTCGAACGGATTCCCCAGCAAATCCTCGGCCTGCTTAAGGGCGGCGAACAGCCGCGCTTTGTGATTTATGCCTTTGGCCAGGCGCTCAAGCCCGCTCCGCAATCCATCATTTCAGGCGGACCATATCTTGGCGTGTGCACCAATTATCAAATCACGGCCGAAGTCGCGACGCGCTCGGTGGTGCGAATTGACGACGCCCTGCCGGTCCCCGGCCGCCCGTACAGGCCCCATGCAGTCATCGAAAGCTTTAACGTCCTGCCGCCGGATTAACCGCGGGAAATCCGAAATCCGAAGCGGGAGCGCAGGCTTTAGCCTGCAGAAATCCAGGAACACCATCGAATGCGGAAACGGAAGGGCACGCGCCACCTCCCGTTCGCGACCTGCGGGTTTTCACTACTATGCGAACCAGTGCGGCCAATGTAAATTCACAATCGCTCATCTGGACCATAGCGTTATCTGAAATGTACTTGACGCTCGCTGACAATCCGCCCCGCCAATGCGATAATCGCTTCGGAAAACAGCCGATGCACATGACACCAAGCCCAACTTAATATCTGGCAAGAATCGCAAACCTTGGCCACCCCACATGTTTGCCCTCCCCTCCAATTCTCCGCCTGCCGCGGCCAATGTCGCATCACAGATTGCGTCGGAGCCTGGTCGCCCTGTGAGGTCTCACTCTTACAACTATCCCACTTATGCGTAGGCGACCTTTGTTCTGGCTGACGGTGAGCATGCTCTGTTTTGCCGGAGCGGTTTACTTCTGGCGCCTGGGAGACCGGTGGGCGGCGCAGAAGCGAGCAACCACGCCTCAGCCCACTAACCAGACCACGCCCGAAGCGCCGATTTCCAAGCCGGTCAGCCACGTCCAAATCTCCGCCGAGCGGTTGCGCCTGCTCAGCCAGGCCAATGACGCCTATCGCAAGGAGATGACTTCCTCCAAAGCCAACAAGGCGGCACTTGCCAACTATCGCCTTAGCAACACGACTGAACCGCTCGACCAACTCCTGCGCAGGAACTCGGCTATTTCGCTCGAAAATGCGGTGCTGGACACCCGAAAATCGACCTCGCTCCCGATTCCGGACGCTCTCCGCTCCCAGGGTGACCCAGGCACCTACATCGTCCAATCTCACGGGCTGTTGGATGAAGCGTTCCGCGCCCGATTGAAGGCCGCTGGCGCAACGATTGAGGGTTACGTTCCCAACAATGCCTACCTGGTACGAGGCTCCGCTGATGTAGTCGCGCAATTGGGCGGCTCAGCCCAGGTCATCCCCTTCGAACCGTATTACAAGCTCAAACCCTATCTGCTGCGCTTCGCGGTCGAGGAACGTCCGCTGCCGGACAACACGACACTCAATGTGCTGGTATTTCCCGACGCGCGGGAAGCGACCATCACCGAACTAAACAAGCTGGGCGCGCAGGTGCTGGAGGAAGACCGCTCGCCCTTCGGACCGGTCCTGCGGGTTCAACCGCAACCCATGAGCCTGGCGGCGGTGGCCGGCCTGAGCGGGGTGCATGAGATCGAGGTCGCGCGCTCTCGAGTACCCGCTAACGACCTGAGCCGGCTGGCGGTGGGGGTTTCAACCAATTCAGTGACTACCAATAATTACCTGGACTTAGATGGGTCTGGGACAATCGTCGCTATGGCCGATACCGGCGTGGACGTCAATCATCCAGATCTTCAAGGCCGCGTTTTCCGCGATTTTCCCGGCGACGGTATCGATCCAAACGGTCACGGCACCTTCGTGGCGGGCATCATAGCTGGCAGTGGTCTCGAATCCACTCACGCTATCAATGCCTCCGGCTCGATTCTGCCCCCTGTGGACGGCCAGTTCCGCGGCAAGGCCCCCAACTCCACCCTGCTTTCCATGAATTTTGCCCGGCAGGACTATTACCTGCAGGAGCGGGCTGCCCGCACCAATGCGCTCATCTCGAACAATTCCTGGACCTACGGCGCGTCGGACTATGACCTGGCGGCAGCCGGTTATGACGCGGCCGTGCGCGACTCGATTCCAGAGCGGACCGGCTCGCAAGGATTGGTTTACGTGTTTCCAAGCGGCAACGGCGGGAGCGTCAACCAGTGGGACAGCGGCGTCAATGATGGTGGGGACGGCGGCGTTCCCGACACCATTCAATCGCCGGGGACCGCCAAGAACGTCATCACGGTTGGCGCTGTGGAGCAGGCTCGGTTCATCACGAACCTGACCTGGATGTGCCAGACTATCAGTGGAAGCACGGTCTGCACTACGAACATGCCCTGGTTCGGGAGCACCGACTCGACCAATCAGGTGGCCGGTTTCTCGGGGCGGGGCAACGTAGGGATCGGCGTGGAAGGCGTTTTTGGGCGGTTCAAACCCGATGTCGTGGCGCCAGGCACCTTTGTCGTTTCGACCCGCTCGGGCCAATGGGATGAACAGGCTTATTATAACCCCACCAATTACGACAGCTCCTTCATGCAAAACCTGATTGTGTTGAGCAACAACACTTACAGTTCCGGTCTGTTTGTTCCTGAAAATGCGGTGCAAATGGTTGTGACCGTTTTCCCTACGCCCCCGGTTACATTGGGTCTGTCGGTCACCGCCCCCGATGGCACGACGACCGTCGGAAACAATAACCAGGTTTCTTTGCCTCCGGATGGCGCTCTAAACCCGGTAGGGGATTTTTGGACCTTCACGGTCAGCAATGACCAGCCGCAGCAGGTCACCTTCGACATGTCGGTGTTGCTCGTGACCACCAATGACCACGGCAATTTTCTCGAGGTCCTCAGCAACCTGAACAACACGCTGAACGACGGCTCGCCCTATTATTACCGGTACGAATCGGGCAGCAGCCTGGCGGCCGGCGACGCTTCGGGCGTGTTGGCGCTCATGCAGGAATTTCTCGAACAGCGAACGCAAGGGTTCTATGACCCAAACCATCATCCCAGCCCGGCCTTGATGAAGGCGCTGCTGATCAATGGTGCTCGCTCGGTCAGCGAACAGTACGATTTCCAGGTCAAAAACGGCATCAACTATGAAGGCTGGGGCCAGATCAACCTCCCAACCACATTACCGGGCGCGTTGTCGAACCTGACCACTGCGGCAAGCAGTCCAGCTCCGATGTACGTTTTCGATCAAAGCCCCACCAATGCGCTCGCGACCGGGCAGAGTCATACGCGGTTTTTCAAGCTGTCGGACACTGCTCAAGGTCAACCATTGCGCGTGACCGTGGTTTGGACTGACCCCCCCGGCGATCCGGTCGTAGGTGTGAAGCTGGTTAACGACCTCGATCTGATCGTCACGAACATCGATACCGGCGAGATCTTCATTGGCAACGACATCCTCTCCGGCAATGACTTTAACCTGCCCTGGAACACGAACTCGATCGCCAACATCGACGTCGTTAATAACGTCGAGAATGTCTATTTAAAACAACCGCTGGCGACGAACTACTCGGTCACTGTGGTTGGGCGCCGCGTCAATGTGAATGCCGTCACCGCGCACACGAATGATGTGGTGCAGGATTACGCATTGGTCGTTTCGAGCGGTGATGTCACGCCGCCGGATGCGCTCACGCTGGGGGCAGGCCAATTCCAGAATGCCTTCGCGATTACGCCCAACGTGCTCTACGTGACCAACCAGTTCCCCTATAACCCGGACGACCCGATTACCGGAGGGATGTTCACCCATCAACGGGTCGGCGCCAACTCACCCTTGCTTGGCACCAATACGATCCCGTTGGATGGGGACGCCAACGCCGTCATCACGGCCGGCCAGAACAACCAGTGGCATTTCTACATGCTTTCGAATGAGTTCAATTTCACCAACGCGACCTTCATCACGTTCCTGCCGCCGGAACTGGCTGTGCCGCGTATGGGCGTGACTAATCTGAATAATGTAAACGAGGCGACACGGGTCGAGGCGGACATCGACATGTATGTTTCGACGAACCCCGGCCTGACCAATTTGGATCGTGTCGCCATTGAAGGCGCGTTCAAGTCGGTTGGTCGTGGGGGAACCGAATTCGTTGCGTTGAGTAATGCCGTGGTTACTTCTCCGAGCGGGATCTACTACGTAGGTATCAAGTCCGAGGACCAGCAAGCTGCGGACTACACATTTCTGGGTGTATTCAGCCTCTTCCCGCCGAGCACCACTGATACGAATGGCAACGTGTATTCGCATGCCTGGCCGGTGCCGGCCGGCATTCCGCCAGGTAACCCGCCGATACCGGGTGGCACGAATGTCGTGGCGCTGGTGACCCATCCCATCCATGTCCGCCGTGTTGTCGTCACCAATACCTTTGCGCATAGCCTCCCTGGAAACCTGATTGGCACGTTGAGCCATGCCCAAAAATTTGCCGTCCTCAACAATCATACGTGTGCAACCGACCCGGTGGGCAATTGCATCACGACCTACCATGACATGGTTTATGAGGACAATGGTGAGGGCGACATTCTGTTTGCGCGTCGTTCCAACGGCCCGGGCACTCTCAAGGACTTCATTGGGAAAGATGGGATCGGGGTTTGGAATTTCGCGATGGTCAATAATTTCCCGTCGGGCACAGGTGTGATTAGCCGCTTTCTGATAAAGCTCGAACCGCAAAACAACGATACCAACGGCGTGATTACCACCATTCCACCTCATTCCTGGTATCGCGGGGTGATCGATGTGCCGACGGATGCCACGAACCTCACCATCTGCGTTTCCGGCAACAATCTCCAGGTAGATCTCTATGTCTCTCGCGGCACAAATCCGGAGCTGACCTCCTTTGATTATCTTCAGCCTATCAATCCTCCTGGCGGCTGTCTGTCCATTACCGTCTTCGACACGCCCCCGCTCACACCCGGCACGTATTACTACGGGGTGTACAACAACAACACCGTACCGCAAACCGTGCGCATCGTGCCCACCGTTTTCCGCAATCCGTTTGCCGTCGCTACAACCGTCTCCGGGTTCGCTGGTCCGGTGACCATCGCCGATGACGCCATCACTTACGCCTACATCACTAACTTATCCCATTTTTCGATCGGTTCGCTCGACGTGGGATTGCTGATCAGTGATCCGCGCATCTCGGATTTGGCCATCACGCTCATTAGCCCGAACGGGACGCGCATCCTGCTCTTCGAGAACCGCGGTGCCTGGTGGACCAATGGCCTGGGGACTTTCAGCACGGTTACCAATGCATTTGGTCTTCCCACGTTTGGCAGCACCAACATGGCCGCCTTTTATACCAATGATTTCGATGATGTCGCCACGGGTCCATACACGCCCGGCGCGGTGTTCGACGGGTGGAGTGTGCTTAGCAATTATGTCCTCGTTTATCCTGAAATGCCGGCGCCGTGGCTAAGCAATAATGTGCTGCTCCTGGCCGAAGGCTCAGTCTCCAATAACCTGCCCACGGTCAATTCGGATACCTATCAACTGAGCTTCCAGGTGACTCACGCCCCGTATCTTGTCGGGACGGTCGGCTGGTGGCCTTTCGACGGCAACGCAGCCGATATTTTCAGCGGCCTGGATGGCCTGCTTCTTGGCGATGTCTCCTTCAATACGGGGCCGGGCATGGTCAACCAGGCATTCTGGGGCGACGGCGTAGCCACCCGCATGCTGGTGCCGCGGTGCCCGCAAATCGATGTTGGCCAGGGCCGCGGCTTCAGCGTTGAAGGCTGGATCAACCCGGGCACTCTGCTCTGGAGCGACGGATTCGAAAACACTGCTGGTGCTCCCCTATACGGGCTTCCCACCGGTTCGTACGTGGATGGCTGGCACGTCGATAGCGGCGACATCGATCTAGAGGCCAGTCCGCCCTATGAGGGCGCGGCTGACACGGGCAGCCAATTCATTGATTTAAACGGCTATAATCCCGGTTCCATCTCGACCAATTTCAACACCATACCCGGTACGGTGTATCAACTCAATTTCGCCTATTGCCGGAATCCGAACACCATGGACTCAGCGACGTTCGTCGCCAACATGATCGTATCCCTGACCGGCCAGCCTGCCCGGCAAGTGCTCTATGGCGTCTCGAACACCCTCTTTAGTCTCAACTGGGCCCACACCTCGATAGTGTTTACGGCCTCAAGCCCGGTCACGACGCTTCAACTGACCAGTCAGAATCCCGGAAATGGAGGCATGTTCCTGGATTCCTTCTCGGTAACCCGCGCGCCGTCAATCCCGAGCCCGATTGTAGAATGGTACGACACAGGCGGCATCTCAACGCAAGGTGTTCAGTTTTGGTATGGAATACCGGGTTCCGCAACTCCCAACCCGCTCTGGGCCAATATCCGGGACACGAACGGGGTGGCTCATACTCTCTCCACTGGCCCCAATATTCTAACCCCGGGTCTTTGGCAACACGTGGCCCTGACCTTTGATGCCGCGACGAGCCTCGCCCGTATCTACACCAACGGCGAACTGGCTGTCGCGCAGGTGCTCCCCGGCCCATTTACGCCACGCACCAGCGGCGACCTTTACTTCGGTTTTCACCCTGGTCCCGGCACGAATTTCGTAGCTTACCCAGGCGGCCTGGACGAGTTCGGCCTGTACGACCGGCCGCTGTCCGATTGCGAAGTGGCGGCCATCTTCCGTGCCGGGAGTGGCGGCAAGTATGGCACCAACGTGCTCTCCTGCCCGGTCACCAACACGGTGGAGCTCATTACCGACTCTGGTGTTATCGTCAGCACCTTCGTCAACGGCCTCAATTGGGCCAACGGCCCGCAATGGGAAACCAATGTGATGACGTTTAGCGGCCAGGTTTCCAACAGCGCGCCGATCATCGTTACACCACTCGACCCAAATGTCGCGGTGGACAACTTCATTCTTTCGTCCCTCGTGACCAACTACGTTAACGGTCTGATGCACTTCAACGAGGACACCAACGTCTCGTTGATTCCCATCAAGTTCGCCCCGTCGCCTTATGCGATGTCCAACTTCCCGCCGACCTTGATCTTCTCGAACGAATTCGAACTCGCCGCGACGGGAATTTATCAAACCAATACGACTATCCCTGGCACGCCGAATAACCCAATCTACGGCCCGCGCGATTGGACGGTGGTTTCCGGCCCGGTCACGGTGCTGAGCAACGCGTTGGTGGATGCCACGGGGACCAATGTCCTTGCCCTGGCCGGAGGCGGTTTGCAATGTGTCTTGCCGACCGTGGCGGGTCACCGTTACCAACTCGACTACACCGTCCGAGGACCAGGAGCAGTTAGTTGGTGGACAGGAGATATTGAACCTCTCAGCCAGCGCGCCTGGGATTTGCTCGGCGGGAACAGTGGGGCGTTCATTAACCTGATGACGAACCTGGTCTCCACAACCAATTCCACCCCAGGTTTTGTTGGAGCGCATGGCCTCTATTTCAACGGCCTCGATCAGCCGGGCGAGGCTTCGGCCAGTAAGCTGGAGATCGCTGACCCATCCAACCTCTGGCTGACGAATGGCTTCACCATTGAGGGTTGGATTGAGCCGGTAATTCAAATCAACTACTTCGGAACCGAACAGATTCTGTTCCGCGGCGATACGCGCGATTGCTTCGAGCCTTACTATCTTGCGCTCGAACCCTACGGGCTCGACCAGCGCGATCTGCATTTTCACATCCAGGATCAATTCACCGGGACATGCGGGTTCGACCTCTACTCAACCAATGGGCCCATCCAGGTCGGAACAGGCACGAATAACGGCTGGTGGCACATTGCGGCGGTGTTCGACAAACCGTTCACCAATTATACAGTTCTGGTCGGCACGAATCTGGTCACGGTCGTAACAAACCAATTGCGGCTCTATTTGAACGGCGTCTGCATCGCAAGCAATTACACAACGCTGTCGCCGTTCCGGGACCTCGCCCCGGCTTTCCGCCCCGGTATCACCTTGGGCAACCGCAGCCGTTACGATTTCAGCCAACCCTATCGCGGGTACATGGATGAAATAACGGTTTATGGGCGTCCCCTCACTGATCCCGAAATCTCTGCCATTTATGGCGCGAACAACGCGGGCAAAGCGGACCACGCCGTGCCGCCCGGGTTGAGCCTCGCAAAGGTAAGCCTGTCGTTGGATGGAATCCAACGGGATATCGGCTACGGCCCTAACGGGCAATGGACCACACGCTCAGTCGTGTTCACCGCCGACCACACCAACACGGTGCTTACGCTGCAGAGTCTGCTCCCGGGAACCATGGTCGACGGGATCGACTTGACCGAACTGCCGGCCGAGCTGAATTACCTGCCTGAGGAATCCCTCGCAGCCCTGAACGGCGAGGACGCCTACGGTGTGTGGCGTTTGGAGATGGTGGATGCCCGGGCGGGAGGAAACTCGGTATCCAATTTAGCCGCTTTGCTGAACTGGCAGCTCAATTTCGTCCTCACGCCAAGCAATCCACCGCCGGTCATCCAATTGGTCCATGGGATTGCCTATACCAACACCATCCCGGCCCACGGCTACCAGAATTTCGTCGTGAACGTCCCGCAGTGGGCACTCTTCGCAACCAATACGCTCCTGTTCGCAAACCAGTTCAACACGCTCAACCCACTCTCGGCCGGCGTGTTGTTTGATTTAACCAACCAGGTGCCGACGAATATTAACGTCGCCATTGTCTGGCCGCCCGCTTTCTCCGGTTCCAACGTGCTGAACACGAGCACCGCCTTGCTGCCGTACATTGTTCCAGGCCAGCCTTACTACCTGACCATTACCAACCCCAATCTGCGCGCGATCACTTTCGCTTATGAGGTCGATTTCGACATCACCTCGCTCACCAATTGCCAGCCGCTCTTGAGCTATGTCTCGCAGGCAGGCATCCCGCGCTACTTCCAGTTTGACGTGACCAATGTCGCAGCGGCCAGCCCGCAGGAAGTCGCGTTCCTGCTTACGGGTGTGCCCAATGGCACGGGCGGCGGGCCGAATAACTTCACCGGCCTGGGCAGCAACGTCACTGTCGTGCTAAGCGAACACCTGCCGCTGCCCGACCTGACCCATTTTGATTATATCCATCGTGATCCCTCGACCAACAATGACCTATTCATTGTCCTGACCAATACGACACCTTTCCCGGTCCAGACCAATCGCTGGTACGTCGGTGTGTTCAATCATGCAGCGACGAATGTGCCCTTCATGGTGCAGGCATGTTACACCATCAGCAATTCCCCGTACATCATACCTTTGACCAACGGGGTGCCTTTCGTTGCGGATTTTGCCAGTCCCTTTGTGGCGCCGCCCGGCCCGCCGCAATCATTCTTCTTCCAGTTTGCGCCAACCAACTCGAGCGATGGCATCCTGTTCGAAATGTATAACCTTTCCGGTGACGCCGACCTGGTGCTGCAGCGCGATGTGCCACCGACGATAGCCCCGTATCTGGCCGGAAGCTTTACGCCTGGACTCGCACCCGAACAAATCGTGCTGCGGGCAGGCCAGGAGCTACCCGATTTGATGGGTAACTGGTATTTGGGCGTATTCAACAACGAATCGGTGAACGTTGCCTATACCCTGCGCGCCGTAGTGAAAACCAACGGCTTGCTGAACAGCGCTCAACCGACCATTGCAACCCTGAGGCCGATGGCGCCGCCGCATGGCTTGCTGCTGCAGTGGAACTCCGTGATCGGCGAAGGCTACGAAGTGGAGCATTCGACCGATCTCATCAACTGGGCACCCGTATCCGGCTTCATCCGGGCAACCACACCCCTGACCACTTTCGAAATCGTGCCGCTGCTGCCAGGGGCGCATTTCTATCGCATCATCCACGTGCCGGCTTTCCTCGGCCCCGGACCGATGCTCTTAATCCAATTCTGGCCTCCCAACCAGTTGCGCCTCTCCTGGTCCACCAATTACCCGGGTGAAACCTTGCAGTCGTCTCCGTTCTTCAACGGCCCGTGGTCCAATGTCAATCGCCCGGTCAACATCATCGGCCCGGATTATGTCGTTTTTGTTCCCCTCAGCCCTACACCCTTATATTTCCGCTTGGTGCCTTAGGTCGCGAAGTGTTCGGAGTGCGTCGCTCCTCGGGCACAGCGAACACGGATTTGGAGCGCGGACATTCCTGTCCGCAGCAGACCCATCACGTATTACACACGTGGCTCCTCACGCTCCATTGCTTTTGACCCCTTAATTTGATTAACTATCCCACTTATGCGTAGGCGACCTTTGTTCTGGCTGACGGTGAGCATGCTCTGTTTTGCCGGAGCGGTTTACTTCTGGCGCCTGGGAGACCG
>Ga0306920_100009571_pt1 | contig 12943 bp, 11 predicted proteins | sample flu12Cox44000170_FD_204666 | JGI IMG/M metagenome (GOLD analysis project Ga0306920, IMG submission 204666) | Lab enrichment of tropical soil microbial communities from Luquillo Experimental Forest, Puerto Rico - flux4day.12C.oxic.44.000.170 (v2)... | ecosystem: Environmental > Terrestrial >...
GGCTCAGCTCGAGGAGCTCGCCGGGGCCAAGGTCGCCACCCTGCGCGTGGCCGCCAGCGACTACCTCGGCGAGCGGCTGATCCTCCCGGTGCTGCGGCGGATGTTCGCCGAGGGGGCGGCGCTGCGCTTCGAGATCACCGCCACCAACTCCATCGAGGCCGCGCGCCTGGTCGCCGACGGCCAGGCCGACGTCGCCATCGTGAGCACCGATCGGGCCCTCGGCCGCGACGAGGTGACGCTCTGCCAGCAGCGCTTCTTCTGGGTCGCCCCCAGGCTCCCGCGGGGCCGCGCGCAACCGCTGCGCGCCCGCCTCGGCCGCGAGCCGCTGCTCCGCCTCGGGCCGGGGAGCCAAGGGCGTCGGATCCTCGACGAGATCGTGGGGCGCCTCGCCCTCCGCCCGCAGTCGACGATCGATGTCCGCAGCGTCTCGCTGCTTCTCTCCTACGTCCGGCAGGGGCTCGGCGTGGGCCTCGTGCCCGGCCTCGCCCTCGGCGCCGACGACCGCGGCCGCCTGGCCGTCGAGCCGGCCGACGTCCCCCCCATCGACGTGCGGCTCGCCTGCCGCCCCACGCTCAAGCGCACGCGGCCCGTCGCCCGGTTCCTGAGCGGGCTCGGCGAGGAGGCCGGGCGGGCGTAACCGGTCCTGGGGCGGGACGTAGGAGGGGTGGAGGACCATGCTCGTCGCGGCTCTGGACCCGCTTTCGCCGCCTTGTGGCGGCGCGGAGACCGGTCTATTAGAGAGCCTGGCTGGGCTCATGGATCCCGAGGCGCTCGAGGCGAGCGAGGTCATGGCGCGGTACTGCCGCGGCGACGCCGCGGCCTTCGAGCGGCTCTACGCCCTGCTCGCGCCGCGGATCCTCGCCTACCTGCGCGGCCTGCTCGGCGACCAGGCGGCGGCCGAGGACGCGTTGCAGCTGACGTTCCTCAAGGTGCACGAGGCGCGCGGCAGCTTCGTGCTCGGCGCCAACCCCATCCCGTGGGTCTACACCATCGCGCACCGCACCTCGCTGGACGAGCTCCGGAAGCGCAAGCGGAGCCGGGTGCGGCTCACCAAGGAGGGGACCCTCGGCACCGAGCCCGCCGCCCACCTCACGGGCGTGTCCGCCGAGGCGCAGCAGGACCGCGAGGATCGGCCGGACCCGGCGGTCGCCGCGCGGGCCCTGGGCGCGCTCGACGACCTCCCCGAGAACCAAAAGCAGGCGCTGCTCCTGACCAAGGTGCACGGGCGCTCGGTGGCGGAGGCCGCGATGATCACGGGGAGCACCCCGGGCGCCATCAAGCAGCGCGCGCACCGCGCCTACCTCACGCTCCGGCAGAAGCTCGGGCGCAAGCGTCAGCGAGACGAGGCGCCGGCGGGCCCCGACGTGGTGGCAGCGGGAAAGGAGCGGCGATGAGCACCCAGGACTCCGAAGGGCGCGGCGTCGACGAGCTCTTGCGGACCGCGGGCGAGCTCCCCGCGCCGCCGCCGTCGCCCGAGCTGCTCCGCAAGGTCGGCGAGCGGAGGGCGGTGCGGACGCGCTCGCGGCTCGGCGGGTTCGTCGTGGCGGGGCTGGCCGGTCTCGTCTGGCCCATCGTGATCCTGACGCAGTCGCCGATGCGCCCCGATCTCGGCGCGCTGCCGCGCTCGTGGCTCTTCGGCGGCGCGCTGGTCTGGGGGCTCTCGGCGCTGGCGGCGCTGGCGTTCGCGCTCGTCCCGGCGCGGGGCGACGTGCTCCCTTCCGGCCCGCGGGCGGCGCGGATCGCGCTGGCGTCGATGCTCGCGCTGCTGCTCTTCGCTCTGCTCGGGACGGCTTCGGTGCCCGAGAGCCTGGGGCTCGCGCAAGCGCACGTGACGTTGCTCGCGTCGAGCCTCAAGTGCGGGCTCTACGTGTTCCTCGGCGCGGCCGTCACGCTCGCGACGGGGGCGCTCGTGCTCCGGCGCGTCCTCCCGACCGGCGGGCGGCGTCTGGGGGTGGCCATCGGCGCGGCCGGGGGCGCAGCGGGCGGATTCGCGCTCCACTTCGTCTGCCCGCTGTCGGTGAGCGCGCATGTCGTCTTCGGGCACGTCGGGGCCGTCGTGCTCGCCGCCATCGCCGGCGCGACGCTGTTCTGGGCGCTCTACGACCGCTGACGGCCGGCGCCGAGCCGCTGTTTGCGCGCCGCCAGGTACGGCCTCAGCACGCCCGGCGACGCGAGCGCCGCCACGAGCCAGGTCAGCGTCACGGTGACGGAACCGGCGCCGCCGGGACCCTTGGCGGCGTGGCCCAGGAGGCCCAGCATGGGCCCCACGAGGTAGCCGAGGCCGATGAGGGCCTCGAAGTTGCCGCCGGCCTCGACAGCGGCGTGCCCGACGGTCATCGAGTAGTACAGCGCGGCGTAGTAGGTGAGGCCCATCCCAGCGCCGTAGAGCAGGAGGCCAGTCACGAGCACGGCGGGCGTGGTCGCCAGGAGCACGCCGGCCAGGCCCGCCGCGAGCGCGGCCGCCGCGGCGGCGAGCGTCCCCCAGCGCCCGTGCCAGAAGCCGGCCCGCCACATGAGGAACAGGGTCGCGAAGCGGGCCGCCATCCACAGCGCCGCGACGACGCTCGGCGAGCTGCCGGTGATCCCGACCGCGGCCAGGCGGTGCGGGAGGACGGGGGCCAGCGTCGCCGAGATGACGTAGCTGAGCGGCAGGAGCCACGACGCCGAGCGGGCGAGCCAGGGGTATTCCGGGCCGACGGCGGCCGTCGCCGCATCGGCCTCGTGCGCCCCCGGCCGCGCGGGGAGCGTGGCGACGATGGCCAGGGCGGCGGCGTTGACGATCGCGGACAGCCCGACGCTCCAGACCAGGCCGACGCGGGCGACGAGCGGCATGATCACGAGCGAGACGGCGGTGGCCGGCGTCCAGGTGACGTTGAACCAGCCGATCGCCCTGCGCATCTCGGGGCCGTGCCGGCCGCCCGCGACGTAGCTCTCAACGACCGGCCACAGGACAGCCGAGGCGATCGAGCCGAGCAGCGCCGCCGCCCAGAGCGCGGGCTCGAAGCTCGGTGCCAGCACGGGGAGGATCGCCGCCACCGACCACAGCGCGAGCGCCCGCGTCAGCACGGCGCGCGGTGCCGAGCTGCGCCGGGCGAGGCCGCCCGAGGCGCGCGCCGCGAGCGCGTAGATGGCGCCCATGACCGAGGCCAGCACCAGGTTGCGGACGGCCGAGAACCGGTAGTGCTCGGCCGTGACGAAGAACAGGCCCGACCAGAACGCGCCGCCGCTCACCGACCCCAGGAAGGTGATGCCCAAGAGCGCGCTCAGCGGGGCGGCTCGGTCGAAGGCGGCTCGGTCGGACAAGGGACGGCAGAGGTTAGCAGCGACGCGGTGCCTGTCGACGCCGCGCCCGCGTGCCCGCTGCTCAGCTCCCCGCGGTCTCGTAGAGCAGGGTGATCGTCAGGCAGTGGAACTGGGAGTCCGAGCTCTGCGTCACCGTGCGCTCGAGGATCTTGATGTTCGGGTTCTCTTGCAGCCACCGGGTTACGACGTCGCCCAGAGCTTCCCGGTCCTTGGCCTTCGTTGCCGTGAAAACCTTCACGCCCATCATCATGTGGTCAAAGAATAGCAAGCGTCGTGCCCGGAGACCGCGCCGCCGCACGCGGCGTTTACGGGCCCGTGGCTCGGTTTCACAGCCGGCGCCCACGAAAGCTTGTGGGCGGGCCACGAGCCCTCGTGGGAGCCCATGCTAGCGGGGACGCTTCATCGTGATGTCGGGCGGCCGGCCGTAATAGGGGACAGCGTGCTCGAGATCGGTCGTCTCGCCGCGCGCGCGGCGCTCGAGCGCGAGGCGGCCCACCGAGATCGCGGTCGGGCCGGCGACTGCCGCGGCGCGGTCGGGGTCCACGGCGCCGGGGTATCGGTCGAGCCCCAGGCCGGCGACGACCGGCCGGGCCAGGTCAGCCAGCCAACCGTCGAGGAGCGCGGGGACGAGGCGGCAGAACGGCTTGACCTCACGGACGAGCCGCTCGCCGCCGGGCGCGTAGGCGCCGACGTAGACCTCCCCCTTGCCGGCGTCGAGGCAGGGGACGGCGGTGATCTCGGGCCCGCGGGCCCCGAGGACGTCGAGGGCCAGCGCCTCGAGCGAGGAGACCAGGTAGAACGGCAGGCCGAAGGGGAGGGCGAGCCCCTTGGCCGCCGCCAGGCCGACGCGCAGGCCGGTGAAGCTCCCCGGGCCGCCGCCGCAGGCGACGCCGGCCAGCGTCGCCGGCGTCGCGCCGACCGCGGCGAGCGCGCCGGCGACGAGCGGGAGCACGTGCCCCGAGGCCCGGTCGGCCGTCGCCTCGGCGGCGATGCGAACGGCGCCGCCGCCGTCGAGCACGGCGACGCGCGCGGTTGGGGTGGCGCTGTCGAGGCAGAGGATGAGGTCGCGGTCTGTCATCGTGGCAAGCCGGGGATCAGCGCGGCAGGAGGTAGCGGACGACGTCGTTCCGCAGCGCGAACAGCATCAGCGTGACGACGACGACCAGGCCGACGTAGGTGGCGATCTCTCGCGCGCGCCGCGACGGCGGCCGGCGCTTGAACAGCTCGAGCGTGAAGAACACCAAGAGGCCCCCGTCGAGGATGGGGACCGGCAGGAAGTTCAAGAGGCCGAGGTTGATGCTGATGAGGGCCATGAGCCAGAGGTACTGGTCGAACCCCTGCTCGGCGGCGACGCCCGCCGCGTAGCCGATCATGATCGGGCCGCCGAGCGTGGTCAGGGGAACGTGGCCGCGCACGATCTGGCCGAACCCGTGGGTCATCGCCGCGATGATCTGGCCGGTCCGCTCGAAGCCGTGGCTCAGGGCATAGCCGAACCGGTTGGTGATCGGCACCGGCGGGTCGGTCTTCCAGGCCAGCCGGTTCAGGGCGCCGAACACGAGGTGCTGCTCCTCCTGCCGGTAGGCGTCGAGCTCGGAGTGGACCTCCTGGCGGAAGCTGGCCTCGCGGTGGAGGCCGCCCGTCGAGATCCAGCCGATGCGGAAGGTCTTGTCCGGCTCGGCGGCCAGGCGCTCGCGCAGGAGGTCCCAGTGCGGGATGGGGGCGCCGTCGAGCGACTCGATCTGGTCGCCGCGGCGCAGAGAGATGCGATCGGCCGGGCTCCCCGGCTCGACGGAGAACACGAACAGCTCCGCCGAGAGGATGCCGGTCTCGTAGCGGCGCCGGCCGGCGGCGTCGAAGACGGCGACGGGGATGACGACCGCCGAGCCGGGCTCCTCGATCTCGATGTGCGAGAAGGCGACGGCCGAGTAGCCACCGCGCAGGTAGTTGAGCCGGAGCGGCGAGGCGCCGGCCCGCTCGACGGCGCGCGCGAACTCGGTCCAGGTCCCGACCGGCACGCCGTTGACGGCGGTGATGAAGTCGAAGGTCTTGAGCCCGGCCTGCGCGGCCGGCGAGGCGGGATCGAGCACGCCGATCTCCGGGAGGTGGAAACGGGGCGAGACGCCGATCCAGCCGACCCGCTCCTTGACCCGCATCGGGCCCGCCCGCTCGATCTCGATCGGCGTCACGTCCCGCTCCTCGGCGTCGGGGCCGCGCCGGATGCCGAAGCGGAGCGTCTTGCCGGCCGACGCGGAGATCGTGCGCTCGAGCTCCTCCCAGTAGCGGACCTGGCGCCCGTCGACCGTCTCCACCCGATCCCCGGGCAAGAGGCCAGCGGTCGCGGCCGGTTGATCGGGGAGCACCGTGCCGATCGTCGGGGGGAGGAGCGTGCGCTGCCCGGCGTAGTGCACGAAGTAGATGAAGAGCGGCAGGATCAGGTTGAACACCGGCCCCGCGATGACGACCGTGTAGCGCTGCCAGAGCGGCTTGGCCGCCAGCGCGCGGGGGCGATCGATCGGGGGGATGGGCTCGCCGGGGTCCTCGCCGAGCAGGCGGACGTAGCCGCCGAGCGGCACGAGCGACAGCTGGTACTCGGTGTCCCCGCGCGAGAAGCCGATGAGACGCGGACCGAAGCCGAGCGAGAAGCGGAGCACCTTGACGTCGAAGATCCGCGCGAACACGAAGTGCCCGAGCTCGTGCACGAGGATGAGGACCCCGAGCAGCACGGCGACGGCGGCGAACCAGGCGAGCAGGCTCACGGCCCGGGCGCCTCCGCCGCCGGCCGATCGATGCGGCCCCCGCGCCAGAGCGCCGACTCGACGGCGGCGAGGAGCGGCGGTGTGGTGCCGCCGTCGGCCGCGGAGATCGGGACCACCGGCAGGTCCGGCGCGGCGCCGCGGCCGAGGCGCGCCCGCTCCTCGTCGGGGAGGAGGTCGATCTTGTTCATGACCAGGATGCGCGGCGTCTCCGCCAGGCCCAAGTCGCCGAGGATGGCCTCCACGGCGGCGATCTGCTGCTCGTGGGCCGGGTCGGCGGCGTCGACCACGTGGAGGAGGAGGTCCGCCTCGTCGAGCTCTTCCAGGGTGGCCCGGAAGGCGCGCGCCAGGTCCGTCGGAAGGTCCCGGATGAAGCCGACGGTGTCGGCGATGATGATCTCGCGCGGCGCCTGCCAGTGCCCGGCGCCCTCGTCCCCGGCCGCCTCGACCCAGCTCGGTCGCGGCATCCGCAGGCGGCGCGCGGTCGGGTCGAGCGTCGCGAACAGCTTGTCCTCGGCGAGCACCTCGCTGTCGGTGAGCGTGTTGAGCAGCGTCGATTTCCCGGCGTTGGTGTAGCCGACGATGGCCACCACCGGCAGCCTGCGCCGGACCCGCTCGGCCCGCCGCCCGGCCCGCTCGGCGCCGAACTTCTCGATCTGGCTCTCGAGCCGGTGGATCCGCTCGCGGGCGCGGCGGCGGTTCTCCTCGAGCTTGGTCTCGCCGGGGCCGCGCCCGCCGATGCCGCCGGTGAGGCGGCTCATCATGGTGTTCTTCTCGTGCAGGCGCGGCAGCCGGTAGCGGAGCTGCGCCAGCTCGACCTGCAGCTTGCCGTCGCGGCTCTTGGCCCGCTGGGCGAAGATGTCGAGGATCAGCATCGTCCGGTCGACGACCTTGAGGTCGGTGAAGTCGGCGATGGCGTGCGCCTGCACCGGCGTCAAATCGGGGTCGAAGATCAGCACGTTCGCGTCGAGCTGCATGGCGCGGATGAGGATGTCCTCGAGCTTGCCACGCCCGACCAGGTACTTCGGGTCCGGATCGGGGCGGCGCTGCTCGAGCACGCCCATGACCCCGACCTGCGCCGTGCGGCACAGCTCGCGCAATTCGGCCACCCGTCCCGCGCTGTCGCCGCCCGCCCCCCGCGCGCCGTTGCCGCTTCCGCCGCGCGGACGTCGGATGTCCACGACCACCAGCAGCGCACGGTCACGGGCGTCGGTCGCGACCGCCGACGGGGCGACGCGATCGAACTCCTCCTCGAGCGCCGCGATGAGCGCCGCGGGGTCGAGCGTGCTGCGATGGAACGGCTCGCTCGGCAGCACCCGCCACGGGGCGGCCTTCCCCTCGCTCGCGGGGAGCAGGTGGGCGACGTGCAGGTCGGCCGGCCGCCCGTCGGGCCACATGCCGATGGCGGCCACCAGATCGAGGCGGAGGAGCGCGAGGTCGACCAGGTCGTCGCGGGTCAGCGGCTCGTTCCGGAGGTGCGTGTGCACGAGGCGCAGGCCCCGGAAGCGCCCGCGCCCGGCCCGGATGCGGCCGATCTCCGGCAGGTTGATGCGCGACGCGTCGCCGACGAAGACGTGCTCGATCTCGCCGCGCCGGCCGACGAGGATGCCGACCTGCCGCTCGATTTCCCGCGAGATTCCGCAGAGAAACGCGGCCAGCTCTCCGGACGCGACCTCGGCGGGCGAAAGCCGGCGCCGGTAGACGCGCTCGAGGGCGTGCTTTTGGCTCGGCTTTAAGCCGGTGATATTGCCGGTGACGACGTGCAGGGGGGCGAGGTTAGCACGCGCCGCCACCCCCGTCGGCGTGTAGAATCGGGCCGTTCTTTCCGGCGACCAGCCCCCAAACCGGAGGTTCCCTATGTACGTTGCTTGGCTTCGGCACGCGTGCGCGTGCAGCTTGATCGGTCTGTCATTGATCGCTTGCTCGTCCGCGGGAGACGGTGGCGGCGGGGGCCCCTCGGGCGGCGCCGGAACATCCGGAGGTGCGGGCACGACGGGCAGCTCCGGCACGACGGGCAGCTCCGGCACGACCGGGACAGCCGGGCGCGGGGGGACGAGCGGGAGCGCGGGCACGAGCGGCGGCGCAGGCGCGAGCGGGACCGCCGGCACGACTGGAGCCGCCGGGCGCGGCGGGACGACCGGCGCCGCCGGGACGAGCGGCGCCGCGGCCACGAGCGGGAGCGCGGGCACGAGCGGGAGCGCGGGCACGACGGGAGCGGCCGGGCGCGGCGGCGCGACGGGCAGCGCGGGGAGCGCGGCCGCCGGCACGACCGGGACCGGCGGTACGACGCCGATGGCCGGCTGCACGCCGGGGCAGCTGAGCATGACGGGGACGCTCATGGGCCGTTACGGAACGCTCGCGTTTTCGGCCGGGCAGAACTACTTCATGCAGGTCAACGAGTGGAACTCGTCGGCGACGCAGACGGTGGCCTACGGCGGCGACTTCTTCTTCAAGATGACGACGCAGATGGCGAGCACCGCCACCAACGGCAGCCCCACCGGCTTCCCGTCGATCTTCATCGGCGCCAACTCGAAGCACATGACGATGGGGAGCAACCTCCCCAAGGCGGTGAGCGCGCTGACGACGGTCCCCACCACCTGGAACTGGAACGACAACGGCACGCTCGCCGACGCCACCAACAACAGCTACAACGCCACCTACGACGTCTGGTTCAGCACCAGCTCCGCCGGCGAGCCGAACTCGGCCGGCCCCTCGGGTGGCTACCTGATGGTCTGGCTCCACAAGCCCGCCGACGCGCAGCCGATCGGCGGCAGCCCGATGTTCAAGGCGGTCACCATCCCCAACGTCTCGGGCACCTGGGACGTCTGGATCGGCCCCAACGGCACCCGCCCCTGCATCTCCTACGTCCGCACGGAGGACACGCTGTCGCTGTCGTTCGACCTCAACGAGTTCATCAAGGACGCGGTCGCCAACCGCCCGAACACGATCCTCTCCACCTGGTACCTGACCAACGTCTTCACCGGCTTCGAGATCTGGCGCGGCGGCGTCAACCTCGAGAGCACGAGCTTCTGCGCCGTCGTCAACTGAGCACGCGCGCCCGCAGACGGGGTATTCTGCGCCTGGCGTGGCGCCTACATTCGGTCTATCGGGCGGTCGGGTGGTCGGGGCGCGTGAGAGCGCTCGCGCTCGAGGCTGGGCGATCGTCGCCGTGGCTCTCTGCGTGAGCTGCGCCCACTACTCACCGGCGTTGCGCGCTTCGGACCCGCAGATCCCGTCGCTCGCGTATCTCTACGGTCGCCTCTACGTCGCCGCCCGCCCATCGGCCCTGGGCATGGACGGCTATCAGACGATGGGACTCGTGATTCGATGCGCGGACGGCGAGACGTACACGATGCGGTTCTCCAAAGAGAAGGGGGTGCAGGCCATCGAGATTGAGCCCTCCACCTGCGCCCTCGAGGAGATTGTGTTCACGGATGCGGACGGGGTCGTGAAGCGGCGCGCACCGGCTCCGAGAGCGTGGACGGCGAGCCACGATTTCGCCCCCGGGAGGGCCTACTACATCGGCGACTTCGCGGGCAACGCCACCTGGGAATCAGAGTGGAAGGTCGTCGCGACCAAATTCGAGCTGAAGTGGGATTTGACCGACTTCGACGACAACTACGCGTTGACGACCGCGGAGATGAAGCGGACCTTCGCAAACCTCAGCTCTCTTCCGACGGAGGATCAGACGCTCGCCCCGCGGACGCGCATCCCCGGGAAACGACGTTCGGGCGCGCCCAGCGCGTCGCTCCCCGGCGACCCGATGACCCCGGAGCGCGTCGCGCGCATCGCTCCCTACACGAAGCGACGGTATGCGACCCCCGCGGAGTGCGAAGAGGCCTGCCCCACAGGCGAATGTCTCCCCTATCGAGGCGAGACGGGGCCTGCGATGACGTGCATCGTTCGCTGCAAGTCCGACCGCGACTGTCCGGCGGGGTTGGGGTGCAATTGCGCGCAAGACGACGGCGATCGCTGCCGGAACATCGCTCGGACGCCCGAGGACGCGATGAGCGGAGTCTGTCTGTCGACCGAGCGCTTCGGCGAGCGTCGCTGACGTCGCCCCAGCGGCGTCAACTGCGGCCGAGCGTTTACGCAATCGTGAATTGACTGGATCGCCCCCTTTTTTCGCCAGGCGTGTACGCTCCCGTCCGGGAGGGCCCCATGGTGAAAAAGATCCTCGGTGTGCTGGCGGTTGTGATCGTCGTGCTCGTCATCGTCGTCGCGACGCGCCCGGACACCTACCACGTCGAACGGTCGATCGATGTCTCCGCTCCAGCGGCGGTGATTTTCCCGGTGGTCGCGGACCTGAAGGCGATGGGCGACTGGTCGCCCTGGGACAAGAAAGATCCGGCGATGAAGAAGACCTACTCCGACGCCACCACCGGCGTGGGCGCCAGCTACGCCTGGGAGGGGAACAAGCAGGTCGGCAAGGGGAAGATGACCATCACCGAGAGCCGCGCGCCCGAGCGCGTCGCCGACAAGCTGGAGTTCATCGAGCCGTTCCCGTCGGTCGCCGAGACGGCCATGACCCTGAAGTCGACCGGCCCCACGTCGACAAACGTGACCTGGTCGATGGACGGCAAGAGCAACTTCATCGGCAAGGCCTTCTCGCTGGTCATGAACATGGACAAGGCCGTCGGCCCCGACTTCGAGGCCGGCCTCACGAACTTGAAGGGGATCGCCGAGGCAAAGCAGGCCACGCTGGTCAAAGAGGCAGCCGAGCGCGCCGCAGCGGCTCAGGCCGCGGCGGCCGCCGCCGTGGCCGCTGCGCCACCGCCGGACGCCAAGGCGGCGCCCGACGCGCCAAAGTCGAAGAAGAAGTAGGGCGCGCTGGTCCGTGGGGCGCGACGCGCCCCACGGAGGCTAGCGCTTAGGCGCTAGCCTGCGCCTCGGACGAGGCGGCGGCCGGCCGCCGGCGGATCTTGTTGATGCCGGCGGTCACGGTCGCGCGGGCCTTCTCCTCGAGGACCGGGCGGGCGTCTTGCCATTCTTCGCGGGCCCGCGCGGCGAGGACCGGGGCCTTGGCCACGAACTTCTTGCGCAGGTTCGCGATGAAGCCCGGGGCGGCCTTGGCGGCGGCGACGACGGTGCCGAGCGCCGCCTTGGCGCGGAGGATCCGGATCTCGTTCTCGCTCTTGCCGATGAAGGGGGCGATCTCTGCGAGGCGATCGCCGGCGGTGCCGGCGGCCGCGTGCGGGGCGCGGTGGAGGCCCGAGCCGAAGTGCGCGTGGCTGTCCTGGAAGGCCTTCACCTGCTCGGCGGTGACGCCGTACTTCTCGAGGAGCTCGGCGTACTCCTTCTGCGCGGCGAGGCGGGCCTTGAACAGGAACATCTGCACGCGGCTGTGGACGTTGACCTTCCCGTCGCCGGAGGTCTCGATGGCGCAGAAGATGCTCTGCGGGTAGAGGCCGGTGATCATCGACTGCACGCCGTCGGAGACGCCCGACGAGGGCATGCACCCGAACGGCTTCACCGACAGCGTCATGTGCGTCTTGTTGTGGAGCACGTTGAGGATGAACTTGCCCACCTCCATGTGTCCCTCGCCGCCGCGGACCTGGTTGTTGTAGTACTTGTCCGCCGTCTCGGCGATGACGTCCATGTCGGGCAGGTGGTAGCCGCGGTAGCCAATGGCGGCGCCGAACGTCTGGAACACGCCACGGATGGCCAGGTCGGCCACGAACAGGCTGGCCAGCTTCTTGCCGAAGGCGGCGTCCTTGAGCGACTTCTTGGCCTTGTCGAGGCCGCGCAGCTCGGCGCGCAGCTTGGTGTCGTAGCGGCCCTCCCAGAGCATGAACAGGAGCCAGTTCGTCACGAACTGGATGTCGCACTCGGCGCCCTCCTGCTCGAGGAACCGCTGCAGCTGGTAGTTGCCGTCACCCTCGGTGGTCATGGCCCAGAACTCGCCGATGATGGAGACGCGAGGCGCGGGGCGGGTCCAGTCGCACTTCACCTTCTTGAACTCGGCCCGGCCGCGCCAGAGCGCGCGCAGGATCGACGTCTGGTTCACGAGCGCCTCGTGCACCCACTTCTTCGTCTGGGCGATCGCGCGATCGGTCGCGCCGGACTCGACCTCGAACGGCCGCAGACGGTAGCCCATGCCGTTGATGACGTCGCCCGAGATGATCGCCTTGAGCACCTGGATGAAGAACTTCGGGTTCATCTGCAGGCCGGCCTCGTCGCCGGTCGCTTGCTTGAGGCCGCCCTTCTGCTGGAACAGCATGACCCGGAAGCCGTCGAAACCGCCGTCGCGCAGCGCCTTGCGGTACTCGGTCGCGTACATGCCGAAGCGGCACGGCCCGCAGGCCCCCGCGGTGAGGAACACGTACTTGTCGACGATCGACTTCGCGTCGACGCCGTCGCGCGCGGCGCGCTCGGTCAGGAACTTCACCAGGTTACCGACGGTGAAGTAGGTCGGGTTGCACTGGCCACGGTTGCCGAACTCCTTGCCGTAGCGGAGCGCGTCGTTGTCCGGGCAGTCGATGACCTCGACCTTGTAGCCGAGCCCCGAGAGCGCGCCCTGCAGGAGGTAGTCGTGCGCCTGGGTGAGGCCCGAGATGAGCAGCGTCGTCTCGCCGCGCTGGGAGGCCTTGAACTCGGGCGAGATCATCTTGTCGACCCAGTGGTCGCTCGTGCCAGCGCCGGCGATGCCGAGCTTGGCGGCTTCCTCTTCCTCGAAGGCCTTGAGCTGCGCCTCGATATCCTCTTCGCCCAACGTCTCACCAAGGATCGGGAGCTTGAACGCGTTGCCCTCTTTGACGGTTCCCATGTCGTCTCCTATATGCGCGCGACGGTTTCGGCACCGGCGCGCTTGATGCCCAGCTTGACCACCCCGGCGCGCGCCAGCGCCTCGGCGTCCGCCGCCTTCTCTGCTTCCTCGCTGATGGCCG
>Ga0306920_100009573_pt1 | contig 12941 bp, 12 predicted proteins | sample flu12Cox44000170_FD_204666 | JGI IMG/M metagenome (GOLD analysis project Ga0306920, IMG submission 204666) | Lab enrichment of tropical soil microbial communities from Luquillo Experimental Forest, Puerto Rico - flux4day.12C.oxic.44.000.170 (v2)... | ecosystem: Environmental > Terrestrial >...
GCGTGCCCGACCGAACCGTTCGTGTGCACGATCTTGCGGCCGGGAAGGGCGGCTAATGCCTCGACCAACACCGGATCGGCCGGCACGCACGACAAATCAATGTCGTGGACATAGGCGAGGAACTCATGCGGGTCGACCTTGTCGACGGTCATCAGCCCGCGCATCGTCGTCCCGTGCTCGCGGAAATAGGTTTTCTGAACGACCAGCGCCGCCTCCGGCGAGAGCTCCAGCCGCTCGACAATAAAACGCTGCATGCGGTCGTGGATCTGGTCGAACAGCCGGCACGACGCCGGGTAGAGCGTGTTGTCGAGATCGAAGATCCAGGTTTCGATCTCTCCGAGTGACCGGCCGCCGGCGGCAGGCATCGCGCGAACCCTAGCCGGCCCGGATCAAGGTGCCTGCTCCCGAAGTGTCGGTGAACAGCTCGAGCAGGATCGCGTGCGGCACCCGCCCGTCGAGTATGACCGCCGCCTCGACCCCGCCGTCGACGGCGTCGAGGCAGGTTTCGACCTTGGGGATCATACCTCCGGAGATGATGCCCTCGGCGATCATCCGGCGTGCGGTGCCGGCGGTGATTTCGGAGATCAGCTGCTTGTCGGCGTCGAGCACGCCGGCGACATCGGTCAGCAACAGCAGGCGCGTCGCCTTGACCGCCGCGGCAACCGCGCCCGACACCGTGTCTGCGTTTATATTGTAGGTCTCGCCCGCGGCCCCGACGCCGATCGGGGCGATGACCGGAATGATGTCCGATTGCCGGAAGGTGTCGAGCACGCCGGCAGCAACGTCCTGCGGCTCGCCGACAAAGCCGAGATCGATCTCGGTCCTGATGCCCGCTTCGACCCGGCTGCGGACTGCCTTTTTCGCGGTGATCAGCCCGCCATCCTTACCAGTCAGCCCGATCGCACAGCCTCCCTCGGCGTTGATCGCCGCGACCAACTGTTTGTTGATCGTCCCGGCGAGAACCATCTCGACCACTTCCATGGTCTCGCGGTCGGTTACCCTGAGCCCGTCGACAAAGCGGCTTTGGATGCCGAGCCGCTCGAGCATGTGGCCGATCTGCGGGCCGCCGCCATGGACGACGATAGGATTGATGCCGACCTGCTTCAACAGCACGACGTCACGCGCGAAAGAGTCGCCGCCCTCTCCCGTTTCCTCGCCGCCCATCGCATGGCCGCCATACTTGACGACTAGCGTGTGGCCAGCATAGCGCCGCATATAGGGGAGGGCCTCGGCCAGGATCGCGGCCTTGACCACCGGGTCGGGATTGGCGCTGGAAGCGAATGACAGGGGGTCGGCAAGGCTCATCGCTGCGTCCGTCCTAGGGTCCGGGTTGAAATGCCAACGCGGCGGTTGGGTCCGCGACAAAGTTGGCGAGTGTCGCCCGCATCGCCGCGATGCCTCGTCGCGCCTCGGCGCTGGTCAGCATGATCTCGGGGTGTGCTGCGGTATGGGAGGCCAGTTCGGCGCTGACCCGCTCGGCGGTCGCGGCGAGCGCCGCCGGGCCGAGCTTGTCGGTCTTGGTCAGGATGATCTGATAGGAGACCGCCGCGCGATCGAGCATGTCCAAAATCGGGCGGTCGACATCTTTGATCCCGTGCCGCGAGTCGATCAACAGACAGACCCGTCGTAACGCCGCGCGGCTCTGCAGATAGCGCCGCACCGAGCCGGTCCAGCGCTTGACCGCGACTTTCGACGCTTCGGCATAGCCGTAGCCCGGCAGGTCGACCAGCATCAATGCGCCGCCGAGATCGAAGAAATTGATCTGGCGAGTGCGGCCGGGCGTGTTCGAGATGCGCGCCAACATGCGGCGGCCGGTCAGCGCGTTGACGAGGCTCGACTTGCCGACATTGGACCGTCCGGCGAAGGCGATTTCGGGCAGGCTCTCGGGCGGCAGCGCCGCCGGCTCGGCGGCGCCGGCGATAAAGCGGGCGTCCCGGGCGAACAACCGCATGCCGGCCGCGACGAGATCGGCATCGAGCTCACGAGGCGGAAACAGATCGGCCGGGCTGTCTCCTGTCATTCTTGCCGCCGTTGCGCTCAGGCGGCCCCGGCGCGGTGCATGATCAGCCATTGCTGGGCGACGCTGAGCGTGTTGTTCCATGCCCAGTAGATCACGAGCCCGGCGGGGAAATGCGACAGCATGTAAGTAAAGACGACCGGCAGCACCATGAACATCCGCGCCTGCACGGGATCGACTGGCTGCGGGTTCAGCTTTTGCTGCAAGAACATCGTCAAGCCCATGATAATCGGCCAGGCGCCAATCAGCAGAAAAGGACCGATTATCGGCACGGCCGAGGGTGTAAACGGCAACAGGCCGAAAAGATTTGCAAAAGAAGTAGGATCGGGCGCTGACAAATCGCGAATCCAGCCAAAGAACGGCGCATGGCGCATCTCGATCGTGACGAACAACACCTTGTACAGCGAAAAGAATACCGGGATCTGGATTACGATCGGCAGGCAGCCGGCCAGCGGGTTTGCGCCAACCCGCTTGTACAATGCCATCATCTCCTGCTGTTGGCGCGCCTTGTCGTCGGGAAAGCGCTCGCGCAGTTTCTGGATTTCAGGCTGCAGCAGCTTCATCTTGCTCATCGCCTGATAGGATTTATTAGCGAGTGGGAAGAACAGCAATTTGACGCACAAGGTGAACAGCAGGATCGCTAAGCCGAAATTGCCCAATACCCGTTCGAAGACCAGAAGTATACGAAATATCGGCTTTGTCAGAAACCAGAACCAGCCGAAATCGATCGAGTACTCAAACAGAGGGATGCCGGAGGCGCTGTAGGCTTCGAGCAGGTTGAGCTCCTTGGCGCCGGCGAAAAAGCGGGTCGAAGTGGACGCCGTGGCGTTGGGTGCTACGGTCACTTCCGGGCCAAGATAGTCAGTCTGATAGCGCTCGACGCCGCCCTCGAAGGTGTGCGTGAACCGCGCCTTGACGCTCTGGTCTTGCGGCGGGATCAGTGAGGTCAGCCAGTACTTGTCGGTGAAGCCAAGCCAGCCGCCGGTAGATAAAAAGTCGAGCGGCTTGCCGGGGCTAAGCGAGGAATATTTGACCTCCTGCAGCGATCCGTCGAGATAGCCAATCAGGCCTTCAAACAAAATGTAATAGCCGGCGACCTCGGGCGTGCCGGTGCGGCTGACGAGGCCGTAGGGCGACAGCGCAGCCGAGGCGCTGCCGTTGTTGCGGACGGTGTCGCGCACCGTAAACATATATTTGGGATCGACCGAGATCGTGCGGCTGAAGACCAGTCCCTGACCGTTGTCCCAGGTCAAGGTCACCGGATTGGACGGCGTGAGGGGACCGTCGGAGGCCTTCCAGACGGTCTGAGGTCCCGGGACCTTCACCGACCCGGGCTTTGTGGCAACCCAGCCAAATTCAGAGAGATAGGGGCTCGCGGTGCCGGGCGGCGACAACAGCACGACCTCGGGGCTCTTCGGATCGACGGTCTCGTGGTAGGTGGCGAGCGTCAGATCATCGAAGCGCGCGCCGGTCAGCGCGATCGAGCCGTGCAGCCGCGGCGTGTCGATCCTGATATGCGGCTGGCTGGCGATCGCCGCCGCGCGTGATTCGGCGGCGCTGGCCGCGAGAACTCCCGGCGCGGAAACGCCGGGCGCTCTCGCGGTTGCGCCGGGGGCCGCCGGTTGGGTCGCGGGCACCGTGGCGGTTGGCTCGACATGCGGCACCGGCGGAGGGTGCAGCCGCTCGAACACGAACTGGAAGCCGATCAGGATCCCGACCGACAGCACGATCGCAATCAGGAGGTTGCGCTGTTCCATTCCGGTCGCAGCCAGACGCGCTCAGTTGCCGGGGCCGGCGTGCCGGCAAGCGGTGGAACCCGTGATTGGCTTGGCCTGGGGTACCGGATCGTAGCCGCTGCCGCCCCACGGATGGCAGCGGGTGAGCCGCCAGAGCGCGAGGCCGCCGCCACGCAATGCGCCGTGCCGGGCGAAAGCTTCGATCGCATAATCCGAGCAGCTCGGCAGAAAGCGGCACGAGGGCGGAAGGAATGGGGAAATGGTCAGCTGATAGGCGCGGACGGCTAGCCCCATGCCGTTTCCCAAAATTCCCCCACGTAATTGCGGTATCATTTTGCTCCTTCTGCGCGGCGTCCGACCCGGCGTTCCGCAATGCTTTGCTCTACCTTGCGCAGTGCCGAGGCAAGATCGGCGACGAGCGCCGCGTAGGGCCGCTCGGCCGTCGCCCCGCGTGCGATCAGCACGTAATCAGTTCCTGGATTCCCCTGCTCCGCCAAGATTTGCGCGGCGGCGGCGCGCAGCCGCCGCTTTGCCCGATTGCGGACCACTGCGTTGCCGACCTTGCGGCTGGCAGTGAATCCGACCCGCACCGCGGCGCCGCTATCCGAACCCGCCGCCCGCGGCGACGCTTGCAAGATCAGACCGGGGGTGACGGCTTTACGGCGATCCGCAGCGATCCGAAGGAAATCGGCTCGGATCTTGAGTGTTGCAAGGCTGCCGGTCACGAAATTCCCGGCCGCCGCCGCGCGGACCGGCCGCTGCCTCAGGCCGACAGTCGCTTACGGCCCTTTGCTCGTCGCGCCGCGAGCACGCGACGGCCGGCCACGGTCGCCATCCGCGCCCGGAACCCGTGGCGGCGCTTGCGAACGAGGTTGCTGGGCTGGTAAGTGCGCTTCACGGCACCGACTCCGATTGCGGCATCTCTCTCGAGCGGAGGCGGCTATATAAAAGAGGCGGGCCGCCAAGTCAACGACCCCTCAGCATGGCGGCGCGGAATGGCAAGGGCTTGTGACGCGTTGGGTTTGAGCATTGCCGGGAGGCCTGTTATGCCGGGGGGACCACGAACCTGGGTGGCGCCAATGGTGGATGAAGCGACGGTCGAGGCAGCCGATCGTGCCGCTCGAAACTGGGCCGCGGCTGCACCAGGACCGATCGTTCCCGGCAGCGACGCGCATAAATCGGCATTCTGCCGAATGCTGCTCGACACCCACAACCGCTACAAGCCCTCGGTTATCGATTGGCCGGTTCTCGAGCCCGAGGCGCGCGACCGCCTGGTCGGCCTGCCAATCTGGGATATTGCGGTTCAGACCGAAGGCAAGGCCCGCCTGCGCGTGTTGAGCTATGCGGCGACCATCTCGGACCCGCTGCTGCGCCAGGCGATCGAACTCGACGGGTTCGAGGAAGGGCGGCACAAGGAGGTCCTCTCTAATCTCGTCGAGGCCTATGGCATCCGCCTTGCGGCGGAGCCCGAATATGTGTCTCCGCGCGACCCAGAATGGGCCTTCATGGTTACCGGATTCAGCGAGTGCATCGACAGCTTTTTTGCGTTTGGCTTGTTCGCGCTGGCCAAGAGTTCGGGCTTTTTTCCGCTGGCTTTGGTCGGCACCTTCGAGCCGGTCATGCAGGAGGAAGGCCGCCACATCCTGTTCTTCATCAATTGGGCGGCATGGCACCGGCGCCGGCTGCCGTGGTGGCGGCGTCCCTTGTTCGTGGCCAAGGTTCTTGCGGTTTGGGTCTTTCTGATCTGGGAGCGGATCGGCATCGCCCGCGGCGTCGGCGGCGGCCAGGCCGGTGCCGATGTCGCCGCGACGCCGCAAGACAACAACTTCACCGTTACCGGCAGTAAGTCGCTCGCCGCGGTTGATATTTCTCCGGCGACACTGCTCGAAATCTGTCTGGCCGAGAACGAGCGGCGGCTGTCCGGCTATGATCCGCGCCTGTTGCGGCCGAATGTCGTGCCCCGTCTGATGCGTGTCGCGCACCGTTTGATGCGATGGTGGGGCAACACTGCGACGGCGTCATGAAGATCGGCTCCGAGGAGCATAAGCAGCGGTTTTGCGATCAATTCGTCGCGAGCCACGACCGATATGATCCGGAGTCCCTCGCTTGGCCGGATCTCGACGAGGTCTCGCTCGGGCGTTTGCGCGCGATCCCGTTCTGGCCCGAGGTGCTCTACACGGAGCGGCGCGCCGGCGCCATCGTCAGCGCCTACGCGGCGACGATCGCCGACCCCCTGGTGCGTGAGGCGGTTCTGCTGCAGGGGTTTGAGGAGGCGCGCCACGCCGACCTGCTGCAGCTGATGATCCGCCGCTACGGCCTCGCCGCCGAGGAGCGCCCGCTCGAAGAGCTTGCTCCTGACCTCTACCGGGCCTTCGCCGATTTCGGTTACGGCGAGTGCCTCGACGCCTTTCTTGGCTTCGGCGTGTTCAACATCGCGCGCCGCGCGGCCTTTCTGCCGGACGCGATTTTCGCGATTTTCGATAAATTGATGCACGAGGAAAACCGGCACATCGTGTTCTTCGTCAATTGGATGGCTTGGGAGCAGACGCGCCGAGGGCGGGGCATGGCGTGGCTGCGCTCGGCGATCGCGGCTCGTTATTATTGCCGGGCGATCGGCCGATTGATCGGCACGGTCAGGCGCGGTCGGGCGGCGAATGGCGGGCAGGATTTCGCCGCCACCGAAGCGGGCGTTTTCCTCGACGGATTTTCGGCTCGTGCTCTCGTCGAGGAATGCTGCGCCGAATATTCCCGCCGGATGGGTATGTTCGATCCTGATCTGCTGCAGCCGCGCTTTCTGCCAAGGCTTGCCGGGCTGATGATGGCAGGCTTGCGTCTCGGAGTTCGCGCGCAAGGTTCGCGGTGATCCGCAATGAAACAGGTTTCGATCCTGTGCGCAGTGGCCGGACTGGGGCTGATTGGCGTCCTGGTCGTCCATTTCGGAGCCGGCGCGGTGGCCCGGTCGCTGTTAGCGGTCGGGTGGGCGGGGTTTGCCGTACTCTGCTTGATCCACCTCGCGCTGATTGCGGTGATGGGGATTGCCTGGCGGGCGCTGCTGCCGGGGACCAATCCGTGGTCCGCGATCTGGGCTCGCCTGGTCCGCGATTCGGCCTCGGAAGTGCTGCCGCTCTCCCAGGTCGGCGGCTATGTCGCTGGTGCGCGCGCGATTGCCATCGCCGGGGTTTCTGCCGACGCCGCCGCGGCGAGCACGCTCGTTGACGTAGGTCTCGAGTTTTTTGCTCAGATCGCCTACACGGCGATCGCGCTGTTCTGGCTGCTGCATCTCGAACCGCGGGCGCAGTCCGCGACCCCGGTCGCTATCGGCCTCGTCGTCGCCGGATTTCTGGCCGCCGGGTTTGTCGTTGCTCAGCGTCGTGGTTTTGGCTTGCTCGATCGCTTCGCCCACGCTCGTGGCCGCGGATGGGCGGAGCGGACGGCTGCCGGGGCAGCGGCGCTTCATAACGCCGTGGCAGACATCTACGCCCGGGCGAGCGGATTATGGGTCAGCTTTGCCCTTCACCTTGCCTGCTGGATCGCCAGCGTCGCTGAGATCTGGCTGGCATTGCGCTTCATGGGCGCCCAGCTTGGCTTTGGCGCGGTGCTAGTGCTCGAGGCCCTGCTCTATGCCATCCGCAGCATAGCTTTTGCCGTGCCGAACGCGGTCGGGGTTCAGGAGGGCGCCTATGTCGTGCTCGGGGCAAGCTTTGGCCTGACGCCGGAGGCCGGGTTGGCGCTGTCGCTGTTGAAGCGCGCGCGCGATGCGGCGATTGGGCTGCCTACGCTCGTCGCCTGGGAACTTATCGAAAGCGGCCGCCAGTACCGCCGTGCTGCAGCAGCGCCGATCCGCCTTGGCGCCCCCCTTGAAACGAAACCCCGGCCGCGATGACCGGGGTTTCTTTCACCAAGCCCGGAGGGTATCGGGCCATATGCATCGTTTGGGATGACAACCAGGAGGCATGACGATGCAAGCGCATACTGCATCAGGTCCGCATAAGTTGCAATAAATATTCGATTAATTAACCATTTATCTCTCGATAACACGACGAACGTGCACCAATTTCGCGACGCCCGAATTCATCCGATGCTGGCCGCTACGGCGGGTGTTCGGCGGATTTGCCCATAGTTCACAAGAAGGTGACCGCTCATTGCCGGCCGGAACGCTAGCATCGGGTTCGTTGTAGCCGCACCGGACCGGAGATGCCCGACGACACCTCGCCGCCAGCTGGCTCATCGGCGCGCCGCCTGGTTCCGTTGGGCTTTCTCCTGGCGGCAGCAATCGTCTTTATTGTTGTCGGTGGCCACCACTATCTGACTTTTGCCTGGCTCGACCGACACCGCGACTGGCTCTGTGCCCTGGTAGCCCGCTGGGGATTTGTCGCCGTCCTCCTCTACATTGCGGTTTATGCCGTGCTGGTGGCGTTGTCGGTCCCCGGCGGGGTGGCGCTGACGGTTGTGGGTGGTTTTCTCTTCGGGACCTGGCTTGGCGGATTTTGCGCGGTTATCGGCGCGACCTTGGGCGCGGTGGCGGTTTTTCTCGCGGCGCGCGCCGGCCTCGGCGGCTTGGCGCGGCGCGCGGGGCCGTTCTTCACCAAGCTCGAGGCCGGGTTTCGCGCTGACGCATTCAATTATCTCCTAGTATTGCGCCTGGTGCCGCTGTTCCCATTCTGGCTGGTCAACCTGGTACCGGCCTTGGCTGGGGTGAGCTTGCCGACTTACCTGCTTGCGACTCTTATCGGCATCATTCCCGCCACCTTGGTCTATGCAAGCCTCGGCAACGGCCTCGGCCGCCTGGTCGACCAGCCCGGGCTCGGCGTCTTGTTTCACCTGAGCGTGCTGCTCCCTCTTGTCGCGCTCGCTGTGCTCGCAATCCTCCCGGTGTGGTACAAGCGGCGGCGCCGTAAAGAGACCATATGACCCGCCTGCTTACCCCCGATCTGTGCGTCATCGGCGCCGGTGCGGGCGGGCTCGCCGTCGCCGCCGTCGCCGCGCAACTGGGTGTGCAGGTCGTGCTGATCGAGCGCGGAGCCATGGGCGGCGACTGCCTGAACTTCGGCTGCGTGCCGTCGAAGTCGCTGCTTGCGGCGGCTCGGCTCGCCAATCTGTGGCAGCGTGCGCCGGAATTTGGCCTCACCTATAAGCCGCCGCAGATCGATTTCGCGACAGTCGGCAAAAGCATCGAGCAGGTGATCGCGCGCCTGGCCCCTAACGACTCTGCCGAACGGTTCGAAGGTCTCGGCGTTACGGTGCTGCGCGCCGAGGCTCGCTTTACCGGTCCGCGTACGATCCTCGCGGGCGAAGTCGCGGTCCGGCCGCGGCGCTTTGTGATCGCCACCGGCTCGCACCCGGCGGTCCCGGCGATCCCCGGGCTTCGCGGGGTCCCGTTTCTGACCAACGAGACCGTCTTTGCCAACCGCGAGTTGCCCGAACACCTGATAGTGATCGGCGGGGGACCGATCGGAGTCGAACTGGCGCAGGCACACCGCCGGCTCGGCGCGCAGGTCACCGTGCTCGATATCGGCCCGCTGCTGCCGCGCGATGATGCGGAACTCGTCGCCCTGCTCGCCATACGGCTCGGCAGCGAGGGGATCGCGCTGCGCCCGCAGGTGCAGATCGTGTCGGTGGAGCGCGATGGCCGAGGCATTGCTCTCCATTTGGCCGGGGGCGAGCGTATCGCCGGATCGCATCTGCTGGTCGCCGCCGGCCGGCAAGCAAACATCGCGGCGCTCGACCTCGCCGCCGCTGGAATTAAGGCTGGGGCGCTCGGGATCACGGTCGATACGCGGTTGCGCACGGCAAATCGCCGTGCCTTTGCCGTCGGCGACGTCGCGGGCGGACCGCAATTCACCCATGCCGCGCTCTATCAAGCCGGGATCGTGATTCGAAACGCGCTGTTCCGCATCCCGACTCGGGCCGATTATCGAGGCCTGCCCAGGGTCACCTATACCGAGCCCGAACTCGCGCAGGTCGGGTTGACCGAGGTGGCAGCGCGAGAATCCGGCCGGACGATACGCGTGTTGCGCTGGCCCTTTGCCGAAAACGACCGGGCTCAGACCGAACGCGACACCGAGGGTCTGGTCAAGGTCATCGCCCGGCGCGACGGCCGCATTGTCGGCGCCTCGATCCTCGGAGCGGGAGCAGGCGATCTGATCACGCCCTGGGCACTGGCGATTGCGCAACGCCTCAAAATCGCCGCGCTCGCCAATCTGGTGGTGCCCTACCCGACGCGCGGCGAGGCCGGCAAGCGCGCGGCCGGCAGTTTCTACACGCCGACATTGTTTTCGCCTCGGACCCGTCGGATTGTACGGCTCCTGGCTCGGTTCGGCTGAAGCGGACGATTCCCGTGTTTATGCACAGCCTGTCGGCTCGCCTCCTCGTCCTGACGGTCTTTTTTGTCATGGTCGGCGAGGTTTTGATCTTTGTGCCCTCGGTCGCCCGTTTTCGCATGACCTATTTCGAGAACCGCATTGCTTCCGGCGAACTCGCGAGCTTGGCGATCGAAGCCAGCCCGAATGGGCATCTGGAGCGGAGCCTTGTCGAAAAGTTGCTCGCCCGGGTCGGCGCTCACGGTGTGATCGTGCACCGCGGCGACGGGATGGTGCGGATGCTCGATCGGCCGATGCCGCCGAAGCCGGACATTACAATCGACCTCTCTCATCCCAGCATGCTGGCGGCCATTCGCGGTTCCCTGATGGCCCTTTCCCGTAACGACAACCGCATCCTGCGGGTTCTGGGCCCCTCGCCGACCGGAAGCGGCGAGACAGTAGAGGTGCTGCTCGACGAAGCGCCGCTGCGCGCCGAGATGTGGGGCTTTGGCTTCCGTATCCTCGAACTGTCGATCGTGATTTCGCTGGTCGCCGCCGCTCTCGTCTATATCAGCCTGCAATGGCTCCTGGTGCGGCCGATGCGCCGGCTGACCGCGAGCATGATCGAGTTTCGCGCCGACCCCGAGGATACTTCGCGGATGATCGCCGCGAGCCGCCGAAAGGACGAAATCGGCGTGGCCGAGCGCGAGCTCGCGGTCATGCAGCAGACCGTGCGCCGGGCGTTGGGCGAGCGCGCGCGATTGGCGGCGCTCGGCACCGCGGTGACCAAGATCAATCATGATTTGCGCAATATTCTCGCTACCGCGCGGCTGGTGACCGACGCGCTGACCGCGAGTGCCGCCCCTGAGGTGCGCCGCATTCTGCCCCGCCTGATCGAGGCGATCGACCGCGCCGTGGCGATGTGCACGCACACCCTCGATTTCTCGCGCGAGGACGCAGCCCCGCTGACGCCGAGCCGGTTTCGCCTCGGCGCTCTGATCGAAGAGATTGGGCAGGGTCTCGCTGTTTCCGCGCCGGAAGTCTCGGTCGAATACGCCATCCCGCCGAACTTCGAAGTCGAAGCCGATCGCGATCAGCTCTACCGCGTCCTGTCCAATCTCGCGCGCAACGCGGTCGAGGCCGGGGCGCAACGGCTGCGTTTCTCGGCGGCCGGCGAGAACCGGTCGATTGCTATCGAGGTGACCGATGACGGCCCCGGCCTCCCGCCCAAGGCGCGCGAAAACCTGTTCCGCCCTTTTTTCGGCTCGGCCCGCCCGGGCGGCAGCGGTCTCGGTCTGGCGATCGCCCGCGAATTAGCGCGCGCGCATGGCGGCGAGCTGACCCTGGTCTCCAGCACCGGCGCCGGCACGGTGTTCCGCTTGACCCTTCCGGCGCCGGCAGGCCGTGCCGCGAAGCTCAGTCGAGCGCGAGTGTCGTCGTCTTGAGATAAGCGCTCTCCGGCAGGGAAGGGTGGACCGGGTGGTCCGGCCCGGCGCCGGCATTGCGCAGGATGCGCCCGCCGCGGCCGGCATCGGCGAGACCGCGCCGTACCGCCTCGGCGAACTCGTCCGCACCGACGTTGTAGGAGCACGAGGCGAGAAACAGAATACCGCCGCGCGCGGTCAATAAAGCGGCCAGCCGCGCGAGCTTGCGGTAGCCGCGCAACGCGGCCGGCACTTCCTTGCGCGATTTGGCGAAGGCCGGCGGATCGGCGACGACGATGTCGAAGCGCTCGCCGGCGTCGGCGAGCCGGGCGGCTTCGCCAAAGACCTCGGCCCGGCGAAAGCCGCATATGCCGGTAACGCCGCTCAGCATCGCCGCCTCGGCGGCGAGCGCGAGCGCCGGCTCGGAACGGTCGACGCCAAGCACCGCGCCGGCGCCGGCGCGCGCGGCCTGGACCGCAAACCCGCCGGTGAAGCAATAGAGATCGAGCACGCGGGCGCCGCGCGCCAGGCCAGCGACAAACCGGCGATTGCCGCGCTGGTCGAAAAACCAGCCGGTCTTCTGCCCGGCGAGCGGGTCAACCGGAAACACGGCTCCGTTCTCGCGGACCAAGACGCGCCCGTCGAACATGCCCAGCCCTACCCGGGTCTCGGCCGGCAGGCCCTCCTGCGCCCGCGCCGGGCTGTCGTTGCGCAGCACGATTGCCCGCGGCCTCAGTAGACCGGCGAGCGCGTCGAGGACCAGCGGTTCGAGCCGGGCGCTGCCGGCGGCGTTCGACTGCACCGCAAGGACCGCGTCGAAGCGGTCGATAACCAACCCCGGCAATCCGTCAGCCTCGGCATGGACGAGGCGGTAAAAGGGCTCGTCGAACAGCTGCTCGCGCAGCCGCAGCGCCCGTTCGAGTCGGCGCAGCAGGAACTGCCGGCCGATCTGCCGGCCAGCGTCGCGGTCCAGCAGACGCGCGGCGAGTAGGCAATGCGGGTTGAACATCGCCACCCCGAGCGCGCTGTCGTCGGCGCGTCGCACGGTGACGAGAGCGCCGGGTTCGAGCCCCCGCGCCGCTGCGTCCATCCGAACTTCGTTCGCGTAGATCCATGGGTGGCCGGCCTCGGCCCGCTTGTGCCGCGCCGGCAGCAATGTGACGGCGGGGCGGCTCGCCGGGTCGTCCGCGACTGCCCCGGTCGGAGCTGCTGTCTCGGAAATCATCCGTCACCACTGCCGGCTTGCTGCCGCCGCGGTCATTATTTGGCCGCGCCCCGCGCCGCTTGCGAGCCCTGTGGCGGGTTGGTGCGCGTTCTCCCGATCCGCCTTGCCTGATCGGGCCCGGCGGGAGTAGTTATTCGCGCCACCACAGCCGGCTCGCTTCGCCGCACGCGCCCGTAGCTCAATTGGATAGAGCACCAGACTACGGATCTGGGGGTTAGGGGTTCGACTCCTCTCGGGCGC
>Ga0306920_100009574_pt1 | contig 12941 bp, 13 predicted proteins | sample flu12Cox44000170_FD_204666 | JGI IMG/M metagenome (GOLD analysis project Ga0306920, IMG submission 204666) | Lab enrichment of tropical soil microbial communities from Luquillo Experimental Forest, Puerto Rico - flux4day.12C.oxic.44.000.170 (v2)... | ecosystem: Environmental > Terrestrial >...
ATGCTTGCTCGCCGCAAGGTCCGCTCGAAGGATCTGGCGCAGAAAGTGGGATTGACGGAAACCAACCTGTCGCTGCTCAAGAATGGCCGGGTGAAAGGCGTGCGCTTTGCCACGCTCGAGCGCTTGTGCGAGGCACTGCGATGCCAGCCAGGCGATTTACTGTCGTACCTGCCGGGCAACCTGCCTCCATCCGAGGAGATGGTCGCCGAAATCTAGCCGGTGCCCGACCACGCGAATGATTCTTTGTGTGCTTTTGTCATAAACGCATCACTCAACGTAGCAACCGGTCGGCGGCGGCAAAGCCCGAGCGGATGGCGCCCTCGATGGTCGCGGGGAGACCCGTGCCGGTCCAGTCGCCGGCCAGCACCAGGTTCGCCCAGCGGGTCTCGGTCTGCGGCCGTCGCACGAGCTGCGCCGGCGTCGCGGCGAAGGTGGCGCGACGCTCCTTGACCACCTGCCAGGAGGGCAAAGGCAGCTCCGGCAGAGCGTAGGCGCGCCGCACCTCGGGCCAGAGCCGCGCCGCCAATTCCTCGGCGCTTACTTCCATGAGGCGATCGGCCGCGCTGATCGTCACCGACAGCACCTCGCGCTTGCGGAACACCCATTCGACGGTGCCGCCGACGAGCCCGATGAAAAGCGGCGCCGGCGCCGGCGCGGTGGCGCGAAAATGCGCGTTGACGATGCCGCGAAACTCGTCCGGCGCCAGCAAATCCGGAACGAGGCGCATCGCCACCGGCGCAGTGACGGCCAGCACCACCGCCTCATCGGCCGCGACGGCTTCGCTCACCGCATCGAAAGACAGGCCGCCAATGTGGCCCTTCGCAAACTCGATCGCGCGCAAGCGGTCGCCGAAGCGGACGTCCGCGCCCTTCCGTGCCAGATAGGCGAGCGCTGGATCAATGAGGCTTTCGGAAAGACCCTCGCGCGGCACCAAGGGCCGGCAGGCCTCGCCACCCACGCCGAAGCTTTCGCGCAAGACGCGGCCCAAGAGTTGGGCCGAGCCCGCCTCCACCTCGGTGTTGAGCGCCGCCACCGCGAGCGGCTGCCAGAGCCGCCGGAAGATCGTGCTGTCGCGATCGAGCCGATCGGTGACGACGTCGTCGGACCGCGCCATGGCGAGCGACAATGCGCGCAAATAATCCGTGACCCCCGTGCCGGCGACGCGGCGCCCGGGCGCGAAGAGCCACCAGGGCACACGCCCGCGATTGGGCCGCACCGTCCAGCGCTCGCCGGTCGCGAGATCGAGAAAGGGATAGGTGGGCTCATCCGGTCCCACCAACGTTTCGATGGCGCCGATTTGGCGGAGATAGGCCATCGCCCCATGATTGCCTGCGATGAGGAGGTGGTTGCCGTTGTCGATACGGCAGCCCAATGTCGCGTCATCGTAAGAACGGCAGCGTCCACCGGCTTGGCGCGCCGCTTCGTGCAGCACGACGTGGAGCCCGGCATCGACGAGGCGCACCGCAGCGGCCAATCCCGCGAGCCCCGCCCCCACGACATGGACGCGGCGCGGACGGCTCACAACAACCCGTGACGCAGGGCAAGCCAAAGCTTGAGCGCGGTCGGCAATTTCACAGCCTGCGCCGGATCGCGCCAGCCGCGCCGGCGCAAACGCGTCAAAATCGCGTGGTAGACGGCACCCATGACGGCGGCGGGCCGCATGGCGCGGCGTGGACACTCGCGCATCGCCGCCTGCGCTGCCCGGAAATGCTGCTCGGCGAGATCGGCCACCCGCTCGCAGACCTCTGGCAAACGCGTGTGCCGCAGCGCGTGCTTGGGGTCGGTCTCGGCGATCCCGGCAGCATTGAGATATTCGCGCGGCAGATAGAGGCGGCCACGTTCGGCATCCTCGGCGAGATCGCGCAAGATATTGGTGAGCTGCAGCGCGCGGCCGAGCGATCCCGCGACGCGGTCGGCAGCGACCGCATCCGTGCCGAAGATGCGCACCGAAAGCCGCCCGACCGCGCTCGCGACGCGGTCGCAGTAGAGATCGAGCTCGGCCAAGCTCGGCGCGCGAATGTCGGCCGCGGCGTCCATCTCCATGCCGTCGATCACCGCCAGGAAATCCTCGCGCCGGAGCTGGTATCGCGCCGCCACCTCCGCCAGCACGCGCGCCAGCGGATGCTGCGGCCGACCGGCATAGATGGCGTCGATCTCGACGCGCCAGCGCGCAAGACCGGCGCGCTTTGCCGTCGGATCGTCGTCGCTGTCGGCGATGTCGTCGACGTCGCGGCAGAAGGCGTAAATGGCGAACATGGCTTCGCGGCGCGCTTCGGGAAGGAGGCGCATCGCCCAATAAAACGAGGTGCCGGCGGCGGCGACGCGGGCGCGGATCGCGGCGCGCGGATCGGCGCTCGCATCATGCAATTGAGCGGCGCTCATGCCTGACCCCAACGCCGCGCGCGCCAAACGCCGAAGAGCAGCGCTGCGGCGAAATCGCCGCGCGTGAGCTTGACGCGCATCGCCAGCGGATCGCCACGCCGGAGACGCCTTGCCAAACGCTCCGCCAAGGTGACGATCACGCCGGTCTCGCGGCGAAGGCCGGGGCTTTGCACGGCAAGGGGCAAGCCGCGGGCGGCGGCGATCAGCGGATCGGTCTGGTCGAGCAAGCGATCGAAGACGCGGCGCAAACCGGCGCTCGATCGAGCGGCCCTCAGCTCCGCGACCGCACTGCCGCATTCCGCAAGGTCGGTTTCCGGCAAGTAGACGCGGTCTAGATCGCGGTAATCCGCGGCACAGTCCTGGAGATGATTCAGCACCTGAAGCGCATCGCAGAGCGGGTCGGAATAGGTCCACGTCCCCTGCGATTCACCATGCAAATCGAGCACGTGCCGCCCCACCGGCGTCGCCGAGTAGCGGCAATATTCGCGGAGATCGTCCCAATCGCGGTAGCGGCGCTTGGCAGCGTCGAGCCGAAAGGCGCGGAGCACGTCATGGCAATGCTGGGCGGTGACGCCGGTCTCGCGGAGGCTCGCCCGCATGGCGATCGCCGCCGGCGATTCCGTCCCGGGGGCGCCCTCCAGGATCTCACCCATACGATCGAGACGGCGGACTTTGTCCTCGGCTGAGAGGCGCGGATTGTCGGCGATATCATCGGCCTCGCGAGCAAAGCGGTAGAAGGCGTGCACATGCGGCCGCAACGCGGGCCGGATGAGCCACGAGCCCACCGGGAAATTCTCGTCCTCGCGCCATTTGCCCGACGGCGTCTCGAGGCCCGTCGTCAGCTCTGACTGCGCCACGCCATCCGTCCCTTCCACTCGCCGCCGCGACCCAGCCAATGACGCCGCGCGGAATCAACCGTCGCAGCCAGATACACTAACGCGATTGCCGGCAGCAAGGGCGCCCAAAGCGGCGACAAGCGATAGAACCGAACCATCGGCCAATAAGCGAGGCTCATCGCTGCCCAAGTGAGGCCGCCCAGCCAGCGCGCGTCGCCGCCGGCAACCACCAGGATCGGCGGCGCGAGATAAGTGAGCGCAAGACCGAGCACAGTGCCAGCGAGCAGCAGCGGCGAATGATGGAGCTGGTCGTAAGCTGTGCGCGCCACCATGCGCCAAACATCGGCGACACGGGGATAGGGGCGAAGACTGCGCGTCTGCTGAGTGAGACCGAGCCAAATCGAGCCGCCGCTGCGTTTCACAGCCTGCGCCAGCGCACAATCGTCGATGAGCGCGTCGCGGACCGCGGCGAAGCCGCCGATCCGCTCATAAGCGCTTTGCCGCAACAAGACGCAGCCGCCCGCGGCCGCGGCGGTGCGGCGCCGCGGATCATTCGACCACGCGAACGGGTAGAGCATGGCGAAGAAGAAGACGAAGGCGGGAATGAGAAAACGCTCGGCCCAGCTCTCGCAGCGAAGCCGCACCATGAGGGAAACGAGGTCGCGCTTCTCGTCTTCGAGGCGGGCCACCAGCTCGGCAAGGTTGGTCGAGTGGTGCGCGATATCGGCGTCGGTGAGAAGAAAGACCTCCGGCCGATCGCCGCGCTCGCTCACCTGCCGCACCCCTTCGGCGAGCGCCCAAAGCTTGCCCGTCCAGCCGCTGGGCAAGGGCCGTGCGCTCACCACGCGAAGGCGCTCGCGCTGCCCAAGGTGTGTCGCCGTGGCACGCGCGACCTCGGCGGTGCCGTCCTCGCTGTGATCGTCCACCAGCACGATCGAGAAATAGCCGGCATATTCCTGACGCAACAGCGACTGCACGGCGGCGCCCACCACCGGCGCCTCGTTCCGGGCCGGCACGATGGCGACGACCGCAGGCCAACGGAGCGGCGACGGTGGCAACGGCGAGACCTGCGCGCGCCAGAAAACGCCACGGCCGACGAGGAGATAGAGCCAGATCGCAGCCGAAACGCTCGCTAACAGAAACGCCGCGCTCACGGACACATCCCTTGTGCGCGAAACCATTGGACGGCATCGGCGAGCGCCGCATCGGCGGGACGCGGTGCGTAGCCAAGGGCGCGGCGCGCTTTCTCGGAAGAAAAGAACATCTTCTTCCGTGCCATGCGCAAGCCATCGAGGGTGATGAAGGGCTCGCGGCCGGTGATGCGGCCGACCCCTTCGGCAACCATTGCCAGGGGCCAGAGCGGCGCGATCGGGAGCCGCAGCCGCGGCGGCCTCCGGCCAACGATTTTGGCGATGCGGCGGAGGATTTCGCCGAGCGCGAGATTGTCCCCGCCGAGAATGTAGCGCTCGCCGATCGTGCCGCGCGCTTCTGCCAAGAGATGGCCGTCGGCGACGTCGTCGACATGGACGAGATTGAGGCCGGTGTCGACGAAAGCCGGCATCCGTCCCGCGGCGGCTTCGACGATCAGGCGCCCGGTCGGCGTCGGCTTCACGTCGCGGGGGCCGATCGGCGTCGAGGGATTGACGATGACCGCGGGAAGGTGCTTCTCGCGCACCAGCGCCTTCACCGCCTCCTCGGCAAGGAACTTCGAGCTCTTGTATGGGCCGACCATATCGGTGAGCGCGCTCGGCGTGCTCTCATCCGCAGGCGTTCCGTCCGAGGTGAGCCCAAGCGTCGCGACGCTGCTGGTATAGACGATGCGGTCGACTTGGACCGCGAGCGCCGCTTCCATCAAGGCGCGTGTGCCGTCCACGTTAGCGCGATGCATCGCCGCGGGGTCGCGCACCCACAGCCGATAGTCGGCAGCGACGTGAAAAAGCGCGCCGCAGCCCTCAAGTGCCGCCTGCATCGATGCAGGGTCTTCGAGCGATCCCAGACGAATGTCGAGGTCGAGGCCGGCGACATTGGCGCGGTCGCTCGACGGCCGGAGCAGCACCCGCACGCGGCGCCCGGCGGCGAGCAGGCGGCGCACCACCGCGGAGCCGACGAAGCCCGAGGCGCCAGTGACCAAAGCGGGTTTCTGTGCGGCGGCCATCGGCCAAAAGACGCTTTCTCAGCCTCCGGCGGCGCGGCGTGCGCCATTGCCGACCCGGCCTGATGCATGCGCGCGCGCTTCGCGATCGGTGTCATAGACGTCGTCGAGATCGGCGATGCGCCGATCCGGCAATGCCGCCAATGTCTCCTCGACGATGGCGGCGATGTCGAGAAAGCCGATGCGGCCATCGAGAAAGGCGGCCACTGCAACTTCATTCGCGGCATTGAGCACCGTGGGCGCGCCGCCGCCCGCGTTGAGCGCCGTCCGCGCCAGGCGCAGCGCCGGGAAGCGCTCGAGGTCGGGCGCTTCGAAGACGAGCCGACCGAGCGCGGCGAGATCAAGCCGCGGACTTGGCGCAGGAATGCGTGTGGGCCAACCGAGCGCATTGGCGATGGGCGTGCGCATGTCGGGCGAGCCCAACTGCGCCAGAACCGAGCCGTCGCTGTAATAGACGAGGCCATGAACAACCGATTGCGGATGGACGACCACCTCGATGCGCTCACTCGGGAGATCGAACAAGTGATGGGCCTCGATCACCTCGAGGCCCTTGTTCATCATCGTCGCGGAGTCGACGGATATCTTCGCACCCATGCGCCAGTTGGGATGCGCCACCGCCTCGGCGGGCGTGGCCGCCGCCATCGCTTCGCGCGAGCGCTCGCGGAAGGGCCCACCGCTCGCCGTCAGCACGATGCGCTCGATCGCGTGCGCCTGGTCGCTGTCGAAAACCTGGAAGATCGCGTTGTGCTCGCTGTCGACGGGCAGAAGCCGCGCGCCGTGTCGCCGCGCCGCGTCCGTCACCAGGGCCCCGGCGCAGACAAGCACCTCCTTGTTGGCGAGCGCCACCAACGCGCCGCGCTCGACCGCCGCGAGCGTCGGCGCCAGCCCCGCCGCACCGACGATTGCGGCCATGACCCAGTCGCTCGGCCGCGCCGCCGCTTCAACGACAGCCGCGGCACCCGCCGCCACCTCGATGCCGCTTCCCGCGAGCAGCGACTTGAGCACGCGGTAGCGGCTTTCGTCAGCGACAACAGCGAGCCGCGCCCGCACTTCGCGCGCTTGGGAGGCGAGGCGCTCGACGTTGCGGAGGGCGACCAGCGCCTCGACCTCATAGGCATTGCGGTCCGCGGCGATGAGCTCGACCGTGTTGCACCCGACGGAACCGGTCGAGCCCAAAATGGCAACGCGCCGCTTGCCCGGGGCGTGGCGCTCGCCGTCAGCTTGAGGGGACCCGTTCCTGCTCATTCAGGGGTTCTTCCTAGCGCCAATGCCGCCGCCGCGCCAGCCTTAACCACCGGGGTTGGCAAGCTTTGCGCGATCAGGCTGGCTCGTCCCCGGCTAGCGCGAGCCAGGCTTTGACCTGGTCGCGAAGCCGCACCATCTGCCGGTCGAGCACCCCCATGACCTCGAGATGCGAGACCGTATTGAAGAGATAGGCGGCGCAACTGCCGAGCGGACCGTTCGCCTCGGCAATGGCCGCGACGATATCCGCCTCGGCGAGGCGTCCGGCGTAGCGGACATGGGCGCGATTGACCAAAAAGCCGATGGCGTGAAGCGGTCCCTCCGCCGTCATCAGCTTGAGCCAACGCGGGCGGTAGGCGCCGGTCAACATCTCGCGGCGCCATACCAGCTCGAGCTCGGCGGCGGCTTCGGCCTCGGCGATGCGGTAAGCGATCCCGCGGCAGGCGCCGCCGCGCTCGAGCGCCAAGGTCAAGCCCGGTCGGGCGAGCGTTCCGCGACCGAGATGGGTCCAGAGGCAAAATCGGCGATGATAACCGCGGACGGTCACCACCCGCCGCTCGATCGAGTGAATGAGCGGGTTCCACATCAGCGAGCCGTAGGCGAAGAGCCAGACATCGCCCGCCGCCGGACGCGCCTCGAGCATCGCTCGGATCGAAGCGCGATGTTCCTCGGGCGTGGGCAGCTTGAGCGAAGGGTCAGCAAGCTCAACATAAGCACGGATAGAATCGGCGAGGACCGCCTCGCGGGTCAATCGGATGGGTGGAGGTGAGGTGGACACGGGTCGAACGTGCAAGACCGGAACAGCCGCCGCAGGATCGCTCTATGATAGCGTGACCGGACGCGCGCCGAAACCGATCGCTGGCATGACGCCCGGGGGTCTGCCCTCGCGGGCGCAATCGCGATAAGCTTGGTCCGAGAAACCGGGATTGACGGATATGAACGAGAGCAACACCACTCTGGCGGAGGCCGCCGCCAGCCCGCCGGCGCAGCCGGCCGATGACCTCTTCATGCTGGTGCGAGAGCACCGCTCCGCGGTGCCGCGGCCCATCGAGGGCGGCGATCTTGTCGCCTGGCTGCTATCGGCGCAGACCCGCGCGCTCGACGGCGTGGTGCTGTTCGACGAATTGTGCTGGCGCCTGCTCGGCCGTGGCGTTCCGCTCTGGCGGAGCAATCTCAGCATCGGCATGCTTCATCCGCAAATCATGGGACTGGGTTTCCGCTGGTGGCGCGACCGCGCGCTCACACAGGAGTTCCGCATCAAGCATGGGATGGCGCAACGCTCGGACTATCTCGACAGCCCGATGCGGCCGGCGATCGAGCAAGGCTTGACCGTGCGCTATCGCCTCGACGACGAGGCAGCGCTCGCGCGCTACCCCGTCCTGCGCGAATTTCGCGAAGCGGGCGCGACCGAGTATCTTGCCTGCCCCTTGTCCGGCTCGACCGGCCGGCATCGCGTCATGACCTTTACCACCGATCATCCCGGCGGCTTTGTCGACGCGCACATTGCCACGATCGACGCGATCCTTCCGGCCATCAGTCTCGTCGTCGAGAGCAAGTCGCTGCAGGGGATGAATGCCGGCCTCTTAGACCTCTATCTCGGCCACACCATAGGACGGCACATTCTGGGCGGCGATATTTTCCGCGGCCAAGGCAAGCGGCTGCGCGCCGCGCTCATGGCGGTCGACCTCCGCGGCTTCACCACCCTTGCCGATCGCATGGGCGGCGACGAGCTCATTCAGCTGCTCGACGACTATTTCGATGCCGTGGCGGCCTCGGTCCACACCAATGGCGGCGAGATTCTCAAATTCGTTGGCGACGGCGTGTTGGCGATTTTCGAGTCCGACGGGCAATCGGATGCCCAGGCTGCCGCCGCCGCGCTCACCGCCGGCCAAGAATTGCTGCGGCGTATCGATACCACCAACGAGAACCGACACGCCGTTGGCCAAGAGCTCATTCGCATTGGCGTCGGCCTTCATGTCGGCGAGGTCATCTATGGCAATGTCGGCGCCATCGACCGCCTCGACTTCACCGCGATTGGCCCGGCCGTGAACCTCGTCTGCCGCCTCGAGGCGCTGACGAAGCGGCTCGAGCGGCCGCTGCTGGTGTCGGAAAGCTTTGCCGCGGCCACTTCCTCTCCGCTCCTCTCCCTGGGCTTCCATCCCGTGCGCGGCCTCAGCGAGCCGCAAGAGGTGTTCGGCCTTCCTGCGGTTAGATAGCGTTACGCGGAAACGTCACTGCCTCGATCTTGTTGCCGTCGAGATCGAAGATGAAAGCGCCGAAATATGTCGTCATCGCCGCCTGACGCGGACCGGGATCGCCGGCGCTGCTACAGCCCTGCGCGAGCGCCGCGGCGTGGAAATCGCGCACCGCTGCTTCATCCTGCGCGCGCAAACACACATGGCAGCCGGTGTCCGATGCGACCGGTGTCATGGCGGCGCGCAGGTTGAGCCAGAATTCGGGATAGCGCTTGCCAAAGCCGATCGTCGCGGGACGCTCGACGAGGCGCGTCAACCCGAGCGGCGCGAGGATGCGGTCATAAACGCGGGCGCTCGCCTCGAGATCGCGAACGGCGATCGAGACGTGGTCGATCATGAGGCGGTAACCAGTTTCAAGCGCATCGCCTAGTCCCGTCGGCCGTAGTCGCGTTCGACCTTACAAATCCTGATCATGTAGTGCGAATACCAAATCTCGCGCCCCTTTTTCTTAGCGACCAAGTGGAGGGGATCGCGAGCAAAGGCCGCAATGGAGTCGAGAGTCTTCCAATAGATAACGGCGACGCCAGATCCATTGGTATTTCGCGCCGGCTCGATACCGAGAAATCCGTCATAGCTCTCGGCCACCTCGACGAGGCGCTGATACATCATGGTGTGCTCGGCATGATCAACATCCGCGTTGATCGACGTGAACACGACCGCGTAGTAAGGCGGCTCGGGCGTCCGAGCAATGAACGGCATTAGTTCTCCTTCGATGTAAATGAAGTAGAGACTTGAGATCGCTTCGGGATCAAGCTTTACGGTATGACCGCGTCAGCGTCCCTTGAACGTCGGCTTCCGCTTCTCGAGATAAGCCTCGACCGCCTCGCGATGGTCGGCCGCGGACGAGACCACGGCGTAATGCGAGGAGATGAGGTCGAGGCTGGTGCGGAGATCGATGCGCGTTCCTTGATAGACGGCGCGCTTGATAAAGCGGACCGAGAGCGGCGGGCCGTCGGCGATCTTGGCGGCGACGGCGCGCACATACGGGATCAACTCATCGTCCGGCACCACCTTGTTGACAATGCCGAGACGTTCGGCCTCCGCCGCATCGAAGATTTCGCCGGTCCAGAAGAGCTCGAGCGCCTTGGCCGTGCCGACAAGCCGCGGCAGGAACCAGGTGCCGCCGGCGCCCGGCACCAAGCCGACGCGCACATAGGTTTCGCCGAAACGAGCGCTAGTCGCGGCATAGCGGAGATCGCACTGGAGCGCCAAATCCATGCCCGCGCCCATGGCGGCGCCATTCACCGCGGCGATCACCGGCTTGTCCATGCGCTCGAGCGCCAACGGCACGCGATGGACATGCTCGGCAAGGTCGTTCTTGCGGTCGAGCGGCGTGCGCTCGCCGCGCTCGCCCATGTTCTTGACGTCGCCGCCGCTGCAGAAGGCCTTGCCCGCGCCGGTGATGATGACGACGGCGACGTTGTCGTCCGCCTGCGCGCGGATGAGGGCGTCGGCCCAGGTGTCGAGCATGTCCCAGGTGAAGGCGTTCATCCGCTCCGGGCGGTTGAGTGTGATGGTGGCGATGCGATCTTTGACCTCGTAAAGGATGTGCTCGCTCATGGGACAGCGCTCCCCGTCAACAACGGCCAGAGGCCGTCCGCGCCACGTGCCGCGGCGATCCGGCCAAGCTCCACCGACCATTCGCTTTCGACGCCGAATTCGTCGCGCCACGACCAGAGACGCCGCGTCAAATGGTGGAGGCGATGCTCATGGGTGAAGCCGATGGCGCCATGCACCTGGTGCGCGGTCTCCGCCACCTTGCCCGCGGCCTCGCCGACACGGCTTTTCGCCGCCGCGACGCTGAAGGCGAAATCGCCCTGCCCTGCCGCCGCTTCGACCGCGGCCGCAGCGATGACGCCGGCGGCGGCGACATTCTCGGCCAAGACCGCGAGCTGCTGCTGGATTGCCTGGAACTTGCCGATGGGCCGCCCGAACTGCGCGCGGTCGTTGGCGTATTGCACAGTGATGCGCAACACCTCCTCCATCGCGCCTGCCATCAGGACCGCGCGGGTGAGCGCACCCAAGCGATAGACGAGCGGGCCATCAACCCCGGTCGGCGCAGGCTTCACCGCCGCCGCGACCGCATCGACGGAGAGATCATCGCGCGGCTCGCCGGCGAGACTCTGGCCGAGGCGGATATCAAGGGAGGTGGGCGAGAGCAAACCCACCTGCCCTTCCGCCAGCACCACGATGGCGCGCGCTTGCCGCGCCCAGGGAACCGACGCCACGCGAGCTGCTAGGCGCCATCCCTTGGCTTCGCGCCGCAACGCAAGATCGACACCGCGCTCGATCGGCAAGAACGCGAGCGGGCCTTGGGGCGCATCGACACCGGCACTTGCCAAAAGCCAACGCGCGATCATGGTCTCCGCGAGTGGCAGCGGCACGGCGAAGCGGCCGGCCTCGTGCAGGATCGCCGCCGCATTGGCGATGCCGCCGAGATCGGCGGGACGCTCCGCCGCAGCGGCGAGCGCGTCAGCGAAGCCTGCCTTCTCCACGGCGTCCCAGAGCTCCATCGGAAAGGTGCCGGCCTCCGCCGAGTTGATAAGCGCGGGCGTCGCGAGATCGGCGAAGAGCCGCGCCGCACTCTCCTGAACGAGCGTGTCGCTCATCGTAGGCCCAGCCCGCGCGCAACGATGCCGCGCAGAATCTCGCGCGTGCCGCCGCGGATGGTGAAGGAGGGCGCGTTGAGCACGCCATGCGCCAGCGCCTCTTCCATGAGGTCTTCCTGGTTGGAAGCGCGGCCGCGCGTCGCCACGAGCCGTACGATCTCGGGAATCTCCTTCTCGAGATTGGTGCCGAGATCTTTCACCACGGCGGCTTCGAGATTGGGCAGCTGGCCCCGCTGCAGCATGCCCGCCACTGAGAGCGACATGCGCCGGAGCGTCGCCAACTGCGCGACGAGACGGCCGATCGCTTCGGCCTCGCGCGGGTCGGGACTAGGTCCGGCGCGCCGCACGAACTCGACGAGCAGGCGAAACGTGCTGAGAAAGCGCTCGGGTCCGCTCCGCTCGTAGCCCAATTCGCTCGTCACCTGCTTCCAGCCGTCGCCGGGCTGACCGATCATCCGGTCCGCCGGGATGAAGACATCGTCGAAGACGACTTCGTTGAAGTGCTCGGCGCCGGCGAGATTCTTGATCGGTCGGATCGAGATGCCCTTCGCTTTCAGGTCGACGACGAGCTGCGAGAGACCGTGATGGCGATCGGGCTCGGCCGGGCCGGTGCGGCAAAGCGCGATCATGAAATGTGCCTTGTGCGCGTTCGAGGTCCAGATCTTGCGGCCGTTGAGCAGCCAGCCGCCCTCGACCGGCACCGCCTTGGTGCGGATCGAGGCGAGATCGGAGCCGCTGTCGGGCTCGCTCATGCCGATACAAAAGAAGCACTCGCCGGCGACGATACGCGGCAGAATCTCGCACCGCATCGTCTCGTTGCCGAAACGCAGCAGCAGCGGCCCGCTCTGGCGGTCTGCCACCCAGTGAGCACCGACCGGCGCGCCGGCGGCGAGCAACTCCTCCGTCACGACATAGCGCTCGAGAAAGCTCCGCTCTTTTCCGCCATATTGCTTGGGCCAAGTCATGCCGATCCAGCCGCGCTGACCGAGGCGGCGGCTGAATTCCGGCGAATGGCCCGAGGCAAAATCCCCCTGCGCCCGCCAACGTCCGGCCGCTTTCTCGTCGGCGATGAAGCCGCGCACTTCCGCGCGCAAACGCTCGCATTCCGGCGGCAAAGTCAGGGGATCGAAGCGGAAGACATCACTCACCAGCGTTCCTTCCCAGAATTGATCTTTGTGATCGACGCAATCGTACTGAGCGACCCCATTGTGGGTCAAACCACCTCGGCCGGTCACCCGCTCGGCTGCACTAAGGCCGCACCGTGACGCTTGCGGCCTGTCGTTGCAGTAGTGGGACCTTCCGAGGACGCTAGAGGAGAACAGGGCGCTTGAAACCACCTGCGCACTTCCCATGTTCCAACCACTGGGTTTTCCCACCGGGGGTTTGATCGATCATCTCGAAAGCGGGACGATGACGCGGCGTGATCTCGAAGCGTGGATGTGGGCGGAGGCGTGCGACGCGCTGG
>Ga0306920_100009578_pt1 | contig 12939 bp, 9 predicted proteins | sample flu12Cox44000170_FD_204666 | JGI IMG/M metagenome (GOLD analysis project Ga0306920, IMG submission 204666) | Lab enrichment of tropical soil microbial communities from Luquillo Experimental Forest, Puerto Rico - flux4day.12C.oxic.44.000.170 (v2)... | ecosystem: Environmental > Terrestrial >...
CATTGCCGGGCGGGTGTCGTCCACCACCGATCCGTTAGGGCACACCACCAGCTACGCCTACGATGCGCTCAATCGCCAGACGCAGGTGGTCGAGGCCGTTGGCACCAGTGCCCAGCGCACCGCCACGATGATCTACGACGCCGCCGACAACCTCACCTCGGAGACCACCGGCCAATCGAGCACCGGCAGCTACGCCCACCAGGTCACCACCAGCTATGCCTATGATGCGCTCAACCGCCGCACGCAGACCTTGGACGCCTACGGCGACACCGCACAGACCACCGCGACCGTGATCTATGACGCGGTGGGCAACGTCGTCTCCCAGACCAGCGGCTATTCGAGCACGTCGTCGTACAGCAACCCGGTGACGACCAGCTACGGCTACGATGCGCTCTACCGGGCGACGGCGACCATCGATGCTTATGGCACGTCGATTCAGCGCACCACCACGACGGTCTACGATTCGGCCGACAACGTACTGCAATCCATCGACGCGGCGAACAACACCACGACCTACGCCTATGACGCGCTCAATCGCCAGACGACCATGCAGACGCCGGCCGGCGGCACGGTGACAATGGTGTACGATTCCGCCGACAACCTGCTGGCCCAGACCGACCAGCTGGGCCACACCACCAGCCATGCCTATGATGCGCTCAACCGCGAGACGGTGACCACTGATCCTCGGAGCGGCTTGACCACGTACGCCTACGATGCCCAGGGCAATCAGCTCACCTTGACCGACCCAGTCGCCAACAAGACCACGTTCAGCTACGACACGCTCAACCGTTTGACGCAGCAGACCGATCCATTGGGTCATAGCGCGACCTTCGCTTACAACGCCGGAGATCTGCTCACCAGCACCACCGACCGCAACGGCAAGGTGCGCAACCTGAGCTACGATGCCCTCAACCGCAAGACCGGCGAGACCTGGGTGGTCAGTGGCAGCACGGTCAATACGCAGACCTTCACCTACGACGCCGCCGACAACCAGCTCACCGCCCAGGATGCCAACGGCGCGTACACGATGGCCTATGACACGCTCAACCGCATGACCAGCGAGCAGGAACCGTTCGGTCAAGTCTTGACCTTCAGCTACGATGCGGCTACCAACCGGACCCAGGTAAACGACTCCCAGAGCGGCGTGACGACATCGGTTTATGATGCCTTGGGCCGGCTCACGAGCCGCAAGTTCAGCAATGGGACCACCAACCTGCGCATCGATCCGGGCTGGACCAACCGGGATCAGTTGGCGAGCTTGAAGCGCTATACCGACCTGGGCGGGTCGTCGCTGGTTGGGATGTCGAGTTACACCTACGACGCCGCTGAGCGGCTGACGGCCCTGACGCACACCTATGCTTCGGGCAGCGTGTTGGCCAGCTACGCCTACGGCTACGACCAGGCCAGTCGGCTGACCAGCGAGACGGTAAACGGCACGCAGACTACCTACGCCTATGACAACACCGACCAGTTGACCACGGTGAACGGGGTCGCGACGTACAGCTACGACCTCAACGGCAACCGCACCATGACCGGCTACGCCACCGGCAGCGCCAACGAGATGACCAATGACGGCACGTTCACGTACACCTACGACTCCGAAGGCAACCTGACCCAGAAAAGCAAGGGCACGAACCTGGAAACATGGTACTATGGCTACGATAGCCTGAACCGGCTGACCTCGGTGCGCAAGACCTCCGACGGCACCACGAACCAGGTGACGGCTACCTATACCTACGACGTGTATGGCGACCGCATCGAACAGGACGAGTGGGTCAAGCCGGGTTCGGGTAACGGGGTCACCACCGTGACGCGCTTCGCCTATGACGGCACAAATGTGTGGGCCGACTTGAACAGTAGCAATGCGCTCACCATGCGCCGGCTGTACCTCGATGGCGTGGATCAGCCATTTGCGCGGATCGATTCCAACAACGTCGCGGCGTGGTATCTGACTGATCATCTGGGTTCGGTCCGCGACGTGATGGACAAGGCGGGGGCGACGGACCTCGACCAGGCGGTTTATGATGCTTACGGTAATATCACGGGCGAAAGTTCGACTACCAATGGGGATCGCTACAAGTATACAGGGCGAGAGTGGGACGGATACTTGGGGCTACAATACAACCGGGCGCGGTATTACGATCCGAAGATCGGAAGGTGGGTGGGTCAGGATCCGATGGGATTCATCGCAGGCGATGTGAATCTCTATAGATATGTAGGCGACCATCCTATCTTTTCGGTTGACCCTGAGGGACTGATTAAGGTTGCCGATATCCGTGTAACGAGCAAGACCGATGAGGGATATGCGGATGTACCGAAACTTGGGCCAATTCTTGGCGACAAATTCGCTTATGGGTTCAAAGCAGCCGTTGATGCATTCCTAGATCCCGGTGAACCTGCAGATGCAATAAAAAAACTCAAAATCAGGCAACGCGTCTATGTTGTTGCATGGGCAAGTCCCAGGAATCCAGCTGAGTTCGCAAAGATAAGCAAGGGGCGCAAATACTACAGCATTGTGTTGGATAAGAATGGAAAGGTAGCCTTTGTCAGCGACGCGGACTGCGACAAAGCATGGGAGTTTTGGAAAAAAGGAGGAGATGCCTTTTGGGATGGTCTATTCCCAGACATTTCGTCCATCAAAGATGAAGTTGGCAAACCGCCTAAGGAAAACATATTTGAGACTTGGTTATTCGACCCAGACCACGCTTGGGACAAGGATCATCCAGATAAACGAATCATGGTGGGAAAGACGTTCGTGCAATGGGTTGATGCTCCCGGTTTCTTCACCACTGGAATCTCCCCTGAAGACTGGGCCAGGGTCAGCATGCACATTGCAGTCCAGATAACAGCGTCTGCTGCTGACGAGAAGCCTATTACAGCAAGATTCTGGATTGAAATGTGGGGAGTCAGCGATAACAAGAATTGGTCCCTCGATAGTACCATAAAGCCGAATCCCAATGTAAATCCGGAGAAGCTGCCCGATCCAGGTGTTACGTGGAAAGCGCAGTAAGCTGCACGTGTGAGAGAGTTGTGTTAAGGAATCAACGCATGGTGCGTGACATTCGTTTCCCGATCGAGGTCAGATTGAGGCAATGTGTATGCTTGCTTAGCGTTGTGTCGCTCAGCTTCGGTGTTCTTGCCTTCGTTAGACTCCGCCACGTGGAGTATAAGAGACAAGTGAGCCAGAGGATACATCAAGAAATGGAGTTGCAAATTAAGATTGGAATGTCTAGGAGTCAAATCGTCCGAATCCTGGGTGGCGAACCAGGTGACTATAGCGAGCATCCTGTTTATATTAAGGGGCCAATCAGTGGATGGACCAACGCTAAGATGAGCCGGTACAATCAGAGTACCTGGACCGGCGACACTGGCGAGATAATAGTCTGCTTCGATGAGATGGGTGCTGTTCAGTTTTCGATTTACCGAGAAGTATTAACGGACAGTAGGCCCTTGGCTCAGCGTTTTTTGTCTTGGTTTCGTAAGAATCAAATTCTATTGAAACTAATACCACGAATCTGCTGAAAAACGACGGCAGACGGCAAGGGAAGATACGGTGACGCAGCTGGAACACAGCACGCTTCGACCTTAGAAAGTCCGAATTCGTTCCGTGATGTCACTTTCCCTTTGTGTTAACGGGGAAGTTTCGTCCCCATCCTCTGTAGCGCGCGACGAGCTACGTCACGAACATCAGAGTCGTCATCATTGAGAGACACCGCGCGGTCTTTTACGGCATCCAGAGCCTTTTCGCCAAGGTCTTCTAATGAGCGAGCCGCCATGTATCGAGGCCATCGGTCCTTGTCCTTGAGAATTGATCGAAGTATTACTAGAAGCAGTTTCATAACTGGTTTGGCGCAACTGATAGTGGCGCAGGCATTTTGAGTTAGTAAAACACCTCCGGCGCACACGGAGGTGTTCCATGGCCAAGAAGCGTGTTATTGACATTCGCCAGCCCGAACTCAATGACGAACAGTGGGAACTGCTGTCGATGGTACTGCCCGAGCCGGCTGCGTCACCGAACGGCGGTCCCAAGCCGGTGCCCAATCGTCCGGTGGTCGAAGGGATTCTCTGGGTTCTACGGAACGGCGCCCGCTGGAAGGCGTTGCCGCTGGGATATCCGTCTGCCTCCACCTGCTGGCGCCGCCTCGCCGAGTGGGAAGAACAGGGCGTGTGGCTTGAAGCTTGGCGACTTTTCCTGGACACACTGCACGACCAAGGCCGCCTTGATTGGGAAGAGTGTTTCGCCGATGGGTCCTTCGCTCCGGCGAAAAAGGGGGCGATGGCGTCCGCACAGGAAGAGCGTGCCAAGGCGGAGCGTTACCGGCTTGCGGTTTGACTTGGCTACTAAAACACGAAAGATGGTGGTGGTAGCTGAGTTTGAGCTCGGCGCGGTCACCGAGAAAAAATTCATGTTGCCAAACAATGGTTCAAGACCATACGTTACTGGTACAGAAAGGCCAGACGAAGGACCCGCATTTACATGGCCTGGGGCCGCAACACTTAAATACAAACGCACGATAACTCTCGATGCCACGGTCGATCCCCCGGAAATTACTGGCAAATATGAAATCCCATAGAGGACGGATCACAATGAGAAGCTTGAGGAACAGGCTTGGTTTCTGCGCCATATTCATTGCAATGATGGCTTTATTCGCCGCATATGCGACTATATCCGGTTCGAAATGGTTAACTATAATTAATTCGACGATCGGTCCTCCTGACACTGTGGCACGCACTGGTGGAAATGGAAGAACGACTACAATGTACCACTACCATCGAATCTCATTGGTGGTGTATGTTGACGAGTCCGATAAGATCGTCTGGGCAAAAGTTGGATCAACAATGTTAATATCGCCGCCGGAGGAAACAAACGAAGAGTTGGTTGGTGTTCCGTGAACTCTCCTTCGGAAAGAAAAGGACACTAGCTAGGAAGAAAGGGAATACAAAGAACCTATGACCCAAAGCCCCTGACGCGGCAGTGGGCCGCTGGTGCTAAGCTCCAAGTGACAAGTAAAGCCCAGCTTTTCCAAGGAGCTCGAATATGACAGCGACCCACCAGTGGATAACGGTCATATTGATGCTCACAAATAAAAACGGCAGCATCTGACCCCGAGGGGGCCCCGCCCTGGAAAGGAAGTGGGTCCGATGAAGTGGGAGAAACTGCCATGCAGAAAGTAAACAAGTCGAACGGACTAGTCCAGGCGATTCAGGTCAACGACGCGGGGATTCGCTCGCACCTGGATCAGCGGGTGCGCGACTCGGTCGAGCAAACGCTCAACAGCCATTTGGACGCCGAGGCCGATCAAGTGTGCCGAGCCTGGCGCTACGAGCGATCCTGGCCGGCCGCCTGAGTGCTTCGCTAAGGCTAAAGCAAGAATGAGCAACTCCGAGAACTTTTCGACTGCTCCATTCGCTGGGAAAGGGAAGCCAACTCGCGGTCTCGACCGCGACTTAGAGCCCGGGAGCGGTGGCCGGCCCACCGTGGGAGATTGTCCGAGTTCCGAAGTTATGAATAAATAAGTCTCGGCAGACCACAAGCATGAAACCAGCCTCGCGAGCCTTGTGGCACAGGTTGTCCGTGTCAAACAGTGCCAGACCTGATTCCACTTTGAGCGGGCCGACCGTGTCCAGAACCTTGCGCTTTACGAGCAAGCAAAAGCCTCCCAGCCATTGGACTTCCATCCATTTTCCCGCGGATTGATCGCGCCATTCCCGTGCGAATTGTTCCAGACCATCAAAATCCCAGGGCGCGTTCACTACGAGACCGGACGCAGCCCTTGCGTCCTGGCGCGGTTTGAGTCGGTAGGGAATCTTTTCGACCAACTGTGGTGGGGCGGCGTAGTTTGACATTGGGCCGACAAGCCCAATCTTGGGATCCAGGTTTGCCAGCGCTGTGAGTTGGTCAAGCCAGCCGGAAGTTACGATCGTGTCGTTGTTGAGCAGGACCACGTACTCTCCTCTAACTCTGGAGAGCGCTTCCTGGATCGCAGCCGACAAACCGACATCGGTCACGGTTCGAACGATTTCCACAGGAATGCCCGCGGCTGCCGCTACGCCGCCTAGAAACTCATACGTGCCATCCAGCGATCCCACGTCGATGAAAATGAATTCGCACGGTCGCCGGCTATGACGCAAGAGATTGGGGACTAAAAGGCGCGTATGTTCCAGTTGCCCGCAGCAGGGCACCATCACGGAAACCAGGCCGGGTGTGGCATGAAACGGAGGCAGCACGAATTGGGGGCCAATCTGGGGATGGCCGATCGAGCCACCATTTGTACGAAGATTCGCGCCGGCTGACATTTTTGGTCGTGTCCAGTCAGATTCAAAGAGTAGGCTTCATCACAGTAGACGGCTGATCGTTTAGCGGCGCTGGAGGTTGACCTTTCGCGCCGATTCCGGCCGAGGACGCGGTCATGCCGGCCCAGTTATTTGGTGGTGGGGCATTAATACGATTGGCCACGAGCATAGCTTCACGCCGCTGTCTGACTGCAAGGTGCTGGAGAACTTCCTGCTGCTTTTGCAAGAGAGATTCTCGGTACTGTCCACCGTGGTCCAGAGCCAAGCCTTCGGCAATCATGCGAAGGGCATCGGGATAGGCTTTCTCGCGATCATAGACCCAGGCCAGGTTCATCCGGCCCCGCACATCATTTTCATTGATTTGCAGAGCGCGGCGGTAGGCTTGCTTCGACTCCTCAATCCGGCCCCACGCAAAGAGCGCGTCGCCGAGCGTATTCCATAATTCTGACGAGCATGTCGGATTCGCGCTCAGGGCAGCCTTCGCCATATCGGCGCCGGCCTTGCAATCACCCAAGGCAAAAGTTAGGAATTGGGCAATTTCGTTCATAAGGACCCAGTTGTAGGGCTGGTCATGGAGGGCCGCGCCGTAACTTCCCAACGCCATGTCCAGACGCCCCATTTTAACATACTGCCGAGCGGATTGGACTGGAGTTTCTAACTGCTCGAAAGATGCCTTGCTGAATAGTTTCAGGAAGCAATCGACCGTCTCAGAGCTGAATTTGGCTCCAAGCAGACAAGCGTGCATGCTTTCTCGCTCTTCAGCAGGCTGGGCCCATTGACAGCGGCCGGCATCGCCGAAGTATGCCTTCAGCAACGGGAAATTGACACCAATGAATGTGGCTTGCGAGAACCGCTGATGTTCATAATGTGCGTCGGCTTCTTGCCTGGCGGTTCCGTAATCATTTGCCAAGATGAATCCATCACCCCTGACTAACTCCAGCAGCCGTTCTAAGCACTGGATTGCTCCGTAACTGTGAAGGATTCGAGTTGGCTTCGGTCCCGCCACTTGAAACACGAACTCCTCGTAGGCTATTTGAGCCGGCTCTACCGGCAAGTAAGCATACTCAGAATTCATCAGTGGGTAGAGTTCCAACAACTCACGCTCATCCTTTTGATTTCCCGAAGAAGCGAGTTGAGCAAGTTCCTGAGTCGTTCGGTCTGTGTACTCGACCAAATTCACGCCCCTGGACAAACCCGTTCGGACGCAAAGGCGCTTCACATTCGGTCCATCAATCTCAAGAACCGAGGCCGGCAGACAGTCAAGGAGATAGTTCAGGAACACAGCCCGAATGGGCTTCTTGAGCGATCCCAAGAATGCGCAGTCATGGAGTAGGCTTCGGAACGGATCGAGTGCGTCCGCAATGCGAAGCTGGTATCGGCCAGGGTGGTCAGCGAAAATCCCCTGGCGAGCCGCGTCGCGCAGCATTTGCTCAGAGCAATCGGCGGCGATGTAGATCAGCCGATCATAATAGTCTTTGCTGTTCTGGCGGCATAAGTGACGAAAAGCATCCAGGAAGAAGCGAGCGAACAAGCCGACCCCGATACCCAGTTCGAGCACGCAAATCTCAGGCTCAACACAACTAGCTTGCTCCGCCGCCGACAAATTCGAGAAGAACACCTCGGCGGTGAGCCGGGAAAGACTACCGTCATTGTTGACAACGAAAGGAACTGGGCTGGCGTCAGTTGTAAAAGCTTTGCTACCTCGTTGATGCAGGTATCGCTGTCCAAGTTGCCATTCTAGACTATCGGCGAGTGGGCAGAATTCTTGGAGCACGCACAGCTTTTCAGTCGCGCGATCAAGGATTTCCCATAACGAGCCAGATATGGTCTGTGAAGCCGCCGCGCTGGATTGAGACACAGCATCATTCCTCCTGGTAATTTTGCAGTGGGCTAGTTCACGTCAATCATCAGGACTCCGAGAGTCGGATGTTGCTAATCTGCAGGAGGCTCCCTCGTGGAATGAAGCATTGGCGTTCGATTAGCATCGACGTATTTTCATGTGCTTATGCTTTGAGCTTACATTTGGACGGTAAACGCCGGACCTACGCTCTCCTCCTTGTCGCAACACTTGCAATGCCAAGAGGAGTGTGCCACATCCGAGGGAAGGCGGATCGGGACTCCGGTTGACGGCTCACCCTACTTTTTGTGCTTTAGGATTTCCCCCACGGAAAAGAAGCTAATTTTGCCTTCGGCTCCGCCTATGCAAATCGCGTGCATGTCCTCTATATAGATTGCCGATGTACACCAACCATCCTTTGCTAACTGCGTGTCGAACGATACCACGCGATCTCCCGTCTTAATGGAATAACCGTTGATAAATGTCCTGAATTGAATGTTGTTTTCGCCGACTGGTGAGCGGAGGCTGTCGACGGATAGCACAATGTCTTCTTTAGGGATCTCCAGAATCGGCTGCACTCCGTAGTCATCAACTTCAATTTCACGGACGAGCTTCCAGGATTTAGTGTCCCAAATGTCAAGCACACCTCGTCCTAGATACTCTTTTCGCACTTCGTTTCCGCCGCCAAATAGATATCTTCCAGTCTTTGAAAAACATAGGTGAGACAGCTGGCTTTCATGAGCTAACTCAGCTCGGAAAGTGCCCTTCTTGAAATCCCAAACGAGGATTTTATGATTGCCCAAACCGGCTCCCAGCGCGACCCAGCGATCGTCTGTGGAAGTGGCGGCGGAGAGCTCGTTAATCCATTTGATTCCTTCCTTGGCCTCCTTCGACGCCTTCAAAACGCGCTGTTTCGATCCTGTCTTGGCATCCCAAACAACAACATTCCCATCCGTATCCCAGTGAAATAACTCCTTCCCCGAGGGTGTCAGAGCCGCCGAGGTCTGCAAAGCCTTGTAGAGTTCGCGATCGCTCGTGCCTTTAAGGATATCCCACAGAATCACACCGTCGGAGGCTCCTGAGACAAGTTGCTCGCCATCGGGCGTGAACGCCAGATTCTCAATTCGCTGGCGGTGCCCCGCCAGCACTTGGGTGCGCTTACCCGTCTTTACGTCCCATAAATAAATCGGCAATGCCGGAATCTGCCCCTGCCGGAAGTAGATCGCTGGAGCGGAGGCCAACAGATTGAGCTTTGGCGAGTACGCTAGTTGCTGAACCTCGCACGTGTGTTCGTCTTGAATGGGCTGGGGAATGCTCATGAGTTTTTTGTCAGCGCCTAGCTTTTCGTTCGTTGACAGCTGAGAACCACACAAACTCATCAATGCTGCAAGCGAAATGAGTTGCACGTGAGTTGCTTGGTGTGCATGCATCGCGGCTCCCCTCATTCATTTGGGAAAGGGCGGCCAACCGTCTTCTGGCTTCGTCGCTGGTGTTGTTGTGACCTTGGTAAGCGGATCTTCCTTCGTCCAGGTCGCATCGAGGTTGTGTTTTACCTTGGCGACGTCTTTGGCATTATTGACTTTGAGCCACTCGCTAAGCTGAGCCTCGGTAGCCGGAGACCAATTGGCCGAGTCTAAGAATCCCGCACCTGGAACGTCCCCATTGACAAAGGTGAATGCCTTGGGAAGCTTTTTATCGGTCGCTACGAAAAACGCATTTCCACGATACTCAGTTTTGCCCGATGTGGGTTTCATCCCATTCGCAACGCTACTGTCAGCCAATATTGAAAAGTAGTCATCCCCTTTCTTAAGCTGCTTCTCCCTATCCACGTACAGGGGAAGATTCGGATTTAGGAAGCGTGTGAAATCCTTTGCAAGTGGCTGCCCCATCTGGTGTCTGAAGTCGCCAATCTTGTCTACACAGTTCTTATTGATGATTTCAAGCATGTTTGTGGGCCTGAGGTCTTTAAGATCCTTGATTACTTTAAACCTTGGGTCAAGATCTTTCCCAGGGTTGTCATCTTCAAATTTCTTCAATTCGCTTACCGCCATCTCCGCTTGTTGCTTCCAATAATCGCTATCAAGTTGCCCCTTCTTGAACTTAAATGCCTCATAATAATGGACATCAATAATCGTTTTATCGTTCACCGTTTCTTTGATGGTTAGCTCCTGGATGACCCAGCCAGCGGACTCCTTCGACAACTTCCATCGAATCGGCCACGCGAATTGCCCATAAGGACCACGAACGACAATACCAGGTTCTATCGATAGAGGGGACTGTTCCTGCATCCCACTCGCATCAGTTGCATTAGTTGGCTCGTCATGGACATACCGGTATAGATTTCCGTCTCCAGCCCCGAATCCCAGCGTATCCTGACTTACCCACCGTCCAATCTTGGGATCAAAGTACCGTGCCCGGTTATACTGCAATCCAGTATTCCCATCCCACTCTCTTCCCGTGTACTTGTACCGATCCCCGCTCGTCGGCGCGCTCTCGCTGGTGATGTTGCCGTACGCATCGTAAACCACCTGGTCGAGGTCGGTCGCCCCGGCCTTGTCCATCACATCGCGGATCGAGCCGAGATGGTCGGTCAAGTACCACGCCGCGACGTTGTTAGAGTCCACTCTTGCAAACGGCTGATCCACACCATCGAGGTACAGCCGCCGCATGGTGAGCTGATTGCTGCTGTTCAAGTCCGCCCAGACGTTGCCGCCGTCATAGGCGAAGCGCGTCACGGTCGTGACTCCATTGCCTGACTGCGGCTTGACCCATTCATCCTGCTCGATGCGGTCGCCATACACATCGTAGGTATAGGTTGCCGTCACCTGGTTTGTCGTGCCGTCGGACGTCTTGCGCACCGAGGTCAGCCGGTTCAGGTTGTCGTAGCCATAGTACCACGTTTCCAGGTTCGTGCCCTTGCTTTTCTGGGTCAGGTTGCCTTCGGAGTCGTAGGTGTACGTGAACGTGCCGTCGTTTGTCATCTCGTTGGCGCTGCCAGTCGCGTAACCGGTCATGGTGCGGTTGCCATTCAAATCGTAGCTGTACGTCGCGACCCCGTTCACCGTGGTCAACTGATCCGTGTTGTCGTAGCCGTAGGTAGTCTGCGTGCCGTTGATCGTCTCGCTGGTCAGCCGGCTGGCCTGGTCGTAGCCGTAGGCGTAGCTGGCCAGCACGCTGCCCGAAGCATAGGTGTGCGTCAGCGCGGTCAACCGCTCGGCGGCATCGTAGGTGTAACTCGACATCCCAACCAGCGATGATCCACCCAGGTCGGTGTAGCGCTTGAGGCTCGCCAACTGGTCGCGGTTGGTCCAGCCTGGATCGATGCGCAGGTTCGTGGTGCCGTTGCTGAACTTGCGGCTCGTGAGCCGGCCCAAGGCGTCGTACACGGAAGTGGTCACGCCGCTTTGGGAGTCGTTGACCTGGGTGCGATTGGTAGCCGCGTCGTAACTGAACGTCAACACCTGCCCGAACGGCTCCTGCTCGCTGGTCATCCTGTTCAGCGTGTCATAGGCCATCGTGTACGCGCCGCTCTGGTCCTGGGCAGTGAGCTGGTTGTCGGCGGCGTCGTAGGTGAAGGTCTGCGTATTGACCGTGCTGCCGCTGACCACCCAGGTCTCGCCGGTCTTGCGGTTTAAGGCGTCGTAGCTCAGATTGCGCACCTTGCCGTTGCGGTCGGTCGTTGAGGTGAGCAGATCGCCGGCATTGTAAGCGAAGGTCGCGCTATGGCCCAATGGATCGGTCTGTTGCGACCGGCTTGTTGAGCGCGGTCTTTCTGGGGAGCGCCGGCTTGTTCGCTCCGGCTGGTTTTCTCGACCGGCTTCACGGTGTTTCTAACCGCCCTTGCCAAGAACTCCTTTCCAAGGTTGGACCAAGCTGCCCGGACCTTCGGCTTCGGCTTTTGGGAAATCACCCACTTCCGGACATCTTTGCTGCCGTCAGGCGGTAACGACCAGCAGACTGGTCGGCCCAGTTCCGTGGCCAAATACTCCGCCAGACTTTTCGCCCCATCACGCCCAGGCCAGCTCCCGTCCGGTTTAGCATCATATTCAGCCAGAACCACAATCTCGCGCTCGGCAGGCAGATCGTGAAGCAACTCTTTGAGGTGATCGCGCCCGCCAGTGCAATTCGGACGGCCGATGGCGGAGAGGCCCAAGGCCGTCAAAGCAAGTACGTCGCTCGCGCCTTCGACCAGGAACACCGGACCTTGGCGTTCCATCCAGCCTGAAGGAAGTGTTAAGCCGCGTTTGCCGCCAGGCCATGCTCTCTTCGTAGCATCGCGGTAGCGACAGGTGATGCCAATGACTTTGCCGGCCGCATCAACTTCGGGAAACGTCCAGCATGGACCAAGAGATTCACCCCGTTGGTCTTTGTGTGGGCCAGAGTCGGTGTTACCGATTCGCATTGAGTCCAGCGCCGTCTCGGGCAAGCCCAGCAATCGTGCCAATTCTGAGCGATGAGCCTGGCTCAGGTTGCCAATAAGCTCAAGGCACCGGGCTTCCCAATCAACGACGGTGCTGCTGCCCTCGGAGTCGGCATGACCGTTGGTTGTCGGGCCAGCTCCAGATCGCTTGGCGGCGACTGGATGCCGACTTACTTGACGAAGCATCGGATCATCTGCGCGGCGATAAAGTGAGAATTGAGGGTCGCCATCGGCTCGGCCGAGATAAACGTACCCTGGAACTTGTTCGGGAGATGGGGGTCGCCCGCAGATGAGGAGGCCATCGGCGCCGCGCGAACACTTGTGGTCGCCGCCGCAAATCTCGCAGGGCTTGGCCTTACTCACGGATTTCAGCTTCGTCTTGGCAGAC
>Ga0306920_100009580_pt1 | contig 12936 bp, 12 predicted proteins | sample flu12Cox44000170_FD_204666 | JGI IMG/M metagenome (GOLD analysis project Ga0306920, IMG submission 204666) | Lab enrichment of tropical soil microbial communities from Luquillo Experimental Forest, Puerto Rico - flux4day.12C.oxic.44.000.170 (v2)... | ecosystem: Environmental > Terrestrial >...
CGACTCGTTACGGGCTTGGCATCATGCAGTTTAAGGATTCTATCGCTGAGGGGGGGCACTGGGAGGGGGCGAAAGTGGATGCCGTTCGACGATGCCCTTACCCTCCTGAGCGATGATCTGTTGGTTCGCCGCGACACCCTTGAAGGTTTCCGTGTCGCCCTGGGGCCAGCGTATGGTGACGTCCGCCTTGGTGGCTGGGCCCAGGCCAAAGTGGATGCGAAAGTCACTCTGAGAGAGGAAATACCCGCCGCTGCGCACTTCATCGATTTGGCTCCGGCGGCCGGAGGTCACGGTAATTCTCGCGCCGATCGCATCGCGGCCAGAGACGGTTAACGCCCGCACTAGAAGAGCATTGCCGCGAGGACCGAAATTTTTTAGCAAAGAAGGGGGCTCAAATAGGTTGACGACCACGATCTCCTCGGATCCATCGTTGTCGAGGTCTCCAACGGCAGTTCCGCGCGAAGAATGTCTGGCGGTAATGCCGAGGCCCGCAGTGTAAGACATATCGAAAAACTCCCCATCTCCGCGATTCCAATAGAGTTGGCGCGGCTGGCGGAACTGTTCACCGACGCCATATTTATCGACAAAAGGATAGACGTGTCCGGCGGCGACAAATAGGTCCTTCCAGCCGTCGTTGTCGAAGTCAATAAAGGCCGTGCCCCATTTAACGTAACGGGTTTGAACGGCGAGGCCGACGCGCGTAGTGACGTCGCTGAACGTGCCGTCACCCAGGTTCCGATAGAGGGTGTTGGTATCACTCGAAAAATTGGTCTTGAAGATGTCCAGGTAGCCATCGCCATCATAATCGGCGGCCGTCGCTCCCATACCGGCCTGCTCGCGACCGGTCTCATTGACAGCCAGTCCCGATGCGAGTCCCATTTCTTCGAAGGTACCGTTTTTTTTGTTGTGGAAGTAGAGACTTGGGCTGGAATCACAAGCCACAAAGAAATCAGGCCACCCGTCGTTATCGAAATCGCCGGTTAATACAGTCAAGCCATGATAGTCGGGGGGCGTTTGGATACCGGCCTGTTTGCTGACCTCCGTAAAGTGGCCGTGGCCGTCGTTGTGGTACAGGATTACGGTTTCGCCCTTGAGGCCTCGCGGTCCGCAAGGTACGGGAATTCCTTTCCAATGACAACCGCTGCGCTCGCGCGGGCGTGGCGATTGCTGTGCGTCAAAGTCGATGTAGTTGGCCACAATGAGGTCGAGCCACCCATCGCGATCATAGTCTATGAACGCGCAGCCGGTACTCCAACGCGCGCTGGGGTTGTCCAGGCCGCGCTCTCGCGTCTCATCGCGGAATGTGCCTTTTCCGGTGTTGTGAAGGAATACATTGTGGCCCCACTGGGTGAGGAAGAGGTCTACGTTTCCGTCGTTATCAACGTCGCCGGCGCACACACCTTGTTCCCATCCGGTATGCCCGATGCCAGCCTTCTCGGTGACGTCCTCGAAGCGAAGCCCACCGAGATTATGGTATAGATGCGGAGTGAGAGTCGTTGATTGCGGCCTTAAACGGTCACCCTGCAGAAAGAAGATGTCCGGCAAGCCGTCGTTGTCGTAGTCGAAAATGGCTGCGCCCGTGCCCGTATTCTCGATCACTGCGGTCTGGTCCAAATCGCCAGACACAACCACAGCTGTGAGTCCGGCCTGGGCAGCGACATCTTGGAAATTCACGGACGGCGCTTTCATTCCGCGAGGAAGCGGGCGCGCTGGCTGGTCCTCGGCCCCTGTGGAGGCCATTTGCGCGCGGCCCTGGCACGGCAATGACAGCGAGGAAACCAGCATAAGGGCGGCAACGGCACCGGAGGGAATCAACTGGGAACGCCGCCAGGCGATGTGCATCAATTCACCTTCTGGAGGTCGGGATCGGATGCGATTCCCTTCGCGCGCGCCAAAGCAATTCGTTCCAGGGCCCGTTTGATGTCCGTGTCTCCAGGTTTTAACGTCTGGGCCAGGCGGAGTTCCATTTCTCCTCTCTCGATATCGCCCATCTGGCATTCGGTGAGGCCGAGTTTCTTATGCAAATCCGCTTTGATCGCGCAGTCACCGCACACTTCAATTGCTCTCTGAAACTGGCGAATCGCTTCGGGCCACTCGTGCGCCCCCGCCGCCGCCAGCGCATCATTTCCGAGTGTGCCGGCCTCGTCGACGATGCGGTGTTTCTTTTGCACTTCACTGTAGCGCGCCGTGAGGCGCGCAGCTTCGTCAGGATCGGTCTGCTTGACAGCTCGCGATAAGGCCCACAGCGCTTGCGTATTGTCGGGCTCGAGGGCGAGCGCGTGCCTCCAAGCTGCGGCAGCTTTCGGGATCTGCGCCGTGGATTCGTAACACTTTCCGAGCAAATTCCACGCCGTGGCATTCTCCGGCTGCAGCCTAACGACGTTCTCCAGCAAGGCGACGGCGCGATTGTAGTGTCCAGCTTGCTTCTCGATGACCGCAAGAAAATAATAAGGCTCGGACATCTGGGGACCGATGCGGCTGGCGAGTTCGAGGTCGGGTTTCGCCTCCTCGTTACGTCCGAGATCGAGAAGCACTCGGCCACGACTCAGGTGGGCTAAGGCGGACGCGGGCGCCAGGCGGACCGCTTCGCTGTTTTCGGTCAAGGCAGCCGCCAAATCGTAGCTGTCGGCGAGAACCATGCCCAAGTCGAGATGCACGACGGCCGAGCGCGGTGCGAGAGTCGCCGCCTGGCGCACGAGCGCGATGCCTTCGGCGTTCTTGCCGATGCGAACTTTGACCCTACCCGCTGCCGCGAGAGCTAAAGCGTCCTCCGGGGCCAGCTTCAGGGCTCGGTCAACTTGCGCTTCTGCTTCGGTGAACCTTTGTTGTCTCGCGAGAACCAGTCCGAGATTGAGGTGCGCTCTCTCGTCATTGGCATCGAATTCAAGAGCCTGGCGAAGGAGCTTTTCGGCTCCTGTGTTATCGCCTTGATTGGCGCGAACCATGCCGAGACCGACAAGTGCGGGAACGAGTTGCGAGTCTAGTCGAAGGGCTTGGAGAAACTCGGTTTCGGCCTCAGCGGACCTCCCCAGATCTATTAACACGGCGCCGAGGGAGCTGTGCACCAGAGCCATGCCGGGCTCGTACTGTAAGGCGAGACGAAATTCAGCGACAGCGGCGGTCAGCTGTTGCGCACGGACGCGTGCCGCACCTAGATTATAGTGAGCCTGGGCCGAGTGCGGTTCCAGTTGAATCGCCACCCCGTACGCGGCCAGCGCGCACTTCAAGTTACCCTGCTGTTCGAACCACGTGCCGACTTGACTGTACACTTTCGCGGACGGGCTAGAGCGAATGGCCTGCTCAACGTTTGCTGGTGGCTTGCAATCCTTCGGCAGTTGCGTCGAAGACGCAGTGAAGCCGGTGACAAGAACCAACCCGAGGCCTAACGCAACCCTCATAGCCGATTGGCTTCACTATAGCTGATCTCTCGACCTGTAGTCACCCCCAATAATGGCACATTACCTTCAGGAAATCCGGCAGCAGCGGCCAAAATCGATGCTGCAATTTGCAGCCGAAGCGAACCAGCAAGGGCGACGAGCAGCTTTGAGCGCGCTTCCTACCCAAGAAAACGACCCGAAAGAAGAAGAGCGAAGCTTGCGCCGGAATGGCACGGCGTGTTCCGTCAACGCAAAGCGTTCTCCGCCCATGACATCCAGCAACTCGCTTTTTGGCGGCAGTTCATCCTCCGGCGCATCACTCTGCCTCGGTCGTTATGGTCCCGAACTATGGGAAACTAGTTGCCGCGGCAGGACGCAAATGAATAGCCTCAAAGCCAAAGGTAAAGGTTGATCGTCAAAGTTTATGACGATAAACAAAGGCTTGGGCAGTCGGCTGCCGAGCACGCCGCGGCTTCTTTGCGAAGAGCGATAGGTGAACTCGGCAGCGCCCGCATCATCGCGGCAGCGGGAGCGTCGCAATTCGAATTTCTCGAAGCGCTCACGGCAATGCCTGGCATCTCGTGGGAAAGCGTCGAGATGTTCCACCTGGACGAATATATTGGCCTGCCGTCCGGCCATCCTGCGAGTTTCCGCCGGTACCTTCTTGATCGACTGATCCGCAGAGTGGGCATTCAGAAATATCACCTGCTTGACGGCGAAGGCGAACCTGGCGAGGTTATTCGTCAAGCAGGGCTAGAGTTGAAGTCACGGCAGGTGGACCTTGCGTTCGTGGGCATAGGCGAAAACGGTCATCTGGCGTTCAACGATCCCCCAGCGGATTTCGAGACGGAGGAGCCGTTCTTGGTGGTCGAACTCGATGAAGCCTGCCGCCGCCAGCAGGTGGGGGAGGGCTGGTTTCGTGATATTGCGGAAGTTCCCCGGCGGGCGATCACTATGTCGGTCCGTGAGATCTTGAAAGCCGGCGAAATTCTCGCTCTTGTGCCGGACGCGCGGAAAGCTCAAGCGGTCAGAGCCTGCTGCGAGGGCGCAATCAGCCCGCTGGCTCCGGCATCGATTCTGCAGCAGCATCCGAATACAACGCTCTTTCTTGACAGAGACTCAGCCGGACTACTGAGCCCAAAACGACGGGTCGCTCGAAATTCGAGTTTTGGCAACGACAGCGATAGCCTGGCGTGAGGTCGCGAAGTCTGATGGTATTTTAGTTCGGTTCCGACGCGCGACAGGGAGTTCTCATGAAGATCACGGACGCGAAAGTGATGGTTAGTTCTCCAGGGAGAAACTTCGTCACACTGAAAGTCTCGACCGATCAGGGCATCTATGGATTGGGAGACGCCACGCTGAACGGCAGGGAACTCGCCGTAGCTTCCTACCTTCAGGACCATCTGATCCCCTGCCTGATCGGCCGCGACCCATTCCAGAGCGAAGACATCTGGCAGTACTTCTACCGTGGTGCATACTGGCGTCGCGGTCCGGTTACCATGACGGCGGTTGCGGCGATCGATATGGCGCTGTGGGACATCAAGGGCAAAGCGTTCGAGACGCCCGTATACAATCTTCTCGGAGGCAAGAGCCGCGATGCGGTCCTCGTCTATGGACACGCCAACGGGAGAAGCATCGAAGAAACAGAGGATGAAGTCGCAAAATACATCTCGCTTGGTTACAGAGCAGTTCGAGCGCAGACGGGGATACCAGGCCTCACATCAACCTATGGCGTCGCTAAGGACAAAATGTACTACGAGCCCGCAGAGAAGGGCCTGCCGCCCGAAAACTTCTGGTCGACGGAAAAGTATCTTCTTCATATTCCCCGGTTGTTCGAATCGCTTCGCCTCAAGTTTGGCGATGAAATCTATTTGCTGCACGACGTGCATCACCGGCTAACCCCGATCGAGGCGGCGCGTCTCGGCAAAAGCCTTGAGCCGTATCATCTCTTCTGGCTCGAGGATGCCGTAACTGCCGAACTTCAGGAAGGTTTTCGCATCGTCCGCCAACACACCACGACTCCGCTCGCTCTCGGCGAGGTGTTTAATTCGATCTGGGATACGCACATCCTGATCACGGAGCAGTTGATCGACTATATCCGGATGACGATCGTGCATAGCGGGGGAATCACTCATCTGAAGAAGGTTGCTTCCCTTGCAGAGCTCTATCACGTTCGCACGGGCTGTCACGGGGCAACGGACCTCTCTCCGGTATCGATGGCCGCCGCACTGCATTTCGATATCGCCATCAATAATTTTGGTATCCAGGAATATATGGTGCACACCAAGGAGACCGACGAGGTTTTTCCACACGCCTATTCATTCAAGGATGGCTTTCTCTATCCAGGAGACGCGCGGGGCTTCGGGGTCGACTACGATGAACCGCTCGCGGCAAGATTCCCCTACCAGCGCGCGTACCTGCCCGTGAATCGCAAGGAAGACGGCACCATGTTCGATTGGTAGCAGTCCGCGGAATTGGCAGCTTCAGTGTGAAGGAAGTGGAGCTGCGCCGGGCGTCTGATTATGCTCTTGCTGAATCTGCTTGCGCTGTTGATACAGTTGCTGCATATCCTGAATCATCTCGGACGTGCTCTTGCCGGCGGTCGGGTCGGGCGCGGCAGCGGCGTTCTCAGCGGATCTCTCGTAGTTGGTGGGAATAGGCGTCGGCGTCGTCGACGGGGGCGTGGCCTCCGCAGTCGGCTGCGCGGGAGCGGCACCCTCGGACTGGGGAGGTTCCGGAGCAGGCGGCGGAGTTACCGGCTCGGGGGGCTGACCCGCTAGCGGCTGGCGATGGGGTCCCAAAGCGGGCGTGCCGGCTGCCGGGCTTGACGTAGCTTTTGTCTTGGGAAACAGCATGATGCTTTGCATCGACACTGAATCCCCATCCGAGCCCTGAATCACGTAATCGAAATCTGTCCAGCCCAGAAGCGAAGAGATCACTTGGCGTGCCGGACCCGGGCCGATTTTCACCGTCATGTGCTCACCCGTGCTACCCGAGGCATCGATGTTCGCCCCAGTCTTGGCTCGCACCGCGTCGAGGATTTCAGACAGCGCGCAATCCTTCGCCTGAATCGTGAGCTGGTTTCCGTCGGCGGTCACCCGCACGAAGCTTGGGGCCTCTTCTGCTGGCGGATCAACAGTCGCGTTCCTGGGCTTGGGCACCGGAACTGTCAAGGGACGAGACCGCGCGGCACTTTCGACATTATTATTGCCTTGCTGAGCCGCGGGAACCTGTTGCGAAATCGCTGCTGGCGCGCACGCGAGAGAGAAAACGATCGCAAAGATCACAATCGGATTTCGAACCAAGCCTGGGTAGGAGGTCCCTGGTTTGGGCCGTACTTCCAAAATTGAGCAGGGCAGTCTATTCACGGCTAAAGCCTTTTCACCGACACCACGACTTGCCGAAGTACGTTCAGCGCCCCAAGGGGGACATGAAGGCGGATTCATCATTGACGAAGCGGTCTAAACTGTCTTTGCTGGCGCGCAAGTTCCGGAAAACGGGCTCTTTAGCGTACTCAGAGCTTGGCTTAGAGCCTCTCGAGATTGGCCTCGTGTCATTAAGGCACTTATTTCGAAAGGTTTACGCAAAAACAGAAAGGTCCAGGCCTCGCATGCGCACCACCCGACGCATGCCAAAACCGCGCCTGGCACACGGCGCTCGCCCACGCGAGGGGAGATGTTTTGCACCTTACAGCCATTTTGCGGCTGTGTTACATGTTTTTACCGCCGCATGCCGCGAAGGAGAGCTAAATAGTCTGAAGGAGAGAAGAAGGCGAAAAGAGGCGGTGAGGTGGAGCGCCGACCTTGTGCTTTAAGGCACAAAGCGTGTGATTCCCGTCATCGCGTTCTTGTGACCTTAAATGCTATTGAGGCCTAATCGTGATGGATCACGAAGCGCGAGTTGCGAAACGTCCCCGCACAACACGTAGCTTCCATTCAACCAAAACGCAGTCTCGAAGGAGAGCTAAAGTGAGCTTACAGCGAATTGGACGGCGCGGCGGTGTACAGGACCGGGAACGCGACTTCGAGCATGCGGCCGATGAGGCGAGGGAAGCCCTGATCGAGCTATTCGATCTTCTCGAAGAATACGGCCCTGGCTGGTACACCGAGGCCCATCGCGACCGGACTCTGGCCGCGATAAGGACCCTCGAAGAATCCTAAGCTGCGCGCGGGTTGAGAGAGTTTCAAAGCGAGGGCTCGACCCTCGTCCATCTATCCCTGAAACTTGTAGCCCAGTCCGGAGATCGTCAGGATGATTTCCGGCTTTTTAGGAAAGCGTTCCAGCTTCTGGCGCAAGCTGGCGACATGTACGTCGACGGTGCGCGTGAATGTGCCAGCCTCATGGCCCCAGACCTCGCGCAGCAGTTCATCGCGAGATAGCGTGACTCCCTGGTGCTCGACAAAATAACGAAGAAGCTGAAACTCGCGGGCTGTCAGATAAATCGCCTGACCATCGCGGGTCACTTGCGTACCTCGAATATCGAGGGTAATCGAGCCAAACTGATGAATGCCAGAACCGCCGGTAGGAGCGGCTGCCGTTCTGGTGGGCGCCCGGCGTAAAAGGGCTTCGATGCGTGCCATGAGCTCCAGGGTGTCGAATGGTTTGGTTACATAATCATCCGCGCCGAGCTTGAAGCCCACCACTTTTTCGCTGGTCTGGCCCCGCGCGGTCAGCAAGAGAATCGGGGTCGCGAGACCTGCGCGCCGTATGTCCATGCAGACGTCCAGGCCGCTGCGGCGCGGCAGCATAATGTCGAGGATGATCAGATCGAACGGGAGCTGAGTCGCTTTCTCGGTTCCTTGTTCGCCGTCGACGGCGAAATCGACCACGTATCCCTCGCTCCGCAAGCGGTCCTGCAGAGTCATGCGCAGGGCTTCTTCGTCTTCAACGATCAGGATGTTCTCGTTCATGTTTGTTTTGAGGAATACGGCGGGCTTGCAGCGCCGGTCATCTCCAACCTTTCTCTTTCTACGATCGGCAAGTGCAAGGTGAATGTACTGCCAACCGAAAGCTCACTCACGACGGAAAGTCTACCGCCCAAGGTCTCCGCAATGCGCGTCGCCAGAGCCAATCCCAAGCCGGTTCCGTGAATCTGCATAGCGTTCACGCGGGGGCTGCGGTAAAAAGGCTCGAAGATGTGGGGAATCTCCGAGCGGTCCATGCCGATGCCCTTGTCGGACACGGAAATACGGACCTCCTGACCCGGAGAATGCTCGGCCGGGCCGAGCGCGACATCCAAACCGATCCAGCGGCTGTTGGCACCATATTTCACTGCGTTCCCAACAAGATTCTGCAGGCACTGAGTAATGGCCGCAAGGTCGCCCATCACTTGGGGCAGGCCCGGCTGCATGTGACGCTCAACGACGAATCCGGCCCCTTGGATCAGTTCGCGGGTGCTGGACTCGAGCGAGCCGACGATCTGCGCGACATCCAGGGGTTCCAACACGTAACGCTTCTTGCGGTCCTCGGTCGAGGCAAACAGCAGAATCTGGTCGACCAAGCCGGTCATCTGCCGGCTTTGATTCTGCAGTACCCTGCCGTATCTCTCTAGATCCATCTTTTCCTTGACCACACCGTCGGCGATGTTGTCCGCCGCGGAACTCAGAACCGCAAGTGGTGTGCGCAATTCGTGAGAGACCGAGGCAACAAACTCCATTTGCAGTTTGGCCAGTTGAATCGCGCTGAGCATTCGGCTCCGCTGGATAGCCCAAACCGCGGTGCTCGAGAGCAGGAACGTGAAGCCCAGGATTCCGATCAGCCTCACCGCTGAGCGGCGGGAAGTTGCCACAACGTTCGCAAGGCGCCGCGAAGCCTGGTCATCGTACGAGCGCTTGACCTCGTTCAAGTCCTGGCGGACGCGCTCAAAGGAGGGCACACCTCCAGTCAGATCCAGTGTCACAGCTTCCTTCGTACTCCCTTCCAGGATCGAGGCGAGGACTTCGTCGCGGATGCTCAGATAGTTGGCCCAATCGTGTGTGAGACGCTCGGCGAGCTCCATGTCCGCCGGCAGTTTCGCCTGGTGCATGTACTGGGCAATACCGTCGGTAACGCGCTGATCCGCGCCGCGGGATTGATCGGCGTACTCGACCTGCAGGTTGCTGTCGTTCGTCGTGAGGGCGTAAAGCGTCGCGCGGCGAGTTTCCTGGGCGTCAAATTGCAGCTCGCCAATTTCGCGGAGGCCCTGTACGGAAACGCCGTATATGTTTTCCGCCTCGGCATTCGCGGTTTGCAGGTCACGGATCACAAAAACACCAACGACTGCCACAGCGCAGAAAACCAGGACCAGAAGAAGCGTGGCATTATGACGCAAGACCGCGCTGAGCACGCGGTCCACGGTCGATACCAGAGCCACAGGACTCTGTGTCGCTTCGTATTTAGCCGACGAGCGCATTTCAGTTACCGGTCCGGGTGGCCTCCACGTGGAGTTTGTACCCTTTGTCCTCAGGGAGAAACTCATCCACTCGCACGATTTTCACAGTGTTGTCGACGTCGCTTAATCGCAGGTACCCGATAGCGCCGGGCACGTTGAAAACGAACTTCCGGACTCCAATGGGAGTCGCGAGGATTTTCGGCGATACCAAAATTTCGCCAGTGAACAGGCCATGAAGAAAATGATTCTTCAACTCGCTCTCGTTCATCTGGCATACGTCCTTGAGGATGGTTTTGCGCTCCGGTTCACCCGGCTCGCGCATAACGAGAGTGATGCGGCGACCGTTCGGCCAGTGACTTCGTTCACCGAGGAAGACCCTTCGCAACTCGGACAATGACAGGTCGTCGACGGAGTTTGTGCGATTAACGACGATGGCCAGGGGCTGAGTCAGCAAAGTCTGTTCTGGTAAGGGAGGCGGGACAGACACTAGGGCATTCCGCGGGGGCGCCGCGAACACCAAGGCCGCGAGGCCAACCAGGATAAGAAGACTTGCCAGACGCCCCATTCGCGTTCCTCTCTAGAAGGTAAACCCGATTTGCAGCGTCACCGTGCTGTAGTTGGGTTGCTGGCGCTGCACAGTGTAGTCATATTGAAGTTTCAACGCCACGAATTCACTGGCATCGAAGCGGATGCCTGCGGAAGGGCCTTCATTCAAGCCTATGTCCGGGAAAACCGGCTCGGTCTTTGCAGCGTTGATGTATTGATAGCGTAAATAGGGCCGGAAAGAGCCAAACTGGCGTGAGACCTGACTGTAAAAGCCAGGTGTATTGTAGACTTTGGGTTCTCCGATAATCGAGTGGCGAATAACCATGGCTTCGTTCAGCCACTCGTAATTCGAGCGGATGACGACGGCGTGCATGGCCATGATGGTTTCGCTGATCCGGTTGCTGTTCAGAGGGGAGAGCACGTCGTGATACACGGAGAAACCGGTTTGGAGCCCGCGCAGTTTTTCAGGTCTTGCAAAAACCCCGAGGTTAAACACCTTGTGGTTCGAATCGTCGATCTCGTTTTGCACTGGCTCTGAAATGAGCGGTGTGCGCGATTCACGTCCGTTGCCTGCCTCGGCAACGTAATGCAATCCAAGCGGCCCGGAGGGGATTAACCCCGTGGCGGTTACGCCGACCGTGTGGATGGGCAGAGGCCCACCGCGGTCTTCGAACTGAAAGAGCAGAGGACGGCCCGTGGTGGTCTGCAACCAAGTGCTGTGGTGGTAAGCGGTGTTGTAGAAGCCGATATCCGTGTGCCAGCGTCCCGCCGAAATATTCAAGTAGTCGTTATAGGAATACTGGATGATGTATCGTTCCACGTCGACCGAGAAGGTGTTCTCCGGGGATGTGATCACGCCATAGATTTTGTCCGGCCCGCCTTCAAAGACGATTTCACTGATGAATTTGAATTTATCCGAAATGTCGGAAGTGGTGAACAAGTCGAGCTGGCCGAGCGCGAACGAGGTCGTTTGAGCGCGCTGGTTTGTGGCCGGGTTAGCTTGCTGGTTCCCCCCTACCAGAGACACGTCGCCGAATCCCCGGATGCGCAGCAACGTTTTACTCAAATCCATCCGTTCGGCCATCACGTTCTCGGTTTGCGATTGTTCGGACTCTTGCTGCTGTTGGGCTGCTGCCGTCTGAGCTGCCATCTGCGTTGGACTGACCGCACCTTGCTGCTGCTGTTGAACAGGTGCCACTGAGGTTGGCATGAAAGAGCTTGCCGGCGCTGGAAAGGAAGTGAAGGCGGGCGAAAGAGACGCGGGAACAAAAGCAGGGGCGGTGGAAACCTGCAGGGTGCCGGTCGAATTGCTTGGTGCGGAGGCGGCGACCACCTGACCACCAACCGCTTGTTGCTTGTCGGCTTCAAGCTGGCGAACGCGGGCCTCGAGCTGGTCAATTCTCTCGAACAACACCTCGAGCGTCTGCTTGTCGACGGTCACGACGTCGGCGGGCTGCTGTGCGCGCAGACCGGGCACAGCAAGAGTCAGCCAACAGGCTAGAAAAAGCAGCGGGTGCGGCCGACCTCTCGCGAGAAGTCTCGGAAAGCTTCGATGATTCGTCAATCGAAGGATGGAGAAGTTCATTGCTTCCTCCTGCAGAATCAGAAAACCGTGCGCTAACCGTTCTCGGGCTGCAAAGCACGACGCAGCGCTCTCCTGAGACGGCGAGACTTCCGGGCGACTGTCTTCCCTTAGTTCTTGCTGGTTGAAGGTTGCTAGCCCAACCCCATTTCCCCCAGAGCCAAACAGCACCTACCCTCGACGAAAAAGCCTATTTGCAAACCAAGCTACAACAGCTCCGAAAGTGGTTCAATTGGGTTGCGGCGAGGAGGAGTCCAAGTCAGAAACAGGCGAAACCGCTCGATTCCAGGGTATCCGCAGGATCGAATGCGCGGCCGGGGCAGTGTCGGCCCCAACAAAGCCCGATGCTTCGACAGAGTCGTGCTCGAGTTCCTGATTCAAGTGCCGTTCCCTCCAAACCGCGTAGATGGCGGAATAGACCAGCAATTCGAGAATGAAGGAAGTGCCGATCCCATCCACCATCGGAGCTACGATGCGCTTCATAATCTCTGAGGCAGTTCCGGTAGACCATAGAACTCGAGCCAACCCGATGAGTCATCGGTGGCAAAAGTCATGAATTTCGGACCAGACGTTTGGCGGCGCCTTCGACGATCGCTTCGTAGAGACGCCCTTTAGTAAGCCACAAGTGCTCGCGTTTGGCTTGCTCGCAGGCAAGAGCGAGGTAAAGCAACATGAACAGTTCTCGAAGGCAATCACTGTTCTGGTCCGTTCTCTATGAAGTCACTCAGGGGAGTTTTTCTTATCATTTGATTGAGTGGGTTAACGTTGGCGCAGAACAAACATTCGCCGTCCGATCGCGACGAGAACCGGTCCCGCCGTTAGCCGAAGTTCGTCGTGCGCCGTGAAAGATGCTTGGTCCACAGTGGGAGAAAGCCCACCCGGGAACTGGTTCGCTCCACCCGGTAGCAATCAGAGCAGCAGTGGAGGCAACGATACTGCTGAAGCCTCTGGTGCAGAGGGTCGCTTGGCGACCTGGCGAGCGTGCAGGCCGTAACTTGCGTGAACGCTGTGCAGGCCCCGAAACCGGTAACGCAGGAGCCGACCCGTCGACGATCGAGGGA
>Ga0306920_100009581_pt1 | contig 12935 bp, 13 predicted proteins | sample flu12Cox44000170_FD_204666 | JGI IMG/M metagenome (GOLD analysis project Ga0306920, IMG submission 204666) | Lab enrichment of tropical soil microbial communities from Luquillo Experimental Forest, Puerto Rico - flux4day.12C.oxic.44.000.170 (v2)... | ecosystem: Environmental > Terrestrial >...
GCCGAATCGAGGCGAGCCAAAGAAGCCGCTGGATGGGCTTTACCGACGATATCGTCGTCCGGGTCGCTCCGGCGAATTCGGGTAGCCGCATCGACCTGCGCTCGTCTTCACGTTATGGGCGCAGCGATTTCGGCGTCAACGCCGAGCGCCTTCGCGATTATCTTACGGCGTTGCGCGCGGCGACCACCAGCCACGGTTAGTGCCTCGCCTTTGTCCCGCCGCTGGACCAGGCTCGTAGCAGCACCGATGCGCCGATCCCGCATCTCTTTCACTGCGGGACCAAAGGTTCGAATCCCGTTCCCTCCAGCGGGGAGTCCGTTGCGAACTCAATTTGGGCGAAGGCGGCTTTGCCGATGAGATTGCCGCCGCGCCTCCTGGGGTTTTACTAAAGATCGAATGGGCCGAGCCGAGCTGCTGGCTCTTGTGATAAAAGTACTCAAGCTCATCGGCCCGATCGCGCGTGCCCGTCCTTCTCAGTTTGAGGCGAGGTGACCGGTAACGAAATGAGCGCTCCTGTTACGGCCCTTGCTGGAGAAGCCGGCGCAGTTCGGTCTTCAGCACCTTGCCGTAATTGTTCTTAGGCAGCGTCTCCACAAACCGGTAGTCGCGCGGCCGCTTGAAGCGGGCGATGTGATCGAGACAGAGCCGGTCGAGCTCCGCGGCCGCAACCACCGCGCCCCTTCGCGCGACGAGAAATGCGACGACCTCCTCGCCCCAATCTGGGTGCGAGCGGCCGACTACCGATGCCTCGACGAGGTCAGGGTGGCGCAACAGGACCTCCTCGATCTCGCGCGGATAGATGTTACTGCCACCGCTGATGATCATATCTTTCGAGCGGTCGCGCAGCGTCAGGAGCCCGTCCGCGTCCATGCTGCCGAGATCGCCAGTATGCAGCCAGCCGCCGCGCAGTGTTTCCGCATTGGCCGCCGGGTTCTGCCAGTAGCCGTCCATTACGCTGTCACTCCTGGTGATCACTTCCCCGATCTCGCCGGCCCGCAGGTCGCGGTCCTGGTCATCGACGACGCGTACGAGGACGCCGCTTCTCGCGTAACCGCATGAGGCAAGCCGGTCGTACCCGTGTGGATGGTCGCGCTCATGCAGGCGCTGCGCGAGCCCAGTAATGGTCATCGGCGACTCGCCTTGGCCGTAGAGCTGGTAGAGCCGCGGCCCGAAAATGTCGAGAGCGCGCTCCAAATCGGCGACATACATCGGCCCGCCGCCGTAACAGATCGTGCGCAGGTTCGCTATTTCGGCAGCGGCGACCTCGGGCGCATGTACCAGCCGGGTCAGCATCGTCGGCGCAGCGAACATCGACACGCGCGAATGCCGGGCGATCACGTCCAGAATCGCTTCGACATCGAAATGTGGCAACACGATCTGGTGCGCGCCTTTCAGGAGAAACGGCAACGCGTATAGCCCGGCGCCGTGCGATACCGGCGCCGCAAGCACGTGGGTGTCGCGCTCGTCGAGCTTGTCAATATCGGCGTAGTAGCACTGGCTCATGAAGACGAGGTTGCGGTGGGTCAGCACCGCCCCTTTCGGGCGTCCGGTCGTCCCCGATGTGTAGAATAGCCAGGCACTATCGGTCGGCTGCCCCGGGTCGGTGCCGAGCGGCTCGCCAAATAACCCGTCATACTCTGCACTGCGCGTCGCGACGACGCGGTCGAGGCTCGCGACCGCGCCAGCGAGCGGCGCTAGCGCCTCCGCAAGGACTGGGGTCGCGACCAGCAGCCGTGCACCGGAATTCTCGGCGATGAATTCGACTTCTCGCGGATGCAGCCGCGCGTTCGCCGGCACCGCGCACAGCCCCGCGGTCCAGCACCCGAATAAGAGCTCGAGGAACTCGCCGCAATTTTCGAGCGACAGCAGTACCCGGTCGCCCGGCGCGAGGCCCTCCGCGCGCAGCCCGCCTGCTAGCCGCGCGACGCGCTCGGCCAGCTCGCGGTAGGTTCGTGACGAGCGGTCGTCGCTGACCGCCGGCCGGTCGGGTAGTCGGCGCGCGACATCGAACATCAGCGTCGCCAGATTGGTCACGAGATCGTCACGCCGCTGTCGACCGGCAGTACCTGGCCGGTCACCATGCGGGACTCGTCGCTGGCGAGGTAGAGCGCCATTTGGGCGATGTCGTCCGGTTCGATCAGCCCGAGTAGGTGCGAGTCGGCGAGTTTTGTCAGCGCGGCGTTTCCGGCAACCAACCGCTTCACCCGCTTAGTCATCGTCGCCGATGGCGCAATGGCGTTGACGCGCACCCTTTGCGGCGCGTAGGTGACCGCGAGCGAGCGGGTGATCGCCGCGATTCCGCCCTTAGCCGCGGTGTAGCAGTCGCGACCGGGCACACCCATCAATGCGACGTTCGAGCTCATGTTGATGACCGAGCCGCCGCCCGCCTTGACCAGCTCCGGAATCCCGAACCGGCAGCCGAGAAAGGTGCCGAAGAGGTCGAGCTTTATCGCACGCCAGAATTCGTCGAGCGGGGCCTCGACCGCGGTATTATCCTGCTCGGTCGAGCCGCCGGCATTGTTGTGCAGCACGTCGAGCCGGCCGAATGTATCGACCACGGTGCGGATCGCCCTTTGGATACTGTCGGGCTCGGTGACGTCAGAGCGGATTGCGATTGCTCCGTTCCCTGCGAACCGCGCGGTCTCCTCGCCGGCGCCGGCGTCGATATCGGCGATCGCGACCTTGGCGCCCTCGCGCGCAAACAGGATCGCGGTGGCGCGCCCTATCCCAGTACCGCCTCCTGTGATCAGCGCGACCTTGCCCTGCAGCCTCGGCATCGGTGTTTCCTTCTCGGCGCCTGCACCGCACGATACACCTATGCGACCAACCCGGTGATTGCCGACGCGAGCTCGGTCAGGCGAAGGTCGGCTCCGGGGCAACAGCCGCCGATCGCCAACCCGAGTAAGCGAACGACGCGAAGAAGCTCCTCGCGACCGGACCGACGGTGCTTTCTCTTTCGGGAAAGCGTGTGAAGATCGATGATGGGCCCGAAGGGCTCGTTCTTTCGCAAGGTTTTTTATTTCTGCCTGCGCTATATTGCGGCTGAGCGACATCCGTTTGGCGAGCGGATCGGGCAGTGGGCGGCTTGGTCCTCTGGATCCTGCTAAACTTCTTCCCGGTGGGCTGGCCCAGCTCGACGCCGTCTACGATGGCCTCGCCTATGCGCGCAGCCAGGAATTCTATTACACAACCCTTCTCCGGCAATGGATGCGCTTCCCGGGCGATGTCCGGGTCTCGTCGTGCGCCTGATTCCGGATCCTCGCATGCTGCCGAGCGCCACCAGAGAACGACTATGAACACGTTCGCCGCCGGCACGGCCCTGCATCGTCCTGTGCCGGCCTCCTTACCTACGGCGTTGCACACAACTCGTCGGCGGGGCACGGGAGTATTTAAGTGCGGATCCCTGGACAAGGCCGTGAATCTCGCGCCTGCCGCATTCAACATGTACGAGCGCGATCGTGTGCCGTGGTTTCGGCCGGAAGACCACGCTCACCTGCTCGATGGGCTGCGCAAAAGCCAGCTGGGAGGGGTAACCGCGACCCGTCGCCTCGCCGCAACCGCGCAAAACCTCTCGTCGGGCGGCCGGCGAGGCGATAGGGTCTCGTGCCGGAAATGGGGAGGGATGGGTGCCGCAGCTCGAAGGCAAGGTCGTGTGGGTGACGGGCGGCGGTAGCGGCATCGGCGAGGCGGCGGCGTTGGCGCTGGCACGCGAAGGCGCGGCGATTGTGCTGACGGGGCGCCGAGAGGCCCCGCTCGAAGAAGTCGCCGCGAGGATCCGCGAATTGGGCGGCACCGCCCACATCCAGCCGGGCGACCTGACCGAGCCCCGCCCGGTGCGCCGGATCGGCGATTTCATCAGGGACGAGTTGGGGCGCCTCGACATCCTCCTCAACAATGCCGGGATCAACATCAATGACCGGCATTGGGACAAGCTGACGCCGGAAAACGCATTGCTGATGATCAACGGCAACCTCGCCGCGGCGGCGCAATGCGTCACCGTCGCGCTGCCGATCATGCGGCTGCGGCAGGACGGCCTCATCATCCACACCGCCTCGATGGCTGGGCGCTTCATCGGCGGCTTCCCGGGTCCGCTCTACACCGCAGCCAAGCACGGCATCGTCGCGATGAGCCATTCGATCAACATGCAGGAATGCGTACACGGGATCCGCTCCTGCGTCTTCCTGCCCGGCGAGGTCGCGACCGCGATCCTCGACAAGCGGCCGAACCCGGTCAGCGCCGAAGATCGCGCCCGCATGGTGCAACCGCAAGATTGCGCCGATTTGATCCGCTACATCGCGCTCCTGCCGAAGCGCCTCGTGATGAACGAGGTCATGCTGGGCCCGACTTGGAACCGCGCCTATGTCGCGGCGATCGAAAAGCTCTCCTCACTCTGACGTGACCCAGCTTAGCGTACGATTTTGAACAAATCGTCTGGTGACCCCATAATGATCGCGACATTCGCGATCACTCCTGCAGAACCACCAGCAAGGCTTGCTGGATCAGTCTGTCGACGACGCAAGGCACGCCGAGCTTTCTGACCCCGCCCTCCGGCTTGGGGATTTCGACCCGCTTGACCGGCTGCGGCTGATAGGTTCCCTCGAGCAGTTGAGACCCGAATGCTTGGCCAGTGCTCACGCAGGTAGTTTCTGGCGTCCGCCGATGGTCATTCGATCGACGCCAGGACTGCTCTTGTTCTGGCGGACGCGTTTCCACGCTCTTACGAGATACTCTCGATCGCGCATCCTCCATTAATTGTTCCGTCGAAGCCGGGCTTTCGGTGCTGGCTTCGCCACGAAGGGTTCCCGAAGCGGAGGAGGCTTTAGGGGGGCTGGTTTGCGCCCGAGGCGGGCACGAGGACCTCGCCCGCTACAGCAGCCCCGATGTCATCGTCGCTTTCATCGACCGCCGCCTCGGCGGCTAAAGCCTACCTGGTCTGCTTCCGCCATACGAATGTGATGGTGCAGCCGGCGTTATTTCTGCCCCGCGCTCTGATGACGCCTTGATTGTCGATCTGGCCGTCCGTCCGCGTAGTAAGCAGGTTGCGCATGACCAGGGCGCCCTGTGGGCTCACATTCCCTTGCCAACTTCCCCCGGCTACGACGCCGCCGTTCCGAATGACCAGAGTAGCCGGGACGGCCTTCGGCGGGCACTCGGGACCCCCGTCACTTGTTTCCCTCGACACCCCGATATAATCGCCGTCGAACGGCATCGTTGGCGCGGGTAATGGACCCATGTGGACGATGTAGGCGCACCGATTCCCATGTAAGTGGTGACCTACAAACACTTTGTCCTCGAGTTTCCCAGACAGCACATTAACAAGCCCCCCTTCCCAGTGTGTCCATAGGTATGTCGATATCTCTCCCGCTGCGTTGACCGTCCCCTGGAAAAACCACGGGCCTCCGTTAAAGGGGATTTCGCGAACGACCACTTGCCCGCCTTCAATCGTCATGTCTACTGATGTGATCGTGGCGCAAGCCCCCGCCACTCCGGTTAGCGTTGCCGTACCGACATATATGCCGTCGAACGCTGTCGTCATCGGCGCAGGGGTTTGTGCGGCGGCTGATGTCGCAGCCGTGCAAGCCGCAATCGTGTAAAGTATTCTTGCCCGGCCAAACATGCTTCTCTCCCTGCAATGTCCTGAGACTATACCTCGCGGATCGCAGAGCGAAGGGTCAGCTATTACGCGCTCGCCCACGACATTAGGGTCATCGCGCCCTGGGCGCGAACGGGCGTTCCAACTCGCGCACTCGCCTCCTCGATTATAGGACGATAGCTCGGCCGGCTCACTGGCAGGGCGCAAACTTCTCGATTTTACGCGCCGGGCCGAATGTCCGGAAAGGGTCCAGGCCGTGTAAAAACGTGCACGAGCCAAGAGAGCGTAGACCCGTTTTCTTTATTGCCTTCCTCGGATAGCCGTCGCCAGCATCTTTGGTTTTCAGATAGACCAAATTGAGAAGAACTTTCTACGCGCGAATTGAACGCGCGAGTTTTCGCACAGCCTGGGTCGACTGCGGCCGAATTCACCGTTGAACGCGAATGGCTCTGACGGGTGGGAAGCGGTCATTCGATGACTTGGTCGGCGCGGGCGAGGATCAAGGGCGGGATCGTCAAGCCGAAAATCTGGGTGGTCTTGAGGTTGACGGCAGGCGAGGAGCCTGCCAAGCGCACGAGCGCGTTAGATCCCTGACTAATTATTTCGTTAACAAACGACGCGCGATGTTGATGCACCCGCGGTGGCTCGACGCTAAGATACCGCCGTGCGCGCGTCCGTTCCACTATTGGCCATTCTGTTGCTGTGCGGTTGCACAGAGGCGCAGCTCGCTCCGACACCGGTCGCATCAAACGAGCCTCAGACAACAAAAGGGCCGAGTGTGACCGTCATGAGCGGCAAACTGCAAAGAATCGATTTCAACAGTGTGGTTCACGCGGATTGCACGAGTGCCGGTTATGCCACCATGCGCATCATCACGCCACCGACCCATGGCGAGTTAACCACAGAGCCAGGAGTTGATTACCCTACCTATCGGAAAGATAATCAACGGTATCAGTGTAACCTCCAAAAAGTTCCTGTGACTAATGTATATTATAAATCTAGTCCCTCATATGTCGGAGTAGACACTGCGACGGTAGAGTGGATTTCACCGATTTTGCCAACATCTAAAACGATCACTTATAGCATTATTGTTAGGTAGGATCGGGGGCGATTTATACTTGGTTTTGAGGGTGGAGGCTGGCCCGGCGAATACGTGATAACGTCGACCGCTTCCCCTCACTCAGCAGCCCTCCAAGGCGATTGCACGCGATCGCCGCACACCGGGGGCTTTTGTTGGTGGTGAACTCGACCCCCCTTCAGCTTCCAGCGCCTCGCCCGGCTCTGGGGTCGGCGTAGGACCGCGGTCGATTTCACCGTTGAATGCGAATGGCTCGAACGGGTGGAACTCGGACATAGTGGCGGATGCAAATCTCAAGGTAAGGTGGCCAATAACTACCACTGTACTCAGGTAAAGTGCGGACGGATGGATACGCCGCGCAACCTCCAAGCAGGCGCTTTTGCCGGAACTGCCGAAGCATATTTTCGCTATCGGCCGCCTTATCCCAAGGAACTCCTGGCGAGCCTTGTCACCCAAGCGCACCTGCCGGGGTCGGCCGTTCTTCTTGACCTGGGCTGCGGGCCGGGACGTGTGACGCTGGACCTCGCAGCCTCCTTTGAGCATGTGCACGCGATCGATCTTGAAGCCGAGATGATAGAGGTAGGCAGCCGCGAAGCCGCGCGCCGAGGCGTTCGAAACGTTGAGTGGCGTGTTGGGAGGGCGGAGGAAGCGTCGATTGCTGCAGAGTCGGTTGACCTCATCACCATAGGCGAAGCTTTCCATCGCCTGGACCAGGTTGCGATTATCGAGAACGCGCTTGACTGGCTGAAGCCCGATGGCTGCATCGCCATTCTTGGAACGTATAGCATCCTCGCCGGTGGCGAGGCGTGGAAGGAGACGGTGCGAACGGTGGCCCGGCACTGGATAACGCGAGCATTCCCGGCGGGCTGGGCGGATGCTCGGCCAGGCGCGGCGGTCAGACCGGATGCATTCAAACTCTTTCTGCTCGTCGCAGGCTTCGCCGACGTGGAGATCAGGTCCTTCGTGGAGCCACGCGATTGGACGTTCGACGAGATCGTTGGTTATCTGCGATCAACCTCTGTTTGCTCCGAGGGGGCGCTCGGCGATCTGTTTCCGAACTTCGAAGCGGGCTTGAAGGAGGCGCTCAGACCCGCCGAAGGACGCTTGTTCCATGAGTGGTTGCGATGCGGTTTTACGATGGGGCGAAAACAGACTGATCCGCACCCACTGGACTTTGCGCTCCGGCAGGATTGAACAACGGAAATGTCGGCTTCGGGTCCAGGCTGTGCGAAAACTCGCGCGTTCAATTTGCTCGCGGAACGTTCTTCTCAAATTGATCAATCTGAAAATCAAAAGTACTAGCGAAGACTATCCGAAGAAGGCAATAGAGAACACAGTTCTACGCTTTCTTGGCTCGCACACGTTTTCACGCGGCCTGGGTCGTGACCGGACACCTGCCTTGCGTCGCGAATGCGCCCGACGGGTACCACGTTAGCACCCGTGCGATGAATTGGAGCGTCAACCTCGCCGAGCTGCAAGCCCGGTCGGTTCCCCGTGCGCCGGCTCAGGCCTCGACCGATCCGCCACCTTCGAGCGCGGCCCCAGCACATGGTAGATCAGTCGGGCAAATCTCCTACGTTCAATCAAGAATCGTGACTAGCCGGCCGTTGTCGAAATACAGATAATACGGGTAGTATTCCCCATAAACCCACTGCTCGTGACGGCCGCCACACCCCACCGTCGTGTGGACGCTATCGGGACTGCCTACCAACGCTAGGGCCGCGTCACCCGACATACCGAGCCGCAGTTGCGACCAGCCGGCCTTTCTGATGGGCGCCAATAACGACGTGTCGTCGGGGAATTCCGCGACCGGCAAACTCAAGGGCGCCGGCTCTTGTGCGCAGTCTGCCAACAGTAGGACGGCCAGCGCTGCGGCGATCTTCATGCTGCGCTCCTTCTTGAACGGGACGGTGTCCTCAAGGTCAAGGTGCGTCATCTCGACTATATGGAGTGAACGCGCTGCGCGCGTAGCAATATGCCCCGAGCGCGTTTTAAATCGGTCCTCCCCCCGGACCACAGCTCCGCATAGGCGTTTCCCCCAAGCTGATGCGGGCGCCGCTCGGGGCGGTGGAATCATTGCTCTCTCGGGGCGGGGCCTGCCCGTCGGACGCGTGTCATGATGCGTTAGCTGTGGTAGGCTGAGGCGACTTCGAACCTCTTCGACCAAGGGGCCTGCCCGAGCCATGGCCTCAACCCGCCGTCTCGCCGCCATCCTCGCCGCCGATGTGGCGGGCTATTCGCGGCTGATGGGTGCGGACGAGGAAGGCACGCACGAACGGCTCCAGGCGCATCGCCGCGAACTCCTCGACCCAAAGATCGGCGAGCATTCCGGGCGCGTCGTCAAGAATACCGGCGATGGCCTGCTGGCGGAATTCCCAAGCGTCGTCGACGCGGTGCGCTGTGCGGTGGAACTGCAGCGGGCGATGATCGACCGCGAGGCCGACATATCCGAGGACCACCGCATCAGGTTCCGGATTGGGATCAATCTCGGCGACGTCATCGTCGAGGACGAGGATATCTTCGGCGACGGCGTCAATGTCGCCGCCCGGCTGGAGGCGCTCGCAGAACCGGGTGGGATCTGCATTTCGCAGATGGTGCACGACCAGATCCATGACAAGCTCCTATACGTCTTCGAGGATCTGGGCGAGCAGAGCATCAAGAACATTGCGCGGCTGGTGCGGGTCTACGTGTTGCGCGCAGAAGCCGTCGCCAGTCTGCCCTCTCTGAGCGGTGTGCCCGGTCCGTCAACCTCCCGGCCAGCCGCTGCGCCGCGTCTGTCTATCGTCGTGCTGCCGTTCTCCAACCTCAGCAATGATCCGGAGCAGGAATACTTCGCGGACGGCATTACCGACGATCTGACGACCGATCTGTCACGGATTCCCGGAAGCTTTGTGATCGCCCGCAACACGGCGTTTACCTATAAGGGCAAGCCAGTCGATGCCAGACAGATCGGTCGAGAGCTCGGTATCCGGTACGTCCTCGAAGGCAGCGTCCGCCGTACAGCCAATCAAGCTCGCGTCAATATTCAGCTGATCGATGCGGAGAGCGGCGCCCATGTCTGGGCGGATCGGTTCAACACTGATTGCGCCAACCTCGCGGAGGCGCAGGACGAAATCATCGGCCGTCTCGCCCGGTCGCTCAATGTGGAGCTGTTCAAAGACGCCGGCCGCCGCATCGAGCGGGAAAGGATGGCCGATCCCGACGCGCTCGACCTGATCATGCGTGGGCGGTCTGCGATGCAAAGACCCCCTTCTGCTGCAGCCTATGGGGAAGCCTTGCCGCTTTTTGAGCGGGCATTGGAGCTGGATCCGCGATCGGTCGACGCAAAGCTTGCCGTTGGATGTAATTTGGCCGGCAAAGTGGCCGATGGGTGGAGCAGCTCCCGTCAGCAAGATTTGGCGCGCGCCGAGCAATTGCTTCGCGAGGTGCTCGAGGTCGATCCGAACAGCGTGCTCGCGCGCCAAAACATGGGACTAGTACTCCGAGACCAGAACCGCCTCGCCGAAGCGAAGATCGAGCTGTAGATGGCCATCGCGCTCGATGGAAATTCCGTCATTGCCCTCCGCTTGCTTGCGATCACGCTGGCCTGGCTGGGCGAACCGGAAGCAGGAATTCCTCACCTGGAGAAAGCGATCCGACTCAGTCCTCGCGATCCATTTGTGGCGAATAGCTATCGGGCATTGGCTGAGTGCCATCTGCTTTTAGGGCATGTGGATCAGGCAATCGATCTCCTTAGGCGAGCACGCGCGGCAAATCCGCGGTGGTATGCAATTCCTCTCTGGCTCGCGGGAGCGCTCGGTCTAAAGGGCGAACTGGACGAGGCGAGAGCCCTTCTCGCCGAGGCGATCAAGCTCCGCCCGGAGATGAACTCACTGGCCCAAGCCCGCGCCATCAACCCCCGTAGTCCCCGGTACTGGGCACTGCGCGAAAAAACGGTGAACGACGGCCTGCGACGCGCCGGATTTCCGGACGAATGATCGCGACCCGCCGCCTAGCCGCGATCCTTGCGGCCGATATGGTCGGCTACAGCCGGCTTATGGGCCTCGATGAGGCGGGCACGGCTCAGGCGGTGCGTGAGCATCGGGTCGCTGCCGATCCGCTCATCGCTCAGCACGGCGGGCGGGTCTTCAAGACGACCGGCGACGGCCTCTTGATCGAGTTCGGTTCGGTGGTCGGCTCCGTCGAGTGCGCTTTGGCGCTGCAGAAGCTCGCGACGGAACGGAACGCCTCAGTCGCCACCGACCGCCGCATGGAATGGCGCATCGGCGTCCATCTCGGTGATGTGCTGATCGAGGGCGATGACATCGTCGGGGATGGCGTCAACATAGCGGCGCGTCTCGAAGGCATCGCCGAGCCCGGTGGGATCTGCATCTCCGAAGACGCCTTCCGGCAGGTGCGCGGCAAGGTCGAGGCCGAGTTTGCTGATCTCGGTGAGCAGAGCCTCAAGAACCTTGCCCGGCCATTGCGCGTTTACCGCGCCGGTTCGTCATCGGCCGCCAAACAGCCAATAAGCCCAGCCGCGGCATTGCGACTGCCCGACAAGCCGTCGATTGCGGTACTGCCGTTCCAGAACATGAGCCGCGATCCTGAGCAGGAGTATTTTGCCGATGGCATCACTGAAGACATCATTACGATGCTCGCCGGATGGCGTGCCTTCCCAGTCATCGCTCGCAACTCAACCTTCACCTACAAGGGAAAGGCCACAGACATCAAGACGGTCGGACACGAGTTGGGAGCACACTACGTCCTTGAGGGCAGCGTGCGCAAATCAGGCGCCCGAGTACGTGTTACCGCGCAGTTGATCGAGGCAGATACAGGTCATCACCTGACCGCTGAGAGGTATGACCGCGACCTCACTGACCTATTCGACGTGCAGGACGAGATCGTCACTGCAATCGTTGGCGCTATCGAGCCGGAACTGCTCAAATTCGAGCGCAACCGCATCGCGGATCGACCGCAACATAATGAGGATGCCTACGAACTCTATCAGCGCGGAATGTGGCACCATTACCGGCACAGCAAGGATGACAACCTCAAGGCGCAGGACTTCTTCCGGCGCGCCCTCGCCATCGACGCCCAATATCCGCAAGCCACCGCGGCGTTGGCGATCGCGTGCTGTAACGCAGCCTTTCTTGGCTGGGCAGAGGATATCGAACGCAGCTATGGCGAGGCATATGAACTGGCGCTGCGTGCTGTTGCGCTCGACGCCCGCTATCCTAACGCTCATTACTCGCTCGGGTTGATATGCTTGTGGACGCGTCGCTCCGAGCGGGCGATCATGGAGTTTCAGGAGGCAATTAAGCTGGATCCGAGCTTTGCAGCTGCCCATGTCAGTCTCGGGCAGATGTACCTCTATGATGGTCGGCTGGAGGAGGCGATCGCGCTCGCGGAAAAGGGGATTTGCCTTAGTCCCTACGATCCGCGCTTGCCTCTCTGGCTACCCGCCCTCGCCGGCGCTCACTACAGGCTTGGGCATTACGCCGAGGCTGTAGAGACCGGGTTGCGGTCTTGGACACTCAATCGTAACTGGCCAGCCGGTCTCCGTTACGCTGTTGCTGGTTTAGCGCAGCTTGGGCGAAGGGAAGAGGCAGAGGCCGCGCTCGTCGATCTGATGCGGCTCAATGCAAGTCTGTCATTCATCAAGACCAACCTGCAGCGGCTTTACAACGACCGAGTAGCGATCGATCACATACTCGAAGGCCTGCGCAAAGCCGGAATGCCGGAAGAATGACCGCAACCCGCCGTCTCGCCGCAATCTTGGCTGCCGATGTCGCAGGCTACTCACGACTGATCGGAGCGGACGAGGGCGGCACCCGGCAGCGATCAAAGGCATTGTTCGAGAAAAGCTCGATCGCCCGTAAGCCGTACTTGGACATCGTCTACCGCTCAGGGACCGAAAGTTCGCTGACTCCCCGCTGGAGGGAGATGGATGCGAACTTACGGTACGCGGGCACGGTGCTCAGGCTCTTGGACTAGGTGGGCTGCCCGAGCCATGGCCTCGACACGCCGTCTCGCTAGATGCCGGCGTTGTTGACAAGCGTGTCGATGCGTCCAAACCGGGCCATGCCTTCGGAAATCGCGTGTCACGTTCGGGACAAACGACCATGGAAGTTGCAGCATCGCCGCCGAGCCCTGAGTGGCAGTGAACATCTGCAAGGGTGACCTCCGACGCTCGCCTGCGGTACGGCAGTCCCCATTTCGCGTCAGATTGAAGGAATCAGCTGCAAAGTTCGTTTGTGACTCTCCGCTGGAGGGAGATGGATT
>Ga0306920_100009585_pt1 | contig 12930 bp, 9 predicted proteins | sample flu12Cox44000170_FD_204666 | JGI IMG/M metagenome (GOLD analysis project Ga0306920, IMG submission 204666) | Lab enrichment of tropical soil microbial communities from Luquillo Experimental Forest, Puerto Rico - flux4day.12C.oxic.44.000.170 (v2)... | ecosystem: Environmental > Terrestrial >...
CTGGCATTCCTTCTGCCGCGCCAACGCGTGTCAGAAATCTATCAAAGGCTAGCGCATTCGAGTTGGGACTGTAAATACCATGTAGTGATTGTGCCGAACATCCTCCCCATGGCTTGGTGAGAACCATGAAAGGAGAATGTCATGTTATGCCGGAACGGTCAAACCTCTTCGAGTCTCACTGGTCGAACCAGTGGCTTACCTGAAATCTGAGTTAGTTGCTGCAGAGAGTCTTGCAAATCACCACTTTTCTCAACGAGCTCTCTGGCCTACAGGTCGAAGCGATGTGACGTGGTGGCACCCTCCATGGATTCAGGAGTTTCGAGGGCCGGAACTTCCCTGTGAAGGAGTTGGCTGAAAAGTTCCGCGACGCGTCTGGCGTTGTTTTCCCAAGTGAACCCTCTTGTGACAATAGTATCCATGGCCCGTTGGCCGATACTCTTTCTCAACTGGGAATTCTGACAGACCTTTTCCACTGCATCGGCGAATGCTTGCGTGTCACCCGGGGTAAATAAGAGGGCGTTCTCTTGATCGGTGAGGATTTCCTGAATGTTGGGAGATGCTGGAGCCACGATTGCGCATCCCATGGCCATGTATTCGAACAGCTTAAGAGGCGAAGCATAGCTGACCACCGCGGGTTGGAGTGCAATGTCAAAAGCGGCCACATAGTCCGCTACCCGATGCCGGTCCACCACGCCAGTGAACGTAAGCCGGTCCTGAACACAGCGCTCCCGCGCCAGTTTTTCCAGCGCAGAACGCGCGGGCCCCTCTCCTACAATCATAAGATGGCAGGAAAGATCTCTGCGTCGGTCGGCGATAAATTCTACCACGCGGTCCAGCCTGTGCCATTCACGCAGGAAGCCGGTGAACCCTAGTACGAGCCGTCCCTGAACTCCAAACTGTCGCTTCGCTCTATCACGGTCTGTCGGATTGAATCGAGCGAGGTCGACTCCATTGGGAATCACTACGATATTCGATTCAGATACCCCTTCCTTTCGAATCCTATCAGCGAGGACCTCGGTCACGGGCAAGACGCGGTCTGCTTCCCGCCACGCAAACCTTTCTGACCACCGAGCAAGCTTTACCAACGCCAAGCCGCCATACTGTCTTCGCTCATCGAGCAGTGGAGAATTCACTTCGAGCAGCAGGGGGAGCCCGAACCGGCGCTTAATCCAGACCCCGCTTGGAAGAAAAAGGTTGTAGCGTTCATAGAGACAATCAGGGCGATGTTGACGTACCGCTTTTCGCAGACGCAAGTAGGCACCAAAGGCGTAGACGAACTCGAGGAATTCGTAGGCGTGGCGAGGCAAGGTTCTTTTTAGAAGTGCAACCATTCCGGCATCCGAGCCAAATCTACTGCTTTCTACTGCTCTTGGCCCTACCAGGATAACTTCGTGTCCTAATTCTTCCAGTGCGTGAACGAGCTCTTCCAGGTGGACATACTGGCCGTCTTTGGAGCGGATCCGGTGGTGGTAAAGAATTCTCACGTACTATTCCTCCGGACCATTATCAGTGTAGAGTCGCAGGCGAGCACCTGCCCGGCAAACATTGCCCCAACACGTTTCGAATGTCAACACTGAATGCACCTATTCATTTTGACTAGTGCAACTTAGACTGCAAACTTCTCCCTCCATTTCCGGTACATCAGAACTGACCACAAATGAGCCGAGCGGTCAAAAAGCCCTCGCTGGTGCTCGCCCCAAATTTTTTTCAGGAAGGTAACATCCAGGATACCATCAGGTGTCGAGAAGATTGCTTCGTGTGCCAATTCGCGTAGCTCTTGTCGAAACCAACGATCGAGAGGGACCGCGAATCCTTGTTTCCGCCGGTAAATGATATCGGCCGGGAGCACAGGCTCAAGAGCCTTCTTGAAGATGTATTTGCCTGTCCGGCCGCGCAACTTCAACGAGGAAGGGATCGAAGCCACTCGTTCCATTAAGTGGTGGTCGAGCAGTGGAGCGCGCACTTCGAGTGACACGGCCATGCTGGCGCGGTCCACTTTAGCAAGGATATCGTCGGTCAAATACGTCTTGATATCGACGTATTGGATACGAGAGAGCAGATCATCGGTGTCTGCATGATCGTAGTGATGCCGGAAGACCTCGATCGAATCATATCCGCCAAGCGACTCGAGGAAATCAGCGCTGAACAACCTTGTCTTCTCCCCTGGACGAAATATCGAAATCGAATTGAAATATCCTTCAAGGGGGGTGCGGGCAAAGCTCTGTAGGGTAGCCTTCGCCCGTAGGGGACGTGGCGCCCAGGCCAATGCTGGATACAGATTCCCGAGCGGTTCGAAAACCGCTCGGCGCATTGCGGACGGGACAAAGCGCCGCAGTCGATTTTCGAGGGCGTCGAAATAGTAGCGACGGTAGCCGGCGAAGATCTCGTCACCCCCATCCCCACCGAGCGCCACCGTTACATGCTGGCGCGCGACCTTTGAGACGTAGTAGGTTGGGATCGCCGAAGAGTCGGCGAACGGCTCGTCGTAATGCCAGACCAATTTGTCCAGGATTTTCAGCGCGTCTGGACGAACCACGTGCTCGTGATGCTCGGTATGGAATTGTCGGGCAATTTTGCGAGCAAACGTAATTTCGTCATATTCTTTCTCCTCGAAACCGATTGAGCACGTGGTGGCCGGCTGCTTCGTGACTTGACTCATCATGGCCACGACCGAGGAAGAATCGACGCCACCGCTCAAGAATGCGCCGAGAGGCACGTCGCTCATCAGGCGTACACGTGTTGCTTCGCAGAGTTCGTGCCGCAGCAGCTTGCACCACTGCTTCTCACTTCGGTGTTCTATATTGCCGAAGGAGAGGTCCCAGTAACGTGTCTCACGGAGTCCTTGTGCTGACGCCACAACGTAGTGCCCAGGAAGGACTTTGCGCGCGGCGCGATAGATGCTCTTGGGAGCTGGAATGTAGCCGAGCGAAAAGTAGTCACACAGAGCTTGGGTGTCTATGTCACGCGACAGGCCGTCGGCTGCCAACATCGTCTTCAGCTCTGAGCCGAAGAGAATGCGCTCGTCATTCGCTGCGTAAAACAGGGGTTTTTTGCCAACTCGATCGCGCGTCAGCAACAGCTTCCGTTGTCGTGAATCCCAAAGTGCAATTGCGAACATCCCTCGCAGCCGATTGAAGCAACTTTCTCCATAGTCTTCGTACAGATGAATGATTGTTTCCGTGTCGGCGCGAGTAGCAAACCGGTGTCCGCGTCCCTCGAGCTGCGCGCGAAGATCAAGATGGTTATAGATTTCGCCGTTTAGCATCACCCACATCGTTCCATCTTCGTTGGAAATAGGCTGATGGCCACCGACAACATCTATGATGCTAAGGCGGCGGAAACCCAGGCCAATCCCGGCACCAACGTAAATGCCTTCATCATCCGGGCCGCGATGGACAATTGTATCCGCCATGTGGTGTACGAGTTCGCGGGGAATCTCCCGTCGCTCCTCGAATTCAAAAATTCCGCAAATGCCACACATTTCGATTTTTCTCGCTTATCTGCCGCTCGCCTTCACTCCACGCCGCGCGGCTAGTTCGAGGTACAAATCGTTATAATCTTTAAGCATACGCCCCAAGCTGAAGCGCTCAATTACCCGCTCTCGCGCAGCCGCGCCGCATTGGTGCCGCAAGTGTTCGTGAGAAGCAAGGAGTGTGAGAAGTGACGCCAACGTCTCGGCATTTCGCGCCGGGAACAGCCAGCCGGAGCGGGCATCCTCGATCACCTCAATGTTTCCGCCAACCTGCGTAGCGATTACCGGCAGGCTCGTGGCCATGGCCTCGAGAAGCGTGTTAGACATCCCTTCGGAGATCGAAGGCAGCACGAAAACATCCATTGTGTTCAGCAACTCCGGCACTTCGTCAGAAGCCTGGGTGAACGTCACACGGCACGCAAGCTCCGGGGAAGTCTCCACGCGCTGCTGATTGCGCGCGAGCTCCGGACCTGATCCCACGAGTAGGACGTGCGCATCAATGCCACGCTGGACCAAGATTTCTATGGCGCGCAGGAGTGTCGGGTGATCTTTGATGGGCACCATTCGTCCGACAGTTCCCACCATGAAACGGTTTTCCGGCAGGCAGAACTTTCTTCGCAAAAAAGCACGCACTTCAGGTTGGGGAGAGAACCTCTGGATGTCCACACCGTTATAGATCACACGGATTCGCTCAGGCGAGATCCAAGCCTGCCGCGCATGATAATCGCGCAGGTCGCGCGTGACCGCAAACACGGCATCGGCCAAGGCGTAGGCCGTTCGCCGGAAAAGGCGCCGCCGTTTCGGCAGACCGGCGAACATGTCCAATTCGTAGCCGTGCTCGCTGTGAATTGCCACGGGAACGCAGGCGAGGCGCGCCGCCGGGATCGCTTCGATGGCACCCCAGTTCCGGGAATGCACGATATGCGGACGGTAATTCCTCATCAGGCGAGTCAGGCGGAATAACGGAAACTGCAATCCGCTCCTTTCTGTGCCCACACTCAACACTTCACCGCTCGGAAGTGGAACGTTCATAAGCCCTGGCTCAATTCCTCTCAGCGAGGCCAGCCGATGTGCAAAGGGCCCTCCATTCAGACCACTGATAAGCTTCAAAATAGCGAGTTCAGTGCCTCCTCGGTCCAACCGATTCACAATGTGCAAAATGCGAAGCAGTCCACCTCCAGGCTGCGTCGGCGCAGTCTGGTAGCTGCCGCCTGAAAACTCTGCATTGCGCGTCAGTAGCATTGCTCTAACTCCCATGGATACCAGCCCCAGAATATCGATCGGGCTGCTCAGGTCAAGGGTTGATGAGTGTCCGTGATAGATGCGATCAGATTTCGCCAATGTTGGGGCGGATCTGAAACCAAGGCCTCATAATTACACTTCCATATAGTCAATTCCCTTCTCGCGACCGAATTCTGCTCGTTTGCCGATGGCGCACTCGGAGGGTGCGTACCACCATCAAATTCTTGCCTCAGTCCCATGGAAAGGGCGGGCTAAACCCACTTTACTTTGTAAAAGAAATCACAACATCCCTGGCATCTCGGATTGGACGCATAGAGCGTCAAGCACACCCCGTTTGACCTCGATACGGTAGATAATCTCATTCAGATTACACTGAACACCGTCACGGTTTCGTTACCTCCACACTATCTCGTTAATCTTCTTCATCCACTTTTCCGGGCTGGTCTCATGCAGCCGCGAAAAAATCCTTCGGAGTGTCAATTTTCCCATCTGCTTTTCCATGTACGCCCGCGTATAGCGGTTCTTTGGCAACAGCTCGTCGAGTGAGAGTTCTTTCTGCAACGCTGCGGTCAGCGCGTCGTCCAGTACAGAAATAGCCAAGTCCACTTCCTTCCTCGTGAGGCTAAGAGGGGGGATGAACCTCAAAACGGGCTCGAAGTAGGTGTAGGTCAGGTGAATCCCGTTCTGTTTGCAGAGAGCCACAATTGCGAGCGTTAATTCCGCATCGCTGCGCCCCCCGGTTCGATCGCCGGCGATCTCCATGCCGAGCATTAGTCCCTCGCCGCGAACATCGGCAACAATCGCATGCTTAGCCTTAAGCTCATTGAGGCGGGCTTTGAAGTACCCGCCGGTATGGGCGGCCTTTTCGACCAGTCCTTCTTGTGTAATGATGTCGATAAGTGCCGACAGTGCGACTCCAGAGAGAGGATCGAATTGGTGGCTGGCCAGGTGGGCGAAGCCTTGGTTCTCCACCCTGTCAGCGATTTCATCCGTGGTAACGAAGCCGGAGACAGGAAAGCCCCCGCCCGCTCCTTTTGAAAAGACTAGAATGTCCGGCTCAACTCCGTGATGCTCGACTCCGAACCACTTTCCGGTTCGGCCAAAGCCGGTCTGGGCCTCGTCAACGATGAGTAGCGCCTCATGCTGTTGGGCGAATTCCTTGAGTGCCCTTAGATAGCCTGGTGGCGGAACAACCATCCCACCGGCTGAGAGGATTGGCTCGATGATGACTGCGGCGATGTTCTCGGGCGCGGGAACGCTGGCCTGAAGCGAGCTTTCCAGGCAGAGCAAATCGCATTCCGGGTAATGGCTATTCACCGGACAGTGGAAACAGTGAGGCGCCAGCAGGCGATATGTTTCGGCGACACAAGGCCAATCCCCGGGCCGGTGCCCAAAGATCGAGGTGAGACTCTTAGCAGTGAGGGAAAGTCCGTAGTATCCACGATTGAAGCCGACCATCCCATTCTTCTTCGTATACATTTTGGCAACGGAGATGGCACATTCGTTCGCCTCGGTGCCCGTTGAAAGAATCATGGACCGTTTCAGTTTGCCAGGGGCGACTTCGGCGATCTTTGCCGCTGCCTCCAACACAACTGGGCTCAAAAACTGGCTCCCCGTGTGCACGACACGTTGGATTTGCTCGACGACTCTTTCGATGAATTTAGGATGGCTGTGTCCCAGAATGGTGCAGAATTGGCCTGCTGCAAGATCCAAGATTTCATCGCCGTCTAGATCCTTTAAAGCGCAGCCATTGGCTTCCTGGATTAAACCGTCGGCGTAGGGCATGGCCATCAAGAGGTACCGGCCATATTTCTCCCACAGCTCCAAGCTTTTCTTGTTTTCATTCTGCATAGCTCAACCCTTGTCCCCACTCACGAAAGTATTGAATTGATGACTATTGTTGCGCGAATAGTCGGTGATAAACGTTCCTCAGCCCAGACACTTGTGATGGAGTTAAAAACATCAAAGCATAGAGAAGCTGACAACGCAGGCTCCACGGCCATTGTCGCAGCGAACGAGACAACAGTTTGCGGGCCTCGTCGTGATTGCCTCGGTCTAGACAGCTGTACCCCAGATAAAAGTAGGGCCGGGCGAGGCGGCGTCGGACGGTGGAATCGCCAAGCTCCCTTCTAACTTCCGGGTATGAGCTCAGAATTTTCGTGATTACCTTCGCTTCCCATGGCAGACCGTCCTGCAACGCTAGGCCGAGCCCCCGTGTCGCCATAGAGGCGTGTTGCCGGTACATCAACAATGGCTTGTCAACGTAACCGAATTTAAAGTACCGAGCCATGCGCAACCACATCTCGTAATCGCTGCCCACAAAAAATGTTTCGTCGAAATACCCCACTTTCTCTACGGAGGATTTACGAAAGACGACTGTGCCCGAGCCAAAAAGCGTTTCGGCGAACAGCTGCGGGAACACAAAGCCACTTGGCATAGACACTTTGAGCCAGTCCTTCACGCTTTCGTGCAGGATACCTGTTTCATCAAAAATCGCCATATCGGAGTAGACGAGAGCGACTTCAGGATGCCTGGCGAAGTACTCCATCTGGAGTTCGAGCTTCTCTGGCAGCCACATGTCGTCGGCATCCAGGAAAGCGATGAATTCACCGCTTGCGTGGCGGATGCCAGTGTTCCTGGCGGCTGGCTCCCCGGCATTCTTCTGATAAAGATAGACGATCGCCTTCCGGTAGGGCTCAAGCACTTCGCGCGTGTGATCAGTAGAACCGTCATCCACCAGGATAATCTCCTGAGGTGGGCAGGACTGCTTCAGGACACTTTCCACCGCCTTCACGACATAATGTCCGCAGTTATAGGAGGGAATGACGACACTAACCGTTGCGTCACCGATGCTTGCTTCACGTCTCATCATCTCAACGCCCGGGAGCGGCAGCAGCACTCCATCCGATGTGCATCCAGAGCGAGTGCGCAGCATCTCTGGCTTGCTCCATCTCACCGCGTGAGACAAACCCAACGAAATAAAGCGCCACCGGGAAGAGCAAGAATAGCAAGGTCTTGACTCCCACCGAGAGGAAGAGCGAGGAGATCGCCAAGCCCGTGGAGGCGAGATAAATCGATGCTGCGAAACCCACCGGCACGAATAAGCTTGAAAGACGGTAAGGAATCGGATAAACCCTCTGCGAAACTAGGTAGGTGAGAGACGCCATGACAAAGAAACTCAAGACCGTCGCGAACGCAGCTCCCATTCCTCTGTAATGAGGTATCAGAGCGTAGTTCAACAATAGATTCGTTGCCAGGGTGATGCAGCTGATGGCTCCCACGTAAGCCGTCTTCTTGGTGATGTACAAGCCGCTGAGCAAATAGCGGAAGGTGCCTTGGAACACATAAGCCAGCAGAACCACCGGCACGATCTTATAAGCTTCATGAAAGGCTGGGGGAGCTACCAGCCTTACTATCTCCTTGATAATCAGCGAAATTCCCAGTCCTACCGAGACCATCAACAAGCAGTAATAACGTAGAATTCGAGAAAACAGCACGCCGGCATTCTCCTTGTTCGCAATTTCATACATTCGCGCGCTCCAAATCATGTCAAAAGGCTGCACTACTAGGAAACTGAGCATGAACCCGAACTTGTAACCTAGTGCGTAGACTCCGACGATTGAAACAGTAGTGAAATGCTGCAAAAAGAAGCGGTCGGAGAAATTCAGGGCGAATGCAGCAATGCTGGTCAACACGAGCGGCGCTCCGAAAGCGGCCAAGCGTCTGAGCTTTGCGGGACTGAAATTCAGGTGTACCTCACGGAATGTGACGATTGCCAACGTCGTCGCCGACAGGCAAGTTGTGACGAGGCTGCTATAAAGAATCCCGATCACGCCCAACTTCAAAAACGCAATAAAGTAAATGTTCAAGCTGAGGGAGAGCGTAAGAGAAAGGGAGTCTACCGACGCAACCCAGATGGAGCGCTGTCTTGCGCGCAAATAGCAAAACACGACGCTGTTCAGTGAGGAAAACGAGAACGTGACCGAAAGCAGCCAGAAGTACTTATAGAAACTCGGGGATTTCAAAATGAGCTGCGACAGATGCTTTGCGAACACAATGCCGCCGGTGGCCGAGACCGCTCCCACGAGACATGCGGTTAGGAGCACCGTGCTAATAACCTCATTCTTGTGCTCACGATCCTCATATTCGTAGTAATAGCGGATGACCGAAGAATTCATCCACATCGTTGTGACCAAACCGAACAGCATCACCGACAGGTCGAGCAGCTCGAGTGTTCCGTAGTCCGCAGTGGATAGATAGTGGGTGTAAAAAGGAATCATTAGGAAACCCACTGCCTTCCCCAGTACGCCTCCGGCGCTGTAGATCGTACCGTGTTTGAAGAGACTCTTCAGCTCTTCCCATATATCTGCTTTTGCTGGGCTATTCGACATAGCCGAGGCCCTTGAGGCGTTGTTCGATGAATTCCGCTTCCTGGGCGGTGTACTCCGTCCCGGTCTCCGGCGCCTTGCGATTGTGCACTTCTTCGTAACGTACCGGTGGAAGGTTTGGGAAAATTTCGTCCAGCACCCGGCCGTCCATATCAGTAGGAACTGGCAGGCCGAGCAGGTGCAGAACCGTAGGAGCAATATCAATCAGGTTGGGTCGGAAGTTCTCGACCGAACGATTTAGTCCTTCCCCCTGGATAAGCAACACCCCGTTGTGACGATGGCTGCCTTCGTTGGAGATTTTCGGAGGCACATCCGAGACGGACAAAGAGAAGCCGTAACCGTCCTCGGGAATGAGAATGATGTCGGGGAGCAGGACGTCATCTTGGGATCGGGGATAAATCTCAGAACCGCGGGCGACGCGGGCGACGAGCTTCGCGCCAATGCGGGGATAGTGGATCTGCTGGAATTTGGCGATGAGTTCGGAGATCAGATGTTCATATTCGGGGCCTGGTTGCACAATCCCCTGAGAGCCCCTTCCTATTACGTTCACAAATAGGTGGGCCGTTTCGCTGCCTTCGACAGCCGCCACGCTGGTTCGCGTCCAATCAATCAGCGATTTCTGGTGGGGAAGTTCTTCATTCGCGAGTTCTCCCCAAGACCTGTATTTCTTGCTCTGGCGTCGATCAAAAAGGGAGTGTTTGATGTGAGCGGAGAAGTCATACAGCCTGCGAACCGGCCGGAACCGCGATCTGCGAAACACATCACGGAGGCGGGTCTGAGTGTCGTCGACGAGATGGAAATAGCCCCACTTCCGTAAGAAAAAATTTGGCGTGATGGCACCGCGATGCCTTCCAAAGCCGTGGTCGGAGAGCACGATTGTCATCGCTTGCAGGGGCTCGACTCTCTGCAGTAGCTCTCCGACCCCCCGGTCAAATTCCCTATAGCACTGTCGTACTCTTTCGACTCGGCTGCTTCTATTGGTGCTGTTCGTGCATGCGTCTTCGATATAGTTCCAGAGCTTGTGTTGAATCCAATCCGTTTGCTGGAAATGGACCATGCACACATCCCAGTTTTTGTTCTGCAAAAGGTAGGATGCCAGCTCGAAGCCCTGCCGGAAACTGCACATGAGCTTGCTGACGAACTGTTTGAACTGCTCGTCGGATCTCGTGGGTAGAAAATTCCAGAGCGAGAGATCGACGGCCGAGCCGTAGTCGGGGATTTTCTCGAAAATCTCTTTACGAAACCCTATCGGATACGTGAAGTTTACCTCCACCGAGGGTGCATCCCAACCGGATACCATGACGCCATTGACTTCGTAAGGAGGATAGGTGTAGGGCAGGTGCAGAACAATGACACGCTTTCCCTTTTCACTGAGGATCTGCCAGAGGGTTTTGCTACGAATGTGCCGCGCATTGTTTAGTTTTGTGGTTCGATCCAACGGGTCAAAACGAGTAAAATCAAAAATCCCGTGTTTGCCGGGACTCTTTCCAGTCATAAAAGAAGTCCATGCCGGAGCGGTCACTGGCGGGATGACCGATTCGAGATCAGCGGCCACACCCTGGGTCATCATCTTTTCGAGGTTTGGCAAATAGCCTTGGCGTGCCAACGGTCGAAGCACGTCGAAAGTAGCGCCATCCAAACTGACGATAAAGATTTTTCTATCGCTAGCCGTCACGAAAAACTCCTCATTGTCAGCTCGTCCCAGTTTCCTGGACCGAGATTAAGAGGTATACGAGCATGTAGATGAATTGACGCCCTATTCGACATAGCCGAGACCTTTGAGGCGTTGTTCTATGAGTTCCGCTTCCTGGGCGGTGTATTCCGTCGCGGTCTCCGGCGCCTTGCGATTGTCCACTTCTTCGTAAGACACTGGTGGGAGGTTCGGGAAAATCTCCCCAAGTACTCGGCCGTCCATATCGGCCGGAACCGACAGGCCGAGCAGATGCAACACGGTAGGGGCAATATCAATCAGGTTGGGGCGAAAATTCTCTGCCGGGCGCTTCAATCCCTCCCCATCTATAAGCAACACCCCATTGTGGCGATGGCTGCCTTCGTTGGAGATTTCTGGAGGGGCTTCGGAGACGGAAAAGGAAACACCGTAACCGTCCTGGGGGATGAGGACGATGTCGGGTAGCAGGATGCCATCCTGGGACTGGGGATAAATCTCTGAACCGCGGGCGACTCGGGCCAGGAGCCTTTCACTGGTGCGGGGATGGCGAATGTCCTGGAATCTGGCGATGAGCTCGGACACGAGGGTTTCGTATTCGGCCCCGGGCTGCACAATCCCGTGTGAACCCCGTCCCACTAGATTCACAAATAAGTAACCGACCTTGTATGCCCAGATGGTAGCCACCTTTGTTCTGGTCCAATCGATTTGAAGCCCACGCTGGGTAACCACTGATGTGGTCGAATCGGCCCAAGAGCTGTGCTCCTGCGATAGTGCTTTCTTGTTTCCCAACCAGGACTTTGCCCTCGCAGCACTGTCGTAAAACTTTCTCAGTGGTGCAGAACTTGATTTCCGAAAAAAGTCTTTCACCTCTCGTAAGCCGTCCTCTGGCTCGTCATGCAAATGGTAATAGCCCCACTCCCTGAGGTAGTAGTTCGAATAGACCGCTCCCAGGTCCCGCCCAAAGCCGTGATCGGATAGCAAGATCGTGAGCGGATGGTGTGATGCGACTTTCTTCAACAAAGAACCGATCAATTCGTCGAATCGCTTGTAACACCTTCGGACGGCCTCAACCCTTGAACTCTTGTCGCCGGGTTCTCGACAGCCTTTTTCGATATACGCCCACAGTTTGTGCTGCAACCAGTCGGTTTGCTGGAAGTGTATTAAGAAGAGGTCCCAGTTTTCTGTATCCAGGAGATGCGATGCCAGCCCGGTCCCCTGTTCGAAGCCACAGATCAGCCTTGCGGTGAACTCGCGAAAGTGCTGTTCAGATTGTTGCGGCATGAACTCGCTGACCCAGAGGTTGGCGCTGTAGTTAGGAAACATTTCCAGTATGCGACTACGTAATGAATGCGGGTACGTAAAGTTGGTTTGCCCCGAGGGCGCGTCCCACCCTGAAACCATTACGCCATTAATCGGATAAGGCGGGTAGGTATAAGGCAGGTTCACTACGACAGCGCGCTTTCCTTTTTCGCTAAGGATCTGCCAGAGGGTCTTGCTCTGAATCTGTTGTGCCGTGTTGATACCCCAGTGATACTCACGCATGTCGAAAGAAGTGAAGTCAAAAATCCCATGCTTACCGGGATTCTTGCCGGTCATGAAAGACGTCCAGGCAGATGCAGTTACGGGAGGAACCACGGACTCCAGATCGGCAGAAACACCCTGCTGCGTTAACGAGAGTAGGTTGGGCATGTATCCCTGGGTCATGAGTGGATGGAGAACATCCCAGGATGCGCCGTCAAGACTGATAACGAAGACCTTTTGATTTGGCTGATGCACTTCAGAACTCCCTGGTGCTTTAGAGTTGCAGGGATTATAAGCGACTTCAGGGTGGACTCCTTGCTCCTTGGGTGCTAGTTCAAAGGAACTAATCCAGAAGGGCATGAGCTACACCCTCGGGGGTCAGTTCAAAAGCGGCCAAGTGGGGTCAGTTCAAAACCGGACAACGGAAGTGGCCCGGAACTGTTAGATGTTGTACCCGGTCATAGACTCTCAATCAAGCTTAATCGGAACTTTTTTCTTCGAAGCTCAAAAAAAATCGCGTTCAGAAGCCCGTGGCCGCATTTTCTCGAGGTCGCCCATGGTTCTGGTCATGGCTTTTCCGACGCCGGGGGTTCAGTATGCAACCTGGTCCTCCAGCTCCGCGGCCCACATTTGAGGAT
>Ga0306920_100009586_pt1 | contig 12929 bp, 9 predicted proteins | sample flu12Cox44000170_FD_204666 | JGI IMG/M metagenome (GOLD analysis project Ga0306920, IMG submission 204666) | Lab enrichment of tropical soil microbial communities from Luquillo Experimental Forest, Puerto Rico - flux4day.12C.oxic.44.000.170 (v2)... | ecosystem: Environmental > Terrestrial >...
CACGTTGGAAAGCTGCGGCTGCGCGCGGTCGCGTGCTCGCGTCGAAGTCGAATGCGTTCGCGCGGGGATCGCGGCTTGATCGCGATTTGACTTGACGGCATTCGCGATGAACGGACCGGCACGGCTGAAGTGCGCGTCAGCGCGGCGCGCGTGAATTGCCTGCGCGGGCGTGCGCACCATGACGGAGCGGGGGTCATCGGAAATGAGTCCCGCGACGCGTTCACGCCCAGTGCGGGCATCCTCGGAAGCCGAATTCGGGTGTCGTAGAATTCCAGCGTCGGCCCTCGACCACCCGCCCCCGTCGAAGGTGACGACGTGAACCGCTTCTCGCTGACGCACCTGAGCAACGAGGTTCTTCGCAGCGAACTCACCACCAAGGCCGTAAGAGAGAAGGAAGCCACCGCCGAACTGCTGGCCCACATCGCCGAGTTCGACGAGCGGAAGCTGTACCTGCCGGCGGCGTACGAATCGATGCTGGCGTACTGCATTGGGGAGTTGGGGCTCTCCAAAGATGAGGCCAAGAAGCGGATCCATGTAGCACGAGCTGGCCGCACCTGTCCGGGCGTATTCGAGGCGCTGGAACAGGGTCGGGTCCACCTGACGGGCCTCCGGATCCTGGCTCCCCACCTCACCAGCGAGAACGCGGACGAGCTCCTGTCTGCTGCCGCGCACAAGTCCAGGGAGGGCATCGAGCGCCTGTTGGCCGAGCGCTCGCCGAAGCTGGACGTCCCCGCGCAGGTCACGCCCGTCCGAGTGGAAGGTGCCCCGGGGCACCTTGGCAACTCGGATTCAGAAGGGGTTACAGGCGCTCGTGTGCCGATGCACTCCTGCTCTCGCGTCGCTCCGCTCTCGGCTGAGAGCTATGCTGTCCAGTTCACGCGCAGCCGCGAGGCCGACGAACGTTTCCGCTACGCGCAGGACTTGCTCGGGGACGGCGTGGCGCCGCATGACATCGCCGAGGTCTACGACCGAGCAATCAAGCTGCTGATCGAGAAGCTCCAGAAGGTCCGCTTCGGCGCGTGCGCGCACCCGCGCAAGAGTGCACGTCGAACTCGGTCGGGGTCGCGCCACATCGCGAACGACGTGAAGCGCGCCGTATGGATCCGCGACCAGGGCCAGTGCACGTACGAGAGCGAGTCCGGCCGGCGCTGCGAGGCTCGAGCCGACCTGCAGTTCGACCACGAGAAGGAGTTCGCCCGTGGCGGCGAGGCGACCGTGGACAACATCCGTCTCCGCTGCCCCGGCCACAACCAGCACGCGGCTGAGCAGACGTACGGCGCCGGCTTCATGAAACAGAAGCGCGAGGAGGCCGCGCGGGCGAGGGCGGCTGCCAAGGCCGCCAAGGAGCGTGCGAGCGCGAAGAAGGCGAAGGCGTCGGAGGCGGCACATCTCCAGCCTCACCAGCTCGAAGTCATCCCGTGGCTGCTCGAGCTCGGCTGCAGCAAGGCCGATTCGCGCATCGCGGTCGAGCGTTGTCGCGACATGGCCGACGCGCCGCTCGAGGACCGCGTGAAGGGCGCGCTCAGGTGGTTCGGCGCGCGGCTCACCCGGACGGTGTCGTACGCGCCCGCGTCATGATGCCCGGGGCGGTCCTGACGGTCGGGCGCTACTTCCCCTCGTCCTTCGCCCCGTCGTCCACGACGAGCGCGTCGGTCGTGAGCACGAGCCCGCCGAGCGCGCCCGCGTTCTGGAGCGCGCAGCGCGCCACCTTCGCGGGATCGACGATGCCGGCGCGGTCCAGCTCGGCGTACTCGCCGGTCATGGCGTCGAACCCGAACCAGCGCTCGCCGCCTCGGAGCCTCGACACCACCGCATCGCCCTCGGCGCCCGCGTTCATCGCGATCTGGCGTGCAGGCTCGGCGAGCGCGGCGGCGACGATGTCGCGGCCGGCGGCCTCGAGGGGCTTGAGCGACAGCGATTCCAAGCGGGCGCTCGCGCGCAGCAGCGCCACGCCGCCGCCGGGAACGATGCCCTCCTCCACCGCGGCGCGCGTCGCGGCGAGCGCGTCCTCGATCTGCGAGCGCCGCGCCTCGCGCTCCACGTCGGTCGGAGCGCCCACGCGCAGCACCGCGACCACGCCGGCGAAACGCCCGAGCCGCGCGCGCAGCACGTCGCGCTCGCTCGGCGCCTCGGCTGCGGCGAGCTCGCGCTCCAGCTCGGTCATGCGCGCGCGCACGCGCTCGTTGCGGCCGCCGCCGCGCAGCACGGTGGTGTGGTCCACGTTCGCCGTGGTGCGCACGGCGCGCCCCAGGTGCTCCGGCCGTACCGCGGCAGCCGAGATCCCGGTCGCGTGACCGAGCAGCGTGGCGCCGGTCACGAGCGCCAGGTCCTCCAGGAACTCGCGGCGCGCGGCACCCGCCCCGGGCGCCCTCACCGCCACGCCGGGAGCGGTGCCGCGCAGGCGGTTCACCACCATCACCGCGAGCGCGTCGGTCTCGATCTCCTCGCAGATGCAGAGCAGTGGCCGCTGCTGCCCGCTCGCCAGCTCCAGCGCGGGCACGATGTCGCTCGGCCGCGTGAGCACGTCGTCCACCACCAGCACGAGCGGATGGTCGAGCGCCACCTCCATGGATTCGGCGTCGGTGACGAAGTACGGCGACGCGTAGCCGCCCGGGAAGCGAACGCCGTCCACGACCTCGAGCGTCACGCCCATCCCCGAGCCCTCTTCCACCGTGACCACGCCGTGTGGTCCCACGCGGCTCAGGGCCTGCGCGATCAGCTCGCCCAGCTCGGGGTCGCCGGCCGCGAGCGCCGCCACGCGCGCAACGCCGGGGTCGCCGTCGATCGGGCGCGCCTGGGCGGCCAGCTCCTCGAGCGCGGCCGCCACCGCGGCGGCGATGCCGCGGCGCAGCGCCACAGGGTTCCCGCCGGCCGCGAGTGCGGCGAAGCCGTCGCCGACGATCCGATGAGCCAGGACAGTGGCGGTCGACGTTCCATCACCGGCTTCCTGGCCCGTGCGGAGGGCGACCTCTCGCAGCATCTGGACGCCCATGTTCTCGAACGGGTCGGGCAGCTCCAGCTCCTGCGCCACCGCGATGCCGTCGCGCGTGATCGCGGGCATCAGCCCGTGCGCACGATCCAGCACGACGCTGCGGCCGCGCGGGCCCAGCGTGATGCGCACGGCGGCCGCGAGCTGGTCGATGCCCCGCCACAGCGCGCGGCGGGCGTCCTCGTCGAAGCGGACGCGTTTGCCCATTCGTTGTCATCCCCCGGCCCAGGTCGCAAGGACGGCGCCCCTCTGTCTAACGATTATCGGCCGGGTCCCGTGGGTTCATGCGCCCGAGGTGAAGGCTTCGTGTGCCGCGCCCGGCGGCCACCGGAAGTGCTCGCCCTTGGCTTCCTGGCCGGGCTCGGAGGCGGCGCGGGCTCCATGCGGCGGACCGCCTCCACCAGCTCGGGCGGCGCGTCGGGCCGGCGCGCGGCCTCACGGAACCATTGCATCGCGGTGACCGAGTCGCCCGCCTGCATGTAGGCCGTCGCTGCGTCGAACGCGAAGCCCGAGCTGTCCGGGTAGGCGATCGCCAGCGTCCGGAACTCGGGCCCTGCCGCGCGCCAGTCCTTGCCCTGCGCCAGCGCCGTCGCGAGCGCGAGCCGGTCGGTGCGAAAGCGCGGGTTCGACCGCTCGTCGGCGAGGATCGCGGCGGCGTTCGTGTCGCCTGCGGCGCTCTGCCGTATCTCCATGAACTGTCCGACCTCGTCCATGCGGAAGAAGTGATCGGGTCCCGCAGGCTCGCCCTCCGCGCGCGGCTGGTACGCGCTGTAGTAGCCCGCCTGGAGCGAAGGGTCCTGGTACCAGACGCGCACCACCGGGCCGTCGCCGGCCAGGAAGCCGACGTTGTTCGGCAGGCGCACGAACCAGAGCCGCGCGTTCGGCTCCATCCTCGGATAGGCGCCGAGGAGATTGTCGCGGATCCCGCCCACGAACGCGCCCGCGCGCCGCTGGTAGGCGGCCTCGCCCCAGTCCTGCGACGGCGTCGCGGCGCGGCCGGCGCCGATCACGGCGAGTGCGGCGATCAGGCCGGTCGTGAGCGGGCTCGGGCGGCCGAGCGCGCGGCCGAGTCCCAGCCAGGCGCCGAGAGCCGCGAACTGCGCGTAGTAGGCGTGCCAGCCCAAGCCCGGCACGAGCAGCGGCACGGTGCCGCACGCCCACCATGCGAGCGCGAGCGAGCCCACGCCGCGCGGACGGTTCGGGCTCACCACGGCGAGTCGGTCCTTGGGACTCGAGTCCGGGCGCGCGAAAAGGTCCACGAACACGACGAGCAGGAACACGGAGCGCACGGCATCCCACCACACCGACGTCCAGCCGCCGTCCGGCTTCGGCCAGCGATCGAGCGAGAGCACGGAGAGCACGCACGAGGCCACGGCCTTCCACGGCGGCACCGCCGCGGGCGACGGCGCGATCGCGGCCGGCGCGTGCGTCCACAGCCGGCCGAGCAGGAGCGGGTGCGCGAGCCCCCACGCCAGCGCCACCGCGAGCGCGGGCCACAGTCGGGCGAGTGTCTCCGGCCACGCGCGGCGGCTCACCCACATGTCGTACGCCAGGAACAGGAGCGGCAGGAATGCCGCGGTCTCCTTGCTCGCGAGCGCCAGCGCGTACGCCGCGGCCGCCCAGCCGACGCGGTCGGCGCGCCAGGCGAGCAGCGCCAGCAGCGAGAGCAGCAGCATCCACAGGTCCTGCGCCCCCGCCGACCACAGGAGCAACAGCCCCCAGCCCGGCAGCGTCGCCGCGCCGGCCACGGCGATCGCGGCGGCCGGCGCGCCCGCGATCCGGCGCGCCAGCGCCCAGAACGCGCCGAGCACGGCGAACGCCAGCACGAAGCTCGCGGCGTGGAACGGCCACTCGTGCGCGCCGAACGCGCGCTGGAGCCACCAGTAGTGGAACTCGCGCGACCACGGCCGCCACCAGTGGAACGCCAGCTCGCGGAAGCCCCAGAGGTCCGCGAAGTCCTTCCGCGACACGTGGTCCAGGAACACGTAATCGTCGTTCAGGAACGGGATCCCAAACGCGTCGCGGTAGCGCGCGAACAGGAACAGCGCCAGGAGGAAGCCCCCGAACGCCCGGCCCGTCGGGAGCAGGGGCCGGCCGCTGGTGGACCGACGGATCAGTTGCGCCATTCCGCCAGGAAGATGTTCGTCTCGCCGGGCACCTTGCCGCCGCGATTGGCGCAGAACAGCAGCCAGTGGCCGTTGGGGCTGAACATCGGGAACGCGTCGAACTCGGGATCGCGCGTCACCGGCGCCGGCTCACCGCCCTTCACCGGCACCAGGTAGAGATCGAAATTGCGCCCGCGCGGGTTCTCGAAGTTCGACGAGTAGATGATGCTCTGGTCGTCGGGCGTGAAGTACGGCGCGAACGAGGCGCCCGGCTTGTCGGTGATGCGGTGCTGGTTCGAGCCGTCGGCGTTCATCACCCAGATGTCCATCTTCGTGGGCTTCACCAGGTCCTGCACCAGTAGCCGCTGGAACGCGTGGTTCGCGGTGGTGTCGTCGGTGCGGTACGTGCGCCACACGATCTGCTTGCCGTCGTGCGAGAAATAGGCGCCGCCGTCGTAGCCGAGCGCGTTCGTGAGCCGCACGAGCCCGGAGCCGTCCGGGTGCATCTTGTAGAGGTCGACGTCGTTCTCGCGCTTGCTCGTGAACACGATCCACTTGCCGTCCACGCTCAGCGTGCCCTCGGCGTCGTAGCCGTCGTGGTTCGTGAGCCGGCGCAGGTCGGAGCCGTCGGGCTTCGCGGTGAAGATCTCGTAGCCCGAGTAGATCGGCCACACGTAGCCCTGGCTCATGTCGGGCGTGGGCGGGCAGGTGTCGGCGGCGAGGTGCGTGGAGGCGAAGAACACGCGCTGGTCGTGGTCGTAGAAGTAGCCGCACGTGGTGCGGCCCTTGCCCGTGCTCACGCGCGTGCGCGCACCGGTCTTCAGGTCCATCACGTACTCCTGGTCGCATTTCCAGTCGTCCGTGATGCACTGCCAGATGAGCTTCGTGCCGTCGCCGCTCCAGTACGCTTCGGCGTTCTGGCCGCCGAACGTGAGCTGCCAGAGGTGGGCGAAGTGCGTCTCGCCCGGGCGGATCAGCGAGTCCTGCGCCACCGCGGTGGGCGGCACGGGACGGAACGGGGCGGGCGGGGCACCCGCGTCAGCGGGTCCGCCCAGCGCCATCGACAACAGCAGCGCCGCGGCCGCGGCGAGCACGAGCATTCGGGTTACACGCACGTTCCTCAAGGTCTCCTTCCCAGCGTCGCGACCAGGTCCACTTCCTTCCCCTCCCGCTTCACGGTGATGCGCACCTCCTGCCCGGGCTTCCGCGTGCGGAGCCCGAACGTGTAGTCGTAGATGTTGTCCACGCGCATGCCGTCGAAGCGCACGATGACGTCGCCGCCGCGGATCCCCGCCTTCTGCGCGGGGCTGCCGTCGCGCACGTCGTCGAGCAGCACGCCGCCCTCGGTCTGCATGTAGTTGGGCACGGTGCCGAGCCAGGCGCCGTAGCCTCCGCCGCCGGCGATGCGCCCGGCGGACGCCTCGGACTTCGCCTTCGTGAACGTGGGCCGCGGCCGGACGTCCAGGGACTCGATCAGCGCCTGCGTGTAGTCGGAGACGCGCGCGAGCCCGGCATAGTGGATCTTGTCCCACGTGTCGCTGGGCTTGTGGTAGTCGGCGTGCGCGCCGGTGAAGAGCATCAGCACCGGGATGTCCTTCTTGTAGAACGACTGGTGGTCGGACGGGCCGTAGCCGTCCTCGCTGGTCTTCAGGTCGAAGCGCGCGTCGGGCACCTTGGCATTGACGTTACGCACCATCTGCGGGAACTCCTTCGCCGTGCCCACGCCCATGACCTGCAGCTGCTCGCTGCGCAGCCGGCCGACCATGTCGAGGTTCACCATCGCCTCGATGGACTCGATGGGTCGCGGTGGGTCGCTCGTGAAGTGGTCCGAGCCCACGAGCCCCATCTCCTCGCCGCTGAACGTGGTGACGACGAGCGTGTGCTGGGGCTTCCAGCCGTGCTGCCGTCGCGCTGCGAGCCGCTGCGCGGCGGCGAGGATCGCGGCGACACCCGAGGCGTTGTCGTCGGCGCCCACGTGCGGCACGTGCTCGTTGGGCGCGAGCGACGACGGGCCGCCGTAGCCCAGGTGGTCGTAATGCGCCCCGAGCACGAGCGTGCGCGCCGTGTCGCGCCCGGCGAGGATGCCGATCACGTTCTTCGTGATCGCGCGCGAGCGCTTCACGTTCACCGTCAGCGTGGCGCTGTCGGGGATCGCGAACGAGTGCGGCAGCATCGTGCTCTCGATCGCGGCCTGGGCGTGCAGCAGGTCCAGGCCCGCCGGCTTGAGGAGCGCGTTCGCCGCGCCCTCGTCGATCCAGGCCGCGAGCAGGCCGCTCGTCATGTAGCCCTCGCCGTCGCGCGCCGGCGCGCGCGGCGGCTCGCCGGCGTGCCAGCGCGGCCCGTTCACGGCGATCAGGCCGAGCGCACCGTGCTCGCGGGCGTTGATGGCCTTGGTGCGCAGGTCGGCGAACGGCGTGTTGAACGTGCCGTCGAACCGGCTCGTGCTGTCCATCTCGCCCGGCTCCTGCGTGAGCACCAGCACGATCGCATCGTGCACGTCGACGCCCTTGTAGTCGTCCCATTCGTAGCCCGGGGCGGTGATGCCGTAGCCCGCGAACACCAGCCGCGCGTGCGCGGTGCCGTTGCTGGAGAATCCGAGCGGCTGGAGCGCATCGCCGAGCGGGAACTTCGCGCCATCGATCGTGAGCTCGCACGGCGGCTCGGGCACAACGCCGGTCGTGACTTCGAACGACTGGAACCAGCCGCCGCTGTCGCCGCCGGGCGCGAGCCCGGCCTGGCGCATCTGCTTCGCAATCCAGTTCGCGGCGGAATCGATGCCCGCGGTGCCGATGCCGCGTCCCTCCCACGCCGGCGCCGCGAGCGTGCGCACGTACGTGAGCACGAGCATGGTGTCGCGCGGCGCGGGTGCCGCAGGTTTCGACCCGGCGGGCTTGAGCGCGCTCTCCGGCAGCTTCGTCGGGGCGGCGAGCGCCAGCGGCGCGAGCGCGCCCAGGCTCACCACGGCCGCGAGCCATCTCCTCCTCGACACGCTCATCGACTCGCCTCCCACAGCAATCGCAGTCCCTTCAGCGTGAGCCCGTCGTCCACCAGGTCCAAGGTCTCACACTCGGGCGCCACCATGCGCGCGTGCCCGCCGGTGGCGATCACCTTCGGCCGACCGCCGAGCTCGCTGCGCATGCGCCGCACGAGCGCATCCACGAGCCCCGCGTAGCCCCAGAGCACGCCCACGCGCAGGTTCTCCGCCGTGGTCCGCGCCACGGCACGCTCCGGGCGGCGCATCTCCACCTTCGAGAGCCGTGCCGCGCGCCGCACCAGCTCCTCGGAGGCGATGCCGATGCCGGGCGCGATGGCGCCGCCCACGAACGCGCCCTGCTTCGAGACGCAGTCGAACGTGGTCGCGGTGCCCAGGTCCACGACGATGCATGGCGAGCCGTGGAGCGTGCGGCCGGCGAGCGCGTTGGCGATGCGGTCCGGGCCCACCGCGTCGGGCTCCGTGACCTGAAGCGCGATCGGCGAGTCCTTCGCGGTCACCTCGAGCGGCTCGCGCCCGGTCATACGCTCCAGCGCCTCGAGCCACGGCGCCGTGAGCGCCGGCACCACCGAGCACACCACGCTCGCCGCGCCGGCGCCCCGCGAGTCGAGCATCGCCGCGAGCAAGAGGCGCAGCGCGTCCGCCGTCGTCCGCCCGCTGGTGACGCGCCACGACTCCTCGAGCTCGGCGCCCTCGAAGCGGCCCACCACGGTGTCGGTGTTGCCGACGTCCACCGCGATGAGCGGCACCGCCGGCCCTGTGGCCCGTGGGGGTCCCCCACGCGACGTCTTCACGGCACGGCCTGCCGTCATGACCAGCCCTCCTCCCGATCGCGCTTCGCGCGCTTCCTCGCCACCAGGAACGACATCGCCACGCTCGCGAAGTACAGCGCCACCATGGGCAGCCCCATGATGATCTGTGCGCTCACCACGTCGCCCGGCGTGATGAGCGCCGTCACGATGAAGATCACCACGATCGCTCCGCGCCACTGTTTGAGCAGGAACTGCGGCGTCACGAGCCCGATCGCGGTGAGCAGCAGCGCCACCATGGGCAGCTGCATGAGCACGCCGCAGGCGAGCGCCAGGTTGTACGTGAACTCGAGCAGCGCGCTCAGCCGGATCTCCGTGGTGACGCCGGGCACGAGGAAGTTCTCGAGCACATGCACGACCAGTGGCACCACGTAGGCGTACGCCGCCCACGCGCCCAGCGCGAACAGCACCATCGAGCCGAACGCCAGCCACGGCACCCAGGTGCGCTCCTTCTTCAACAGCCCCGGCACCACGAACGACCACGCCTGCCAGAATACGATCGGGAGTGCGAGCCCGAGCCCGAGGATGAACGTGAGCTTGAAGCGCTCGTTGAACGCCTCGAACGGCGACAGCACGACCGCGTGCTTCACCGTGCGCGCGATCAGGTCGGACAGCACGCGGGGCGCGAGGAACCAGCCGCCCGCCATCCCGGCCGTGACGGCGATCGCCGACTTCCACAGCGCGCGGCGCAGGTCCTCCAGGTGCTCGAGGAACGACATCTGCGGGGACGCCTCGAGCTCCTCCGCGTCGTCGGGCGGCGGCACTTCCTGGAGCGGGCGGTGCGGGTTGTTCACGCCGCGTCCCAGCCCGCCGCGGCCGTCGCGACGTCGCCCGCGATCACGGTGGTCTCCTGCCCGCCGGCCGTGCGCAGCACGAGGCCGCCGTCGGCGTCCAACCGCTGCGCGATACCCTCCACGTCGCCGGCCGGCGTGCGCACGCGCAGCCGCTCGCCCCAGTGCGGTGCGAGCGCCGACCACGCGGCGAGCACGGCCGCGCTGTCGCCTTCCTGAACCTCGTCCCACAGCGGCTCGAGGCGCGTGAGGAACTCGGCGGCCGCGTCCTCGACGCGCGCGGCGTCGGAGCCTTCGAGCGCGAGCGACGTTGCGGCATCGCGCAGCTCCGGCGGGAAGTCGTCGCGCGCATGCGCCACGTTCATGCCGACGCCGATCACGATGGCGTCACTTGTCGCGCCCCCCGCGCCGGCGGGAACGCGCCGCACTTCGCACAGCGCGCCCGCGAGCTTGCGGTCGCCGACGCGCACGTCGTTCGGCCACTTGAGCCGCGCGTGCGGCACGCCGAGTGCGTGCGCGGCCTGGCACGCCGCGAGCCCGGCCGCGAGCGGGATCACGCCGGCCTGGCGAACGTCGCAGCCGAGGCGCAACGCCACCGAGAGCGCGAGGCCCTTGCCCGGCACCTGCTGCCAGGAGCGGCCGGCGCGGCCGCGGCCGCGCGTCTGCACCAGCGCCAGCACGGCCGCGCCGTCGCCCAGCTCCGCGAGCGCCGCCCACGCGTCGTCGTTCGTGGACGCCGTGGACTCGCGCACGAGCAGCGAGCGGCCCACGTGTCGCGTGCCGAGCCGGGCGACGAAGCGCGAGCGGTCGAAGGCTTCAGCCAACTTCCTCGATCTCCAGGCTCAGGTCGAGCGCCGGCGCCGAGTGCGTGAGCGCTCCGACGGAGAGGTAATCCGCGCCGGTCTCCGCGTACGCGCGGATGTTCTTGAGGTTCAGCCCGCCCGAGACCTCCACCTCCGGCCAGCGGCGTGCGCCGTCGCGGAAGCGCGGGTGGTCGGGCGGGTTCTTCTCGAACCAGCGGTCCACCTGCTCGACGCAGCGCTTCACGACGGCCGGCGTCTGGTTGTCGATCAGGATGCGGTCGACCTCGGGCCGCAGCGCCTCGTGGAGCTGGTCGATCGACTCCACCTCCACCTCGAGCAGCAGGTCGCGGCGCGTGCGCTGGATGCGGTCGATGGCGTTCGTGAGCCCCCGCGCGGCGCGGATGTGGTTGTCCTTCACGAGGTACATGTCCCAGAGCGCGAGGCGGTGGTTCTGCCCGCCGCCGCAGAGCACGGCGTACTTCTCGAGGATGCGCAGCCCGGGCGTGGTCTTGCGCGTGTCCAGGATCACCGCGCCGGTGCCGGCGATGGCGTTCACGTACGCGCGCGTGAGCGTTGCGACACCCGAGAGGCGCATGAGGAAGTTCAATGCCGTGCGCTCCGCGGTCATGATGCTGGCGGCGGATCCCGAGACCGTGGCAAGTGCCGCTCCGGCAGGCACTTCCTGACCGTCTTTAACTGTGGACTTGAACTTCACCGTGGCATCGATCTCGCGGAACGTCATGCCCGCGATGTCCATGCCGGAGACCACGCCCGGCTGCTTCGCCACGATGGCCGCGCGTGCGCCGATGTTCGCGGGCACGGCGTTCAGCGTGGTGACGTCGCCGGTGCCCACGTCCTCGGAAAGCGCGAACTTCACCAGCGGCAGGAAGCTCTCGTGCATTCTGGGCCTAACGATCCTTCCCGAACCGGCGTTTCACGTTGCGCGGCTCGCGGCCGGGCTTGACGGAGCGACCGCGTGGCGGCGCACCCACCTCCTGCATGCCGGGGTAGCCGCCGGAGCGCGCCATGGCGAGCGCCGCGCGCACGTCGTCGATGCGGTCGCGCAAGCTCGCCGCGCGCTCGAACTCCAGCGAGCGGGCCGCCTCGAGCATCTCGCCCTCGAGCTGGGCCAGCAGGCGCTCGGAGTCGTCACCCAGCAGCACCGCCGCCTCCTCCTTCGCGCGCGCGCCATGGCCGATGGCGTCCGCCACGCTCGTGGCCTTGAGGATCTCCTCGACGCTCTTGAGGATGGTGCGGGGCGTGATGCCGTGCTCGACGTTGTACGCGTGCTGCTTCTCGCGCCGCCGGTTCATCTCGGTGATGGCGCGGCGCATCGAGTCGGTGACCTGGTCGGCGTAGAAGATCACGCGGCCGCCCGCGTTCCGCGCCGCGCGGCCCGCGGTCTGGATCAGCGAACGCTCGCTCCGGAGGAAGCCCTCCTTGTCGGCGTCGAGGATCGCGACCAGCGACACCTCGGGCAGGTCGAGCCCTTCGCGCAGCAGGTTGATGCCGACCAGCACGTCGAAGTCGGCGAGGCGCAGCCCGCGCAGGATCTCCACGCGCTCGAGCGCGTCGATGTCGCTGTGCAGGTAGCGGACCTTCACCCCCGCCTCGGTCAAGTAGTCCGTCAGGTCCTCCGACATGCGCTTGGTCAGCGTGGTGACGAGCGTGCGCTCCTTGCGCTCGACCCGCTGCCGGATCTCGTGCAACAGGTCGTCCACCTGGCCGTCCACGGGCTTCAGCACCAGCTCGGGGTCGACGAGGCCCGTGGGTCGGATGATCTGCTCCACGACGATGCCGCGGCTCTGCTGCAGCTCGTACTCGCCGGGTGTGGCCGAGATGTAGAGCACCGGCCCGACCAGCGACTCGAACTCGGGGAACTTGAGCGGCCGGTTGTCGAGCGCGCTCGGGAGGCGGAAGCCGAAGTCGACGAGCGTCTGCTTGCGTGAGCGGTCGCCCTCGTACATGCCGCCGATCTGCGGCACGGTGACGTGCGATTCGTCGATGATCGTGAGGAAGTCCGCGTCCCCCTGCACGTCGCGCGGGAAGTAGTCGAGCAGGCAGCCCGGCCGCTCGCCGGGCGCGCGCCCCGAGAGATGGCGCGAGTAGTTCTCGACGCCCGGGCAGGTGCCGTGCGCGCCCAGCAGCTCGAGGTCGTACTCGGTCCGCTGCTGGAGCCGCTGCGCCTCGAGCAGCTTGCCCTCCGCGCGCAGCACGCCGAGGCGCTCCCTGAGCTCCGCCCGGATACTGCCGAGCGCCGACTGGAGCCGGGCCTCGGGCGTCACGAAGTGCTTGGCCGGATAGAGCGCCAGCCGGTCCATGATGCGGAGCGTCTTGCCGGTGACCGGGTCCACGGTCGCTAGCTTCGACACTGCGTCGTCCTCGAGCTCGATGCGGATGTGGAAGTCCTCGTACGCCGGCCGCACCTCGACCACGTCGC
>Ga0306920_100009589_pt1 | contig 12928 bp, 16 predicted proteins | sample flu12Cox44000170_FD_204666 | JGI IMG/M metagenome (GOLD analysis project Ga0306920, IMG submission 204666) | Lab enrichment of tropical soil microbial communities from Luquillo Experimental Forest, Puerto Rico - flux4day.12C.oxic.44.000.170 (v2)... | ecosystem: Environmental > Terrestrial >...
CGGCCTGAACCGTTGCGCGACTTTTGGCGAGCAGTTGATCCTGCAGGACTCGGTCACACAATCCATCAACTCACCCGGACTTTCGTTCCCGTCGTCCTTGGGTGCCGCAGCGCTGGCTGCTGGTGACAGATTGCTCCGGTTCGGATTCACCGGCGGCGCATTTTCCGGAACGGCCTGACTGGTCAACGGCGCTGGCTTGGGCTCGTCACGCTGAAACAAGCTACTCGACGACGAGCAGCCGGCAAGCAGGAGTACAAGCAGCATTGTGACTGGCCGTCCCATCGAAGGTTTCCTCACACAGGTTGCGCGCGAGATACTTTTTATGATGTGACAATGCTTGCACAGTGCGGTCGCAAACGCCATCGCCACAACATGGGCCGGAACATTTTGCGCTGCCGGTATTGTTGCTTCCTGCCCGTCACTTCCCTACAAAACTGCACGCCGACAACAAGTAACGGGCCGTTCGCCCTAAACAATTGCTGTGTCGGATTCTTCTGGGGCTTTTGTTTGACGCACGGGTGCCAGAAGAAGAAGCTCAAAGCTCTTGACTTTAATCCTAGCATGAATATAGTCCTTTGACCCTGGCGCCACCGGCTTCGTCCCCAGCAAAGATATACCGCAAATGTCCGCTTTCGGGGATAAAGCAGGGGGGATGATCGGGATTGCGGGTCCGCAGATCGCGCAGGAAGGCGTCGAGCGTATCGACGCTCGCCACTTTGGCGACATCCTGAAACTCGTTGGTGCCGATAGGCGTACTCACGACATCGAACGCACGGCGATCCAGACGGTCGGCGAATTAGCAGATACAACAACATCGGCGGCTTTGTTGCCGTTGACGTCGTGTGCGCCCGCAACCGGGCCAGAGCCGTAGCTACCTTAGCCAGGGTCTTGGCGGCCTCCGTGGTTACGTCCGCAGGTCCGAAAGCGCGGCCACTGTCGTTATGACCTTTGGCCGCTACCGCTTCCATTTCGGGTGCAAGGTATCGTGCACCGCTAAAGCGTTAACTTTTTCTCACTGTTTTGAGAGGACAGTTACTGTCAACCGTTGCGAGCGACTCATAAATGACTGCTCAGACAGCAGAGGCAATTTGCCCTAAGTGCCACACTCAAATGCTCTATGTAACAGCCATGCCCCACCCAAAGGCGCCTGGAATGCGGCGGACCACTTTCGCTTGCTACACCTGTAATACGACCAGAAGCTACATACTTTCACCTGAGATGGCGGGCGCCTACGCTGCCGCTTCCGTATCCTCACCGAAAATGCCACCTAATAACCACAAGCTGATCTGACATGAGCGCGTTTTTGATCATTGTAAGCGGAGCACTTGACTGCCAACGTGTGCCTAAAAGCGGTCAGATCACCGAGATGCAGCAGAATCGTTACGGAGAACAGCTCTTCAACATCTGTTGCCGTTCTAGTTGGTCGCCTGGCTCTGTGGTTCCCGCGCCGTCGTCGCATCGCGCGAACATGATGGCGTCCACCACGCAGCCTCCGGCTGCTCCTCGGTCGGAGGCCGCGTGAATTTTCGCTTCGGGCAAAAAATAATTAAAATAAAAAAGCCTGGCTTCAGCGCCGGGCAATTTTATTACACGCGACTGAAACGCTGTCAGTCGTCGCGATAGACTCGCTCACGCCGCTCGTGCCGTTCCTGCGCCTCTACAGATAGCGTGGCGATCGGACGTGCTTCGAGTCGGCGCAACGAGATCGGTTCCCCGGTCTCCTCACAATAGCCGTAGGTTCCATCATCAATGCGCGTCAGTGCTTCGTCGATCTTTGCGATCAGCTTGCGCTGCCGATCGCGCGCTCGCAACTCGATGGCGCGATCGGTCTCCGAGGAAGCGCGGTCGGCAAGATCGGGATGATTCTGATTTTCTTCCTGAAGGTGCTGCAGCGTTTCCTTGGCTTCCTTGAGAATATCTTCTCGCCACGCGAGCAGCTTCGCGCGAAAATATTCGCGCTGGCGCTCGTTCATGAACGGCTCCTTGTCGGTTGGCCGATAATTCTTGGTTTTGGCCAGCATTCCAACGTACTCCCTGCTTCTTGTTCTTGGGTGCGCAGTTTCGCTCCCCTTGCGCGGCAGGCTTATATACGCCTGCTATCGCGCGGACAATATCCGAGTAAGGCCCGTTCATGTGCCTGATTTTCACGACGGTTCAATGACTTCGGGCCGGTTCCGTTCCGGGAACCATCGAGCCGCTGAATCTAGCGGACACCTACTTTGCCAAGTTCTACAGCAACACGTAGGCCAATCTCGCCCAGCACCACATTAAGGCCCGGATCGTCGGACGTCTCCCTCCGGCCTTCGGATGCGACCCTCAGCCGCGCGAGGGTGGATTGGTGCACGCTTCCGTCAACCAACTTGAGGGTATCCAGCACAGCGCATTGTGGCCCTTGGCAAGCGCCGTTTCTTTGGTTCCCTCGCATCTTCCACCCCTGAAGCGCGATGAGAGCATCGACCGCCGAAATCGTGCGCTGGCCGTCGGGCGAGTGGCGGTCGGCATTGCTGCAAGAGCGGTTCCGTTCGGCCCATAGGAGCGCATGACGGCCGATTGCCCACCTGGATTGGTTTCCGAATACCTTAGCCTGAGTCGGTATGGTTAATGCCGGGTAGAAACGCCGGCAAATTTTTGCCGCCGAGGACCATTTGTACCCATCGACGAGAGCGCGTCGCGCGCTGTCGCCGAGCGCAAACTTAAGCTCGAAATGCCGGCGTCGGCACGCTGTTCGCATAGAAGTTCGCCGTCAGACGTCACATTGGCGAGCAGTGATGACGAAGGCTTTGCAGGCTGTGTGCCTGGCGTTGGTCCTGGCCATGTGCGTCCCGGTTAGCGCCGGGGCAACGTCGCGCACTGAAGGCATCACATGCGGCGCATCCGGCGAGCTGGCCCACGAGCAAGCCCCATCGACCTACGGAGCGTCTGGCCGCGCGCAGGCGCCAAGCACCAAAGTCAGCCCTCCTGTAACACTCAGGCGATCCCACAAGGATTTGCCGTAGCGACCGCGCAGAGACTGTCAGCCGCCCATTTTTCTGAGACGGGAAAAGGATTCATCTCCGGCAAACGTGGCTTCGAAAAGAGTCAGCGTCCCTTTTGATGGTCTCGCCGCGCGCTCCGCTGCCACCGGCGTCCAGTCCGCACCTGGCAGCCGTTGCGTCGACAGAAACCACTCAGCCGCGCTCCCGCCGATGGCGTTCTGAAAATGACAGAGCCGCTTTGTTTCGCTGAGGACGCCAAGCCAGAGAATCATGAAGTCCTGCGCCGACTGTGCCGGACTTCGGTGCCCTGTCACATAACGCACAGCATTGCGAGAAATTCTTTCGCGCACGTCGGGCAACAACAGCAACATGTCTAGCAACGACCCGAGCTCTTCGATGGATTGTGCAACGAACCCCGTTTCTGCATCGCGCACAATGGCCATTTCTGCGGGGTTGTTCAGAACCAACGGCGTCAGCCCGAGCGACATTGCCTCCACCAACGCATTTTCTGCCGTCCCAAAATGATCGCGCTGCAGCGGATAAAGAAATATGTCCGCGTTTTCCAAGGCGACACGCGAGTCGGGGGCCAGTCCCATGAAGCTGACGCGCCGCGGGTAACGCATCGCTCTGGCGCGTGCAGCGACAGGGCCCGACGGATCAAAATCGCCCCAAACAAGGATCTCGACGCCGTCCCCGGTCAGCGCATCGATGGCGTCAAAGAAACCAGGGTGCATCGTCGCGAAATCGACCGCTCCCAAATAAGCGATGCCTGGTTTGCGGCCGCGAGCCGAGCGGGGCGACGCGTTCACAAAGCCAAATCCGCTGTTAATCACGGCAATTTTTTTGTGTTCCCTGTCCGCGAGCGCCGCGACAGAAGCGACTGAAAGAGAGGCCTCCGTCGTGAAAACGAAGCGAGAAGCTTCTTCAATCAGGGTCGGTGGGATCAGAGGCTTGGAAAGCCCCGAAATATGCGACCAGAAAACACTGCGCATGCAGGGGAATTGCGCACGAGCCAGGCACTCGAACATGCGCGGATGATTCCAGAACTCGAACTGAACGATGTCCGCTGCACGGGCCAAAGACGCAATCTGAGCGAGATTATCAGCCAGGACGACACGCGCGCCAGCGGCCTCGATCCGGTCAATGAAACGACGGTCGCGCGGCGCCTCGAGCAGAACAAAAGTTTGCTCCACCACTTCGGGCAAGACTGCTCTGAGGGTCGCGTGCGCTTTGCCGATGCTACCGCCCAGGTGCGGGGTGACGTGAAGGACTTTCATTACGCTGCCACTGCCGCAAACGGGCGGCTTGTCCCACCGGGAGGTTCGCCGTGTGTATCAGGCGCTGCCAGCGTCTTGAGTCGTTCCTGCAACATCGGACGATGGGCGTCGATATCGTCAGGCAGATAATAGCTGAGCTGACCAAAGCATACGCCATTCTGCCGCCGCCTGCCTTCGCGGTGTTTCGGCCGCATGGCATTCATCGCCTCGGAATTCCAGATGCTCTTCATGGGGCGATCCTAAGTTGATGCCTCCCGATGCCCGAGTGCTCTGGATGAGATCTGCACAGGGCACCCGGACGCCTCATCGCAGCACTGGAAACGAAACCGACGCCCAAGCAATACCTAGGCCGACTGGTGACGCAGCTCTGCGCAACAGTGAACGATTAAACACTACCCCGCGACTCTTAATAAAATTTGACCGTTAGCAGTTTGCTAACCATGTCGAATGTTCGCGGCGCGTGGGCCGCCATTTAAGGTCCTTTGTGCCGTTTAGCGGCGGATTTTGCCGGTCTCAGGAGGAAGAAGCGGGCTGCGGGACAAACTTCAGTGCCACGCCGTTCATGCAATAACGCAAACCGGTCGGCGGTGGCCCATCATCGAAGACGTGGCCGAGATGGCCCAGGCAACGCGAGCAATGCACCTCTGTGCGTGCCATGAATAGAGAGCGATCTGCCTTGGTTTCCACGGCGTTGGACAGCGGCTGGTAGAAGCTCGGCCAGCCGGTTCCGCTCTCAAATTTGGTATCCGACGAAAACAGGAACAGATCGCAACCGGCGCAAGCAAATGTTCCTCTGCGCTTTTCCTTGTTGAGCGGACTGCTCCCGGGACGTTCAGTGCCCTGCTGACGCAGGACCATGTACTGGCTCGCCGTGAGTCGTTGACGCCAGTCCATATCGGAAAGCTTGCGATAGTCGACCGTTTCGGTGGTGCTCATTGTTTGTGCCCTACCTAAACCAATACTGGTCGCAAGTGCTGGAAGTGCAGCGCCAGCCGCCAACAGGGCGCGCCGATTGATCATTGATCGATCTCCATTTGCATAAACTAGAGTTGCACCGCCCTTGGCGCCGAGGCAAATCAACTTGCCCTCGCGCCCTCATCACGATCCTGTTAAGCGCAACCGCCAACGACTAGTCGCAACCGCGACGCGGCTTGGTCGGGATGTGCAATTCCGCAAGACGATATCGGCTCGGATGGCTGAAAACGGCATCGGATCTATCGCGGCGCGCCCCGGTGCCAGCGCTGGCTTCAACGAACGCGCGATGCGCGGCTAGTTGGCGATCACCAGGGCTCGGTCGCCCGAGGCCATGTCTATGAATGCCGCGACTATCTGTGATAGACGAGCCCGCAACACTGGGAAGCGTTGCATGCGTTTTGATGGCACCAAGGCCTATGTCGCAACCGATGACTTGAAAATAGCGGTCAATGCGGCAATTGCCCTCGAACGTCCCCTTCTCGTCAAAGGGGAACCCGGCACCGGCAAGACAGTGCTGGCGCTGGAGATCGCGAGAGCGATCGGCGCGCCGCTGATCGAATGGCATATCAAGTCCACGACCAAGGCCTTGCAGGGTCTTTATGAATATGACGCGGTGTCGCGTCTGCGCGACAGCCAGCTCGGCGACGAACGCGTCAGAGACATCCGCAACTACATCAAGCGCGGCAAGCTCTGGGACGCCTTCGTTGCCGATGAGCGGCCGGTGCTGCTGATCGATGAGATCGACAAGGCCGATATCGAGTTTCCCAACGACTTGTTGCAAGAGCTCGATCGTATGGAGTTCTTCGTCTACGAGACCGGCGAGACGATCAAGGCGCGCCGCCGCCCGATCGTCATCATCACCTCAAATAACGAGAAAGAATTGCCGGACGCATTCCTGCGCCGATGCTTCTTTCACTACATCCGCTTTCCCGACGCCGACACTATGCGGGCAATCATTCAGGTGCATTTTCCCGATATCAAACAGAGGCTTGTCGCAGAAGCTCTGCGACTGTTCTACGAAATCCGCGAAGTGCCTGGAATGAAGAAAAAGCCTTCCACCTCCGAGCTTCTCGACTGGCTGAAGCTGCTGATGGCGGAAGACATCGGACCCGAGACTTTGCGCGAGCGCGATCCGAAGAAGCTCATCCCACCTCTGCATGGCGCGCTGCTCAAGAACGAACAGGACGTGCATCTGTTCGAGCGATTGGCCTTCATGGCACGGCGAGAGAATAGATAGGGGCGCGAAAAATCAGACGGCGCCCTTGCGCGCCGCGACTCGCGCATCCTTGCGCGCCTGCGCACGAGAACGATAGATCGCGGCCTCCTGCTCAATCCGATCGACCGGACGCGAACCCCAGTAGATGCCCTGTGCGAGTGCGCGGCCGAGCAAACCGCCCGCCCAGACCAACTCGTAGGGCGCGAACAAACGCCATGTTTGATCGGAATCGATGATGCCGCGAGCGATGAGATCGCCGGCAACGGCGGTGCTGTTGAGACCGTGGCCTCCGAAGCCGCTTGCCAGCCAGAGGCCGCGCTCGACCTCACCGATCTGCGGCATGCGATGGACAGTGCGGCCGAGTGTCCCTCGCCATAGATGCGCGATCTCGACGTTGCCGAGTCCGGGAAACGTTCGCCGGACGTCATTGACGAGCCCGCGCGCGATCAGCCGTGGATTGGCTTCCCAGGCGCGCATGCGCCCCGACCACTGCAACCGGTCGCCGCCGACGATCCGGTAGTGATTATCGGCACGGTCGGTATCGCTGACGGCCCCGCGATAGCGCACGATATCGTGCAGAATTTTTCCAATCGGCCCTGTCACCATGACGAAGGTCGTCACCGGCAATAGCGTCGCTGCAAGTCGCGGCATCAGCGTGCCCAGGTGTGTATTGCCGGCGAGCACCACGTAGCCTGCACGCACACGTCCGGCGGGGGTAACGACGCGCTTACGTACCCCCGCCGGGTCGAGTGAAACGGCCGGTGTGTCTTCGAATATGCGTGCGCCAGCTTTCTCGGCGAGCGCCGCGAGTCCAAGAGCATAGTTGTAAGGGTCTATGTGAAAGGCTTGCCGATAGTGCACAGCACTGAAATATCGCGGACTGTGAAGCTGGTCGCGGACACGATCCACGGGCCAAAACTCGACGTCCGCGCCGACCCAGCGCATGCGTTCGACTTCGCCGCGAAGCTCATTGGCGTTGTTGGTTTTCGATACGTGCAGCCAGCCATTGATCAGATCGACTCCGGGCATCTGGGTGTCGAGGATCGCCCGCCGAACATAATCGAGCCCCTGTTCCGAAAGAGCCCAGAGTTGCTTGGCGTGGTCGAGACCCACGCGCTCGATGATGCCGCTGATATCCTCACTAAACCCCGGCAGCACAAACCCCAGGTTGCGGCCCGACGCAGCCCAAGCCACCTCGTCGGCTTCCAACACCGCGACCGACCAACCCCGTTGGGCGATTTCCCGGGCAACCGTCAGGCCTGCAAGGCCCGCGCCAACCACACACACGTCGACATCGAGATCGAGGTTCAGCCGCGGGCGGCTCGGACGCGCAACACTATTCGCCTCGTACCAACCCGCTTCCATGCTTCTTTCTCTGCGCCCGTTTGTTGCTACACTGAGCTATAGCAAGGACGACATCCATAGCACGATCATGCGGCGACTTTTGCTATTTCGCCACGCCAAGGCCGAGCGTTCTCAACCGGGCATGGAAGACCGTGCCCGCAAACTGGAGGAACGCGGCCGCAAGGATGCCGCCAAAATCGGTGCCTACATGGTCTCCCATGGCCTCGTTCCCGACCAAGTCATGACGTCCCCCTCTGCGCGCACTAAGGAGACTTGGAAATTTGCGTCTGCGGCATTCCGCGGTCCGCTCGACGTATCCGAGTCGGAGCGGCTCTATGACGCTACCGCAGCTACGATTCTCAATGTCGTCAAGACGGCCAGGTCGGGCACGCACACGCTTCTGATCGTCGGCCACAATCCGGGCCTGCACGAACTTGCGGCGATGCTGGTCGCCTCCGGCGATATCGAAGCGCGGGAGAGGCTGCGGGAGAAGCTACCCACGTCCGGCCTTGCGATCATCGATTTTCCGCTCGATGACTGGGGAAAGCTGCATGCCCAGTGTGGCCGACTTGAACGCTTCGTGACCCCGAAATCGCTCGTCGCGGCCAGTTGAGACAATAACTCTCACTCAACGCGCGTCCCAAAACATGTCATGATTGCTTCCTCGCAGCGAAACGAGGGGCGCTGTCATGTACAATAAAATTCTGGTGCCGGTCGACCTTGCCGATACCGATCTGGCTAAACCTGCAATCACCACCGCGATTGGAATGGCGAAGAATTCTGGCGGATCAGTGCGCCTAGTCAACGTGTTGGCCATGACGCCGGTGATGCTCGCGGAATATGTGCCGCCTGATTTCGACGTCCAGCAACGCAAATCAGCGGAGGAGGCGCTCGGCATTATTGCCCACGAGTGCGGCCTCGATGCCGCGCATATCTCGTCAAGAGTGCGCCAAGGCGGCATCTATCACGAGGTGCTTGAGGAAGCGAAAGCGTTCGGCGCAGACCTGATCGTGATGAGCTCGCACCGCCCCGCAATGCGGACATACTTCCTCGGCTCTAATGCCGGACATGTGGTGCGTTATGCCAAATGTTCAGTTCTGGTCGTGCGTCAATAGCCGCCTCTACAGCGAGGGCGGCATAACGTCTCCCGGCAGGGCATCCGCGCGGTACGTGCCGGGTCTATTGCGCCGAATAAAGTTTCCGCCTTGCCAAACATAGAGCGCGAGGAAGGCGCCGCCGAGCGCGGCGCCCGCGATGGCGTCGGCTCGCTTCGCTTGAACTATAAGAGCCGCAAGACCAAGGGCGACCATGACAAACACAACCAGGCTCGGCCAGTAGATTAATGGGTTGCTGCCTTGCAGGAAGCGTGCGGGCCCGGCCGCCCTCGCAATGCGAGCGTGCAGCTCCCGCACGAAGGTCGCGTAGGACTGATCGAGTCGTTCCTGCTCGGCAATGCTTTTCCACGTGCTCGACGCAATCTGCAACTTGGGTGCGTCTTTTCCCCACAGCTCAACAACGAATCGCCGCGATTGCATACTGGTCGGTCGAAACGACATTCGGACGCAGCGAACGCTCCGGTACGGGATGTGTCCTGACTGAATGCCAGCCACCCAATCGATCCCGTCCTCCAAAAGAGTGAAGGTTCGGAGCGGACCCAATGCTGACGCCCGGTAAGTGTAACTCACGGGTCCTCCTGAAATTTCTGTGGACCGTTCGATCACGCACATCCCTCATGCTGCATCCGACAGGGTAGAACGCATGGAGCGTACCGTTGTGGAACGCGCGCTTGAAGCGACGCGCAAGGATAATTCCCGCCTGCAAAGCGACGTCGCTGCCCTACGATCAACGTTGCGTCGGGGTGCTGCGCTCGATAACAGGCCCGTCCCGCCAGCCGAGGCGGCGAATGACAAAACGCCGGCCGCGGCAAGCCGTCGTAAAAACACTCACTGAGGCCGGCGGTGGGGCCTGATCTGCGGTACCCCACTGGGCGCGAGATCGCAAACGTCGCGATCATCTGGGGTTTTAAATACAGCACGATGAAAAGAATGCTCTGGCGCCCTATATTCATGCAATGGGAAGAATTGTCCTCGTCGTGGCGCTGTTCGCGCTCTTGACCCTGTCGGTATGGTTTGCGGCCTATGCCTGGACCCATCTCGGCGGCGACGGCGACGCAATTCCGGGCTATGGCTATGTCGCCATTGCGGGCGGCGTGGTGATCTCGCTTTTGGTTGGCGGGGGCCTGATGGCGCTCGTCTTTTACAGCAGTCGACACGGCTATGACGACCTGAGCGGCGGCGACAACTAGCCGCTCCGCGGTTTCGGCAGTGCCATCATGCAGATATTTCGCGTGCCAATAGGCGGCACGTTAGGTATGTGTTCGCTGGCACCGATCGGGAGCGCCAATGAGCAAAACCCTCGCCCAGGAACAGTTTGGTAAGACTGCGGCTCATTACCTCACCAGCAAGCCGCACGCACTCGGCAAAAGCCTGGAACGGCTGGTGACCCTCACCTCTCCGCAAAAAAGCTGGGGCGTTCTTGATGTCGCCACCGGCGGCGGTCACGTCGCGTACGCTTTTGCGCCCTATGTTGCGCGGGTCTGGGCAACCGACATCACGCAGGAAATGCTCGACATGGTGAAGGGCGAAGCCGCAAAGCGCGGCCTGTCCAACGTCCGCACCAGATATGCAAAGGCCGAAGCGTTGCCCTTCGAAGACGAGAGCTTTGATCTCGTCACCTGCCGGATCGCACCGCATCATTTCGATTCAATTCCAGATTTCCTCAGTGAAGTTCATCGCACCCTCAAAAAGGGGGCGCTGTTCGCACTGGTTGACAATGTTGTCCCGGCAGGGACCGTCGGCGACTACGTGAATGCCTTCGAGCGCCTTCGCGATCCAAGCCATTTGCGCGCCTGGACCATGGAGGAATGGCGCGGCGCGCTGAACAAGGCCGACCTCAAGACCAGGCATGAGGAGCAGATTTACAAGACGATGGAGTTCAAGAGCTGGGCCGCCCGCTATGACGCCACCATGCAGGCACTTCTTCGAGCCATGCTGACCGAGGTGACACCTGAGGTCAAAGCAACCCTGCAGCCGCACGGCACTGGGGCCGATTTTTGCTTTCGGCTTTGCGAAGGTTTGTTCATCAGCGCACGTGCCTGAGTGGTCGACGCAGGTCCAATCCGCGCAGCCCCTGAAATTTTCGCGTGGTGGTGCGCTTGAAGTTACCACCGACCCTCAATCTAAGTGTTTGAAAGATAGCGAGAGTCTGCCGTTAACCTTTCATTTACCCTCAGAAATTTAGATTCCATTAGGATCGGTTAAGAGTGATTCGGCGTCGCTTCGGCCGGGCGAATCGGCGTTATGGGGATCACATCAATGAGCAAATTGGGCGGTCTCTTTGCCCGCAAGGCCGGACTTTACGACAAACCGGCCGCGCCAGTGCCGACCGATACCGCCCCGCCCGACAATCCGCTCGAACTCGATGAAGAGTTGTTTTCCGCACTTGGCGCCCAGCTTGGCGGCGAAAACGAGTCTCTTCGCAATCTGTTGCTCGATGCCAACGCCAAGATCGGCGAGCTCGACTCGATCAAGAATGCGGTCGGCAAACTTGTCGATCCGGTGAGCAAGGCTCTTCGCGCATTCGAAGCGGAGAAGTCCGAGAAGCTCGGCCTGCAGACAGTGCTCAGCAACACACGTACGGCCTACGGCAAGATTCGCAATGAAGTGGCCGAACTGGAAAAAAAGGCGGCATTTTCCGAAAAGGAATGTCAGGCGCTTCGCCAGGAGCTCGCCGCCACGCAAAATCTGCTCCGCGCGCTCGAGGCGACGAAAGCGGAAACAGCGATCGACATTGCGGCGCGACGTGCGCAAATCGTCGATCTGGAAGCGCGTCTTGCGCAGGAAACCGGAGAAGGTAAGGCTCTCCGCCAGGAGAACCGGCGCCTGGACGAACGACTGTCCATCGCCGACAAACGCGTGGCCTCGCTTGAATCCGAACTCAATGGCGCGCGTCAACGTCTCCTTATGGTTGAGGATGAAAAGCGCGCGCAGCAGATCTCGATTGACAAAATCGGCGGCGAGAGCGCCCGTCTTTCCCGCAAACTTGCCGAGACCGAGGCGAGCCTCACGGCCGCGCAGGGACGCTTACGTCACATCGAAGGCAATTTCGCCGAGCTCAGCGCTGAGCGAACGCAGCTCGGGGGCGTGCTTGACGAAGTCAAAGAGCGCCACGAGCACGAACTCACGACCCAGCGCGTGCGGTTCGATGCCCTCCAGGCCCGCGCCGCGGCAGGCGAAAAGCTTCTCGGCGAGGCACGCGAACATCTTCTGGCGCGTGCCGATGAAATCCGTGCCTATGACAGGCGTGCTGGCGAGTTCGCGCTCGAGCGCGACGCCCTGCAGGCGCGCATTGCCGATCTCGAAACCGAACGAATTCAGCGTGAATCCCAGTTTACCGAAGTGGACCAGGCACGGGCTACGCTGCTTGAACGCAGCGCTGCTCTTGCTCGCGCCTTCACCGTCAAGGAGGCCGCCCTGACGCGAGCCGAAGACACAATCTCGGCCCTCAATGAACAGATCAGCGCACTGGAAGCAACGCGGGCCGCCGAAAAGCAGATTGCCGAACAAAGAATCGAGGAACTCAGCGTCTCGCTGCGTCGCGAGCAAATGCAATGTTCGGTGGTGGAAGGCGCGCTGGAAACCGCTCGCAAGGATTTTGCGCGACTGATGCGCGAGGCGATGGCTTTGCAACGCGAGCAGGCTGGGCCGGATGACCCGGCCCGTTTGCGACCGGCGAACGCGGCTTAGCTCAAATTCCGGGCGTTATCGCCCGGCATCCTTGCATTTGCTGCGCCTGAGGGAAGCCAGCCTCACGGAATCGGCGCGGGCATCGCAATTGGCAGCACCAGGAAGTCCTCGCAGCCGGTGCAGGCGTACGTCAGGAGGTCGGTTTTGGCCTCCACCGGGTGGGGCTCACTGCCGATCAACCGCATCAGTCCACCGCACCGCTGGCAAAGAATAGGCGCCAGATTCTCCGGAGCTTTGGGTTCGATGTTTTTCATGCCTGGCAACGTAGGTCACTGCGCAGCGTCGTCAATTCTGTTTCTTTGCAACCAATATCGGGGCGAAGGGCGCTTTTCGAAC
>Ga0306920_100009590_pt1 | contig 12927 bp, 8 predicted proteins | sample flu12Cox44000170_FD_204666 | JGI IMG/M metagenome (GOLD analysis project Ga0306920, IMG submission 204666) | Lab enrichment of tropical soil microbial communities from Luquillo Experimental Forest, Puerto Rico - flux4day.12C.oxic.44.000.170 (v2)... | ecosystem: Environmental > Terrestrial >...
ATCTCTATCTCAGCCGCGTTTGATCCCCCCTGCGCCGACGACTCTGAGCGAGAGAGTTTATTCCGCCTTTAAGCGCGATATCATCCACGGTTTTTTTCAACCCGGCGAGGCTTTGAGCGAGAAAGAACTGGCCCGTCGTTATCGAGCTAGTCGGACGCCAGTGCGCGAGGCGGCCGTCCGGCTCCAAAACGACAGGTTGTTGCGCATCGTTCCAAATCGTGGCTATTTCGTTGCCCAGATCACGTTGTCAGTCCTGAACGATATCTATGAATTCAGAGCTGCAGTGGAATGCGCCGCAGCCGAGCTTGCCGCGACCAAGGGGGCGACAGCCGAGGCCTTGAAAGAGTTGACGGATTTGGCCAAAACCCGATGTAACCCCGCAAACCGCCAAAGTTGCGCCCGCTTCATTGAGGCGGATACTGCGTTCCATGTCGGAATCGCGCTACTGGCGCGCAATCAGATGCTGGTCAGAGCAGTGAGTGAGGCGCGCAGCCAGATGGAGCGCATCATGTTGGCCGCGGTCGACATTAACTACTTTGGCGAGCTTCCCGGTCGGGAACATCTGGCGATTCTGGCGGCCATTCGCGACAGAGACGCTGAGCGCGCTCGCCAACAAATGCACGATCACATCATGCAATCAAAAGACAAAGTTCTGGGAGTAGCCTCCAATCTGCCGGTTCGACCGTCAACTTCCTAAGAATGGAGTTTTGGTCGAGCCACACGCATTCATCGTTACGCTTAGCCTCTGGGATCGATACGAACGACTGCACCGCCACCCATGAACAACAATGTCGAAGCTGTTTATCGGGAGATTCGCCATAGCTTCAAGGGGACTCTGCTCCGGCCGAGCGACCCGGACTACGCCAAAGCGGCACCCGTGTGGAACGGAATGTACCATCGCAGGCCAGCGATCTTGGCTCGCTGCCACGACGTCGCCGACATTCAAGCCTGCTTGCGCGTCGCTCAGGCATCTCAACTAGCAACCGCTGTTCGCTGCGGCGGGCACAGCTTGGCCGGCTCGAGCACTTGCGACGATGGCTTGGTAATCGACCTCTCCGCTTTTCGTGAGGTTCACGTCGATCAGAACAGGCGAACCGCAAAGTTCGGTGGCGGCTGCCTTCTGGGCACCATTGATTCGGCAACCCAGAAGGTAGGCCTCGCGTTCCCCGCGGGTGTGGTTTCTCATACCGGCGCCAGCGGGCTTGTCCTGGGAGGCGGAACGGGCTGGCTCAGCAGGCCGTACGGCTTATCCTGCGATAACGTCGCGGGCTTCAATCTCGTTGCCGCGGATGGTTCGGTTTTTCGCGCCAGCGCCCAGGAAAATTGCGATCTCTTCTGGGCCCTCCGTGGTGGCGGGGGAAACTTCGGCATTGTCACGGAATTTGAAGTGCGTCTTCATCCGGTCACCGGCGTTGTTTTCGGACGTGGGTTGTGCGTTGCTGATGGGATCGTGCGCCTGCTGCAACACTGGCGCGAGTTCATGCCGGACGCGCCTGATCGTCTCCGTTGGGGCTTTTCGTTGCGGAATTGCGCTGGTTTGACATTCCCGCATGTGGGAAACGAGTCGCCCGTCGCCAGCGCCTCGGCCCTTTGGGTCGGAGACGCCGCTCAGGGCATGAAGTACGTAGACCATGCTCTCAACGCCGCGGAGCACTGCGTCGTAAGCGTGCAAGAAATGTCATTCCTCGAGTTGCAGACAGTGGCCGATTCCGATTTCCCGCACGGCCGCCGCTACTACACGAAGTCTGGTTATTTTCGGACATTGGGAGACGATGCCATCCACAAAATGATCGACTGCTTGGCAACCATGCCTTCGCGTTTCAGCGAGATCGAACTCGCGTATCTCGGTGGAGCCCCGGCCCGCGTGGCTGCGGATGAAACTGCCTTTGGTGATCGAAGCGCGCCGTTCGTGGTCAACATTTTGAGCAACTGGGTCACGCCCAGCGAGGACGCAGCCAACATTGCCTGGACGAAAGATCTTTTCAACCGCTTGCGGCCCGCGATGGTCCCAGGAGTCTACGTGAACTTCATGAGCGGCGACGAAGGCGACCGTGTCCCTGAGGCATATCGGGATCGATGGGAGCGGCTGCGAACCATAAAAACAGCGTACGACCCGCACAACTTCTTCCGCTTAAATCAAAATATTCCGCCACGGCACACATAGCGGCCGAGCAGTTCAGACCCGGCCCACACCGTGCCTGCGAATTCCTGTCATTTTAAGAGGGATGTGCAAGCTGCCAGCCTTCGATTGTAGGAATTGCATCGTTGGCATGCTATTTGAATACCATTGACATACGTTTTGTCCACGGAGTAGCATGCGCCCAAAAATGAGGGAGGATCACCGTCAGGAATCTAAGCATTGTTCACATGCTTGCGTCTGCCGTTTTGCTGTGGCTCGTTGGCGGTTCCCTTGCAGAAGCGCAGCTGTTTCCCGGATGACCGACCTGAAGGAACGTACGATCTCACAGGTGCCGGGAGGACCCACATGTGACGATGAGCTTCGGGAGCCACGAGGGTGTGCGGCCTTCCAGACAAGTTTCTCAAGACGGATGATGGCACGCGCGCCGTCCGATTTCGATTTCCGCTTCTTCCTGGATCGACCGTCGGGCTGGGTCACGGCCTGTATTTATACTTTCATTGCACTCGGGGTTCTAGAAAGCTTCGGTGGGGTTAACCAATTTGTCTACTAAGTTCGAGGGCATCCGCGCACAATTTCCGGTCTTCCAGAACAAGATCTATCTCAATTCTTGTTCGCAAGGAGCGCTCGGCAAACCCGTCGAAGCTTCCCTGCTGGAACACATCCGCTCGTGGCACGAACAAGGTTCACCCTGGGATCGGTGGGTCGAAGAGTACGAAAACGCACGCGTCGCCTTTGCCCGTTTCATCGGCGCGACGCCTGACGAGGTGGCCGTCCTGCCCAGCGCCTCGGCCGGCATTAATTCAGTCGCGAGTGCACTCGACTTCGGCAAACGCCGCAAGGTCGTCATGGGTGAATTCGAGTTTCCTACCATGGGGCAGATCTGGCTCGCACAACAGAGGCGCGGCGCTGAAATCGAGTTTCTCGAAGCAAGAGATGGGAGGATCTGTCCGGACTGTTATTCGCGTGCAATTGACGGCCGGACGCTCATCGTTCCATTGACGCAGGTTTGCTTCATGAACGGATTTCGCTCCGATGTGACGTCCATCGTTAAGCGGGCGCATGAACGAGGCGCCCTCGTGATGCTCGACGGCTACCAGGACTGCGGAACGCGTCCGATCGACGTCAAAGCACTCGATGTGGACTTCTATGTTACAGGCGCGCTCAAATATCTACTCTGCCCTTCCGGCATCGCTTTCTTGTACGTTCGGCGCGATCTGATTACCACGCTCACGCCGACGATTACAGGCTGGTTTGCCCAGCAGAACCCTTTTGCTTTCGATGTCAAGCACTTTGATCCCGCTTCGACAGCCCGCCGCTTTGAAGGTGGATCACCACCGCTGCCCAACGTCTACTGCGTTCCGGCGGCGCTGCGATTGCTCGAGGGCACCGGGTATGCCGCGATCGCAGAACACGTTGCAACTTTGGCTCGTACATTGATCGCAGGAGCTTGCGACCTTAACATTCGCGTCAAGACTCCGCCTGACAGCGCCGGCCCCCTGGTCGTACTGCAAATGAAAGACGCGGATGCCATGGTACGGCAGATGGCCGCCAGCAATATTGTTGTCTCGAACCGGATGGACGGTTTGCGCGTGTCATTTCATCTGTACAACACTCTGGATGATGTTCGCGATGTCCTGGACGTTCTCACACAGAACTTGACTCTTGTTGCCCGCGGGTGAAGCCCTTGCCGTAGAACGGGCGCGGAATTCATTCACGGCCTGCCTCTGAGATAGCGAGTTGCTTCTGTATTGCTCGCGATCTCCGTCAAACGTTTCCTCGCAATCAGCAGGCTGAAATAGGGAGTCTCGCCCTCGTACTGGCTGGTGTACTGTTCAGCTGGAACGCCCGCTTTCTCGTCAACATGAACGACGCATACCGGATCAACTGCGATAAGAGATGAACGGGCAAAAACCCGCCGCCCCGCAAAATCACTGGGTTGGCGCGGCGGGCCTGATTCATGAATTGGATGGTTGTTGATGACTAGGGCGTTTCCATGGATCCATGAGAATTGGTAATTGTGACGGGCTAGACTCAACGCCTCGACTACATTCATCCGCCCGCAACCAAAGACATGCGTCTGCAGCCAATCAGCCTTAGACTAGAAATATGAGCGTCTCATAACCCGTATGATTGCCAGGGGCGGCGAGGTTGAGACCGCCCCTGTTGTCTACTTACGTTTGACCCTTGATCAATTTGCCATCGTCTCCATCCACCACCGTCCTTTCATGGAATTTAGGTACAAAGTCTCGGCGGCTACTTTTGTTTCACTGCATCGTTTAAGCACAGCACGGATGTTGCCCTCGTGGTCATCGCAGCAAGCTGGCACCTGTGCCCCGCGGTTCGATGTAGTCCGGATCGGATCAACAGCGGCCGATAGCTATGACAACTAAACGATTCAGCCTCTCTTTGGATGCGATGACAAATGAAAAGGACATAAAGCCGACCTCCGAAGAGCGTTTCCAGGGCGGGCGCCGCAGGCAGCAGTCAAGTCTGTGATGAGCTTGACGTAATACATCAATTGGAAGCAACTGGGAATTGTCACAGGTCTCTGGGTGACTCTATCCGGCGAAATATTCGAGCTTGTGAGAGCGCAGTTCGTGGCACAAGGCTAGTCTGCTTGCTATCAGCCGCCTCGGACGACACAATCGGAGGCCGTTTCGCGCGGATACGGCGAATCGCTTCGCCAGAACGCATTGATCAGGTGATTGGGGAACCCGACGAGTTATCGGCCGCGAATCAACCATCCGTCTGGATTTCGCGGCGTTAGAACCTCCGCAAAATGTCCACGCGCGGAACGCCGAAAACATTGACTCTTTTGCAAGGACCTACGCCCTTTTGGAACGTGTAGTTTTCGAATGAGGTGGATTCGTCCTTTTTTGTCTTCCGCCTGAGAACACTCAGTCTAGTTATTCTTCTGTGCCTTCCGCTTTGCTATGAGGGCATTGAGCTCCTGCTTTTGCTCGTCACGCATTTGCTCAAGTTCTTCCGCCTGTTCGGAAGAGAGAATGCGCTTCATTTCGGCGTCAGAAGAGCGCACCACTTTTTCCAGACGTTCGAGTTTGTCCTTGTCGGGAATTGCAGGGTTTCCCCAAAGGTATCCCAATTCCCTAGCTTCCTGTGCAGCAATCGGTTTGATCTTAGCCCGCTGATCGTCCGTCAGGGACAAACGTTGCGTGAGATTTTGCATCTTCATGCTGAAGTAATCGCCAGGGGCTTTTGACCAATCGACAGCGTTTTGAATTGGCAGCGCTTCACGACGCACGATGTGCGCCTCTGCCGTTGTGCCAAGTTTAGTGAATCGAATCGAATTGTTTTCTACCAAGACGAGAAGATTCATACCCGTCGCATACTCGACTGCACCCCGCCCTTGGGGTGGTGAGTAGAGCACTACATAAACGGTGTTGCCAACCTTCAGAGTCACGTCATAGCGAAAAACGTCGGGTTCTCCCGGGGCGTTCGGGTGCGCCGTGACTCCTATGACTGTGGCCGGCTGGTAGGTGGACGATGGACTTTGAGGAAACGCCGACAGCATTGCTAAGGCGACGAAAACCAGGCCGAGGCACTTAGGCATTGTGCACATCCATGATTCCGCTCTTATTGGGCTGTTAGAATCGGAGTGAGTTGCGAAGTTCGGCAGTGAGCTTATCGTTTTCGAATCCAACCCAACACACTGGCAATAGTGATAGGGAAAAGAGTTCGGTGCAGATGTTTTGGATCCACTTTTCTGAGCCACCGCGCGACGATCACCGTCCTCGGAACCCAGGCTGTGCAGCTGAACTGGCTTTCCCTACGTCACTAAATGGGTCGCACGGATTGCCCAAGGCAAGATTGGCTCTCGATGTGGGCCTTATCTAAGCTCTGGGCCTCGTTTCGGATTCTTTAGCTCTCGATACCGGCGAATCAGGGACAATGTCGAGCTGTCATGTTCGAGTTGGGGTTGCGCTGGATCCTCTAGCTCTCTTGTCAGGCGTTGGTTCAACTCCCTTTGATATTCGAGTCCCCACCCATCGAATGAATCGATGTTCCAAATCACTCCTTGCGTAAACACAACGTGCTCATAAAGAGAAATGAGTTTTCCAAGTGTTTCTGGCGTGAGTTGCTCTGCAAGAAGGGTGTTCGAGGGACGGTTGCCGTCACACGTTAAATGGGATACCAGCCAGTCCGGTGTGTTCCCTAGCTTAAGCTGCTCAGCGGACCGCCCAAAAGCAAGTGCTTCGCTTTGTGCAAGCGCATTGGCCATCAACATGTCATGATTTCGATCTGAATCCGATGATTTCGCAAACACGATAAAATCACAAGGGATTAGCCTGGTTCCTTGCAGCATCAACTGGAACATGGCGTTGACCCCACGTGTTCCGACTTCTCCCCAGTACACTGGCGCGGTTGACTGCGTGACCTCTGTCCCAATCAGGGTAACCCGCTTCCCGTTACTCCCCATCATCAACTGTTGTAGATAAGCTGGGAACCGATGAAGACCTTGATCATAGGGCAATGCAGCAATCGTCTGGGCACCGAAGAAGTTGACATACCAGATGGAAAGAAGAGCCACAAGTACTGGAAGATTTCGCTCAAAGGGAGCGGCTAGGAAATGCATGTCCATCCGATGAAAGCCTTGTAACATAGAACGAAAATGTTCGGGTCCAACAGCAAGCATAGTTGAAAGTCCAAAAGCCGATCCCAGCGAGTACCGCCCACCGACCCAGTCCCACACGACGAATACATTTGTCCTATCAACACCCAATTCCGTCACAGCCCCTGAGTTTGTGGTCACCGCGACAAAATGCTTGGCGAGCGCCGATGGGTCCCCACCTAAGCTGGACAGTTGCCAGGAACGCGCCAACTGGACATTAATAGATGTCTCAGCAATAGCGGGGGCCTCGCAACATAAAATGACCAGGGTTTCAGAGGGATCAAGATTCTTTACATTCTCGGCGAAATCGCTCCCATCAACATTGCCTATAAACCGAAAGGTCATCGAACGCTCAGCGTAGGGCTTTAGGGCCTCGCATGCCATGACGGGCCCCAAACGAAGGGTGCTTGTTGCGATATTTAGCACGTTCCGGATAGGCTTTCCCGTGTGGCCCTTCCATTCCCCTCGACGTACACGCTGGCAGAATGAACTCATCCTGTCGAGTGTACTCTGGACTTCTGGGATCACATTTTTGCCATCAACAAAGACAGACGCTCCTCTGGGCGACCGGAGCGCCACGTGCAAGGCAGGGAGGCATTGAGTCAGATTGATCCTTTCGCCACGGAACATGGAGGCGATGCGGGATTCCAATCCCGATTCAGAGGCTAGCTGCACGAGCAGTTTTATCGTGTTGTCGCTAATTCGGTTTTTAGAATAGTCGAGGTAGATGCCGGCACCCTCGACTGCCATTCGTTCGCCACGATTCGGGTCATCGGCGAACAACTCTTGTAGCTTGACACCGCGAATCTTGCGGTAATGGTTGTCCAACGCAGTCCATGCGGTCCGCTTGGCCGGGAATCCGTGTGCCATTGCGCGTAAGTGCTCTGCCATTGTTGGCTCGCTCCCGTGGACAGAACCACGCGCTGCGCATCAAGTGCCTGCTTGAAACACTACCGGGCGCTCAATCGGATGGGTAGACGGGGATTCTAAGAAGGTCCTCGCTTAATGAGGAAGGTTTAGATTCCATGCATGCTTTCTAGCTTCCCACGACATCCCCAGCAGCGACGCACTTCACCAACGCCCAAGGCTAGGCATCTTGATGTGATAACAGAACTGCCAGAAGTAACAGGCAAACCGCGGTTTACGAGTGGGAGCAGGGCTAATTCTAGTGTTGGGCACAACGTTCGTCTTCTCCATGTGCTCGAGCGCACGATGTGGGAATGACTCTAGCTCTGAGCTTCCCTCACCAGCCTCCGCCCAGAGAATTGTAGAGCTGCACCAATGCGAGGCGCTCGTTTAGCTGTGCCTGCGCGAGTCCCAGTTGAGCATCGAAATAGCGGGTGTCGCTGTCGAGCACTTCAAGGTAGCTGGTCACGCCACCGCGGTAGCGCATCTCAGAAAGTCGCGTGGCATCCTGAGCCGAGGCCGAGAGCAACTCCTCCTGGGCGCGGAATTCCTGATTCTTGCGATATGCAACAAGGGAATCCGACACCTCCCGAAATGCCTGCTGTATCGTACGCTGGTATGTGAGAAGTGACTCTTGTTTTTGCGCTTCCGTGAGTCTGACATTCGAGCGAATTCTCCCACCGGTAAAGATCGGTTGCACCAGCTGTCCCCCAACACTCCATAGTCCCGCCGGACTGGTAAATAAGTCTGTCAGGGCAGCGCTCTGGTAACCGCCGATTGCAGTCAGCGTGATTTGCGGGAAATATGCTGCTCTTGCGACACCGATTCGGGCGTTCGCAGCGATCAGCTGTTGCTCTGAAGATTGAATATCCGGCCGTCTCTGAATGAGGGACGATGGAAGCCCGACGGGCACAGTCGGCAATATTGCGTACTCGACTAGACTCTTGCCGCGAGTAATCGGTCCAGGATTTCTGCCCAAGAGAACGCTGATCAGATTTTCTTGCTGTTCGATACGACGCTCCAGGTCGGGAATGCTAGCGGCTGCCGTGTACACCAATAGCTCGGACTGTCGGACATCCAGTAAAGAGGTGGTGCCACCCTTTTCACGGATTTGCACTAAACGCAGAGACTCTTTGCGAGAAGCAAGAGTATTGCGCGAGATCTGCATTTCCAGGTCGAGTTCGCGCAATTGAAAATAGGCTGAAGCGACATTGCTAACCAGGGTCGACAATACTGCCTTTTGCGCCCACTCGTTCGCCAATAGATTGGCCCTTGCGGCCTCGGTTGCTCGCCGGAACTTCCCCCAAAAATCAAGCTCCCAGAACAGCGAGAGGTTCACTTCCGAAGGACTCGTCTCGAAAGCTGGTGTGATCCTGGTTGCGGGCAAGCGCTCATTGCTGCTTGATGCACCGCCAGTGACTGTGGGCAGCTGATCAGCCCGTGTAATTCCCAGTTGAGCCTCGGCTTGAAGCACTCGGGTCGCTGCGATCCGAAGATCATAATTCTGCGCGATCGCCTCCCGGATCAGGGATTGCAGTTCCGAATCCTGGAAAATGCTCCACCACTTCTCATCCCCAAAGGATGCAGGCGTTTGAGGTGCGCTCTCGGGAGCAAGCCCACGGTAGGTATCAGGCACGGTAATGGGAGGACGCTTGTACTTGGGTCCAACCGTGCAACCACTCAGCGCCAGCAATGTAGCCGCGATCAGCCACCGGTTCCTCGACATGGGCCTAGTCCCCTTCCGATGGCAGGACCTGCGGGGCAGTCGGCAGGTATTTCTTCTTGCGATGGGCCAGACGTTCTACGACATCGAAGCTCACGGGGATAAGAAAAATGGCAATCACCGATGCGGCCAGCATGCCACCAATGACAGCCGTGCCCAAGACTCGACGCGAAATGGCTCCCGCGCCTGCAGCCGTCCACAGAGGCACGCATCCAAGAATGAAGGCAAAAGCTGTCATCAGAATCGGTCGCAACCGCAATTTGGCCCCAATCAGAGCAGCTTCTTCCGGCGTTTTACCTTTGTCGAACTCGGCCTTCGCGAACTCGACGATAAGGATGGCATTCTTGGCAGCCAGGCCGATCAGCATGACCAGACCAATTTGTGCGTAGACATTGTTTTCGAGACCGCGCATCCACAGAAACCAGAACGCACCGAACACAGCAATCGGAGTGCCCAACAGCACACTAAAGGGTAAGGACCAGCTCTCGTATTGCGCCGCCAGGATCAGGAATACGAACAGCAACGACATACTGAATATGACAATCGGCGAGACCCCTTCTTCGGCCTTCTTTTCCTGGTATGACATTCCCATGTAGTCGTACCCCATCTCAGAAGGCATTGTCTCGGCAAAGGTTTCTTCGAGAGCTTTCATCGCCTGTGCCGAGCTATAACCCAAGGCAGCACCGCCGTTAATTTGGGCGCACCGGTACAGGTTGTACCGCAGTGTGAACTCCGGGCCAGTCCGCGGCCTGATAGCAGTCAATGCACTCATCGGTACCGGTTGCCCGGTGTCATTGGTTACGTAGAACTGACCCAGGTTCTCAGCACGAGTCCGATAGTCGCCCTCGGCCTGAACATAGACCTGCCACTGTCTTCCAAATCGATTGAAGTAGTTCACCAACAACCCACCCATGAAAGTTTGCATGGTCTTGTAGACGTCAGAAAGCTGAACCCCCTGGGCAATGACCCTCGGGCGATCAACGTCAACATAGACCTGCGGGATTCTGGGCAAGGCAGTCGTGTAAATCGTGGCCAGTTCTGGACGTTTGCGTGCTGCTGCGATGAACTTGTCAAGGTTCTGGCTGAGAAATTCAGGATCCTTGCCAGCGCGATCCTCCAGCATGAAAGTGAACCCACCCGAGGTACCAACCCCCGGGATCGCTGGAGGCGGAAAAGAAAAAGCGACCCCCTCCGTGATCTTCGCAAGTTCTCGGTTCAAATGCTGTTTGATCGCCTCATACTGTTCCTCAGGAGCTTTACGCTCAGCCCATTCCTTGAGGGTGATCCAATAAAATGAACTATATGTGTTCTGCGCCCCACTCAACATGCTGAATCCTAGAACTGCCGTCACGGCATGCACGCCGGGAGTTTTCAGAATCATTTCTTCGATCTTGCGTGAAGCGTCGTCATTCCGTTGCAAAGAGGCCGCGTTCGGCAACTGCAGACCAGCAAACACGTAGCCCTGATCTTCATCCGGCAAGAAGCTGCGCGGCAGGCGTGAACCAAAGAAACCGGCGGCAACCGCCACCACCGCCAACAACATCATGCTTAGCCCTGCCTTGCGGATCAGCATTGCGCACCCGCTCACATAACCGTCGGTAGTTCGCCCAAATACGCGATTGAACCAACGAAAGAACGCACCGAGAGGACCACGGCTCTGTTTGCGGGGTCTTAGCAGGAGAGCGGAAAGAGCAGGGCTGAGGGACAAAGCGTTGAATGCTGAGAAGATGACGGATATCGCGATGGTGATGGCGAACTGCTGATAGAGCCTTCCCGTCACGCCCGGAATAAACGCAGTCGGAACAAACACAGCCGCAAGGATCAGTGCGATTGCGATTACTGGACCGGAGACTTCGTCCATTGCCTTGAAAGCTGCGTCCTTCGGCGACATTCCATGCTCGATATGGTGTTCCACGGCTTCCACAACGACGATCGCATCGTCGACCACCAGTCCAATGGCCAACACCAGTCCGAAGAGCGAAAGCGTATTAATCGAGAAACCGAGAGACGGAAACACGACGAAGGTTCCAACCAGGGAAACCGGGACAGCCAGGAGCGGAATCAGAGTCGCGCGCCAGCCTTGCAGGAAAATGTACACAACCAGAATGACAAGAATGATGGCTTCAAACAGCGTGTGCTTGATCTCGGTTATGCCCTCGGTGACGGCCAAGGTCGTATCCAATGCAATGTCGTAGTCCAAGTCCTGCGGAAAACGCTGCTTGACCTCCGCCATCAATTTGCGGACTCCGGCGGCGGCCTGCACTGCGTTTGATCCTGGAAGCTGATAAACCGCCACTACTGCGGCTGGCTTGTTGTTGTATCGACCAACCAGGTTGTATGTTTGTGACCCAATCTCCAGTCGCGCAACGTCTTTCAACCGCAAAATGGAACCATCCGGGCTCGCCCGAATGACAATCTCGCCAAACTCTTCAGGGGATGGCAAGCGGCCCTGGGCTAGAACGGCATACGTAAACTCTTGCCCCTTGGGAACCGGTTCGCCTCCGATCTGGCCGGCGGGATTCACAGTGTTTTGACTCTGAATGGCTTTTACGATCTCCGGGACGGTAACCCCTAGCTTTGCAAGTTTGTCTGGTCTCACCCAGCAGCGCATGGCGTACTGACCTGCCCCAAAAACCGTTACGCTGGCTATTCCTGGAACACGGGTCAACTGGTCGTTCAGGTTTACATAGGAATAGTTGGCCAAGAAGATGTTGTCGTACGTGCCGTGTGGCGAGTACAGGTTGACGATCATGAGGGGAGCCGCAGTTGACTTTTGAACTGTGACTCCGTAGTTCACTACATCGATCGGCAGCTGAGAATTTGCCTGGTTTGTACGCATCTGAGCCAGGATCTGATCCGTGCTGGGGTCTGTCTTGATGTCGAAGTTCACCGTCAACGTCATTTGCCCGTTGTTGGCATTGTTGGAGTACATGTAGTTCATGTTGTCGACGCCGCTCATCTGTTGCTCGATGGGCGTGGCAACGGATTGTTCTACAGTGACGGCATCTGCGCCTGGGTAGGTGGCTTTGACCTGGATTTCCGGAGGTGCAATGTTGGGAAACTGAGCAGTCGGAAGACGCCGCATGGCAACAATGCCGATTAGGACCATCAGAATCGAGATCACCATGGCCACAATTGGACGTCTTATGAAGAAGCTGGCCATTCTTCATTCACCCTGTCCGAGAGAATTGAATTGTTTTGGGCGAACTGTGATCCCTTCCTTTGCCTTCTGAATGCCTTCGGCAATCACTTGCTCTCCGGGGCGTACCCCATCTGTAATCATCCACATTTGCCCCACCCGCTCACCTGTCTTGACTGGGCGGATACTAGCTTGGTTGTTCGAATCGACCACAACGACGGTATAAGTTCCTTGGGTCTCGACAACAGAACGCTGCGGAACGAGGAGGGCAGCCTTGGCCACGTCCGTAACTGCGCGTACGCGCCCAAACATCCCGGGGCGCAAGACGCCTCCCGGATTCTCAAACACTCCTGCCAGTCGAATTGTTCCTGTCTTGAGGTCCACCTGAC